>Ga0335083_10004006_pt1 | contig 18875 bp, 13 predicted proteins | sample Lox_Sample_42_FD_206716 | JGI IMG/M metagenome (GOLD analysis project Ga0335083, IMG submission 206716) | Soil microbial communities from Loxahatchee National Wildlife Refuge, Florida, United States - Lox_Sample_4.2 | ecosystem: Environmental > Terrestrial > Soil > Wetlands | place: USA...
TAATCTGCTCTTCCGTGAACCGGATCCGCTTCATCGTCCGTCCCCTTATTGAGGCCGGACTCTAACTCCGCGTGGAGGAAAAACTCAGTGGCAGGTCACATGGCACCGAACACTTCTTTCGACACAATTTGCTAATCTAAAGCCAATTAGAGAGCGCTACGCGCGCTCGCCGAAATAAGATAAGGCCGCCCGCATTTGCATTTAACAAACGCGCCTACGAGGCTCACAATTTTTTGACAAGCCGCTGCACAGACTTTTTTAATCGGCCAATTGCGCCGTATTGGCGATGTTCGCGCTATCAATTGATGCCGGGTAAGCTGGCGTTTTAATTTGCTTTGAAATTCCGAAGACGGGTGTCATGGGTATTTTTCGCCTACGAAAATACCCTCGCCACGTTGAGCCACGTCCCCGGCATTCTAGGCCTCCAGGAACAGAATCTGCGAACCCCGCTTATCCGGTCGTCGCCAGCTTTAACGGCTGCCGCCGACGTTGCACTAAGACGATAAGGGCCAGCAGTGTGAGGGCCGGAATCGCAAACCAGTAACCGCTTGGACGGGGCGCGGGAACCAGTACCGACATGACCTCGTCTCCGGGTGCCAGGCCATATTTCGCCGCTTCGCTGCCGAAGCGCACCAGTTGAACTGTCACCTTGTCACCCGACGTCGCCAGTTTAAGGCCTGCTCCCTGCATTCGTTCGGCTCCTGTCTTACCGGACCGCATGGTCAGGCGCACCAGCTTTTCGACGTCCTCGCCGGCGCGCGATTGGCTGCTGACGCGAAAGCGCAATGTCACGCCCTGCGGGATCGTATCGGCCACCGTGAATATCTGGCTTGCCGGCCGAACGTCATAGGGCGCTTGCAGGCGGTCGAGCCAGTAACCGGGTCTAAAAAGCGTAAAGCAAATTAGCAGCAGCGCCGCGGTTTCGTACCACCGATTGCGCGTCACCAGCCAGCTCTGAGTCGCCGACACGAAACAGCCCATGGCGACAATCGAGCAGGTGACGACGAGGAGAAAATGCCAGACGTCGCCGACGTCAATTAAGAGAAGTTGAGTGTTAAAGATGAAGATGAAGGGAAGCAGGCCGGTGCGGATTTCGTACCAGAAGCCCTGCAGGCCAGTCTTGATCGGATCGGCGCCGGATATCGCGGAGGCGGCGTAGGCCGCAAGACCCGCGGGTGGATGCACGTCGGCCATCAACCCGAAATAGAAGACAAACAGGTGGACGGCAACGAGCGGCACAGCGAGATCGTTCTGTTGCGCGACTTCGACCAGCACAGGCGCCATAAGCGTGGCGACGACGACGTAATTTGCGGTGGTCGGCATGCCAATGCCAAGAATGAGGCAGATCAGCGCCGTGAGCAGCAGCATAATCATCAGATTGCCGCCGGAGGCAGTCTCGACGATCTCCGTCATTACCAACCCGATGCCTGTCAGCGAAACGGTACCGACGATGATGCCAGCCGCCGCTGTCGCGATGCCCACCGACGTCATGTTCCGCGACGCGCTCTGAAATGCGGCGACGAGTTCGTCGAAGCCTTCATGCAGCGGTACTTTTAAATCGGCTTCGCCGCGGAAATACGCGACCATGGGGCGCTGGGTTGCCATGATAAATATAAGGAACATCGTGCCCCAGAATGCTGACAGGCCCGGCGACAGCTCCTCGACCATCAGGCACCAGATCAGCACAACGACCGGAAGCAGGAAGTGCAGCCCTGTTCGCGCGGTCACGAAAAAGTCAGGCACCCTGACGATCGCCTTCTTGGGATCGTCCATTTCTAGGTCCGGATGCATCGCCTTGTAGCGGATCAGTCCGACATAGGCGGCGAGCAGCACGATCCCGATTGCATAGGTCGCAGCCTGGCCGAAGGCCACCTTCGTCCAGCCGATGCCCCAATAGACAATGCCGCTGAGCACGATGACGCTGCAGATAGTCATCAGCCCGCGCAGAAACGTGTGATGTAGCGGCACGGTCGAAGAGCGCGGCAGGCCGCGCAGTCCGAGCTTCGCCGCTTCGATATCGACGATGTAGAACAGGGCGCCGTAGGTCAGGAACGCCGGCAGAAAGGCGTGCTTGACGACATCCGCGTAGGTGATGCCGACATATTCAGCGATCAGGAATGCAGCAGCCCCCATCACGGGCGGCATCAATTGGCCGTTGACGCCAGCCGCCGCTTCAATTGCACCGGCTTTAACTGCCGAATAGCCGACGCGCTTCATCAGCGGAATGGTGAAGGTTCCTGTCATCACCGTGTTGGCGATTGATGAGCCCGAAATCATGCCGGTCATCCCCGAGGCGACAACGCCGGCCTTGGCTGGACCGCCGCGGAACGTTCCCAACATAGCGAAGGCCAGTTGAATAAAATAATTGCCAGCGCCAGCCCTCTCGAGGAGGCTGCCGAACAGTACAAAGAAAAACACGACGTTGGTCGAGACACCGAGCGCGACGCCAAAAATTCCTTCGGAAGTCAGCCACATTTGAGAGGAGACGCGCGCAAGCGTCGCACCTTTGTGGCCCATAATGCCCGGCAACCACGGTCCGGCGAATATGTAGGCCAACATCAATGCAGCGATGATAGCGAGTGCTGGGCCCACCGCGCGGCGCGCCGCTTCGAGCAGCAGCACGACGCCGATGACGGAAACTACGACGTCGGCCGTCGTCGGCAGGCCCGGCCGCAACGATATGTCATCATAAAATACGAGTAGGTAGAGCGTCGAGCAAATGGCGAGGCCGGCGAGAATCCAGTCGTAAGTCGGAATCAATTTGCGCGACGAGACGCTGAATGCCGGGAACGTCGCGAACGCCAGTATGAACGCAAATGTAAGGTGGATGATGCGAGCTTGGCCGTCGTTAACCACGCCGAAATTGAAGATGTAAGGCAATGGTGAGGCGTACCAGAGCTGGAACAGAGCCCAGGCCAGCGCGATGCCGAAAATCAGTTGTTTACTAAAGCCAGACGGCTTGCGGCCGCCGGTGTCGGCCTCCGCCACCATGGCCTCGAGCGCTTCGTGCGGCGTGGCCGACCGATTGGCATCTGTCATGCGCGTTCCCCCACCAGAAGCGCGGCTGCAGCGAACAAAAAGGAGAGCGGCGTATCCACCGCTCCCTCGGCAGAGGCGTTACATCCAGCCCTTTTCTTTGTAGAACTTTACCGCGCCCGGATGCAGCGGCGCCGACAGGCCATTCTTGATCATGGCCCTCGGGTCGAGATGCGCAAAAGCGGGATGCAGCTTCTGGAACTCATCGAAGTTGTCGAAGACCGCCTTAGTAAGATTGTAGACAACGTCGTCCGAAACCTTAGATGAGGTTACTAGCGTGGCAAGCACGCCATAGGTTTCGGTCGGGTTCGGATTGTTAGCGTACATGCCGCCCGGGATTTCAGCCTTGGCATAGTACGGATGCTCCTTGACAAGCGAATCGACTGCTGAGCCCGTCAGCGAGATGAGCTTGGCGCCGCAAGCCGTAGTCGGGTCCTGAATGGCAGCCGACGGATGGCCGACACCGTAGAAGAAGCCGTCGATCTTGTTATCGCAGAGCGCGGTACCCTGCTCGTCGGCTTTGAGTTGCGCGGCGAGCGAGAAGTCCTTCATGGTCCAGCCCATCTGCTTCAGCAACTCTTCCATCGAAGCGAGCGTGCCGGAGCCGGGGTTGCCGACGTTAAAGCGCTTGCCCTTGAAGTCCTCGAATTTGCTCACGCCGGCGTCCTTGCGCGCCAGCACCGTAAACGGCTCCGGGTGCACCGAGAACACCGCGCGCAGGTCGGGATCGGCCTTGCCCTTGAACTGGGCCTCGCCCTTGGTGGCATTGTACTGGATGTCGGACTGCGACATGCCGAAATCGAGCTCGCCGGACTTGATGGCGTTGACGTTGAACACCGAGCCGCCGGTCGATTCGACCGAGCAGCGCAGGCCGGTCTTGGCCCTGTCCTTGTTCATCAGCCGACAGATGGCGCCGCCAACTGCGTAGTAGACGCCAGTGACGCCGCCGGTACCGATCGTGATGAATTTCTGCTGCGCCACGGCCGGGCTGCCGGTGGTGGCCAGTGCTAACATTCCCGCCGCTATCAACCCCACGCTCTTCATTCTGATCGTCATCTGCTCTTCCTCCGTTTTTTCAGCACTGTGTAACCCATCATTCTTCAGCATTATTCCGCGCTGCAAATTCCGCTCAGCCGGAAGTCGCGGCGTCGATCGCGTCACCGAGACGATCGACGATCAAATCGACTGCCGTCTCGTCGATGATAAACGGCGGCGCCAGCAAGACGTGGTCGCCACGCTTGCCGTCCGCAGTTCCACCCATGGGGTAGACCATTAGCCCACGCGCCATGGCCTCGCTTTTGATCCTGGCGTTGAGCTTGCGTTGTGGGTCGAACGGCTCCTTGGTGCCACGATCGGCGACGAGCTCAATGCCCTGGAAAAGGCCGCGCCCGCGCACGTCGCCGACAAATGGGTGGTTGCCGAACCGCTCTTGCAGCCGCCGAGCAAGATGGGCGCCTTGCTTGGAAACATTCTCAAGCAGATTGTCGCGGCGGATGACGCGCTGCACCGCGAGCGCCGCCGCGCAAGCGAGCGGATGGCCTGTATAGGTGTGGCTGTGCTGGAATGCACCGGAGCCATCGGCGATAGTATTGAAGATCTTGTCGCTCATCAGCATCGCACCGATCGGCATGTAGCCGCCGCCCAATCCCTTGGCGATGGCCATAATATCTGGGCTGATACCGTCCTGTTCGCAGGCGTGCAGCGTGCCGGTGCGGCCCATGCCGCACATCACTTCGTCGAGGATGAGCAAAATGCCGTGGCGGTCACAAATCTCACGTACGCGCTTAAAATAGCCGTCCACCGGCGGCACCGCGCCGAGCGTCGCGCCAACAACAGTTTCGGCGATGAAGGCGATGACATTCTCGCCGCCCAGTTCATCGACTTTGGCCTCGAGCTCGTTCGCCAGCCGTTCGCCGTACGCTTCTGCCGCTTCCCCGGCGCGCTTATCGCGATATTCATAGACCGGCGAGACATGGTGCGTCTCGATGAGCAGGGGCTCGAAGTGCCGGCGTTGGAACTCGCGGCCGCTGACGGCGAGGGCGCCGAGGGTGATGCCGTGATAGCTCTGCCGGCGGGCGATGAGGTAGCGGCGTTGCGGCTCGCTACGCTCGACGAAATATTGGCGTGCGAGCTTGAGCGCGGCTTCGACGGCTTCCGAGCCGCCGCTGACATAGAAGACGTGTCCAATGCCCTTTGGCGCATGCGCAATCAAATCATCAGCGAGCTCCTCGGCCGCCTGTGAGGTGAAGAAGCTGGTATGCGCGTATTCGAGCCTGTCGAGTTGCGCGCGCATAGCGGCTAGGACGTCCCGATGTGCATGGCCGAGGCAGGAGACTGCCGCGCCACCGGAAGCGTCGATATAGTCCTTGCCGGTTTGATCGACAATGAAAATGCCATGACCTGATGTTGCAATCGGGTAAGCGTGGCCGATTGCGCGATGCAATACGTGGGTCATTTCCCGTTGTTCCCCCTCGCGCGTGGCAAAACATAGGTGTCGAAAGCCGCAAGTTGTTTCTCGCTTTCGTCGAGAGCTGCAAGAGTTTCTTTACCGCGGCGAGCAGCAACCAACGCCGCCAAACACTCGGCAGCGGCAAATGCAGGCGCCATAGTGTGAAAGAACGAAGGACTCTCAGTTCCAACAAGAATTACTTGATCTGCAAACGCGGCCAAAGGCGAAATCTCGCTGTCAGTGATCGCGACGATGCTGGCGCCGCGCTCTCGCGCAAATTTGGCCGCATCGATGGTACGGCGTACGTAGCGGTTCACCGAGACCGCCAGCAATACGTCGTTATTGCCAATGGCACGCAGTCTATCCACGCCGCCGCCGCCCGAGCCGTCAACCAGCACAGAGTTTGAGCCAAACAACGAGCGCACGTAGTCGAAAATATAGGCGACTGCGAAACTCGATCGTTGACCAAGGCAAAACACCCGATCGGACGATACGATCAATTCAGCTGCAGCCGCGAACCGCTCGACAGCATTCGACGATGAAAGATTCTGTAGGTGTTGCGCCAGCGCGCCGAAAATATCCTGGACCAGCGCGGAATCCCCCTCGCTATCCCGCCGTAACAGCAATTCCTCGGCCCTGCCGGTATAGCTTTCCGGCCGATTTCGGATAGCGTCGACGTAGACTTTGCGCAATCCATCATACCCATTAAGCCCGAAGCGTTTGGCTAGTCTTGTTAGCGTCGCTGGCGCGATCCCGGCGCGCCGCGCCTGTTCGCGCAATGACAGGAGCGCCACGTCGGTGGGATGGTCGATGACCCAACGAGCCGCCTGCTTTAACTGCGGAGACAGCTCTTCAAAGCGGGCTTTAAGCTGCGCATTCAACGAAATAGGGCGAACCATCAGCAAACGCTAAACAACATCAGAGGCATTTGCAACGTTTGTTTCAAATATCAAGATTATGATTGTACTGTTTCATCATGACCATTTCGTCGATTACTGCTGCGCTTGGAACCACCCTCATCGGTTAGTCCTGGAAAATTATGTCCGTCGCACGGATGTCGGCGACGCGGGAGCGCTGCACTAGAGAAGGCCTGGTTAGCGGGGAAGCCTTTTCGATCGATGCGAGCCTGATCAGTGCGGATGCCAGCCGGCAGAAGGGGATCGAAGGCGAGAATGGTCTGCCGTCGAAAGCCACAGGTCGAGTCGCCGGTCACGACCGGCGGACCACGCCGGGGAACTAATTCTTCAGTCTTTGACTTTGCGTTTTAACAGCGCGACCCACATCGAGGCGCCCGTCCTAGTGGATACGGGCATGCCCTGACCCAGCGCCACCTTCGTCGATTCACCGATGCCGTATGCTCCGGAAATCGCCTCCCAACCTTCGCGTCCGGCCGCGTTCATCGAGACAAGAAAGGCATCGCTGTTTTCCGCTTTGACGATCTGATATTCCCACATCGTAGCCGCCCTCGTTGCTCGTAAGTCGCCGATAGGGTCGATCACGCGTCTTTGTGTGCCCCGTACCGTCTAGATTGTTGACGTCAAGGCCAAGGCTCGCCCCAGGCCACCGCGCGAAAGTGGCAACTAGAATCGCGCGAACTGCTCAGGCCTTCTCCTTGATACGCCAAAGCTGAAAGCCGACTAGCTTGAGCGCACTCTCGATCTTGAAACGAGACAAATTATGAGGCGGCTGAGCACCGCTCTCGATAAAACCATCGGCGGTCCATGGCTGGAATTGCGACGGAAGTCGCACGCCGGCGGGGTCTGCGGTAAAGGCAGATAACCCATCGACATCGGAGCGGAAGATGTACAAGCGCATCGAAAAAGCCCCTGTTAGGCGCGGCCAGGTCGGCGGCCCCGCACCGGAAGCGGTCGACCGGCTGTGTCGAGCTTCCGCTTTGGCGCCGGCACCAGACCGTCGCGAATGGCCTGTTTTCTGGTTTGTTTGCGAATGCGGCGCACAGCCTCGCCCTTTTCGCGTTTTGCCTGTTCGGAAGGCTTTTCATAGAAGCGCCGGCGCTTCATTTCCCGAAACACGCCCTCGCGTTGCATCTTCTTCTTGAGGACCCGCATCGCTTGATCGACGTTATTGTCGCGAACGAAAACCTGCATTGCACTAGGTGCTCCTGTTGGGCGGGAGCACGGACGCAATGAAGCGTCGCTAATGTCTCTCAGTCACCGACGCCGGTTGCATGCCGATGATGGAAAACCCTACACGTTTTTACCGCGCAATAGCGAATTATCGAGACATTATTTGCGTGGAATTGACCGGCCTTCCGACATCGATCGGGCGCTGGGATAGTCATGATAAAAAAGTACGACCTACCCCTCGTTCAAGACGATTGCCGTGCTCCGCCGCACGGAAATCCGGCTTGCTGGCGGCGAGTAGGCATGACTTGGTCGCGCCTCACACCGGACTTTGCCGTCGACATCACAAAGGCGGCAGCAATGAAGATCCCTTTGAACATCGACAGGTCGACCTCGCGCAGGAGCGGCTGGGCAACCCGGTCTCCAGGTCGAGCGGTTGCCCGGCGGTCACCTCACTACGAATGAGCAGCCGGAAGCTCTGGCGGCCTTGATCGCGAAGTTCGAGAGAGCTCGCGAAAATGCTGCGGTTCGCATAACGTCCTTCGATCTTTGCGCGAAGTTGGCAAGCCAGCTGCGCATACGCAGCGCGGCTAAGAGACTCCGCACGCGAATTTCGCGCTATATCGATCTTACGTGGGTATGCTTAGTGGTCTGTAAGGGGCTTCAATGTCATCTGCATCGAATATACCGCCCGGGAAGATCGACATTCCTTCCGCGTGGCGCGGAGAGGAAATGGCGGCGCACACCGATCACTGGCTTGTACAGCTCACCTCTGACGAGATTGCGGAGCTTGAGCAGGCAGCCGATTCATTCCTGGCCACGACTAAGGAGATCGGTGAGATCACAAAGGAAAAATTCCCGCTCCCGCATATTGGTGGGCATCTCGCGAAGCTGAGGGAAACACTAATCAACGGCATCGGATTTGAGGTGATACGTGGCCTTCCCGTGGCAAAATATAATCAGCAATTTGCCGCCACCATCTTTTGCGACGTTGGCGCGCATCTCGGGTCGGCGCGATCGCAAAACGCCATGGGGCATATTTTAGGGCATGTACAAGACGTTGGCGCAGACGCAAAAGATCCTAAGAAGCGCATCTACCAGACCGCTGAAAGGCAGACATTCCATACTGATTCCTCCGACATCGTTGGACTACTTTGCATTCGTGAGGCGATGGAGGGGGGCGAATCCTTACTGGTCAGCACGACGACGATCTACAATGAGATGTTAGGCAAGCGCCCTGATCTCGTCACCTTAATGTTTGACTCGATTGCCACCGACCGGCGCGGCGAGGTCCCGCAAGGGCAGAAGCCATATCTTCAAATCCCACCATTGAACTGGCATGAGGGCTTTCTGACCGGCTTTTATCAGCGCCAATACATTGATAGTGCTCAACGCTTTCCCGACGCGCCGCGATTGACATCGGCCCATGTCGAGGCACTCGATCTGTTCGACGCTCTGGCTAATGACAAGCGTCTTCATTTTGGCATGAAGCTTCAACCAGGTGATATGCAGTTCGTCTATAATCACGCGCTTCTACACGACCGCACTGCGTTTCGTGATTGGCCAGGAGCGCACCAGAAGCGTCATTTGCTGCGCCTCTGGCTAAGTGTAGCTGGCGATCGACCGCTGCCTGATTGCTTCAAACGGCGGTACGGCTCAATCGAGATTGGCGACCGCGGCGGCATAATCGTCGATGGCACGAGGCTCAATGTGCCGCTGGATTGAATTTTGATGACTCAGCTGCTCGCCCGAGCGCGGCAGCGATGGGCGAATCTATGCGTGGGCATGGCCCGTTGGCAGACGACGCGGGAAGTGGCGCTACCGCAAGTGGTGCGACCCGTGTTGCCGATCTTGGCCAGTACCTGGGTTTCTCTGTTCAAGGACACATGTTGACCGCGATGGCGGCAGTACCAGTGGCTGGCCCAGTCCGCCGTCGAGTCTTGCACACTCAAAGTTAGTAACAGCGAACAATATTTATGCTTTGCTCTTTGCCGTCACCCATAGGAGCCGTGACGGTCTGGGTGGGGCAGCCTGGGGCATATGAACTAACAATAATTGGTTCAGAAGGGCTGACAGCGGGGGGATATTGTGGGCAAAAGTAACATTTTCTGATCCGGAATTTACCATTGCGAAAGGATTTTCACACTGCGACAAAAAGTGTGCTAGGTTTTTTTTGTGGCGGTCGACTATTGGAAGAGTTTCCGTGTCTCTCGCCACATTTGCGTCAACGAGCTTGGCGCCTCAATCGGCGTCAACCGGCTTAGCGCTTCCGACCAACAAGCCTTTACGTCGCAAGTTTGCACTGGCGACGGTGTTGTGTGGCGGAGTAGCGACCTTGGCTTGGATAGCCCTTTTGAGCTACGGCGCCGTGAAACTAATCGTCCTGCCGGTGCTTGCCGTCTCAGCGGCCGCCCTCTGGGTTTGGGCGTTTGGTTTCTGAGTTCACGACAACAGCCGGCCGGGTAGGTTATTTCTTCACGTTTCGGCACCGAGCCTCCAGTCGCGTTGCGCTAGAGACCAAGTGACGGCTTGTTCAGTTCAAATTTCCATTCTCACAGAACGAACCCAGTTATTGGGTAGTGTATTGGCGGTCGCGGCCGCACAAATCGCGTCGCGATCAATCAATCATCATCGAGAACCGCTTCATAGATTTTGCTCGTCGCGATAGCCTTTAGGAGATCGCTGGCTAGGGTCGATGCCGACAACTGTAGGTCCTCGGCCTTACGGCTAAACTCGCTGAAGAGCGGTTCGGGCATGTGAGCCCTAATAATGTGGGCCGGTACCTGTCGAATTCGCAGTTCGGTGCCCTGCTGCGCGTGACCCACGGGTCGTCGTCCGCGCTTCAATCTAATTTTATGCCGGCAACACATCACCTTAACGCTCGCCGGGGTCGAGCCCATGGTCTTGGCAATTTCTAACGACGAACCGCCTTGCTCCGCAATATGGCGCATAAGAGCGAGGTTCTCCGAAGTGAAAATGCGAGGATTCCGTCCCATCGTTGCTCTCCCCTTAGCGTAATGAGTTAAACGCGGCTAACTTTAAGTTGGTCGCGACATGCCGCTGAAAGGTTCACGCTGAGGAAATGATACGGGCGGGGCTGCGCAGCAAGATCTTATCCGAATCTGGCACTCTACGGATAAACGAACTGGATCCGAGTTTGTTGTCTCTTGGACCAACAATAGACAAAGATCGGCACTGGCGCGGAATGGTTCGGCAGTGAACGCCGAAGGCGAACATCGAGCCTCATCTCGAAGCTGGTATGTCCTTAAGCATCGGCTTTGCAGCCAATCGGCGGCCAGCGCGCCTGACGGCACTGGCGTCCGCGGCAGCTGTCAATTAATGTTCGAGCCGGGCTACCGATAAACGCCGTTGACGGCTCTTGCGGGCTACCAAAACAGTTCGAGACCGGTATGGCAACGGATCTTCCGCGCATTCTTATTGTCGATGACAATGAGGACAACCGATACACACTCCGGCTGCTTCTGGAGTCCGACGGTCATGAGCGCGTTGTCGATGCGTCCGGCGGCAGAGAGGCGCTTGCCCTTTTCGAAAGGGAACAATTCCATCTCGTCCTGCTCGACATGATGATGCCGGATCTCAATGGCGACGAGGTGCTCAAGATCATCAAGGCCAATCCGGATACGCGCGACATTCCCGTCGTCATGATCAGCGCCGACACCGACACCGAAAAGGTGTCGAAATGCATCGAGCTCGGCGCAGACGATTACCTGGCCAAGCCGTTCAATCCCGTCATATTGCGCGCGCGGATCGCATCGGCGCTGCGCCGCGGCTCGCTGCGCTCGCTGGAGGTGGAATATCTCGGCAAAATCGAACAGGCGAAGAAACACTCCGAGGGCCTGTTGCGAAATATACTCCCGCCCGATATCGCCGCGCGCCTGCGCAATGGCGAAAACAATATCGCCGACCATTTCGAGGATGCGACCGTTATTTTTGCCGATATCGTCGGCTTCGGCAAAATCACGGCCCGCATGAAGGCCTATGAGATCGTCGGCTGCCTGAATCAGCTTTTCAGCGAATTCGACCGGCTCGCCGAGGACCTCGGGGTCGAAAAGATAAAAACGATCGGCGACAACTACATGGCGATTGCCGGCGTGCCGATGCCGCGCAGCGGGCACGCGCGTCATGCGGCAAAGCTCGCCCTCGATATGGTCGCGGCGGCCGGCCGGCTGCGCTCGCGGCTGCCCGTGCCGATGTCCATCAGGGTGGGCCTGCATTCGGGTTCGGTCATGGCCGGCGTTATCGGCACCCGCAGATTTGCCTATGACGTGTGGGGCGATACGGTCAACATTGCGGCGCGCGTCGAAGCGGCCGGCCAGCCGGACCGCGTCCTGGTCTCCGGGGCGACGGCGAAGATGTTAGGCGCCGAATTCGACCTCGACGGCCCGCACAATATCGATACCAAGGAGGCGCGCGTGATCGAAACCTTTTTCATCAACCGGCGCCAATAGGCGAGGCCGCAGGATGCGGGTGTCCGTCGAATGACCGCAGCGAGGTAATCGGTGGCTCAGGCTGACCGCGTCGACAAACTCCGCCCGCGTTGGCTCACCACCATACGCGCCCGGCTTTTTTCCGCCTTCGGCTTTGCCGCCGCACTTACGATCGTCAGTTCGTCCATCGCGTTTTACGAATTCACCGTCATCGGGGCGACCACCCACGACATCGTTTCGAGCAGCCTGCCGGCGACGATCGTATCGTTGCGGCTCGTCGAGGAGGCCAACGTTCTGGTTTCCGCGGCGCCGCGGTTAATGGCCGCCAGGGACGACAAGGACCGTTTGGCAACGGCAGCCCGGATTACCGACCAGGCGAGAAACCTGGCGGAGGGCGTCGAGCGTCTGCGGGCGTTGGGCGTCGATGACACCGCCGCAATCGATGCCAAGCGCAACGCGTTGTTGCGGCGGCTCGATACGCTCAATGAAGTCGTCAAGGACCGGATTGCAATATCGATTGAACGGGTCACCCTGGCGTCGGCGATTCAGCCCGCCTACACGGCGTTCCATGACGCCCTTACCGCGGCCATTGGCGAATCCAATTCCCATCTCGCGGCGGCAAGTACGCAGGCGGGGGCGGACGCCGCGCACAATAGCAAGCTTGAAGCGTTGCGGCAGCTCTGGGAAATGGAGTCGGAGTCGAATCGTCTCGCCGGGCTTCTTACCGAAGCGGCGCTGACAAACGACGCCGGCCGGCTCGCGGCGCTGCGCGATCTTATCAACGCGACAAAGCGGACGATTGAGACGGACCTGAACGGCATCGACGACCCCGCGCAACAAAAAAAGCTTGCCCCGCTCTACAACGACCTCGGTTCCATCGAGACGAGCGACGGTATTATCGCCGTGCGCAACTACGAGCTTAACCGGTTGCACGACGCCGACGTCGCCTTCGCCAACGCGCAATCGGAGACCGCCACGCTAAAGCAAGCCGTCGACGACATGGTCGAGCAGCAAGGCCGCATGGCCCAAAGCATCTCCATGTACGCCGATCAGCAAATCCACTCGGCCAAGATTATCTTGATCGTGCTGTCGATCGTGGCCGTGATGAGCGCGGCGATGGTGGCATGGCTCTATGTCGGGCGCGACGTGGTCCTCCGCCTGGTCCACCTCAGCGAAGCGATGCACCGGCTCGCCGGCGGAAATCGCGACGTCCACATCGAGGACAACCGCGGCGACGAAATCGCCGAAATGGCGCACACCATCGGGGTATTTCGCGAAAACGCGGTGGCCCTTGACCAACTCCTTGCCGAACGCGAACAGGCCGCCGCCCGCCTCGAGAATATCGTCGAGCAACGTACCGCCGAGCTGCGGCGGCGCGGCGAGGAACTGCGCGTCACATTCGACAATATGGTGCAAGGAGTCCTGATGTTCGATGGCGCGATGAAAATCGCGGCGTGGAACCGACAGGTGCTGGACCTTTTGAAGATACCCGAGGACTTTCTTGCCGGTGGGCCGAGCTATGCGGGCTTCATCCGCTATCTCGCCGAACGCGGCGAATACGGCGCCGTCGATCCGGAAGCGGAAGTGCAGCGGTTCACGGCCACGGTGGCCGAGCGGCGCACCTTCGAACGAACTCGTCCTGACGGGACAGTCCTTGAAATTCGGCACAGTCCGATGCCGGAAGGGGGGATCGTCGTCATCTATTCCGACATCACGGAGCGCAAGCACTACGAAGAAACGCTCACCGCTGCGCGCGACCAAGCTGAAGCGATGAGCCGAACCAAGTCGAGCTTCCTCGCCAACATGAGTCATGAGTTGCGCACCCCGCTTAATGCCATCATAGGCCTCACCGATATGATGGTCAGCAACGCGGATCGGTTCGGGACCGAAAAGGCCATAGAGCCGCTCCGGCGCGTGCATCGCGCGGGAAAGCATCTGCTCGATCTCATCAATCAAGTGCTCGATCTGTCGAAGATCGAGGCTGGCAAGCTTGACATCAATCCCGACACTGTGAATGTCGCCGCGCTGATCGATGAGGTCGTCGGTACCGCTCGATCGTTGGCGGATCAGAACAAGAACCGGCTAAATGTCGAATGCCCCACCGATATCGGCACGATCGTCGCGGACGCGATGCGTCTCAAGCAGATCCTGCTCAATCTTCTGAGCAATGCATGCAAGTTCACCAAAGGTGGCGAGGTCTCACTGCGCGTGACAACTGTGGTGATCAGCGGGCGCAAGTGGATGAATTTCGTAGTCGCCGATTCCGGCATCGGCATGACGCCCGAGCAAATGAGCAAACTGTTTGCGGAGTTTGTGCAAGCCGAGCAAACGACAGCACGTCAATACGGCGGCACCGGGCTTGGTCTCGCGATCACACGCAAACTTTGCACCATGATGGGTGGCGACGTCACGGTCACAAGCCAGAGCGGAGAAGGTTCGGTCTTCACCGTCCGCCTGCCGTCGGGGCCGGACACCGCCGTGGCCGTGCCCGAACCGGTGGCGTCCTCGCCGGGGCAAGCCGGTCCGGTCGGCGATTGCGTGCTTGTCATCGATGACGATCCGACCGCGCGCGAGCTGATTGCAAATTATTTGCGCGAAGCGGGGCTCTCCGTCGTCACCGCCGCGGGCGGACGCGAAGGATTAAAGCGTGCCGAAGAGCTCCACCCGATCGCCATTACGCTCGACGTGTTAATGCCGGACATCGACGGCTGGACGGTGCTGGCGGCGTTGCGCGGCAATCCGGGGCTTTCCAATATTCCCGTGGTTATGGCGACAATCACCGACCCGGACCGCAAGGGCATAACCCTTGGCGCGGCAGGATATTTGACGAAGCCGATCGACCGCGACCGGCTGATCGCGCTGCTGCGGCCGTTTCAGAACCGCGCCCGGCGCACGCGGGTGCTCTTGGTCGAAGATGATGCGATGCAGCGCGAGCGTGTTCGCCTATGGCTGGAGCGGGAGCACTGGCTCGCCAGCGAAGCCGAAAATGGGCTTGTAGCGCTGGATCGGCTGGCCAAGGAACCACCGGATGTCATCCTGCTTGATCTCATGATGCCGGAAATGGACGGCTTTCAATTTATCGCGGCTTTGCAGGCGCAACCGGCGTGGCGAGACATTCCGGTCATCGTTATAACCGCCCTCGATCTCACGGAGGCTGACCGCGCCCGGCTTAATTCCGGCGTTAAGGGAATCCTGCTGAAGGATTCTTTTGACCCGGCTCAACTCGTTGAGATTGTGCGCCGCCTGGTCACCAAGACGCGCAGTTCACACGTCATGCCGGAGGCGGCCTCGTGACCAAAATTCTTTATGTCGAGGACAATGACGACAACGTTTATATGCTGAAAATGCGCTTCGAGATGCTTGACGGATTCGAAGTACTCGTGGCGGAGGACGGAGAAGTCGGATGCCGGAAGGCTCTGGCTGAAATGCCAGACGTGATCTTGATGGACCTTGATTTGCCCGTGATGGACGGCTGGCAAGCGACCAAGCTACTGAAGGCCGATCAGAAGACCCGGAATATTCCGATTATCGCACTGACCGCACATGCTATGGCGGGTTCGCGCGAGAAAGCACTGGCGGCAGGGTGTGACGAGTTCGATACCAAGCCAATCGAATTTGACCGGCTGATGCAGAAGATCAATTTGTTGCTCGGCAGAAAACGGCCCGTTTGAGGCGACTGTCAGCCGGTCCTTCGGCGCGGCCTTGGCCTTATCCGTCAAGGCAAACAATCGCAGGTCTCAGACTTTTGAACACAGGCCGATCACATTGTGGACCGCCATCGGACGGCGCAGGCCCTTGAGCTCGAATTCGCCGGCCGGCTCGACGGTCACGGTATTTTCTATCGCCATGTGCACGCGCGGGCTGATCAGGATCTGCCCGGAGCTCGCTTCATCGCAGAGGCGCGAGGCGACGTTCGACACCGTGCCGATCGCGGCGTAGTCGAAGCGCCCCTCGAAGCCGATGGTGCCGAGCGTGGCGTAGCCGTGGGAAATGCCGATGCCGAAGCCGATCTCGTGCCCGAGCCGGCGCCATTTGGTCATCAGGGCGGTCAGCGCCGCGCGCATCTCCAGCGCCATCTGCACCGCCTGCAGCGCCGGATTCGGCTGCGGCACCGGATCGTTGAATATGACCATGACGCCGTCACCGGCATAGCGCTCGAGCGTACCGCCGTGCTTGTGGATGATGGTGCCGATCGCGTCGTGGTATTCGCGCAGCAGCGCCATCACGTCTTCCGGGTCGGAGCTTTCGGAGAAGCCGGTGAACCCGCGCAGGTCGCAGAACAGCGCGGTAATCTCGCGGCGGTGGCTTTCGAGCTGGCTTTCCAGCCCCGAGGCGACGATAAGGTCGGCGACCTGCGGCGGCAGGAAGCGCCGCAGCCGGCCCATGCGCTCGATCTCGCCAAGCTGTTCGGCGACGCGCTGCTCGAGACCTTTGTTGAGACCGGCAAGCTCGGCTGCCTGCGCATGCACCTGATCGTGCAGCGCCTTGAGCCGCAGCACCGATTTGACCCGCGCCACCAGCGCCATCTGGTCGATCGGCTTGGTCAGGTATTCGTCGGCGCCGGCCTCCAGCCCGGCGACGACATCCTTGGAGTCCGCCTTGGCGGTGCAGAGGATGATCGGCATGAACGGCAGCGAGGTATCGGCGCGCAGCCGTTTGCACACCTCGATACCGTCGAGCTTGGGCATCATCACGTCGAGCAGAATAAGATCGGGCAGGTGCTCCTTGGCGGCGGCGATCGCTTCCTCGCCGTCGGCGGCCTGCCTGAGGTCGTAACCGTGCATCGACAACCGCGTATGCAGAATGTCGCGGTTGGTCTCGTTATCGTCGACGATGAGGATGCGCGGCGGATCGTGCATGGCTACCAATCGTTACGGCAGATATTCTTTGATCTTCGCCAGCAAGGCCCGCGGGCTGTACGGCTTGGTGACATAGCCGTCGCAGCCGGCGGCGCGCGCTTTGCCCTCGTCGCCGGAGAGCGCGTAGGAGGTCACCACAATGATGGGGATGCTTTTGGTGTTCGGATCGGCCTTGAGGCGGCGCGTCGCCTCGTAGCCGTCCATGACCGGCAGCTGGATGTCCATCAGGATCAGGTCCGGCCGCTTGTTCGCCACCGCAGTGAGCGCGTCGGCGCCATTTTCGGCCTCGAACATCTCGTAGCCGGCGTTGGCGAGGAGATCGCGCAGAATCTGCCGATTGTCCTCCTGATCCTCGACCACCAGAACCGTCCTGCTCATGTCGTCCTCTTTGCCTGCTCGGCGCGAACCGGAACCACGAAGCTGAAGATCGAGCCCGCGCCGACGCGCGATTCAAGCCAGACGCGCCCGCCGTGCATTTCGACGATGCGCTTGGAAATCGCGAGGCCCAGGCCAGTGCCGCCCTTCTTCTTGGTGGTCGATGAGTCGGCCTGCTGGAATTCCTGGAACAGCTTCTTCTGGTCCTCTTCGGAAATGCCGGGCCCGGTGTCGACGACCTTGACCAAAAACATGCCGTCGCTCAGCGCGGCCTCGATGGTCACGCCGCCCTCGTCGGTGAACTTGATGGCATTGCCGACGAGATTGAGCAGCACTTGCGTGAGCCGCCGCTCGTCGCCATGGCCGGTTGGTAAGTCCGGCGTGATCTCGACCTTGAAGGCAAGCTTCTTTTCCGCGGCCAGCGGCTCGACCGCGCCATAGACGTTGTGCACGACGTCTTTCATGGAATACTCGGTGAGCGACAGCGTCAATTGCCCGGCCTCGATCTTCGACAGATCGAGCACGTCGTTGATCAGCCCGAGCAGATGGCGGCCGTTGGTGATGACGCGCTTGAGCGTTGCCTGCACCTTCTCCGGCGTATCGCCATAGACGCCGTCGGCGATGAGCTCGGTATAGCCGAGGATGGCATTGAGCGGCGTGCGCAGCTCGTGGCTCATATTGGCGAGGAACTGCGACTTGTGCTTGCTCGCCTCCTCGAGCTGATGGCTCTTCTCCTGGATCTCGTCGAACAGGCGCACGTTCTCGATGGCGATCGCGGCCTGGTCGGCAAAGGTCGTCACCAGATCGATCTGCTTGTCGGTAAACGCGCGCGGCTCCTTGCGCGTCAGCGTCAGAACACCGATCGGCTCGCCCTCGCGCAGCATCGGCACGCCCAGCATGGCGCGGTAGCCGCCGAGGCGCTGCGCATCGACCCATTTGTAATCTGGATCTGCCTCGACGTCTGGAATGTGGGTCACCTTGCTATCGAGCAACGCGCGCCCGGTCCCGGTATCGCGGTTGAGCTCGACCGGCTTGTCCTTCACGTAATCCATGAATTCCTGCGGATAGCCGAAAGCCACCGAGCGATAGAACCTCTCGCCGATGCGCTGCGTGATCGTGCCCTGGTCGGCCTCGCAAAGGCGAGCCGCCGAGCGCAGCAGCGTGTCCAGCACGGTCTTCAGATCGAAGGCCGAGCGGCTGATGATCTTGAGCACATCGGCGGTGGCCGTCTGCTGCGCCAGCGATTCGGTCAAATCCTCGGTGCGCTCGCGCAACTCCTTGAACAGCCGCGTATTCTCGATGGCAATGACGGCCTGGCTGGCGAAGGTGCGCAGCAGCTCGCGCTGCTTGTCGGACAACTGTCGCGGGCGGTGCGCGACCACGCTGATCGCACCGATCGCAGTGGCGCCGCGCATCATCGGCATCACCGTGATCGCGCGGTAGCCGCTGGCGAGGAAATTCTGCCGGCCCGGCATCAGTTGGTCCGGTGTTTCGCGCGCGTCGGCAAAGTCCATCTCGCGCCCGTCGAGCAGCGCTGTGCCCGTGATGAACTCGCGCGACAGCGGCATCGGATAGCGCGCGCGCAGCGCTTCCAGGTCGGCGTCGGCGCCGCCGATCGCCGCCA
>Ga0335083_10004008_pt1 | contig 18873 bp, 15 predicted proteins | sample Lox_Sample_42_FD_206716 | JGI IMG/M metagenome (GOLD analysis project Ga0335083, IMG submission 206716) | Soil microbial communities from Loxahatchee National Wildlife Refuge, Florida, United States - Lox_Sample_4.2 | ecosystem: Environmental > Terrestrial > Soil > Wetlands | place: USA...
GGAAACGCAAGACAGGATCACGACGTCATGGCTGGAGCCGCTGTCCCTCCAGTGACGCGTCACTTCTCGGTCGCGATCGAGTGGATTTCGTCCAGCGATGGATGTTCCGCCAGGGGCTCTCCGAGATAGTAGCCTTGAGCCAGATCCACGCCGAAGCTGCGGAGCACTTCCAGAGTGCCACCATCCTCGACGCATTCTGCTACCGTGATTTTCTTAAGACCGCGCGCCACGTCCACGATGGCCTTCACGAACACTTGATTGTCCCGGTCGCTCGGCAGGTCACGGATGAATTGTCCATCGATCTTGAGCATATCTACATCCAGATGCTTGAGGTAGGCGAACGATGAGAAGCCCGAACCAAAGTCGTCCAGACACACACGCACACCGTTCTCACGCATGGACTCGATGAAGCGCTGAGCGTCGTGCAGGTCCGAGACCGCCGATGTCTCGGTCAGTTCCACGATCAAACGTCCGGGCTCAACGCCGGCGCCCTTCAACGCGTCGGCGATAAAGCGCGGCAGGGTAGGTTCGTTGAGCGAGCGGCCCGAAACGTTGAGCGCAATCGCGCCCAAGGCGGGAGAACGTGCCAGGACGTCCGTGCAAGCGTTGATCACCCAACGATCGATATCGAGAATCTTGCCGGTCTTTTCAGCTACCGGAATGAAGCTCCCTGGCATTACGACGCGAGCCGGGTCGTCGCGGTCCACCATCCGCACCAGCGCCTCGACGTAGTTCAGCGCACCAGAGCCACAATAGTAAACGCCCTGATAGTGCAGGCGCAGCAGATTGTTCTCCAGGGCATCTTCGATGCGCTCGTTCCAGTTGAGTCTCGCCAGCATCTTGCGCGTGGTCTGGGCGTCCTCACGGTACATCCGCCATGTGTTTTTGCCGGCCTCCTTGGCTTGGTACATGGCTGCATCGGCGTGAGCCACCAGCTCCTCCGCCGAACTGGCGTGATCCGGATAGACCGCAACTCCCAGGCTGCAGGTTAGCCGCATGGTATTGCCCTCGAAATTGAATGGGATGCGGGCGGTTGCCCGCACGATGCGCTCGGCGAACGACTCCGCCTCCTGGTCCGATATGTCGGGCGCAAGGATGGCAAACTCGTCACCGCCCAATCGCGCGAAAACCTCGTTGCGTCGGACCTGCGCCGAAACCTCGCCGGCCACCCGGATCAGCAGCGCGTCGCCGGCGCGGTGGCCGAACGTGTCGTTCACATGCTTGAACTCATCGATATCGAAGAACAACAGAGCCACGCGCCGCCTGCGGCGCTCGCCGCTGGACAGCATGCGGGTCAGTTCCTCCTGGAATCTGTGGCGATTGAAGAGCCCCGTGAGAGCGTCGCGTTCGGCCAGATACAGAATCTGATTTGCGGTCTGGCGCTCCCGAGTGACATCCTCGAACAGCCACAGGTAGCCCACGAGCTGGTCGACCGAATCGCGCACCGGATAGCCGACGCGCGTGATGAGGCGCCCGTCGGACATCTCCACCTCCATCGGCGCGGATGGTTCTCCCTCATTGGCCAGCCTCAGCAGGTCCTGCATGGCCTCGTCGCCGCGACTCAAGCGCTCCGTGGTCTGTAGCAGCAACGCCGCTGCGTCCATCCCGGTGTAGCGAGTGCGGCTGCGTGTGAGGAGCCAGATTTGCTCGAATGCCGGGTTCGAGTAGATGACGCGGTTATTGCGATCCACGAAGAGGATGCCGATCTGCATGGCGTTGAGCAGCGCATTCAGCCGCGCGCGCTCATCGCTTGCGAGCACCAGGTATTCCTTCTGGATAGCGTTCGCCCGCTCCAGCTGGCGCAGTGTCTCGGACAGCTTGTTCTCCGCTTCCTGACGTGCCGTGACGTCATGCACCGACAACCGGAGGCCGAGGTATGCCGCGTCCGAGCCGTAGATCGGTCGCCAGTCCGCGGACGCCCAAAACTCGGAGCCGTCCTTGCGTCGCGCACGGAACAGGAAATCATTGCCGGTGGTGCCATGTAACGCACCTGCGATCGCCTCGCGAATCTTTTTCCGGTCTTGCAGCGACACGAGCGGCATTGGAAAGTCCGCCATCGTGCCGCAATCCTCTACTGTGTACCCGGTGATAGTCTGTACGCGCGAGTTGATCCACAGCAACTGGCCGTCGGGACCGATCCACAGCTCGCAGCCGTAGCTGTAGTCGGCGATAGCGTGGAATTTGGATTCCGATGCGCGCAGCTCGCGCATGCGATCGGCAATCCGCTCGGCCATGGTATTGAACGCTCCGGCGAGCTGACCGACTTCGTCATCCGAATCCACCACTACGCGCGCCGACAGATCGCCACCCGCCATGGCCTCGCCAGCGGCAGTAAGCCGACGCAGATGACGAGTGAGCCACAGCCCCAGAGCGAACTGCAGCACGATGGAAGTAACAATGGCTGCTGCTGCGATCATCAGGCTGCCGCGCAGCAGACCGGCGCGGGCAGCGTCCAGGAAGGTCGTGGATATGGCGTAGCGCAGCAATCCTTGGCGTTGGCCGGCCAGAACCAACGGCACCTGCGTGTCGAAGCGGCCATCGGATTTGAAGTCGGTGGCCGATGCGTTGTCCTCCAGCGGCGGCAGCGGTCGACTCAGATCCCATCCCTCGGCAGCGATGACGCGACCTCCGTTGTCCAACAGAACCATGTAGCTCAGGCCATCCTCGGTCCGACTCTCGCGCAGAATGTTGCGTACTGTCGCGTAGTCGCGTTGTGCGACAGGAGCTGCCAGCGCAGCGTTGAGCATGGGCGCCAACAGTCGTCCGCGTACGCGCGCCTGCTCTATGAGTGCGTCCTCGAGCAAGCGCAGGCTGTTGGCGGCGAGCGCGGCCAGCATGACGACGAGCAGCACCACACTGGTGAGGACCAGCTTCGCGCGCAGCGATCGGCCGGGCAGGGCCTTCATGCAGCGACCGCCGGATCTCTGCCCTGCAGGGGGGCGCGAGCTCGGGAAAGAGTCATGTGACGGTAGCGCCCAGCAAGGAGTTGCGTCTGGACGCTTTCGAGGTAGGCATATCCAAACATCGGTCTAGCAGGAGCCGGCTTGAATCAGCCACAGATCCTCCGCTCCAAGGCGGGCCCGGGTCGGCGCGGCACACGCGACCGTTTAACAGGAAAGATTTACAAACTCTACGGGTTAAGGCGGCACTACGCGATCTGCAGGGACTTGATCAGTACCTTGGAGCGACGTTGAAGATTGTACAGTGCCTGTTTGCTGGCGGGCAGGGTTTCCACTGTTGAATCCGTGAACCCGTGCTCGATGAACCAGTGAGTCGCACGCGTGGTGAGGACGAACAATCGCGTCATGCCCAGCCGCCGAGCTTCGCTCTCCACGCGGCGCAGCAGTCGCTCCCCAGCCCCGGCATTGCGGTATTCGGGGTGCACGGCCAGGCACGCAAACTCACCCGCGTCCTCATCCGTGAATGGATAAAGCGCTGCGCAGCCTACGATGACACGGTCGTGCTCGAGGACGAAAAAGCGTTCGATTTCGATCTCGAGCAATTCACGAGATCGCTTCACCAGGGTCCCGTCTGCCTCCAGCGGCTCGATCAGTTGCAGGATACTGCCGACGTCGTCGACGCCCGCCGGACGCAATTGTTCCAGAGGATCCTGGCTCACCATCGTCCCTATGCCCTCGCGCGTGAACAGTTCAAGCAGCAACGCTCCATCGACCTGACGGCTGATGAGATGCACACGGGCCACACGTCCACGGCAGGCACGAATCGCCGCGGGGAGATGAGCCAGGACATCGAGCTCGCGGACGCCGCCTTCGGTGAGACGCGATTGGGCCTGCGATACGGTAAGCTCACGCATGAGATTTCCGTCCTTGTCCGCGATTCCACCGGCATCGATCAGGAAGATCAGCTTGTCCGCACTCAAGGCAATCGCGGTCTCGGCGGCGACATCCTCGAGGGTGAGATTGAAGATTTCCCCGGTGGGAGAGTAGCCCAGCGGCGACACCAGCACGAGCTCACCCGCATCCAGTCGTTGACGGATAGCATCAGCTTGCACGCGCCGCACTTCCCCGGTGAACTGCATATCCACCCCTTCGATCACACCGCGTGGGCGCGCGACGACGAAGTTGCCGCCGGCGACCCTTATAGTTGCGTTGGCCATCGGAGAGTGGGGCAGTCCCATCGATAGCAACGCTTCGATCTCCATCCGCAGCTGCCCGTTGGCCTGCTTTACGCACTGCATCGCGGTCTCATCGGTCACCCGCATGCCGCGGACGTAGCGTGGCCGAATGCTGCGCGATTTGAGTTGTGCTTCGATCTGGGGCCGCGCACCGTGCACCAGCACCAGCCGCACGCCGAGGCTCGCCAGCAGATTCAAGTCGTGTGTAAGGGCTACGAATTTTCCGTCGGCCACCACCTCTCCGCCGCAGGCGACGATAAAGGTGCGACCGCGGAACGCGTGAATGTAAGGCGCTGCGGCGCGGAACCAGTGAACGAACTGTTCCGGTGCGACAGCCTCCATTGGCAGGCGAGTCAGCGCAGACTCCCGCTCACTTCGGCGCCATGCGGATCGCACCGTCCAGCCTGATGGTCTCGCCGTTGAGCATCTCGTTCTCGATAATGTGCTTGACCAGCGCGGCATACTCCAATGGACGACCAAGACGCGACGGGAACGGTACCTGCAGGCCCAGGGAATCCTGAACCTCTTTGGGCAGGCCTTTGAGCATCGGAGTTTCGAAGATACCCGGCGCTATCGTCATCACGCGTATGCCGTTGCGCGCGAGATCGCGCGCAACGGGCAGCGTCATGCCGACGATGCCTCCTTTGGACGCGGAATAGGCGGCCTGTCCGATCTGGCCGTCGAAAGCTGCGACGGAAGCGGTGTTGACAATGACGCCGCGCTCGCCCGCTGCGTTCGGCGCCTGCTTCGTCATCGCTTCCGCCGCAAGGCGGATCATGTTGAACGTACCGATCAGATTGACGGTGATGACACGGGTGAAGCTCGCCAGGGCATGCGGGCCTTCTTTGCCCACAGTCTTTTCTCCCAATCCGATGCCGGCGCAATTGACCAGACCGTGCAGCCCGCCGAAGGTCTCTAGCGCGAGCTGTACGGCGGCGCGCGCATGTTCCTCGCGAGCGACGTCGGTCTCGATGAAGCGCGTTCGCTTCCCCAGATTCAGCGCCAGATTCTCGCCGCTGGCTCGATTGACGTCGGCAATGATCGCGTTGCCGCCGCTGGCGACGATCATGTCCACCGTTGCGGCGCCTAAGCCAGAGCCGCCGCCGGTGACGATGAAAGTACTCCTGGTGATGTCCATATTCGAATTGCCCTCTATTCAGAAAGCGCCGCAGCCGCGCAGTATAAGGGACGTTTTCATGTCCCCTGCTCCTTCATCGCTAAAGATCTCCCCAGAGCGCGTGAACGGCTGCGAGCGCCGCCAACGCGGCAGTCTCGGTCCGCAGAACGCGCGGGCCGAGTTGCACGGGCGTGAATCCGCAGCCTTGTGCCATCTCCATCTCTTCGGGAGCAAAGCCTCCCTCGGGACCTGCCAGCAGCAGCAACTTCTCCGGGGCAGACAGGTCCCGTAAGCGCGTTTCGGCGAGCGGCGACAGGATCACGCGTTGCTCTCCGGGCAGGCTGGAATGAGCACCGAGCCAGTCGGGCAGCGTGTATACCGGATGCACCTCCGGTACGCGATTTCGCCCACATTGTTCGCAAGCGGCGACTGCCAGGTTCTGCCAGTGTTCGATCCGACGCGCGGCGCGTTCCTCCGGCAGGCGCATCACGGATCTGCGCATCTCGACCGGAAAAATCTCACCTACACCGAGCTCGACTGCCTTCTGCACCGTGAAATCCATTCGTTCGCGTGCGCTCAGGCCCTGGAGTAGTACCACGCGCACGCTGGGTTCTGCCTCGCGCGGATGCCATGAGCCTACGCGCACCGAAACGTGATCTTTGCCGATCGACAGGATGCGCGCCTCCGACTCGCCACCAGCGCCGTTGAACACCGTCACGGTGTCGCCCACCGTAAGGCGGAGCACGCGCGCGGCGTGATGTGCTGCTGCCTCCGGCAGATCCCGAGTCGCGCCCTGGGAAAGATCTCCCGCGCAAAAAAATCTCGGCCCGGATCGAACGTCTTCGGCGCGCGGCGCGAAGCTGCTCCCGCGCGTGCGCGGCAAGTAATTGTCCATGTTAGAATTTTGCCATGTTCAACGGCACAGGTGGAACGCCGCATTGCAGGTTTCGTCCACTGCCGCTGTACCCTGGCGCTCATAGGTGATCTCATGGCTACCGCTCCCATCTGCGACTTCGGCTGGCGTGCGGCCGACTTCGAATTGCCCGCCACCGACGAGAAGCGCTATCGACTGGCACAGTTGCAAGGCAGCCGCGGCCTCCTGGTCATGTTCATCTGCAACCACTGCCCTTACGTGAAGGCGGTCATCGATCGCATCGTCCGTGATGCGAGAGAGTTGCAGGAGCACGGGGTGGCGTCCGTGGCGATCAGCGCCAACGATCCCGGCGATTACCCCGAGGATTCCTTCGACAACATGAAGCGGGTCGCGAAGGATCTGCGTTTCCCCTTCCCGTACTTATGGGACGAGTCGCAGGAAGTGGCACGCGCCTACGACGCCGTCTGCACCCCCGATTTCTTCGGCTTCAACCAGAAACTCGAGCTACAGTATCGCGGCCGCCTCGATGCGTCGCGCACCAGCCCAGTGCCCAACGCCAGGCGAGAACTATTCGAAGCGATGGTGCAGGTCGCCCAGACGGGTAAGGGCCCAGCCGAGCAGATTCCCAGCATGGGTTGCTCCATCAAGTGGAAACAGCACGGATGAACGCAACAGCAGCCGGGCGCCGGCTGCTTCGCTGTCCTCGAGGATCGACACTGATCCATTGAAGCACCGAATGGAGACGCTCAACGCCCCCTCAGCCAGCACCGAGCACAAGACGATCGATCGCGTGATAGCCGCGGTGAAGAAAGTCGCCGCGGAACAGATCATGCCCCGGTACCTCAAGGTAGCCCAGCAGCGCAAATCCGACGGCAGCTTGTTCACCGAGGCAGATTTGGCTGCCCAGGAAGCGTTGACGCGCGCTCTGCAATCTATACACCCGGGTCCGGTCGTCGGTGAGGAGATGAGCGAGGAGCAGCAGGTCGAGCTCTGGCTGGGAGGGGACGCTGGACTGTGGTGCGTCGATCCAATCGACGGCACTTCCAACTTCGTCAACGGGCTCCCCTATTTCGCTGTTTCCGTAGCACTGATGAAGCATGGTCGCAGCGTGCTCGGCGTGGTTTACGATCCGGTCGCCGACGAGGTGTTTCACGCCGAGAAAGGCGGGGGCGCCTGGCTTGGGACCGAGATGCTGCCGATCAAGACGCACGTTCCGCACGTCCGTAATGCGATGGCGAATGTCGATTTCAAACGGCTCGGAAAGCAACTCGCGGCCGAGCTTGCTGCAGCTCCTCCGTACTCGTCGCAGCGCAACTATGGGGCCGGAACACTCGAGTGGTGCTATCTCGCTGCGGGCCGCTTCGATCTATATCTGCATGGCGGGCAGAAGCTATGGGACTATGCGGCGGGTGCGCTGATCCTCGAAGAGGCTGGCGGATGCGTGTGTACGCTTTCCCACGATGACTTCTGGGCCGACGACCTGTGGCAGCGCTCGGTGATTGCTGCACGCGATCCCGGTCTGTTCCAGACCTGGAAGAGCTGGATCCGGATACACAAATGAAGTGAAGACAGGGTTGGGCAAGGGGCAACAGTACCGATTTTCGAGCGGAATCCGCCCCGTCCCTCCTTTGAACCTCTTCACTCCAACCTTCTCTTTATCCACGCAATTCCTTGACCGCGCCGGCGTCCCCAGGTATCTTCGATCAGTTCTCCGCTCGGTTTTGGCCAGCCGGGGAATTTTTGTCCTAACAGACTGATTCGTAGCAAGGATCGCAGACATGGAAATGACCACCCCGGGTGTCACGTCGACGGCCGAATTGACCGGCGCGGAGATCACCATCCGATGTCTACAAGCCGAGGGGGTCGAGTTCGTATTCGGCTATCCGGGCGGTGCGATCCTGCCGATCTACGACGAGATTTTCAAACAGGACAAGTTCAAGCACATTCTCGTACGCCATGAGCAGGCTGCCGTGCATGGTGCGGATGGCTATGCACGCTCGACCCAAAAGGTGGGAGTGGTCACGGTGACGTCCGGCCCAGGGCTTACTAACGCCGTCACCGGCATCGCCACCGCCTTCATGGATTCGATCCCGCTGGTCATCATCAGCGGTCAGGTGCCGACTCCCGCCATCGGGCAAGATGCTTTTCAAGAGGTAGACACAGTCGGGATCACGCGCCCTTGCGTGAAGCACAACTTTCTGGTCAAGGACGTGAGGGAACTCGCGCTCACGCTGAAGAAGGCGTTCTATATTGCCAGCACTGGTCGTCCTGGGCCGGTGCTGGTGGACATCCCGAAGGACGTTCAGCAGACGAGGGCCCCGTTCCATTACCCGGATAGCGTGAGCCTGCGCTCGTACAATCCGGTGGTCAAAGGACATGCCGGGCAGATCAAGAAGGCGATCCAGCTCGTTCTGCAGGCCAAGCGCCCGATGATATATACGGGCGGCGGCGTGATCCTGGGCAACGCATCGGGAGAGTTGACTCAGCTCGTGCGCACGCTCGGCTTCCCTTGCACCAACACGTTGATGGGCCTCGGTGGCTTTCCCGGCACCGATCCGCTCTTCACCGGAATGTTAGGCATGCACGGCACCTATGAATCGAACATGGCCATGCAGCACTGCGATGTGCTGCTCGCCGTCGGTGCGCGGTTTGATGACCGCGTCATCGGCAACCCGAAGCACTTCAACCAGGAACAGCGCCAGATCATCCACATCGACATCGATCCATCTTCGATCTCGAAGCGGGTGAAGGTCGACATTCCCATCGTCGGTGATGTGCGCGAGGTCCTGCAGGAGATGATTCGGCAGCTTGCAACCGGGCGCGAGCGCCCCGACCCCGAGGCCCTCAAAGCGTGGTGGGCGCAGATCGAGGCGTGGAAAGGCCGGGACTGCCTCAAGTACGACCGGACCGCCACCATCATCAAGCCGCAGCTGGTGGTCGAGAAACTCTACGAGGTCACCGGAGGCGACGCCTACGTGACGTCCGACGTGGGTCAGCACCAGATGTGGGCCGCGCAGTTCTACAAGTTTAACCAGCCGCGCCGTTGGATCAACTCTGGTGGGCTCGGGACGATGGGCGTGGGCTTGCCGTATGCGCTGGGCGTGCAGCTGGCCCATCCTGGCGCCACGGTCGCCTGCGTTACGGGTGAAGCCAGCATTCTGATGTGCATCCAGGAGCTGTCCACGGCGAAGCAATACCGCCTGCCGGTTAAGGTCGTGAACCTGAACAATCGCTACATGGGCATGGTGCGGCAGTGGCAGGAGTTCTTCCACGGCAATCGCTACGCCGAGTCCTACATGGATGCGCTGCCGGATTTCGTCAAGGTTGCGGAGTCGTTCGGCCATGTCGGAATGCGCATCGATAAACCGGACGACGTCGAGCCTGCACTGCGCGAAGCATTCAGGCGCAAGGACGATTTGGTGTTCATGGATTTCGTCACCGATCAGACCGAGAACGTGTTCCCGATGGTCCCGGGAGGCAAAGGTCTGTCAGAGATGATTCTGGTTTGAGCTTTAAATGAAATTCTAGGTCGGGGCGGTTTGCCTCGGCATAGATATCCCGGCGGGTGTTTCGCCGATGTCGGCCGACCCCACAAGGGCCCGCCGAGGGCGCCCATCCTTCTCAAGGATGACGTTGCCGCGAAGCCCCGCCGTCTATCGATGTCATTTGTGATAGCAGGCCTATGCGACATATCATCTCGCTCCTCCTGGAGAATGAGGCGGGGGCTCTGTCTCGCGTCTCCGGGTTGTTTTCTGCGCGCGGTTACAACATCGAATCGCTTACCGTGGCCCCGACCGAAGATCCAACCTTGTCGCGCATGACCGTCGTGACCACCGGATCTGATGATGTCATCGAACAGATCACCAAGCAGCTGAACAAGCTGATCGACGTCGTGAAGGTCGTCGATCTGTCCGACGGCGAGCACATCGAGCGCGAACTGATGCTGGTCAAGGTGCGTGCTGCCGGGAAAGATCGCGATGAAATGAAGCGCATGGCTGAGATCTTTCGCGGCCGGATCATCGACGTGACCGACAAGTCGTACACCATCGAACTGACCGGGACCGGCAGCAAGCTTGATGCTTTTCTGAACGCCATCGAGCGCAGCGCGATCCTGGAGACGGTGCGCACAGGAGCGTCTGGCATCGGGCGGGGCGACAGAGTTCTGAAAGTCTAGTGAACGGAACACGAGGAGATAACCGAATGAAAGTCTATTACGACAAAGACGCGGACCTTTCGCTGATCAAGGGCAAGCAGGTAACAATCGTCGGCTACGGCTCTCAGGGTCATGCACACGCGCTCAACCTCCACGAATCAGGGGTGAACGTCACGGTAGGGTTGCGCAAGGGCCCGTCGTGGACCAAAGCTGCAAACGCCGGACTCAAGGTTCAGGAGACGGCTGACGCGGTCAAGAACGCCGACTTCGTGATGATGCTAATGCCGGACGAGCACATCGCCTCGACCTATCGCAAAGATGTGGAGCCCAACATGAAGAAGGGCGCGACGCTCGGCTTCGCGCATGGCTTCAACATCCACTTCGGCCAGGTCCTTCCGCGCGCGGACCTGGACGTGGTCATGATCGCGCCCAAGGCGCCCGGCCACACGGTTCGCAACCAGTACGTCCAAGGCGCTGGCACCCCGTGCCTGATCGCCGTTGCGCAGGATGTGAGCGGCAGAGCACGGGACCTTGCGCTGTCGTATGCAGCGGCGATAGGAGGCGCCCGGGCCGGCGTCATCGAAACCAACTTCCGCGAGGAAACGGAGACCGACCTGTTTGGCGAGCAAGTGGTGCTGTGCGGCGGGACCACGGCACTGGTGCAGGCCGGGTTCGAAGTTTTGGTGGAAGCCGGCTACGCACCTGAGATGGCGTACTTCGAGTGTCTGCATGAGCTGAAACTGATCGTCGACCTCATGTACGAAGGCGGCATCGCGAACATGCGCTACTCGATCTCCAACAACGCCGAATACGGCGACTTCACCCGAGGGCCGCGCATCATTACCGAGCAAACCAAGAACGAGATGCGCAGGATCCTCAAGGAGATCCAGACCGGCGCCTATGCCCAGGAGTTCTTGCTCGAGAATCAAACCGGGGCCACGAAGCTCAATGCCATGCGCCGTATCGGCCGTGAGCATCCCATCGAAGTGGTGGGCGGCAAGCTGCGCGAGATGATGCCGTGGCTGAAGAAGGGCAGGCTGGTCGACCAGTCGCGCAATTGACGCCGGCTGCTTCGGATCAAGAAGTGAACGCGTGATGGGGGAGGAGCTCTTTTCCGAAGCCGCGGACAGAACACGCTTTCTCCTCCCCGCTTTGGCGGGTGCCAGCTACGGCCGCCCTTCACTCGTTCGACCTTGAGTTGCGATCTCCTTCCATCGAATCGGCCTCTTTCTAGACGTGCAGGAATCTCACCCTATCATCGCCCGCGAGGGCTGGCCCCATGTTGTAATCGCAGTCGGCATCGCATTGTTGGCCACTGCTTTGCTGGGCGGATGGTCGTTGCTGTTCTGGGGGCTGGCCGTGTTCGTCGTGCAGTTCTTTCGCGATCCAGCGCGTAACGTGCCGCTCGAGCCTGGCATCGCCGTGAGCCCCGCCGACGGCCGAGTGCTGTTGGTCGAGAAAGCACGCGATCCGTACCTGCAGCGCGAAGCGCTCAAAATCAGTGTGTTCATGAATGTATTCAACGTCCACTCCAACCGCAGCCCGGTGGATGGCGTCGTCAAAGATCGCTGGTATCACAGGGGCAAGTACCTGAACGCCTCGCTCGACAAGTCCTCGACGGAGAACGAACGCATGGCGCTGTGGATCCGTATGGACGACGGCAATGACGTCACCTCCGTCCAGGTAGCCGGGCTTGTAGCGCGCCGTATCCTCTGCTATGCAACGCCGCGAGATCGCCTCCAACGTGGTCAGCGCTACGGCTTCATCCGCTTCGGGTCGCGGGTCGATCTTTACCTGCCGCCGGCAAGCATCCCAAGGGTCAGCGTGGGCGACGGAGTCACCGCCGGCGAGACGGTCTGCGCCCAACTACCGGCGGCGGGGTGACCGGTGCGCTGGAGTTCAATTCGCTGAGCCTGTGGTTGCGCACGCGCGTCCAGAGAGGTCGGTTGAATGCCTGGCGGCGACACCAGAGGGGTTAGAATGGATCGAATGAACTACCCTGAGCGACCGCCTCTCAAGCCCAAATGGCTGGCGGGCGGACGTATCCGCCGCCACGGTATCTATTGGTTGCCCAACGCCATCACTACGGTAGCCCTTTTTGCCGGCTTCTATGCCATTGTCCAGGCAATGAACAACCGCTTCGGGTTGGCCGCGATAGGGATCTTCGTGGCTATGGTGTTCGACGGCCTGGACGGCCGGGTGGCGCGTCTTACCCGTACCCAGAGCCCGTTCGGCGCCGAGTACGACTCGCTGTCCGACATGGTGTCTTTCGGGGCCGCGCCCGCGCTGGTCATCTACGAGTGGGCGCTCAAGGGCATTACCGAGATGGGCTTGGGCTGGGTGGCCGCTTTCGTCTATTGCGCCTGCGCCGCGCTGCGGCTGGCCCGCTTCAACACCAATCTGGGCGTGGTGGACAAACGTTACTTCCAAGGGCTACCGAGTCCAGCGGCGGCGGGCCTGATCGCCGGGTTCGTCTATACGATGTTTGCATTCAACATCGAGCCCGAGGACGTGCAGTGGGGCGCCTGGGCGCTGGCCATGTTCGCGGGGCTGAGCATGGTCAGCAACGTCAAGTTCTACAGCGGCAAGGACATCAATCTACGCAAGAGCGTCCCCTTCGGCGTGGTCGTGGCGATCGTGCTCGTGGTGGTTTTGATCTTCCAAGTGGTGGGTAATGTGCCCGAGCTGCTCTTTGGCCTGTTCCTCGTCTATGCCGCCTCGGGATATGTCGTCTGGATCGTGAACCGGATCCGGCGCAAATCATCGTCCCCGCAAGCTCCGCCTCCGATGCCGCCGGATGGGCTCTGAGTCCCAGGGAGCCAGGAGTGATCGGCAAAAAGGGCACTCCAGACGGTCGCTTCCATCCAGCTTTGATCCGTCATAAGCTGCGGGAAAGCTCTGCTTAGAGCTTCCCTGTCTTTCGCATGGCTTCGGGTGAGCACCCGGGTCAGAAGGAGGTCGCCATGAAAGAGCGCCTGATCATTTTCGATACCACGCTGCGCGATGGCGAACAAAGCCCTGGCGCATCCATGACACGCGACGAAAAGATGCGCATCGCGCGCCAACTCGAGCGCTTGAAGGTGGACGTGATCGAAGCCGGGTTCCCTGCGGCCAGCAATGGCGACTTCGAAGCGGTCAGGAGTATTGGCGCCGCGATCAAGGATAGCGTCGTGTGCGGGTTGGCCCGAGCCAACGACAACGACATTCGCCGCGCAGGCGATGCACTGAGAGGAGCCAACGCCGCGCGCATCCATACTTTCATCGCCACCTCGCCCATACACATGGAGCGCAAGCTGCGGATGACGCCGGAACAGGTGACCGAGCAGGCAGTTAAATCGGTCAAGCTGGCGCGCAGCTATCGGGACGATGTCGAGTTCTCACCCGAGGACGCCGGCCGGTCCGAGGTCGAGTTCCTATGCCGCATCCTGGAACAGGTGATCAAAGCCGGCGCGACGACAATCAACATTCCGGATACGGTTGGCTACACGATCCCCGATCAGTTCGGCGGTCTGGTTCGTACGTTGCGCGAACGTATTCCCGGTTCGGACAAAGTGGTCTGGTCGGTGCATTGTCACAACGACTTGGGGTTGGCGGTGGCCAACTCGCTGTCGGCGGTGATGAACGGTGCGCGTCAGGTGGAATGCACGATCAACGGTCTCGGCGAGCGCGCTGGCAATGCCTCGCTCGAGGAGGTCGTGATGGCGGTGCGCACGCGCAAAGACTTCTTCCCGTGCGACAGCCGCATCGACACCACGCAGATCGTTCCGGCCAGCAAGCTGGTATCCGGGATCACCGGCTTTCCGGTGCAACCCAACAAGGCCATTGTCGGCGCCAATGCTTTCGCGCATGAATCGGGTATCCATCAGGACGGAGTGATCAAGAGCCGCGAGACCTACGAGATCATGCGGGCGGAGGATGTTGGGTGGGGTGCCAACAAGCTGGTACTGGGGAAGCTTTCCGGCCGCAACGCGTTCAAGCAGCGGCTAAAGGAGCTGGGGATCGAACTGCTGTCCGAGGAAGTGTTGAACGCCGCCTTCGCCCGCTTCAAGGATCTGGCCGACAAAAAATCGGAGATCTTCGACGAAGACCTGCAGATGCTGGTCAGCGACGAGGCCGCAAGCCACGACCAGGAGCAGGAACATTTCAAGCTGCTGTCGATGATGGCACACTCGGAGACCGGTGAGACACCGATGGCAAAAGTCGTGTTGGCGGAGGACGGCACCGAGAAAAGAGCCGAGGCTCAGGGCAGCGGGCCGGTGGACGCTACATTCAAAGCCATAGAGAGCATCGTGGTCAGCGGAGCCGAGCTGACGCTATACTCCGTCAACGCCGTGACCAGCGGCACCGACTCGCAGGGCGAGGTGACCGTGCGCTTGCGCAAGAACGGACGCATCGTCAACGGTGCGGGAGCCGACACCGACATCGTGGTGGCCTCGGCCAAGGCCTATATCAACGCCGTGAACAAGCTTCACTCCAAGCTGGAGCGATTGAACCCGCAGCTTTAGTCGTTACGCGGTACCGGGAAGCAATCGGGCGTTTGCGAACTCGAGCCGATCGGCGAGCGTGCGCAACAGCGCGCGGTTGAGCTGTAGTTGACATCCCACCGACAAGCTGTCCAGAGCAGCACGGGCGAGCTCCACGATCAGTACGTCGGTGCTGGTTTCCACCGTGGCTTGACGGACGGACGCCTCGCCTCTTGCGTATGCCATCTCCCCTACACAGTCGCCTGCCCGCAGGACATTTAGCAGCCGGCCGCGCGCCGTCACCTTGGCTTCGCCACGCGCGAGAATAAACAGGCTGTCGCCGGTATCCCCTTCGTTCACCAGAACCGCCTGCGAGGGCAGGCGGCGCCATTGGCCGACTCGTGTCAGTTCCCATAAATCCGCGTCGCTGAGCTGATGGAGCAGAGCGGCGGGACGCAGCACGAGAAACTTCTCGCTGTCCCGGACGACCTGATCGTACACGCTGAGGCGGCCCAGCCGCGCCAGCTCGAGCGCGAGCTCGGCCCAGTCCGGGTAACGGTCTTCCGGATACTTCTGCAGCATGCGCAGCACGACCGCGTCGAGCCCCTTCGGCAGGTCCGGCCGCCAGTTCGACGGCGGCGCCGGCTCCTCGCTCAACACCGTGTTCAGCAACTCGGCGGTGTTGCGGCCATAAAAAGGTCTGCGCCCGACCAGCAACTCGTATAGCACCACGCCCAGGGAGTACATGTCGCTTTGATGGGTGAGCGGATCGTCCCGGATCTGCTCGGGCGCGACATAGGAAGGCGAACCCATCCGCAGCTTCTGTGTTGTCTCTGCGGTGCGTACGAACGCGGCACCGAAATCGGCAACCTTTACGTCCGTCCCGCGCGCGACCAGGATGTTCGCAGGTTTGATGTCGCGGTGCACTACGCCCTCCCGATAGGCGTAGTCGAGTGCGCCGCAGCACTTGAACGCGATCTCGATCACGTCAGCGACCGGCAGCAGACGCTCGGCGCTGGTGTACCGGGACAGGTTCCCCCCGTGAACGTACTCCATCGCGACATAAGTGAAGTGCTCGTCGACCACGGCGTCGAGGATTGTCACGATGTGAGGGTGCGACAGCTTGCCGGCGAGCGCTGCCTCGCTCACAAACTGTATCTTCAGGACGCCGCTTTGCCGAGCGCTGCCGCCGTCGTCATAAACCTTGACCGCAACGTCCGAGCCGTAGAACTCATCGTAGGCAAGGTAAACCGTGCTGTCGGTCCCTTTGCCAATCTCTCGCTTGATCTGGTATTTGCCTACTCGTTCCAGCATTCGATTACTGTACTCTACCTGCCGGCTGTTCACTCTGACGCGAGGCCGCACGTCTTGCGCCTGCCTTCTACAGAAGGATGTCGCTTCAGCGCGCCAGGGCGCATCGTGTATCGTTCACCGCTGCGCTGCTGAAATCCGAGGTGTTCCATGTTCGAGCTTTTGTTCGCTGCGGTACTCACCGCAAACCAGATCGTCCTCGACAACGAATACGTGCGAGTGACACGGGACGTGGCGCCGTGCGCATCCGCGAGCGCTCCGGATTGCGGCCAGCGTGTGGTGGTCGCGCTGGACGAGATCGAGCTGGTATCCGGCGACCTGCGCCGGAGGTTGATACGGGGCGACATCGCGGTTTTCGCGCCCGGAGAATCGTATGAAGCGCCGGTCGCGGGCGGTTTCTTCGAAGTTGCCATCAAGTCGAGACATCCGCCCGTCCTGTCTCCGGCTGAGATTATCCCCGCCGACAAGAACGCGATGCGCTACGACTCCGATACGTTCTTCGTATTCGAGGAGAGGCTTGCTCCGGGCGATACCCGCCCTCGCCACAGTCACAGTCAGCGCGTGGTGCTACAGCTCAACGCTGCTCGTCTGGAACAATGGCTCGATGGCCAGGCCCCGATCTTCGTCGAAACGATACCCGATCGCCCGACTTTCAGCCCGCCCGTCATCCACATCGTGAAGAACGTCGGCGACACACCGCTGCGCGGGATCGTAATCGAGTTCAAGCCGGAATCGACAGCATCGAAATGAATTCCGCTTCTACCGGTGCAGCGATCTGGCCAAGTTCTATCCACCGTATTAACATGCATTGAGGGTGTCATCGCCACGTCCAAGAAGGGCCCATGTTCGAAACCACGATTGCAGGCAGTCTCCCCAAGCCGTCCTGGCTGGCAGAGCCAGGCAAACTCTGGCCGCAGTGGAAGCTCGAGGGAGACGCTCTTTCCGAGGCCAAGCGCGACGCGACACTGCTTTGGATCAAAGCGCAGGAGGACGCCGGCATCGACGTCGTCAGCGACGGCGAGCAGTCGCGCCAGCACTTCGTGCATGGCTTCCTGGAATCGATCGAGGGGATCGATTTCGACCACAAGGTCAAGATGGGGATCCGCAACAACCGCTACGAGGCGATGGTGCCGACGGTCGTTGCGCCACTTCGACTGGGGGCGCGAGTGCATCAAACGGAGGCGCGCCTGGCACGCGCGCACACCACGCGAAAACTGAAGATCACATTGCCGGGCCCCATGACGATCGTCGACACTGTCGCGGACAAGCATTATGGGGACAAGGTCAAGATGGCGATGGCGTTCGCGGAGCTGCTCAACCAGGAGGCCCGTGCCTTGGAGACCGATGGCGTCGACGTGATCCAGTTCGACGAACCGGCCTTCAACGTTTACATGGACGATGTCAAGCGTTGGGGCATCGACGCATTACATCGCGCTATCGAGGGTCTGCGTTGCCGTACTGCGGTGCATATCTGCTACGGCTATGGCATCAAGGCCAACATCGACTGGAAGAACGCGCTCGGAAGCGAGTGGCGACAGTACGAGGAGATCTTCCCGGCGCTCGCAAAAAGCCGCGTCGACCAGATCTCTCTCGAGTGCATGCACGCGCGTGTTCCGCTCGGGCTGCTCAAACTGCTCGCGGGAAAAGATGTCCTCATCGGCGTCATCGACGTGGCCAGCGACCGCATCGAGACGCCGGAGGAGATCGCCGATCTGATCGCCGAGGCGCTGAAGTACGTCGATAAGGAGCGCATCCGCCCCTGCACCAACTGTGGCATGGCGCCTATGAACCGAGAGGTCGCCGCGGCCAAGCTCGAGGCGCTCGGCGCTGGCGCCACGCTGGCCCGCATTCGCTACGGGTGAGGCCGCAGGAGCCGAGGACGGCTCGCTTTGCCCAGAGCAAAGCAGAAGCCTCCTCAATCTCTCTCGCGGGGTTTGCGCGAAGGGGTTGCTTTGCGTTCAGAGGTGGCCGTGCCCGCGAGGCCGATTCCTCCATCCTTCCCTTCCGGCTTCAACGCTGTAACGTGAAATGACAAACAGATCATCAATCCACGGCGGTACAGCGCATCGAATCGTCATCGTGGGCGGTGGTGCGGGCGGTGTGGAGTTGGCGACGCGCCTAGGGGACAAGCTAGGAAAGCGGCGCAAAGCCCTCGTTACCCTGGTCGACAAGTCGCGCACGCACCTGTGGAAACCGCTGCTGCATCAAGTGGCCGCAGGGAGCATGGACCTGAACGACCACGAGCTGGACTACCTTTACCAGGCGCGCTGGCACCACTTTCAATTCGTTCTCGGTCGCATGGATGGACTGGATCGTGCCAAGAAGGAAATCGAGCTTGCCCCGACGATGGACGAAACCGGCCGCGAGGTCATTCCGCGACGTGCCGTTCCGTATGACACGCTGGTGCTATGCCTGGGCAGCACGACGAACGACTTCGGCACGCCTGGCGCAGCCCGCTACGCCATCTCTCTCGACACGCCACAACAGGCGGCGTTGTTTCACTCCCGAATGCTCAACGCCTGTCTGCGCGCCAATGCGCAAGAAAGTCCGTTGCAGCCGGGCCAACTGCACGTCGCTATCATCGGTGCCGGCGCCACCGGTGTTGAGCTGGCGGCCGAGTTGCACAACACCATCCGCGAGTTCGTCTCGTTTGGCCTGGATCGCATAGACCCCGAGCGAGACATCAAGATCACACTGGTGGAAGCCGCGCCGAAGATCTTGCCGGCGTTGTCCGAGCGACTATCCAGCGCCGTGTTGAACCTGCTCCGGAAGCTCAAGGTCGAGGTCCTCACTGGGGAGCGAGTGACCGAGGTTTCAGAG
>Ga0335083_10004009_pt1 | contig 18871 bp, 20 predicted proteins | sample Lox_Sample_42_FD_206716 | JGI IMG/M metagenome (GOLD analysis project Ga0335083, IMG submission 206716) | Soil microbial communities from Loxahatchee National Wildlife Refuge, Florida, United States - Lox_Sample_4.2 | ecosystem: Environmental > Terrestrial > Soil > Wetlands | place: USA...
ACCCAGCCCGACTGGCTCATCGACAAGGTGAAGCTCGCCGGCCGCTTCCCGCCGCGCGTGCGGGCGACCGAGCTGTGGCGCGTGGACGAGCAATGGCGCGAGCAGGCGTTCGATGACGCGACGATCCTCGCGATCCGCGACCAGGAACGCGCCGGCCTCGATATCATCACCGATGGCGAAATGCGCCGTGAGAGCTACTCCAACCGTTTCGCGACCGCGCTCGAAGGCGTCGATCTCGACAATCCCGGCATCGCGCTCGACCGCTCCGGCGAGCCCAATCCGGTGCCCCGCATCACCGGCAAGATCCGTCGCAAGCATGCCGTCGAGACGCGTGACGTCGCGTTCCTGCGCGCGAACACGGACAAGATGATCAAGATCACCGTGCCTGGGCCGTTCACGATGAGCCAACAGGCGCAGAATGATTATTACGAGGACGAGGCGGAGATGGCGCTCGACTATGCCGTCGCCGTCAATGCCGAGATGAAGGACCTGTTCGCCGCCGGCGCCGACATCGTCCAGATCGACGAGCCCTATATGCAAGCGCGCCCCGGCAAGGCCCGGGACTATGGGCTTGCGGCGGTCAAGCGCGCGCTCGAAGGCATCGAAGGACGCACGGCGCTGCACATCTGCTTCGGCTATGCCGCGCTCATTCACGAGCGGCCCGAGGGCTATAATTTTCTCCCCGAGCTGGCCGAGACCAGCCTCGACGACATCAGCATCGAAACCGCGCAGTCCAATCTCGACTGCTCGGTGCTCGCCAAGCTGCCCGGCAAGACCATCATCCTCGGCGTGCTCGATCTCTCGACGCATGAGGTCGAAACGCCCGAGACGGTCGCCGCGCGCATCCGCCGCGCGCTGCCTTATGTGCCCGCCGAGAAGCTGGTGATCGCCCCCGATTGCGGCCTCAAATATCTGCCGCGCGAGGTCGCCTTCGGGAAGATGAAGGCCATGGCCGATGGCGCCGCCATCGTCCGCGCCGAGCTTGGCTGAGGTGAGCGCTGGCCGTTTCCTGACGACCCATGTCGGCAGCCTCCCGCGCGCCGCCGATCTGGTGGCGATGATGTTCACCAAGGAAGACGGCGAGGCGGTCGACGAGGCAGCGCTCGCTGCCCGGATCGAGCAGGCGGTGCGCGAGGTCGTGGCAAAACAGGCCGAGGCGGGCATCGACATCGTCAACGATGGCGAGCAGTCCAAGCCAAGTTATGCGACCTATATCAAGGACCGGCTGAACGGCTTCGGCGGCACCGGCACGAGCTATGTCTTCCAGGACCTTGAGGACTATCCCGGCGCCAAGCTCGCGACCATGGGCGATGAGGGCCGCAAGCACCGTAAGACCCCGGCCTGTAACGGGCCCATCAGCGTCAAGGACATGGACGCGGTCCATCTCGACGCGAAGAATCTGACCGAGGCACTGGCGGCCTATCCGGGCCGGCAGGCGTTCATGAGCGCGGCCTCGCCGGGCGTCACCGCGCTCTTCTTCCGCAACGATTATTATGACAGCGACGAGGACTATCTCTTCGCCCTCGCCGAGGGCCTGCGCCACGAATATGAGGCGATCGCCGCCGCCGGCATCACGCTGCAGATCGACTGCCCGGACCTCGCCATGGGCCGGCACACACAGTTTCGCGAGCTGACCCTTTCGCAGTTTCGCGACCGGATCATGCTCAACATCGAGGCGATCAATCGCGCCACGGCGAACATCCCCGAGACGCAGCTGCGCATGCACATGTGCTGGGGCAATTATCCCGGGCCGCATCATTGCGACGTGCCGTTCAAGGACATCATCGACCTCGTCTGGCGCGCGCGACCGCATGCCATCCAGTTCGAGGCCGCCAATCCGCGCCACGCCCATGAGTTCGATATGTTCCGTGAAGTCGGCCTGCCGGAGGGCAAGGTGCTGATCCCAGGCGTGATCGAGCCGCAGTCGACCTATATCGAGCATCCCGATCTGATCGCCCAGCGCATCGGGCGCTATGCCGATCTCGTCGGCCGCGACAATGTTCAGGCCGGCGTCGATTGCGGATTCTCGATCCATGTCGGCACGGCGGGCGTCGATCCGGCGGTCATTTGGGCCAAGATGAAGGCCCTGGCTGACGGCGCCGCCATCGCCAGCAAGCGCTACTGGGGGTGACGACGCCGGACGCCATTCCGTTCAGTCAGGCGCTGGCGGTCCGACCGATGCGCGCCTTCCAGTGGCTTGTCGTCGCGGTCTGCATGCTGATCCTGATCTGCGACGGCATCGACATGCAACTGCTCAGCATCATCGCCAAGCTCGTGATCGCAGACTTTGCCGTCACCAAAAGCATATTCGGCTTTGCGATGAGCGCCGCGCTGGTCGGCTTTGGCTTTGGCGCATGGGGCGGCGGCAAGCTCGGCGACAGCGTCGGGCGGCGTTATGCGCTGGCGCTGGCGGCACTCATTTTTGCGCTCGCTACGATAGGTGCGAGTCGCGCCGGAGGTGTCTGGACGCTCGCACTCTGGCGCGCGGGAGCGGGGCTCGGTTTCGGCGCCGCCTATGCCAATGCCATCGCCATGGCGAGCGAATGGTTGCCCGAACGGCTGCGGCCAGTCACGGTCAGCACATTGTCGGTCGGGACACCACTGGGCAGCACGGTCGCCGGCTGGCTCGCGCCTGGTCTTGCCGTTGCCTATGGCTGGCGCGGCGCCTTCGTCACCTTCGGCGCCGCGACGCTGCTGCTGGTGATCGTGATCCTGCTGTCGCTGCGCGACAGCCCGTCTTTCCTGCTCGCCAGAGGCAGGCGCGAGGCGGCGGCCCATGCGGCGCGACTGGTTCTGGACGAGGATGTCCCACTCTCGTCCGAGCGCCACGCTGTGGAAGCCAATGCCGGCGCCGCGGTCGGGGTGCTGGACGCAACCAACACCCGCTTCAACATCGGCGTCGGCATTGCCTTCACAGCCTCGGCGCTGTGCGCCTATGGCATACTCAACTGGGCGGCGGTCTTTCTGAGCGCGCACGGCTTCACGCTGGCGCAGGCAGGCAATGCCGTCGCCATCGCCGGTATCACCTCGATGGTCGGGTCGGTGCTCGCAGGACTCCTGTCGCGGCGTTTCGGCACCAGGCGGGTCATGGCCGTGATCAGCGGCACGTTGTTCGTCAACATGGTGGCGCTGGCCTCGGCGATCGAGACATTGCCAGCCCTGCCAAGCCCGGCCGAGCAGTGGCTTGTGGTTTCGCTGATCGGCCTCGCCGGGGCGATCTTCAGCGCCGGCATGGCCACCATGTATGTCATCATGACCACCGGTTATCCGCAGTCCTGCCGATCGGCAGGCATCGGCTTCGGCATTTTCATGAGCCGGGTCGGCGCGATTTCAGCAAGCCTGGGCGGCGGCTTCCTGCTCGACCTCGGCCATGGCAGCGTCGTGCCCTTCTTCGCCGTGCTGTCGCTCGGCGCGGTGCTGATCTCGGCGGGGGCTTTCGTCGTCGACCGCCATGTCGCGGCGCATGGTTAATGCCCCAATTCCGGACATTCCCCCTAGGGGGAATAGTCTTGCGGCGCTGACTTTCTAATTCTTCCCCGGCGCGGGGAATCGAGCCCTGTCGGTCAAGGGGAACGGCCGCTCGATTCGCGCTGATTTGGGGGAGCAACATGAGAAGGTTTCTTTTCGCGGCGAGCGCTCTCGCTGCATTTTGCGCGCCGGCGCATGCCAGTTCGGTGATCGACCAGAGCAATCTGGCCACGCTGCCGTCGGGGGGACAGTATACCTTGGTGGGCGCGGCGGGAAATTTCCTGCTGGGACAGAACCACGTCGATATCAAGCTGGCGCAATCCGTAACGGTCGGGCTCAGCGGACAGCTGACGGAAGTCGACTTGCAGCTTCAGTCGCTTGGCGTAACCGGCTTTCAATATACGGTGACGCTCGCGAAGGATGTGGTGTTCAACCCGGACAATTCTGTCGCTTCTTACACGCTGCTCGCCCCTTCTTACACGCTGCCGGATTCGTCGCTGGGGTCGTTGGTCGATATCGACACCTCGGCGGACAACATTCAGCTCAATGCCGGCGATGTGTTCTGGATCGCCCTGTCCGTGGCGGGGAATGACACCGGGTTGCTGGCGTGGGTGAACGGCACCAAGACCGCAGACGGAACGACGACCTGGCTCGACTATGCAGGCGGCAGCGGGCGTGCTGCGCCGCCGATTACTTCGGGTTCGAACATCGCGCCCAAATACAACACGCTCGAGACGTTCAACGGCTCGCATGATTTCGCCTTCCGGACCTGGATGGACACCGGCGCCGTGCCCGAGCCGGCCAGCTGGGCGATGATGATCGCCGGTTTCGCGGTCGTGGGAAGCGCACTGCGGCGCCGGAGCCGGGTTGCCGCCAGCTTCGCCTGATTTCGTCGTCAGGTGTGGATGCGGGCTGCCGGCCGTCCCGGCAGCCCGTTTTCGTTTCCGCTAGACGATCTTGTCCGCCGTGAAGGGCGTCGAGCGCAGGCGCTTGCCGGTCGCCGCGAAGATCGCATTGCCGATCGCGGGGATGATCGGCGGCAGCGAAGGCTCGCCAAGGCCAGTGGGCGGATAGGCGGTTTGCAGGAACTCGACCACCACGTCGCGCGGCGCAAGGTCGATGCGCGCCAGCGGATATTGGTGGAAATTGGTCGCGGTCACCGCGCCTTTCTCGACCGTGAGCTGAAGTCCGGACAGCGCCTGGCCGACGCCGTCAATGCAGGCCCCCTGAACCTGATGCAGCGCGTTGGTCGGGTTGATGATCGGACTGCCGACATCGACCGCGATATAGATTTTGTCGACCGCGACCTTGCCCTTGTCGCCGACCGTCACATCCGCAATCTCGGCGAAATAGCCGGCATGGCTGAAGTAGAAGGCGAAGCCGCGACCCTTGCCGCCGCCCGGTCCGGGACCCGTCCATTTCGCCATCTCGACGACCTTCTTGATGACTCCTTTGGCCCGGACGTTGTTGAACGGCGCGCCACCGAAGCCGCCGCCGCCAGCCACGGGGCGGTCCTCGCCGAGCGTATTCAGCATCAGTGTCGGCAGGTCCATTCCGGCGGCATGGGCGATCTCGTCCATGAAGCTCTGGAACACGAAGGCGAGACAATTCGAGCCCGGAGCGCGCATCCAGCTCGTCGGGACATTGCTGGAATAATAGGTCTCGCCGAGCAGGATATTGTCGACGAACTGGGCGGGAAATTCGCTTGCGGGGAGATCGGCGGCGGTGGTCGGGCGGCCATTCTGCCCCGAGCCGACATAATGATCGCGGAAGGCGACGATTTTGCCGCCGGCATCGAGGCCGGCCGAAAAATCATGCCAGCCCGCAGCCCGGTAGAAATCATGCTGCAGATCGTCGGTGCGGTTGTAGATGACCTTGACGGGCTTGCCGGGGATTGCCTTCGCCAGCTGCGCTACGATCAGCATATAATCATTGCTGAGCCGCCGGCCGAAGCCGCCGCCGCCGCGCAGCATATGCACGGTGATGTCGTCCTGCTTGAGGCCAGTCTGCCGCGTGACGAGGCCGAGGCCCAGGCCCGGCCACTGGCTCTGCGACCAGATCTCCATCTTGCCGTCCTTGAACAAAGCCGTGCAGTTCTGCGGCTCGAGCGTCGCGTGGCTCATATAGGGGTAGCTGTACTGCGCCTTCACGACCTTGGCTGCACCAGCCAGCGCCGCGTCGACATCGCCTTTTTTCGATATCGAGTTGGTTGGCGCCTTGGTGAAGGCGTCCGCAGCGAAGGCGGCGAGGGCGGCGGTCGAGGTCTTCTCCTGCTCGGCCTTGGACCAGACGATCTCCAGCGCGCCGCGTGCCTTGTTCGCCAGCCACCAGCTCGTCGCGATGATGGCGACCGCGTCATTGACGTTGCGCGGATTATTGCCGCTATTGATGGCGACGACATCGATCACGCCCGGCATCGCCTTGGCCTTGTCGCCGTTGAAGCTCGCCAGCGTGCCGCCGAAGGCCGGGCAGATCTCGACCGCGGCATAGACCATGTCGGGCAAATCGGTGTCGATGCCGAACATCGGCTCGCCCTTGACGATCTTGGGGACGTCGACATGCCCCTTGCCCTTGCCGATGATCTTGAAGGTCGTGGGGTCCTTGAGCTTCACCGTCTTGAGATCGGGCGCGGTCTGCTTCGCCGCATCTGGCGCGAGCTGCGCATAGGTGGCCGAGCGCTTGCTCGGCGCATGCATGACCTTGCCGCTGCCGGTGGTCAGCGTCGCGGCATCTACGCCCCATTTGGCGGCGGCGGCATTGACGAACATCGCTCGCGCCGCCGCGCCGGCCTGCCGCATCGGCGTGAAATTGGTCGGGACGGCGGTACTGCCCACGGCCGCCTGCTGGCCGTAGAGTTTCTCGTTGAGCATCGTCTGCTCGATCCGAACCTGGCTCCAGTCCACGTCCAGCTCCTCGGCGATGATCATCGGCAGCGTCATGCGGATGCCCTGGCCGACCTCGGGATTCTTGGCGCCGATGGTCACGCTGTTGTCGGGATTGATCCGCACAAAGGCGGTGATGACCGAGGCTTGGCCACCCGTACCTGGCTTGCCCGGCGCGGTCGCCGCCGCCGCGATCCTGGCGTCGATCAGCAAAGCGGTGCCACCGGCAACGAGGCTGGCTTTCAGGATCGAGCGGCGGTCGAGCGCCGGTGTCTTGAGATCCGCGTTCATGCGCTCGCGCTTTCCGCCGGAAGGCCGGCTGCCTGGCGGATTGCGGCGCGGATGCGCAAATAGGTGGCGCAGCGGCAGATATTGCCGCTCATCGCCTGGTCGATCTGCTCGGTCGTCGGCTTGGGCGTCTTGGTCAGCAGCGCCGTCGCCGTCATGATCTGGCCGGACTGGCAATAGCCGCATTGCGGCACGTCATGGGCGATCCAGGCGTCCTGCACCTTCTTGCCGACCGGGGAGTTACCCACCGCCTCGATCGTGGTGATCGGCTTGCCCGCCGCCTGCCGGATCGGGGTGATGCAGCTGCGGCTCGCGACGCCATTGATATGGACAGTGCAGGCGCCGCACAGGCCCATGCCGCATCCGAATTTGGTGCCGACCATGTGCAGGTCTTCGCGCAGGACCCAGAGCAGTGGCTTGTCCGGATCGGCGTCGACTGTGCGCTCTTTCCCGTTGATGGTAAGAACCGTGGGCATATCATCTCCTGTCGCGCAGTCTTCTGGCGGCGCGGAGCGGAGCATGCCGACGCCATCGCTTTGTTGTCAATGTCCGTTGCAAGGCAATATGACGCGTGATGCAAAAGCATGACATTCGGCTATATTCCGCCGAATATGAGGTGAAGCGGTGAGCGACATTCATGACATCGTCTCAGCGGCGCGGGCCTGGGCGGGTCAGCGCATGGCACTGGCGACGGTGATCGAGAGCTGGGGCTCGGCGCCGCGCGTGCAGGGCGGGCATATGCTGATCGCGCGCGACGGGCGCTTTGCCGGCTCCATCTCCGGCGGCTGCGTCGAATATGACATCTTCGCCGCCGCCGAGCAGGTGATGGCCGGCGGCGCGGCGAGCGTGCATCGCTACGGGGATGAGGGCGGCGGGCCGTGGGAACCGAGCCTGCCCTGCGGCGGCGAGGTGGTAATCCTGGTTCAGCCAGTCGGGCCGCATGGGTTTCCGCTGCAGTTGTTTGAACGGATCGCTGCCGCGCACCGGGCAGGTGAGTCGATTACGCTATCGACCGATCTCGCCACTGGCATCACGGTCGAAGACGAGGTCGCGGGCCAGTTCGTGAATGTCTACGCCCCGGCCCGACGGCTGCTCATCGTCGGCGCCGTGCAGATTGCCCAGTCGCTGGCCCAAATCGCTCGTACGGTCGGGTTTGATGTGACCGTGAACGACCCGCGTGAGCGCTTCCTGTCCGCCGAGCGTTTTCCCGATGCGACATTGGTCGACATCTGGCCGGATGAGGCGGTGCGCGCCTTCGCGCCCGATCGACACTGCGCTGTCGTGGCGCTCAGCCATGACATCAAGATCGACGATCCCGCCCTGGCCGTAGCGCTGACGTTCCCGACCGGCTATGTCGGCGCGCTCGGTTCCCGCGCCAATCAGGTGCGACGCCTGGAGCGGCTCGGCGCGCAGGGCGTCCGTGCCGAGGACCTTGCCCGTATCGACGGCCCTGCCGGCGTGCCGATTGGCGGGCTCGGCCCGCAGGAAATTGCGCTGTCGATCGCGGCTGGGATGGTGAAAGGCTTGCGTGGCCAGCGCTGACGACCTCGCTGTGGCGCTGCTCGCGGCGGGGCGGTCTACGCGCTTCGGCGACGCCGACAAGCTGACCGCGCCGCTCGGCGATAGACCGTTGATCGAATGGGCGGCGGATGCCGGACGCGCTATAAATGCTGCGCAACATTTTCTGGTGAGTGGGCCCGGATTCCCGCAGCATTTCTTACCCCAAGGCTATGCACCGGTTCCCAATCCGGATGCTGCGGAAGGCATGGCGACATCCCTCCGGATCGCCGCGCGACATGCTCGCGAAATCGGAGCTTCCGCATTGCTGATCCTGCTCGGCGACATGCCTCTGGTGACTGCTGAACATCTCGCGGTGCTGCTTGCGGCCTTTGCACGCGACCGCGGCCGCCCGGTCTTTTCGCGCGTCGCGGGCGGCGCACCACAGCCGCCCGCAATCTTTCCGGCTACCCTGTTTCCGGCACTGGAAGCCCTGTCAGGCGATGCCGGAGCACGCTCGCTGGCCCAAGACGCTGCCTTTGTCGAAGCACCCGAAACCAGTCTGATCGACATCGACACGCCCGAAGACCTCGCGCGCTGCGAGCAGCTGCTGGAGACCTAGAGCTTTTCCGTCAGCTCCGGCACGATCTGGAAGAGATCGCCTACAAGGCCGAGGTCCGCGACGCCGAAGATCGGCGCGTCGGCGTCCTTGTTGATTGCGACAATGGTCTTGCTGTCCTTCATGCCGGCGAGATGCTGGATCGCGCCGGAAATGCCGATCGCGATATAGACGTCGGGCGCGACGATCTTGCCGGTCTGGCCGACCTGATAATCGTTGGGCACATAGCCCGCGTCCACGGCCGCACGGCTGGCGCCAACGGCGGCTCCGAGCTTGTCGGCGAGCGGGTCGATCAGCTTGTGATAATTCTCGCCGCTGCCAAGGCCCCGTCCGCCCGAGATAATGACCTTGGCGCTGGTCAGTTCGGGGCGGCTGGAGGTGTCGAGCTCGGCCGAGACGAAGCTGGAGACCCCCGCATCGCCCGCGCCGCTCACGGCTTCGATGCTGCCCGATCCGCCGCTCGCCGCCGCCTTGGCGAAGGCGGTGCCGCGCACGGTGACGACGAGCTTCTTGTCGCTCGTCTTGACCGTCGCGATGGCATTGCCGGCATAGATCGGCCGCGTGAACGTGTCCGGACCCTCGACTGAGAGAATGTCCGAGACCTGCATGACATCGAGCAGCGCAGCGACGCGCGGCGCGACATTCTTGCCGGTCGTGGTAGCGGGCGCGAGGAAAGCATCGTGGCTTTCCATGAGCTTGGCGGCCAGCGGCGCGACATTCTCCGGCAGGCCATTGGCATAGGCTGCATCGTCCGCGACCAGAACCTTGCCCACGCCTGCGATCTTGCTCGCCGCCTGCGCGACCGCGCCGCAGCCCGATCCGGCGACCAGCAGATCGACCTCGCCCAGTTCGCTCGCGGCGGTCACGGCGCTCAGCGTGGCGTCCTTGATGGACTTGTTGTCATGCTCGACCAGGACCAGCACCTTCATGCGCCCACTCCCAGTTCCTTGAGCTTCGCCACCAGCTCATCGACAGTCTTGACCTTGATCCCGGCCTTGCGCGCGGGCGGCTCGCTCACCTTGAGCGTGGTCAGGCGCGGCGCCATGTCGACGCCATAGTCGGCCGGCGTCTTGCTCGCGAGCGGCTTGGACTTGGCCTTCATGATGTTGGGCAGCGAGGCGTAGCGCGGTTCGTTGAGCCTGAGGTCCGTGGTCACGATGGCGGGGAGCTTGAGCGAAACCGTCTCCAGCCCGCCGTCGATCTCGCGTGTGACATTGACCTTGTCGCCCGCCATCTCGACCTTGCTCGCGAATGTGCCCTGCGGCCAGCCGAGCAGCGCCGCGAGCATCTGGCCGGTCTGGTTGCAGTCGTCGTCGATCGCCTGCTTGCCGAGAATGATGAGGCCCGGCTGCTCCTCGGCGGCGATGGCCTTCAGGATCTTCGCTACCGCCAGTGGTTCGGCAACGCCATCATGCACGACCAGGATCGCGCGGTCGGCGCCCATGGCAAGCGCCGTGCGCAGCGTCTCCTGCGCCTTGGCCTCGCCGATCGAGACCGCGACGATCTCTGTGGCGACGCCTTTTTCCTTGAGGCGCACCGCTTCCTCGACCGCAATCTCGTCGAACGGATTCATGCTGAGCTTGACGTTGGCGAGATCGACGCCGCTGCCGTCCGCCTTCACGCGGGGCTTCAGATTGTAGTCGAGCACCCGCTTCACGGGCACGAGGATCTTCATCGGTATCCGCTCCTGTCGCTCCGCTCCCGCCAGGGAGCGGGTCGGGAATTAGCCCAGCTTCTTCACTTCTGCCACGATCTTGCGCGCGGCGTCACCCAGATCATCGGCCGGGACAATGGCAAGACCCGAGCCGGCGAGGATCGCCTTGCCCTCGGCGACATTGGTGCCCTCGAGGCGGACGACCAGCGGCACCGACAGATTCACTTCCTTGGCCGCCGCGACAATGCCCTCGGCGATGATGTCGCACTTCATGATGCCGCCGAAAATGTTGACGAGGATGCCCTTCACGGCGGGATCAGCGAGGATGATCTTGAACGCCGCCGTCACCTTCTCCTTGCTTGCCCCGCCGCCGACATCGAGGAAATTGGCCGGGAACATGCCGTTCAGCTTGATGATGTCCATCGTCGCCATGGCCAGGCCGGCGCCGTTGACCATGCAGCCGATGTCACCGTCGAGCTTGATGTAAGCGAGGTCATATTTGCTCGCCTCCAGCTCCATCGGGTCTTCCTCGGTCTCGTCGCGCAGCGCCATGAGGTCCGGGTGGCGGAAGAGGGCATTGCCGTCGAAGCCGACCTTGGCGTCGAGCACCTGGATCGAGCCGCCGGCGATGGCGAGCGGGTTGATCTCGATCTGGCTGGCGTCCGTGCCGAGGAACGCCTTGTAGAGCGAGGCGGCGACCTTGCCGGCCTGCTTGGCGAGATCGCCGGACAGGCCGAGCGCGGCGCCGACGCGGCGGCCATGATGCGGCATGAAGCCGGTCGCGGGGTCGATGGTGATGGTGTGGATCTTCTCAGGCGTGTCATGCGCGACGGTCTCGATGTCCATGCCACCCTCGGTCGAGACGACGAGAGCGACGCGGCCCGATCCGCGATCGACGAGCAGGGCGAGGTAGAATTCCTTCTCGATGTCGACGCCGTCGGTCACGTAGAGGCGATTGACCTGCTTGCCGTGGGGGCCGGTCTGCACCGTGACCAGCGTGTTGCCGAGCATGTCAGCCGCCGCCGCGCGCACCTCGTCGATGGTCTTGGCGAGGCGAACGCCGCCCTTGGCGTCGGGACCCAGTTCCTTGAACTTGCCCTTGCCGCGCCCGCCGGCATGGATCTGTGCCTTCACGACGTAGAGCGGTCCAGGCAGCTTCTTGGCAGCCTCGACGGCTTCCTCGACCGTCAGCGCAGCATAGCCGGCGGGGACGGGCGCGCCGAACTTGGCGAGCAGTTCCTTGGCCTGATATTCGTGAATGTTCATGGGGTCGCGCCTTGCATGGATATGGGCAGTGGCGTGCCTATAGGGCCAATGCTTCCACAAATGATTTGCGAAGTTGCGAAGTCAGTCCCGTGCGGCGGTCTCGGCGGCGATACGCTCGGCGATCTGCGGCAGGTCGAGCCAGCGGCCTACACCCAGCACATCGAAGATCCGGGCGCTGTGCTTCTTCATTGCTTCGGCACTGACGCCGAAACGGGTCATGCAATCGGCACGGTCGCCGCCCTGCATGCCGAACAGGGCCAATTCCATCTGCAGCGGCGAGAGCGGTAGCGCAGCGAGATGCTCGATGCAGAGCACGTCGAAACTGACCTCATGCGCAAGCGAGACGAACATGTTGGTCGCTTCGCCGCCCTGTCCGTCGAGCATCTGGGTCGGCCGGGCGCTTGCCAAGATTCGCCCGTTGGCAATCGCGATTTCGTGGCGCACGGGCGCGCCCGCCTCGAGCATGCCGGCCAGGATGAGGGAAAAGGCCGGCGCGGTGCGCGGCTTGCTCAACATCGGCACATTCTGGGTGAGGAGGTGGCTGTTCATGAGCAGTGCCTCCGCCTCGGCGTCGATGGCGAGCAGCTGTGTGCCGGTCATATCGGCGATGAAATGTGCATTGCCGCTGCCGCAGCGCACCCAGCGGGCATCGGAGCGCTCGTTGTGGAAGGCCGAAGTCAGCATCGCTTGCACCGGTCGCAGCGTTTCGATGTCCGCCGCAGTGAACGGTCGCTGGCCCTTGTGCCAGACCATCAGCAGGACGCGGCCGATGCCGTTCACTTCCACGCGCAGATCGATCACGAAATGATGATCGAGCGGCTCGCACAGATATTTATAGACGTTCCCGGCGCGGAACTCCTTCTCGACTTCGGGATCGAGCGCCTTGCCGATCGACGGGCCGTCTGTTTCTGTCCAGGTCAGCATGTTCTGCTGGCCGGGGCCGGAAAACAGCTCGTCGAACCTGGTGATGAACAGATCTTTGAGGTCCGCGCGCGGCGTCTCATGGTAGAAGCCGGCGGGCCGGCGCTCCTCGTCGAGCCAGAACAGGCCGCCATTGTCGCCATCGACAAGCTGGCGCGCCGCCGCGCAGACCGGACCCGCGATCGCGCCGATACCGGCGCCGCAATCGCACAACATCTTCAACTTATGCAGAATATGTCGGCTGCTTGAGCCGGCGACGCTCTTTTTCTGTGTTGTCATCAGAGCTGTTCCCCCCGGAACTCTGATCAATTACGCAAGGTTTTTCTTATTGAGATCAATAATATTCCCCCTCGGGGGAATTCCGTTTGGAACCGCTCCCCGGATATCCTTACAGAACAAAGTGCGGGACGCGGCAAGAGCTTTGTTTTGTCTTTCCGGAACGGTCTGATTTTGTGGGGGGAAATCGGATTGCGGAATATGGGACGGGGCAAAGCGCGCGAAGGCCGTGTCTCGCAAGCACGGGTCGGAACGGACGTGCGACCCCCGTTCCGACCCGGATGCTTCGGCGGCAGCGTCAGATGCCGAAAGCGCAGCCCAAAGCGGCGGAGGCGGTGACCTTCAGGATATGCGGATCGTCGAGCGCGCGGATCTGGTGCATGAACTGATCGTAGCTGGTGCGGCGCGGATCGAGCCTCGTCACATGGGCGAGCGACTGCAGCTTCATGAGCTCGCCGATGCTCAGCTCCCGGGCCATCGGCGTCGCCATGCAGGTTGCGAGCTTCTCCGGCAGGCCGGCGGCGATCATGCCGTTGCGCAGCTTCTCCTCGGCGCCGCCGCAGCCGGAGAGCGCGAGCGGCAGGAGCAGGACGGCGAGGACGAGGGCGAAGGGCGCGCGGCCAGGGGCGGAGATCATGGTCATGGCGCGCCTATATCAGAGGGAGCCCTTACCGGAAGCTGAACGCCCCCCGGCGACGGCAAAGGGGCGCCGCAGCAGCCGCGCCCCCGCATGATTTTACCGAAGGGCCGTGGCCCCGAGCAGACCGGGCAGTCGAGTCACGCGCCTCGCCTGCCCCTTGTTCGCCTGCTTATTGCAGATTGTTGACCGGGCTCAGCCGCGCGGTCAGCGCGCCATTGTTGATCGTCACCGAATAGTCGGTCGGATTGGCGAGGATCTCCTGGCCGACTTCCTGCGTGATATCCGCGCAGCCGTCGAGCGCGCCGGCGCGGTTGGGTTTGAAGGCGGCGATGGTGGTGCTGCCCTTGACCAGCGCGCCGGACAGCGGCGCGGTCAGGCCCTTCTGGTCGAGCGCATAGCAGACCTTGCGGGCGCGCCAGTCGACCTGGACGGTGATGGCGCCCGAGCCGCCCGAACCGCTGAGCGGCAGCAGCACATTGGTCAGCACGCCCGAGTCAAACGCATCGGTCATGGCGGGCGCGGCGCTGGCGGTGAGCGAGCCGGCGATCAGGCCGGCGGCAAGGGCGGCAACGAACTTGGCGGTACGGGGCATCCAGCTCTCTCCTAAAGACTTCAATTTCGTTCGACATGAGGCGCGCTTGCGGCGCCCGTTTTCGCGCTTGGAGTCGAGGCGCCGGGCACCGGCCCCCCAATTCCGGACTTTGTCATTTTGCACGGGGGACGGCGCGGCGCAAGCATGGGATGCGCGCCTCGCCGATTCTCCGCGCGACTGTGGCGAAGTTGCCAAAGTCATCTTGGGATCGCAAGGGGGACCGCGCGAGCCCCCCATTGAGGGCGCGTCAGCCCGCGAGCTGGGCCCGCAGCGCGCCGCCCGGGAACTTGTCCGAGTGGACGTTCACATAATAGCCGGCGGGATCGGCCAGGATCGCCTTGGCAAGCCCGGCGTCGATCGTCGTGCAGGCCTTGGTCGCGCCGTCCTTCGGCGCCGCCAGCGGCACGGCGACGCCGCCGCCCGCGCCCTTCGCGCCCTTGTGGATATGGGCCATGGTCGCGTTGATGCCGGAGGTGGTCACGTCGTAGCACAGCTCGTTGGTCGCATCGTCGATGCTGACCTTCGCCATGCCGCTTCCGGCCGGGTCGCCGGCGGGCGTCTCGTTGGCGCCGCTCAGCTTGACGTCCCAGGTCGTCTTGGTCGCGAGCGCGGGCGTGGCGGTGAAGGCGGCAAGCGCGGCCAGCGCAAGAGCGGATTTGATGTGTGAAGCCATGGTTTTTCTCTCCCGGATACTGTCTGCGGAATGGCGCGGACGCGCGTTCCATCGGCGTCGCTCACTCCCCTGTCGGCGGCTCCGGGCGCGACCCTATAGCATTGCGCCGGAAGGGGGAAGGCGGCGGGGGGAGATTGGTCCCGATTCAAGAACCGTTCCCCGGGCCGGGCCGGGCCGGGCAGGGCGCGGCCGCCGGCATCGGCAATGAGCGCAGCGCGCGACCCCTGCTCTGAAAGTTTCGGTTGACCATGTCCACGCCCGGCGGCACCCTATGGCCAGCGTCCGCGAGGGGCGCGTTCAAGGGGGAGGTTTCATGCTCAAGCTGACCGCAACTTTCGCGACCATTGCCCTGCTGGCCGCGTCGCCGGCATTTGCCCAGATGGCCATGGGCGGCGCCAAGGTGACGCCCGACGGCTTCAATGACGCCAAGGACATGCCGCTCTATACCTTTGCGAACGACAAGACGCCGGGCAAATCGGCCTGCAACGGCCCCTGCGCGACAGCCTGGCCGCCGCTCGCCGCCACCGCGACGGACAAAGACATGGGCGACTGGACGGTCGTCACGCGCGACGACGGCAGCAAGCAGTGGGCCTATAAGGGCCAGCCGCTCTACACCTATTTCCATGACACCGCCGGCAAGCCCGCCACCGGCGTCAGCCCCGCCTGGCCCCGCGCCAAGCCGTAAGGCACTAATCCCCGGCGCGCCGCTTCTCCTTGTGCTCCTGCGTAGGCAGGAGCCCAGGGCGGAATAGCGCTTTAACTGCCTTGGGTAGCGACGAGCCACGCGTCTCGTCGCGACGCTTTCGCAGGAGCACGGGTTTTCTACCCCGCGCGCGCCGGAAGTAAGCAAAGTTAGCGACACGGGTCGCTCACTTTGCCCCCTCCGCCGTCATTTGCCGCGGCCGCGCGACAGCGCTTTCAGGCGGCGGAACAGCGCCTCATTGGCGTCGCGGATCGCGGCGACCTCCGGCGCGGTCGGCGGGTTGCGGTTCTCGATCGCGCCGATGGCATACAGCCGCGCAAATTCGCGCGATTCGTCCATAGCGGTCTCGTCGTGCATCCGGGGATGGAGGCCGGCTGGCGCGTCGGGCAGCATTGGGAGAGGCATGGGGTGTCGTCCTCATTGGGAATGAGAACGGACCACATATGATGGAACGGGGCGTGTAGGACAGCGTAAACTTACCAGTCGCCGCCGATGTCCTTGATCGCCTTGAGCAGCGCCTTCTTGCTTTCGGTGCGGCGATTGCCCGCATTGCGAGGGATGTCGGCATCGGTGATGCCGAGCTCCGCTTTCCGGCGCGCGATACGCTCGCCCATTTCGGCCATGTCGATGACCGGTTGGCTTGCTTCAGCCCTCGATGTCTTCGACGCCATAATCGCCCATGCTTTCTTCGCGAATTCGCCGATCAAGATCATCCAGCGCCTCAGGGTGCCAGATCAGGGGCAGCGTCACGCTTTCTTGTGGCAATCGATGATGGCCTGCATCTTAGCCATCACTTCCTCATGCGGGATGCCTGGCTTGTTCGATGCCATTCTGGCTGCGACCTTCTTGCGAAACCAGGCGTCATAAGCCTCGGCTTCTTCCGTCGTCGCGAATTCGGACTCGATGGGCGTGAGCTTGCTCATGCTTGCATGATAGCGCGTCCAATATCTGTCGGCAAATCGGAGCGGGGACGGATTGATCCGGTTTGGGAGATGTTCCCCGGTGCAGGCAACTTAAGTACTCCTGCGAAGGCAGGAGTCCATTTGCTCGCCGGAATATGGGTTCCTGCCTTCGCAGGAACACGAGTCCCTTAATCACGCCGCGCCCTCACGCCGTGCCGTCCAGCCTGCCGGACTATTAGAGACGATAGCCGACCACAGAGAGTGCAGCGGTCGCGGCTGCCGCGAACAGGGCTTTGATCATGGAAACCTCCTCTGGTCATATGAGGAGGAGAACGGGTGGGGGAGAGAGGGGTTCCTGTTAAGGTTTGGAATCTCTCAAACAGATTTCAATGACCTTCTCTAGATATTTGAGTAATTCGTCAAGATATTCGGGTGTTTTTTCCGCTATATATCGAAGAATTGATATTCCATCCCTAGTCTTGCGATATTCAACTCGATTATCGGTGAGTTGATCGAATAAGCGAGAAATGAGCCGAGCGCCGTCAACACGCTTGAGCCATTCAACGTTTTCAATTGCTCCGTTCCAATGAGTAGAGGCTCCCAAGCGAACTTCTGGACCCAAATTTATTATGGCACCCCTAACAGCCTCTACGTGGTGTTGCCGACTGTCGAGTTCCGTTAAGACGTTCGCGATAGCATTGGGTTCTAAAAGAAAGCACTCCAGACACCGCCGAGGCAGTAACTTCAACTTTCGTTTGGAACGCTCTTGCTTTTCGACCTCCTCGTCTGACAATTTTTCCCTATCCAGCGCAAACGCCATGCCCTTAAGTAGGGGCGAAAGTCTTTTTCCGGCGCGGTCATAAATGTCTACCAGCGCTTGATCGCGCCTCTCGTTCGTAAAGCCGCTGGGTGATCCAACAGGCGCAAATCCGATGTCCAAACCGTCATCCATCCCAAAAGCTCTAATCAAATATTGAAAGCATATTTCCTCGGTTGGACCTTCCACCCAAATTATTCGATCGAGCCCGAAGACATCCATCATCGAAAATCCAAGATGACCGGCCACTTCTCTTGCTTGATCCGCATCAGATAGACTTACTTCACGGACTCGTGATTCAAATCCCTCTCGTTCCACAATGTATAACTTTTCTGCACTGCAACTAGAAATCGCATCGGCGGAATGGGTGGATATTATATATTGATGCTGCGGATAATCCGATCTGAGCAAAAGTAGCAATTTTTTTACTGCTGTTGGATGAAGAAACGAGTTAACTTCATCAATTATTATGATGGATTGCTCACTAGTCACCACTGCTGTTAAAATAGATAACAGCTGACCGACGCCAGTTCCGCTATCATTCAAACTAAAGGATAATTCTTCGAAGATCGATTCTCGATCAGGCCAAATCAAAATTTCGAAATCGCTACCTTTGGGTGCGACAGTTATCCTTTGAATGCCTCCAAGTATTCTGATCACGTGGTCTTCAATGATATCAAATACCGGTCGTCTGGCGCCCTGCAAATGGGCAAGAACGGCTGGAAGATTTCTCGCGTTGCTAAATAATCGATGAGGTGTGTCGAAACTTGAACGAGCGACATTAAGCCTTTGCGCGTCAAAATGAAAAACGGTTCCGAAGGGTTCTGTCAGCATATTGCCGAGACTATCCGGGCCTCCTCTCGTTCCATGTGCCCTCAGGCCCCCATTGATCGAACCAATATGTGCGGAGGTGTAGCCATCCTTATTTCTCAAAGCTGATATCGAACCATTGCCTCTCGGCTGAGGATTTTGACCTTGAGACCACTGTAACTCCAGAATGATGTTTTCATTTTCTCTCAAGAACGACAGAAGTCGATCAACGCCGCTATCGCTGCTATTTTCGACAGGAAAAAAAGCGTCTTGACCTATCCTCGAGAAAACTCGGACAATTTCAGTTGGTGTAGTATTAAGGTCTATTTGAACAGATGGAACGGCAAGATCTGAACCTCGAAATGCTTTTTCATTTTTATGAGGATTGTTCGGTAGCGGGTTGGATAACGAACGCAACAATGCGCTTTTTCCAGAGTTATTTGGCCCAATGAATAGGTTGAAACCGGGACTCAGTTCTATGAAATCCGAATCGAAAAACGATGAGAAGTTGGTGAGCCGAAAGCGACTGATCCACATCTAATCTCTCCCCTCTTTGGGACGTTACTCCGCCGCCTCAACCGTCTTCGCCCCTGAACGCACACCCGAACCCCTCTCCAGCAACGGCTTCAAATAGCGCCCCGTATAGCTCCGCCGAGCCACGCCTCCGGAAGTGCCCCCGGCACTTCCTCCGGTCGCGGCTTTCACCACCTCTTCCGGCGTCCCCACCGCGACGATCTCGCCGCCGTTGACCTTCGGTCGCCTGCGGCCCGACGCCCGCCCCCGGCCCAGCTCGATGATCATTCAGCGGCCTCGGCCCTCGTTCGGGTCAAAAGGGGCCCAAGATATTTGCCGGTATAGGAGCG
>Ga0335083_10004010_pt1 | contig 18867 bp, 19 predicted proteins | sample Lox_Sample_42_FD_206716 | JGI IMG/M metagenome (GOLD analysis project Ga0335083, IMG submission 206716) | Soil microbial communities from Loxahatchee National Wildlife Refuge, Florida, United States - Lox_Sample_4.2 | ecosystem: Environmental > Terrestrial > Soil > Wetlands | place: USA...
TTGCTCTTTTAGAGCAAGCAATCCGCAAACAACTGTTGTCCCGCACAGCCATCACAGGAAATGCTGCGCACGATGAGGCCGCCTGACCACCGGTCGGATCAGGCTCTCGCGATCGGCGCGCTCGGCATCGATCTCGCGCCAGACGCGGCCGAGGTGGACAGCAGTGGGTAGGGCAGAAGAATTCCCTAATGATAAGGCTCTTCGATCCGAGCGCGCCACATTGCCTCGAAATCATCGGCCTTGGCGTCCACCCGCGCCTGCGAGTCTGGCGGATTACTGTGCTTCTCTGCGGCCGTGCTTGCAAGCTCGTTGCTGGAAACCGAGCTTACTGAGGTTTGCTTTGGCCACTTAAAAGCATCGGTTTGCCTTCGTACCAGCATTTTCGTCCGTCTATGAGACGCCAGGACCAATACGCGTGCGAGTTCGCTGGCATCTCGGCACTACAATGCTGCTTCGCTAGGGCAGGTGGCATCCAAACTAATGAAACGGTTGAAAGACAAGCGAAGGCAATGGACCGAGTGTGCTTCGTCATCAGAAGCACTCAATGCTGATTTCGCTGCTGCAGTCGGCTTACTGCCATCAGCAATTCGGGGCGTCCCAGAACTTCCACCAGCTTGTCGAGAATGCGGGCGTCATTATTGTGCGGGCGCGGTTGAAGATATTCCTCCAATATGAGTCGCGCATCGCTAACGGCTTGAAGAGCCAACCGTTGATCAGTCATCGCCTTCTTACCTTTCGAAGGTGAAATGGCCGCAAAGATTCAGAAAATTGATAGATCAAGTCATTTTTGGATTTATCCCCTCAATTTTTGTTTCAAGCCGATGCCTCTGTCGGCGCGGCATTTCATTCCGGAAAACCTTTACAGCGGGGTCGCCGAACGGCGCCCCCTTTCAATTCTGGCGATGTTCTGGTCGGCTGGGACTGTGAGACCGAACGGGATAATTTCTCGGTGACGGCTCGCGGTAAATCGCAGCCGGCCATGGCCAGTCTCGAAGGGTGCAGGGTATGCGCAGGACGATCTGTGAGACCTCGCGCCAGTCGGCGCCATCTGCCTCGGCGGTCCATGACACCGCCAAGGGATTATCGCTCCTCGTCCGGGCGCACCCACACGTACGGCGTGATCTCGCGCTGCTCGGTGAGCCTGATCATGTGCACAGGCGGGGCATATTTACCCTTGCGGCACGACCGGCACTTGAGCGAGGCCTCCAGCTTCCAGATCGGCGTATTCCGAGGTCGGCGGATTGCGTCGAGCGGGATGCTGGCCTTCGTCTCGCACCGATGGCATTTGACCTCAAGGAAGCCGTATCCGCCATTCAGGCACTGGGCAATGGTCGGGGAGGGCTGCGCCGGCCCGCCATAGCCTTCCATGCGCAATGACCACGCATGCGCATCCGCCTGGTCCGCCTCACGGATGGCCTCCGTGGCGCGCTGGCGGGCCTGCTCAGCGTTGATCTTGGCCGCCATGATGCGACCACCCCAGATCACCTCCCGAGATTTCGTGCTTGCCATGCGCGGCGCGGTCTGATCGATAGGACAATCCCGCTAGATTTCGTGGCCGGACCTCGGCACTCTGGCGCATTATCTGGTGGCGAGCACGATGGAGTATCGAGGCGTCGAGTTCACCGTGGTGCAGGGGCTCGGCCGCAAGCTCTGGCGATGGTATCTGATGTTCAACGGCGTCTGGCTTTCCGGTGAGGCAGAAACGCAATCAGCCGCCGTTACTGAAGCACAGGACGCGATCGACCGAGCTATATCGAGGGGCCCTAGCCGGTAGTTCGACCTCTATGATCAGTATCTCGCGAGCCGGCTCATTCAGACGTCCCGTGATCGTCCTAGGTCGATGGGTGGCTTTTAAGTTTGCGCGGAATGCAAAGGGCCGTGCTTGCAATAAGTACGAAGCAGACCTCTATCGATCGACGACCGATCAGCGCCGCAGACTGCGGCTTCTTGCTTGCCCGGGGGTTCCGGTGGCAAGATATGGGCCTCGGAGGGCCTGTCTATGCGTACCTCGCCATCGATCGTGCCCCACTGGGCCGACCACGACACCTACCTCGTGCTGCAGGATTTCGGCCCGCTCGGTTGCGCTTGGTCCGAGACTGATGTGGCAAGCGCTACCCGCGAAACCCTGATCCGCGATCTCGTGCTTGGCCAGTACAGCCACCCGGTTCGCATCGTCTCCTTCAACACCGCCGAGGGCTGGTCGCGCGACGTGACGGTCGAGATCGCCGACGAGCTGCGCCGACGCTATGTCGAGTTCGGCGAGGTGCCGGACGTGATCCTTGAGTTCATCGAGGCGAACCGGCGGGGATGATCGCACGATCCGTGCGCACGCGGAGAGACCCTGTTCACTAACCTAGGTGAGGTCGGTGCTGCTTGTCTGGTTGGGTCGTGGTCTCGGCTGTCGGATCGGTCTGCTGCTCGCTTGCGGACGCGGCGCCTAAATCCCGGTTCTCATCGCGGCGGTCTTGTTCGTCTAAAGCGTCGAGGACCATCCGAAACTCGACCGGGCCATCCAGAACTGCCGGATCAGTTTGCGGCGGGCGAGGCTGGAATAGAACGCCAGCGCAAACAAGCGCGGCCCCAATCGCGATAATGGAGGCGCCCAGCGTGGTCATGTGCGTAGACCACGGCGCTGCGCCAGACGCGAAATCCTATAAGGCACTATCCACGGACGAAGCATGTCTCTTCTCCTGATAAGCGGCAAGCCACCAGCATCATTCATCTTTTAGCGAAGGCGTGCAACGATACGTTGACGAGCAGCGAGGGCAACATGGTACCGCATCAGGGATGCCGCTTTTCGGCACGAGAGGACACTGGCAGAGGAGGTTTTAGCCGGAACCATCACATGGCTTAATGACCGACCCGATCTGTGGCGTAGGCTCGGACGCGCATCATGATCGTTCTTCGTCACCATGGTGCCTCCCTCCGGCACGGCCCCGGTGGCTTCATCCCCCGCTGGGGCCCGTGTTGGCTCGCAACGAGCGCCCGCAGCACCTATCTTGGCCGCATGCTTAAAGGGTTTGATTTCTGCCTCGCCACCAAGGCCACCAACGTCCCTTCCGGCCCAGACTGGCTCCACGAGATCAAGTACGACGGCTACCGCCTGCGCCTAGAACGCGACGGCAGCCGCGTGCGCCTGATCACGCGCGGCGGCTACAACTGGACCGACCGCTACCCGTGGATCGTTGAGAGCGCCCTCAAGAACCGCGTGAAGCAGTTCGTCATCGACGGTGAGGCCGTGGTGCTCGGCGTCGATGGTATCGCCGACTTCAATGCGCTCAACTCCCGCAAGCATGACCACGAGGTTCAGCTATACGCGTTCGACATCCTCGCGCTCGACGGTGACGATCTGCGCTCTCTGCCGCTGACCATGCGCAAGACCAACCTCGACCGGCTGCTCGCGCGCCGGCCGGATGGCATCTTTGTCGCCGAGTTCGAGCAGGGCGAGATCGGGCCCGATCTATTCCGGGCGGCGTGTCGGATGGGGCTGGAGGGCTTGGTATCGAAGCGGCGGGATCGGCCGTATCAGGCAGGGCGGTCGCGGCACTGGGTGAAGGTGAAGAACTGCACGCATCCCGCGATGGAGCGGGTGATGGAAGCCTTCCGGTAGCGCACACTCGGCATGAAAGCCACGTGTGCAACCTGCAACACGTGCCAGTGTTCCGCTCAACGGAACGCATTTCTGCCTTTGCTGGGCCGTTCAATTGCCGCAGTCTATCTCAGCCAGCGCGGCGAGGCATTTCAGGACGAAAGCATTTCTGACGGGGGTGGGGGCCGCTGGCGCAAAGCCGGCGGCTCTTTTCCATAGACACATGAAAAAAGAAGCCCCGAAACGGCGCCGTAGCTCGCCGTGCGGGGCATCTTCCTTGGACCGATCGGGTACATCCGCCGCTCGGTCCGAAGCTGTTATTGCAGCGATTGGTTAAACGCTTCCAAACCTCGCCAGTGTCTGCGGGTCCTCATAGACGCCCAGAGTAGGATAGCCGCGGCGGGAGAAGGCCCACGAGCCGATGAAGCCGGGTTACCGTGCAAGCTGCGCCGCGGATTGAACCGCGGCCTCCGCCGTCACGCACTCGATGAGCCCGTCGGTGACAATCGCGCCGTCGTCGCGCCTCGCGATCGGCTGGACGAAATAGCGCTCTGTCAGCTCTCGGAGGACCCATGGCTTCGAGCGGTCCGCCGGCTCGGCGCCAGCCTCGCCTGCGCGTTCGTCCGTCGCGGGGGTTGGTGTCGGTGCCTCTGGAGCCGGAGCCCACCGCTGGGCCGCGCTGAGGCACCAGAGGGCCACTCGGTTCGCCGCGGCGCCGGCAAGGGTGAGAAGTCCTAGAACCAGCATCCTCATGGTCAGCTATCCTGTGACGCAAGACCCATCGAGCGGCCGCGGTTGACGGTGACCTCCTTGAACAGCCCGTCCGCCGAGGCCTTGGTGCGGGTGCCCTTAGGGAAGCCGTCGAGCGCGATGCGGAGAGATGCATCACCGGTGACCTTGTGCTCGGCAGGGCCGAACAGGCCGCTGGTCTTGGCGTTCTTGAGGAGTGAGCCCTTCTTGCGAATGTGGTCGGTGAGGCGGGCAACCCCATTGCCGTGCTGCTCAGCTTCCTCGACCTGCCGATGCCACTGATCCCAGCGCCGGGCGAAGCCGGGCTCACCCCATCCCGGAGCGAAGAAGCTCTCGCCGTGATAACCCTTCCTGAACCGGAATTTGCCGGTCATCCGCTCGCGGTAGGCAAGGCCGCCAGAGCTGTTGTCGGTGGCATAGTCGCTGATGTTGGAGCCGTCGAGGGCATTGCGGAGGCCCTGCTCAAGTATGGCGCGGTGCCACGGGTTTTCGAGAGCGCCGCGACCCATGTTGCCCATCTCGTAATACCCGCCGCGTTCGCGGCGATACCAGCGAGCCTGCTGCTCCAGAGAGGTCCCGCGCACGATCGCGCGGTTCATCATACTCTCGACGACGGACTGCGTCCCTTCCGGGTTCTTGCCTTGCTCGTTCGCCATGATGCGCATGATCTTGTTGCGCAGGGCGGGATTGCGAGGCGACGATCTAGCGCGTGCAGTAGGCCGCAAAGAGGCCAGCAAAGACAGCGCGGAACCACAGCGGCCTCCCTTCAAAAGCCGTGGCGGGGATGGTCGCGCGATGCCTCCGAAGACGTGGCGGAGGAGCTGGCGCAACGGGTGGACTTCCACGAACGAGAGGTCAGCGAGCCGGTGCGTGAGTTCATTGAGAATTTCACCGGCCGAAAGGTCGGCCTACAGCTCTTGCTGCCGTTGCGGGAATTCTGAGACCCGCTCCGGCCGCCGATGTGCGTTGCTGCGACCGATGATCTCGGTGGGCCGTGGCTGCATGAAATTTCAGCGCAGTGTGGTGACGGTTCGCTTTCGAGCCCGCAAGTTGAGACTGTCTTTCAGACTGACTAGGGCAAAGCGAGCCAGAAGTTGAATAGCTACCATCGGTGGGGCGATTGTGAAAATGAGCAAGCTGGAGCGCTACGTCGAATGGATGAGCCGCGGTCGCCGGACTGGCCAGACAGCTTATGTCCTTAGGGAATGGGATCTGCCCGAGCCGATCCCCGGCTCTGAGTGGGCTCTCGACACCGGCTTCTAAAGGACGCCACGGCACGCAAGATCGACATGGTGGCCGCGTGGTCAGTCGATCAACTCGGCCGCAGTCTGCAGAACCTCGTGGGTTCCTGACTGACCTTCAGGCGCTGGGCTGTGATTTGTACTTGCACCAACAGGCTCTCGATACCTCCACGCCGTCCGGCCGCGCCATGTTCCAGATGTGCGGTGTCTTTGCCGAGTTCGAACGCAGCATGACCGTCGAACGCGTCAATGCTGGCCTGAGGCGGGCAAAGGCGCACGGCATCAAGCTAGGCCGCGAAAATCGCAAGGATGGCGCCTGGAGCGCCGATGAAGAGCGCTGGGGCATGACGAGGGAGGAGCTGGAAAAGCGCATCCTGCGCCTCCACAAGGACGGCACCGGCATGTTGAAGATCGCCAAGGCGCTGGGCGTCGGCAGGGCCTTGGTTCAGGGAGTTGTTCGCCCCTTAGCCGCGTGAAGCGCCGTCGTCGCGGGCGCTAAACAGCAAGCACCGTTGCTGAAACAGGCCGCATCAGTCGGACCGCATTGCCCCGCTAAACCCGGTCACCTATAGTCCCCGTCGGGCGGGCATTTTGTTGGTCGTCATGAGGATACCGCAGTCCCCGGCTGCTAGGTTCTTTCACGCGCTTTCGTCCGTCGCAGGCATGCTCATGCTTGTGGGACTGATGGGAGCCATTGTGTCCTTCGGCAGCGAATGCCTTTTTAGGCTCTACTTCGGTGATTGGCCAAATTGGTCCATTTTTCCGGTCGGGGCGCCACTTCCTCCGACCGGGTTTGTCGATGTGGACCAGAGCCTGGCTCGCTTCCACGACAGTCCGCTGTCTGCAAAGCTCTTCGTTGTCGCACTGATTGGCGCGAGCGCAGCGTTGCTGCTCCAAATGTTGTCGGAGAGAGCCGACAAGAATCGATAAGCCCGCTCCTGGACGCCGGCCCCCCTGCGTCGTGAGCCATGTAAGCAGATCAGCAATTGAAAGAGGAACTTGGGCTTGATCACTTCGAGGGACGATCTTGGCAAGGTCTCCATCGTCACGCACTCATGACCATGATGAGGGAGAGTCTGGGAATGCGAGGCCGATCATGATGAATGATGCCGAGACGCTGCGCCGCTACGCCGCCAGCTGCATGATCGACGCGTGCTGCCAGATTTCGCCGTTGCATGCCGCGCTCCGCGACGAGGAGCGCGTGAATGATTGGTTATTAGAGGCCTATGTGGAGACGTTGGATGCGGGGATCTTCTCGCAGTTCGAGGCGAGCACCAACCGTCTGGTCGCGTTGCTACACCAGTTCGAGGGGGATGCATGACCAGGAGCGTTCCGCTTGCACGCAAGTTTTATCCGACCGATGCGCAGCTGGCTTGATCGCCGACGCCGCACGTCCACTGCCGCGTTCGAAGCAAGGATTGTTGTGGTCCCGCGCCATGGCCAGACTTAACCTCAGCGATACCGGAAGCGCTGTTACCGACGGCGCGGTCGAGCGTGCCATCGAAAGTGCGTTGACCGGGCTGCGGCACCAGGTGGCGTGATGTCGCGCGAGAACTGGCATGCAATCGCAATCGGCCTCTGCATCTTGGCGCTGATCTGGCTGTTGCTCTCGATGGTGATGCGATGATCGCACAAGCCGACATCGCCGCCGCCAAAGCCGACATCGCCGCCATCGTCCATGCCGTCGATCTGCCGATCCATTCCCGCCCGATCTCGCGAAATGCCTGCGGCGGGTCGCCACCATCGCCTTCGCCGCCTTCAGCCAGGTGCACTGAGGGCCGGGTCGGCGTCCTGCTTAGGGGCCATCCTCCGACCTAAGCCTTTAAGATGCCACGGCATCGGCCGAACGCTGAATTAAAGTCGAGGGAACACCTGACCGACAATCGCTGGGGGCCACCGCGACGCGACCATGATCCTGGCGTACCGTCACGGGCGTCAGTGAAGGTCTGGGGAAGGGCACCACGGCGAGCGTGGAGCCGAAGAGCGAGCACACTCAACTCGACTGCGGTCCCGATCCCACTTTGCCCGCCCTGCGAGCCTCCAGCGCCAGCTTTGTCAAAATCTTCTTGCCCGCGATGCGTCCCGACTCCCAGGCGCCGGTCATTTGACTGGGGCTTTTCTTCAGGTCCTGCACAAACGCCTCGCCCGCGAATACTAGGTTGCCGATCACCAGCGGATTGCGGCGTTTGACGCCGGGCAGCATGGCCGAATAGGCGGCCAGGAAATTCGGATTGGTCGTCCAGTCGGTGATATGGAAGCGGCCTTCCAGGTTGTTGCGTGCACCGGTCAAATCGGGTTCGCCGACGCGATCGAGCAGATCGAGCATCTGGTTTTCGATGTCGGCGTAGTGCGATTTCTCCACCAGATCTGACATCGCGCCTGAAGCAAAGATGGTGACGAGCGGCTTGCCGTCGGTGCGAAGGTGCAGGAGCCAGGCGTGGCGCTGTTCGTAAATCGTGACGAACGTGTCTGGTGCGATATTGCGTTCGGCAAAGAATTCCGGCCGCAGCGGCACGAAGATCTTGGTCATTTTCGCCGCCGTCATGCCCGCCAGGACCGGATCCAGCTGCGAGCGCGCGCTCTTGTCGAATCTGACGCCGTGCGATTTCAGCGCGCCAACCGAGAGCGTGCTGAGCACATAGTCGGCTTCGACCGTGTCCTTGTCGGTCACGACCACAAAGTGCTTTCCGGCCTTTTTGACCGTTTGCACAAGGCGGCGGAGCTGGATATCGGCCTTGTAATGCCGGGCTTCGTTGGTCATGGCCGCGATGAGCTTTTCGATCCCGTCCTGCGAATGCATGCCGCCGGAACCCGCATCGTCGCCCCAGAATTCGTCGCTTGAGACCTTGGCCGCGCTATCGACTGTGTTTCGGCGTGGGTCTCAACATGATCGGCGTGGGGGTCCCATCATCTGAATTCAATGAAATCAAGGGCCTGAACGGGTCCCAACGACGCCGGTGGGGGTCAATTTTCGATCAGCATTCACACGAGCGTGCGCAAACTGCGGATCGCTTGTGAAACGAAACGCTCTCAAGAGGCTCGACATCGGCGTGGACTATTCCGTGCACAAAGCTCTCGCGCCACAATGGATGCCGCATCCGCTCCGGATGTTCGCGCGTCGAAAAGCGATGCGATAGGAAATCGGCTGCGCCCGGATACATGGGGACCTCCAGCCTTGATAAAACGTTTGTTCAAAATGAAGCGACAGGTGAGCTGTCGTTACCTACTTGGCAATTCGCGCACCGACCATCCCTTGAGGTACGCTGGATCCCAAGAACCTACACCCAATATCCACTAAACTCATTCACCTGTGATCGATGAGGTGTGAACTGGTTCACGTGGCGACCGGAAAATTGCGGTAATCTTGGATTGTGAATACTGCGTGCAAATCTCTCCTTTAAGAGGAGATGATTGTCATGGTTCTATTTCAAATTGCTGCCTACGGATCCGATCTGGACATTGCTGGCAGGATGCAAGACGAAGTTCAACTCGACACCGCTGTTTGCGACGGCTGGGCTCATCGATCCGCGGCTTCTGCAGCACGAAACGATCCTGATTCCCCGTCGTGCCCTCACCATCGTTAGGGTCTTCGGGACACATTTGACGTCCCGGCGCAGCCGCTTTTCGGTCGCCGGGTCAAGTGGTGGAAATCTGTCACATGGGGCGGCAACCGTGGTGATCGGGAAAGGATTCGATCATGTCCACCGTCATCGAACATGCTCTATCGCGAATACTGCCGTGCCCGTCTCGTTGAAATGCGAAAGCAACTTTCGATAAGGGGAATTGGCGAAAAAGCCCTGCGAGAGCTTTGGGAGCTAAGTGATCCTGCCGACCCTGACGCTCAGAGCGGAAGCTGGGCGATCAAGGACCCCCCGTCTTCCACGGGCTAGCTGGCGCGCTTCATCGACCCATAAGCGCGAGCGAGTGAAGATAGGCCGACAGATGGATGATCGAGCTCACACATCGACGCAGTCCTTCCGCGAAACGCCGCCGGAATCCAAAACAGCCGGCCGCGATCTGCGCATCGACATCTGTCGCGGGATCGCCTTATGGTGGATCTTTGTCGATCACATTCCAAATAACATCGGTAGCTGGCTGACACCGCGCAACTACGGCTTCAGCGATGCCGCCGAGATCTTCATGTTTCTCTCCGGCGTGACTTGCGCACTCGCCTACGGCAGGGCACGGCAGCGCGAGGGCTGGAGCGGCATGATCGGCCGTTCGCTGCGGCGAGGATGGGATATCTATTCGGCCTTTCTGCTGCTCACGCTCGCTTGCGTCGTTCTCGTCTATCTTGCGGGCAGCGATGATCTCGCCGACGCGAGCAATACACGAATCCTGCTCGACAATCCGGGAGCCACGCTTGCGCACGCCGCGATCCTGCAATACCGGCCCGTCAATACCGATGTCCTGCCGGTTTTTGTGATTTTTCACGTGCTGTTCGCGCCCCTGCTGTGGCTGCTGCTGCGAGCACCGAACGCGGTGCTGGGGGCGTCGCTGTTGCTGTACGCGATCGCGCACATCTTCGGTTGGACCGTCGCAGCCTGGCCGAGTGGCGTCTGGTTTTTCAATCCGCTGGCTTGGCAGCTCTTGATCGTGCTGGGCGCGTGGTGTGTCATCGAGGGATGGAAATTCCGCCCATGGCTGACGTCGTCCCCCTTGCTCGTTCTTGCCGCGCTCTATTTGCTTTTCAGTCTGGCCCTTGCACAGGGTTGGAGTATCGGGCCGCTGGTCCCGCAAAATCCGGTATTTCCATTGGACAAGTCGAATCTCAGCCCGATACGGCTGCTGCATTTTGTAGCTCTTGCCATCGTGGTGCTGCGATTCATTCCTCAGAATTGGGGAGCGCTATCGAATCCGGCGCTGAGCTGCGCAAGGTGGTGTGGCGAGAATTCGCTGCCGATCTATTGTCTCGGGGTCCTGTTGGCGCTCGCGAGCCACCTGACGCTCCTCGATGTCTCCGAAGGTCTTGCGATGCAGGTCGCGGTCAGTCTTGCTGGAGTCCTGATGCTGATTGTCGTTGCGCGGCTCCTTAACGCGATCAGCGTCAAGCGCGAGCGGCAGTCGGCGTGGGCGCAGTCAATCGAGAGAGTTCCACCCGTTCGGTAAACCGGTCCATGGCGTGGAGTACGGAAGCAGCTCCCGGCTATTTCGAACCGCGACGCCCGTCAATCTCCGACCTTGACGGTACACCCGGATCCGACCGCCGACAGCCTGCACCGTTGGGACCATTGCGACCGGCGTGATCGGCGCGGGGACTGAATCGCCAGCCCTGCATGCAGGCAGTGCACCACGAGTGCGCGTGGACTTCCGTTGTTGCCCCCTAACTAACCGGTCATCCCGGACCCCGAGTAGGGCTATTGACCTGTGAATACTGATCGAAAAATGACCCCTATCGGCGTCATCGGGACCCCTCTAGTCCATTGATTTTGCTGGATTGGATTCATGGGACCCCGGCGCCGATCATAGTCGGGACCCCTCGCCGAAACACAGTCAAGACGGCCAGGAGGAAACGCAGAAGCCCGATCATTCCGCCAGCTTAGGCGATTCCATCGCCGACAAGCTTCAGAGCGATCAGGACAAACAGGCGCGCGAGCAATTGGCCGCGAGGGGGAAGCAGGCGTTCGATGCGGCCCCGCGACACGCAAGGGGGCAGATCGAACTGCGCCAGCAGTTCGTCGTTGATGTGCGAAAGCCACGCCATAAAGCGGTTGCTTGCCGCGCGCCACTTTCCATATCCAACCGCATTTCCTTTGGAAACAAGCCCTGCCCTGATAGCGCGCCCTTGGCGTTCCTTGCTATGCTTGAACATGCGAATCTTGACCTATCAGGGGCTGGACACTCACCGCCTGCAGAAGCCGCTGGCGCGGATCCGCGCGGCCATCGCGTGCGCGGATTTTCGCGCCGCAGGGATCAAAAAGCTGGCGCCAACGCCGTACTGGCGAGCCAAACTGGACGACAAGAGCCGGCTGCTCATGCAGTTCGTCCGCCACGACGGCGAGACGGTCTGCCTGTTTCTCGAAATCATCGACAACCACGCGTATGAAAAATCCCGATTTTTGCGCGGCGCCCGGGTCGATGCCGGCAAGGTCGAGGAGACCGCGGATGTGGCCTCCGCGGAGGCCCTGGTGCAGGATGTACCCTCTGCCAATCCAATCCGGCTGACCTGGCTGCATCCGACCCGCGACCAGTTTGTGCTACTCGACAAGCCCATCGTGTTCGACGACGTCCAGGAAGAGGTCCGGCACTCGCCTGTGCCGATCGTGGTGTTGGGGCCGGCAGGCTCGGGTAAGACGGCGGTGACCCTGACCAAGCTGCGCGAGGCCGCGGGCCGGGTGCTCTATGTCACCCAATCGGCCTATCTCGCCCAGTCGGCGCGCGGCCTCTATGGTGCGCATGGTTATGAGAACGCAAACCAGGAAGTGGAGTTTTTGAGCTACCGCGAGTTTCTGGAAACCATTCAGGTCCCGGCCGGGAGCGAGGTGCGGCTAGCCGATTTCGAACCCTGGTTCAATCGCAACCGCGCGACGCTGCGCGACGTGCCTGATGCCGACGGCTTTGCGCTGTTCGAGGAGTTTCGCGGCGTCATCGGGGCGAGGCCGGATGCGCCCTTGAGCCTTGCCCAGTACCAGGAGCTCGGCGTTCGCCAGTCGCTGTTCCCGGCCGGCGCCGCGCGGGCAAATGTGCATGGGCTTTACGGCCGTTACGTGCTGTGGCTGAAGCAGGCTGGGCATTATGATCTCAACCTGACGGCGCAAGCGTGGCGGCCTCTGGCCGAGCCGACCTACGACTTCGTGGTGATCGACGAGGTGCAGGACTTCACCATCGCCCAGCTTGCGCTGATTCTCGCGACGCTGAAAAATTCCGCGCATTTCCTGTTGTGCGGCGACGCGCATCAGATCGTCCATCCCAATTTTTTCTCCTGGGCGGCAGTGCGCGCGCTGTTCTGGCGAGAGGGGGGTGGCGACGACGTCTCATCGGGCAAGATGGCGGTGTTGCGGGCCAATTTTCGCAACACCAAGGCGGTGACCGAGATCGCCAATCGTCTGCTCAAAGTCAAGCAGGCACGCTTTGGCTCGATCGACCGGGAGAGCAATTTTCTTGTCAGCTGCGCCTCCGTTAAGCCCGGCTCGGTGCAAATGCTGGCGGCGAAAGAGGCCACGCTGCGCGATCTCGATGCGCGCTCGCGCGCGTCGGTCAATCACGCCGTCATTGTGCTGCGCGATGAAGACAAGGCGGCGGCGCGGGCGCATTTCCGCACCCCGCTGGTGTTTTCCGTGCACGAGGTCAAGGGCCTCGAATATCCACATATCATCCTGTTCAACCTGATTTCCTCTGCCAGATCAGCCTATGCGGAAATAGGCAAGGATGTCAGCGCGGCTGATATCGCAGGAGACGAACTAGTGTACCGCCGAGCCCGCGACAAGGCCGACAAGTCGCTGGAGATCTACAAGTTCTATGTCAACGCACTCTATGTCGGCATGACGCGGGCGGTCGAGACCCTGGTGCTGGCGGAATCCGACATTAGCCATCCGCTGTTGGCGCTGCTCGACCTGAAGGAAGCCGCCGGCGCCGCGACCGCTGCGGTGCAAGCCTCGACGAAACAGGAGTGGGCGCTGGAAGCACGCAAGCTCGAATTGCAGGGCAAGCAGGAACAGGCCCGCGCTATCCGCGAAACCTTTCTAAAATTTAGGCCCACCCCGTGGTCGGCCTGGTCGGAGGCCGCCATCCGTGCACTGGAGCCGCGCGCGCTTCTCAAGACTGATCCATCGGCCAAACTCAAGCAGGCCCTTCTGGATTACGGGCTGTGGCACGGCCAGCCAAGATTCATCGAGGACCTGGCGCACCGGACGGCGTTCCACGCCGCGGTGGCGCTGATGCCGCAACGTCCGAAGCCCAGAACGAACACTGGCTTCGTTCTGACCGACGACACCTATTATCGTTTCAGCGGTCTCAAACCGCCGGAGAAGCCCCTTGTTAAGACCATGAAGGCGCAGCGCGAGCGCATGTTGAGGCCCTATGCGGAGCGCTCGTTCAAGCCGGTGCTGGCCGATTGCGACTTCTACGGCGTCGACCACCGCGTCCCCAGCGGCTGGACGCCCCTGATGATGGCGGCGCGGGCCGGCAATGTGGCCCTCGCGGAGGTGCTGGTGCAGCGCGGCGCCGATCTCTCGGCCACCGATGACTTCGGCCACACCGCCTGGATGATCGCGCTGTGCCGCGTGGTGGAAGAACCGGCCTTTGCCGCAGATAGAATTGGCCCGCTGTTCGAGCTGCTGGCGCCGCCCGCCCTGGATGTCCAGACCGCCGGCCGCCTAGTCAAGCTGGAGCGCCACCAGGCCGAATACTGGCTGCTGAGTCTGATGCTCGCCAGCCTCAAGATCCAAGGCAGCAGCATGGTCGAACGGCGTCACGACGCGTACCGTTACAGCCGCGGCTTTTTCGCCGATGGCCTCTTGGAAACGTTGCAGGCGCTACCCGACCATCTCTGGCACGCGTCGCGCCGCCGGCGCACCTATCTCAATCACGTGCTAGCGCGCGCCGAAGTGGGCAGCGCTTACAGGCCCGCCCGAAAGCTGTGGCAACGCTGGGGCAACGGCAACTATCTGCCGGCCCGCGACATGTATTTGCGTCGCCGTACAGCCGACGGTCATGATGTCTGGGTGCCCATCAACGAAGCGTTGAATCTGAACTGGGTGGTCCGCGGATCGGACCCGTGGTTTGGTGTGGCGCTGGCGGGGCCCGAACTCGCGCCATCGCGGGCTATGACCGGAACGGACGATATTCAGGCCGAGTTATTTTAGGTGTTATTCGGCGTGGGATCCGAACGCCGATCGGCATCATACGTCTTTGATTGACCTTCCAAGTGTGGGGGCAATGTTGGGAGCCAATTCACAATATCGGCCTAGTTGCTGTTTGCGGGCGGCCGTTCGCACAGCCTGATGCGGGTCGCGCAATTCAATCCGTTCGAAAGGCTCGATAAGCCGATCATGGACGCCGGCGGCACAGACGCCGCCTACAAGCGCTGGCATCAGCTGAGCGACGAGCGGAACCATTACCTCGACGGCGTCGAGGACGAGTTGATCGGCCGCGCAAAATCGAGCACACCCTGACGCATGAAGCATCAGGTCACGCAATTCAAGAGTCTCGCGCTGGCGCTGAAGGAGCTCGAACCGTTCGTGCGCAACGGTGAGCACCTCCAGACCGGCAAGCCGTTCGACAAGTTCGGTGGCATGCGCTCGCGCGAGATTCTGGCGAAATGGCTCGTCTGCGTCGCGACGAACGCGGCGACCGAAGGCGAGCTGACGTTTTGCAGCGATCCCATCGGCGGCGACGGGATCATCAGCGATGTCAAAACCGGCGAGACCTGGCCGACGGAGCATGTCATTGTGCCGAGGCTTCGCCCCGGCGAAACTGGCGACGCCGAGACTCTGATCCTGAACGCGATCAACCTGAAGCGCAAGAAAGGCGGAGTGGCTTACGCGGAAGGCAAGACCCTGATCGTGTTTCTCGAAGCCGGCGCAGGCGTCTGGTATCCGAACCAGGTGGCGAAGCAGCTGCCCGATCCCTTGCTCTTCGCGACGGTGAGGGTTGTCGGCCTGCAGGGAGTCGAGGATGGCGAATATGTGTACGGCGTTACCAACCTGGACCTGACGGAAGGCAAGGTGCCAACGCTGCTGGTCCGCGTTAGCCGCGATTTCGGCTCCTGGCAAGTGACGCGGATTCAATAGAAGCGGGGAGACCCTCGCTCACGACCCAGTTCGGGCTTGCGAACAACGGCACCCCCGCTCGAAGGAAGATCTTGGCGACACATTGCCATTAGAGCAAATGGCGCGCCACGGCCGATGAAGATGGGCATCTGTTTCGCCGTGGCACTATGATGCCGCACGCGGTAGCGCGCGATTCTTGGCAGGGAGACGACGCCGCAGCACAGGAGCGCTAGTTGCTGCACAACGCGCAGCGCAATGTAAGCTAACAGTTGACAAACGTCAGCTAATCGCTTACTTTGTCGATGGCATGATCAGAAGCTTCAAGAGCAAGCCTCTCGTCGACCTTTGGGAGAAGGGGCGAACGTCGAAGATCGATGCGAAAATGCATGAACGGATCATTCGTCGTCTAGATCGCTTGGATGCTGCGGCGATGCCGCAGGAAATGAACATCCCCGGCTTTGATTTTCGTGCTTTGTGAGGCTTTAAGCCCACGCGCTATTCGGTCCATGTGAATGGGCCGTGGTGCATCACGTTTGAATTCGAGGACGGCGATGCCTGCCGGGTTGATTTCGAACAATATCACTGAGGAGAGACAATCATGGTCTATGGCGCCAAGTGCAATCCGAATCGCTGCCCGACCCATCCTGGTGCTTTGCTGAGAGAGGACGTGATCCCGGGGACCGGCAAGACCAAGGCCGAGATTGCGCAGCTTCTCGGCATTTCCCGGCAGCATCTCTACGACATTTTGCGCGAACGCAAGCCGGTCTCTCCGGCGGTTGCGGTTCGACTTGGCAAGTTGTTTGGTGACGGCGCCGGGGTCTGGGTACGCATGCAGGCGGCTTACGATACGTGGCACGCGGAACGCGAAGAGGACGTGAGCGGCATTCCCACGCTCCGTCCCAGGGCCGCGTAGGCGAGCACCATGGCCGCAACGACGCCAGGCATAGGCGCGTCACTGGCTGCAATTGGCGCCCCGCGCGCATCCGCGGCTGCTTTGTCGTGAAAAATCGTGCGGTGGCGCGCCCGACACGATTCGAACGTGTGGCCTCCACCTTCGGAGGGTGGCGCTCTATCCAGCTGAGCTGCGGGCGCGTTTGTTGCTTACGCGGGGGTTCAGGCGAGAATGACGCAATCGGCACCGATCTCGCAAGTTATTGTTTTCCTGTTCTCTTTCAATGCGCCTGTCCGCACAAACCGGCTTGACATCTGCCTTCGGAGGGCAGGGCTCCTCGAAAGTGGTGCGCCTGGAAATGTTAGGCGATCTTTGCGGTCGAACGACCTCCTCAAGTGCACGGGCGCGTCCGACCGCGCGCGTACCGAAGATATCTCCCAGGCATCCGGATTTCGCATAGCGTAGGCGTTGCCGCCTGTGTTGGCGGCGCAATCTTGGACCCATCCGCGTTGAGCCACTAAAGCGAGGATTTTAGATTGATCACGTATCGGCGTCGTGCGCGAGGTCATGCGGTTAGCGTCATGGATTCTGCGTCCTAGATCGACTAGAATTCTGGGATACAGTTTGCGATACAGACTGTGATACATCGCCTTGAGGAAAGCCTGAAAAGATTAGCAATATCAATCTATCGGAGACTCGTTGTAGGCGCTCCGAGCGCACCAATCGCCCAAGAACATCGTTCAAAATCGAGCGATCAGGTTGGCCGCTGGTCCCGCCTTGCCTGGGCAAGACCATTTCGCCGCCTGACGCACGATCTCGCGGCGTCACACCCGCATCCTGACCCGGTAGGTGTAGAGATCGCCCCGGAACAGGCCTTCGACATATTCAAGCATCCGCCCGTCACGGCCATAGCTGCGGCGCTTGAGCAGCAGGCAGGGGATCGGCTCGGTGAAGCCGAATATCTTGCACTCCTCGGCGGTCGGCGAGGCGGCCTCGATGGCCTGCTCGGCATGGGCGAGCGGGGCGCCGCAGGCGGCAAGTTCGGTGTAGACGGATTTCGTGATGTCGCGCTTGAGTAGCCCCGGGGCCGCTTCGATGTTGTACCAGGCGATCTCGTGCGACAGCGGAATGCCGTCGCCATAGCGAATACGGACAAGCTTGAGCACGCGCGCGTTTGCAGCGAGCCCGAACATCGACGTGATGGTACGGTCCGTCGTGAGCTTTCGCTCCAGAATCTTCGAGGACGGCCGACGGCCGATTTCGCGCATCTCCTCGGTGAAGCCCTTCAGGCGGTCCAGCTCGGGGGTGAGGCGGTGAGGGTTCTCCTGGACGATCGAGCCGAGGCGGCCATGCGCGGTCAACAGCTTGCGCTGGCGCAGCGCCTTGTAACTGCGCTGGACAGTGACGCGGCTGATGCCGAGCCTCTCGGCGAGTTGACGTTCCGCAGGCAGCGTGGTGCCCGGTGCGAGCGATCCATTCTCGATCAGACTTGCGAGCTGCTGTTCGAGCTGCTGGTAAAGCGGCATCGCCGTGTCGTCCCGCAGTCGCAGGCTGTCCAGCAGGGACTGACCTTCCGCGCCTCGCGCGGCTTCCACGGCGTCAATCATTGATTGGTTGTGTTGGAGCTTTCAATGGGCCAGTTTCGGCACTCATAGGCCTTATCCCAGCAGGTGACAATGGCCGCGACGGCTGATGCGGGGCACGATGCCCCTCGGATATTCGTGCTTGGAAGCTTTGTCGCGGCGTGCTCCGCCAAGGTCGAGCGCCTGCCGCGACCCGGCGAGTCGCTGTCCGCGCAGGCCTTCACGCTCGAGGCCGGCGGCAAGGGATTCAATCTCGCGGTGGGCGCGAAGCGGCTCGGCGCGGCGGTCGACGGCGTGCTCGCGATCGGCGACGATTTCTTCTCGCATCTGGCGGCCCCCGCACTCGAACAAGCCGGCCTTCCGCTCCGGATGCTGCGCGTCCACAAGGGCGCGACGGGCAGCGGCGTCGGCTTCACCGATGCGACCGGCGAGAATTGTCTTGCGGTCTACTCCGGCGCCAATCGTCTGCTCGGCGCAGCGGACATCCGTCCTGCCAAGGATGCAATCACGAGCGCCCGGGTCGTGCTCGCACAATTCGAGATCGGCGATGAGCCAATCGTCGAAGCCTTCCGGCTCGCGCGCCAGGCCGGTGCGCTGACGCTGCTCAACCCGTCGCCCTATCGCGACGTAGCCGCTGAGATTCTCGCGCAGACCTCAGTCCTGGTCCTCAACAGGGTCGAAGCGTTGCAGATGGGCGCGAGCCTTGGATTGGCACGCGCGGGCAATGGCGCGGCGATCGGCCTCGACGTCCTGCAAGCTTTCGGCGATCAGTATTCCGCTCAGCGGCTACGTGTCCGACCGCATCGGGCGCAAAAGGACGTACATGATCGGCTGCGCCACGATGGGGGTCTTCGGCTTCGTCTATTTCGACCTCATCGACACCGGCTCGTCGGTACTGATCTTCATTGCAATGATGCTGTCGCTCATCCCGCATGACATGCAGTACGGGCCGCAGGCGGCGCTGATCGCCGAAAACTTCACCCCGCGGCTCCGGTACAGCGGCGCGTCGATCGCCTATCAACTGGCATCGATCACGGCAGGCGGCCCCGCGCCGCTGATTGCGACTGCGTTGTTTGCCGCCTATGGATCGGGCACGCCGATC
>Ga0335083_10004011_pt1 | contig 18866 bp, 18 predicted proteins | sample Lox_Sample_42_FD_206716 | JGI IMG/M metagenome (GOLD analysis project Ga0335083, IMG submission 206716) | Soil microbial communities from Loxahatchee National Wildlife Refuge, Florida, United States - Lox_Sample_4.2 | ecosystem: Environmental > Terrestrial > Soil > Wetlands | place: USA...
GCACGGTCGAACTGCATGAACACCAGGTTCCAGATCTCGATGTAGCGGTCGCCGTCCTCGTCGGGCGAACCCGGCGGGCCACCTGCGATCTCGGGGCCGTGATCGAAGAAGATTTCGGTACACGGGCCGCACGGACCGGTGTCGGCCATCTGCCAGAAATTGTCGGAAGCAAACGGCGCGCCTTTGTTGTCGCCGATGCGCACGATGCGCTCGGCCGGCACGCCCACTTCCTTGTTCCAGAGGTCGAAGGCTTCGTCATCGGTGTGATAGACGGTGACCCACAGCTTGTCCTTGGGCAGCTTGAGGACGTCGGTCAGCAGCTCCCACGCATAGGCAATGGCATCGCGCTTGAAATAATCGCCGAACGACCAGTTGCCGAGCATCTCGAAGAAGGTGTGGTGGCGGGCGGTGTAGCCCACCGAATCCAGGTCGTTGTGCTTGCCACCGGCACGCAGGCAGCGCTGCACGTCGGCGGCGCGCACGTAAGGCAGCTTCTCGCTGCCCAGGAACACGTTCTTGAACTGCACCATGCCCGAGTTGGTGAACAGCAGCGTGGGATCGCTGGCCGGCACCAGGGAACTGGACGGCACGATGGTGTGCCCTTTCGAACGGAAATAGTCGAGGAAGGTCGAGCGGATTTCGGCAGTTTTCATGCGGCTGGGGAGGACCTGGCGGAGAGGTCACGCCCGGGAAACGGCGCCGAAGCGGCGCTTACCCACCCCAGGGTTCGGGGAGGTCAGGCTTCATCGTCGGCTGCGTCGTCCACGTCGGCGTGGGTAACACTCCGTACTGTGGCGGCGGGAAAGCCCCGACGCAAGAGAAATTGCGCCCGACGAGCCATTTCAGCGGCATCTGGGGCCGATTTGCCGCCATATCGACGCCGAAGCTGCGCGGCGGCCAGCGCGTTCCAGTCCACCTCGGCGGCGTCCAGTACGGCCCGGATGCGGGCATCGGCCAGTCCGTGACTCTTCAGCTCGGCCCGCAATCGCATGGGGCCGTAGCCCTGGGCAATGCGGCTGCGCACCAGCACTTCGGCAAAGCGGTCGTCATCCTGGTAGTGCTGCTGGCCCAGCCGATCGAGCGCATCGCTGGCCTCGCCGCCCTCGTACCCTTTCTGGCGCAGCTTGAGCTTCAGCTCGCGCCGGGAGTGCTCGCGGCGTGCGAGCAGGCCCAGCGCCTTGCTATAGGCGCTGGGCTTGTCAGGCTTGTCGCTTCCGCGGCGAGGCATCGGGCGACCTGTGGCCGGAAGATCAGGCCTCTTCGACCTCGACCGCCGGCAGCGGCGAGTTGCCGCTGCTTACCAGCAGCTTGGCACGCAGGTTGGCGTCGATCTCGTTGGCGATGGCCGGGTTGTCGCGCAGGAACTGGCGGACGTTTTCCTTGCCCTGGCCGATGCGGTCGCCCTTGTAGCTGTACCAGGCGCCCGACTTGTCGATCAGGTTCTGCGCCACGCCCAGCTCGATGATCTCGCCTTCGCGCGAGGTGCCTTCGCCGTAGAGGATCTCGAACTCGGCCTGGCGGAACGGCGGGGCCACCTTGTTCTTGACCACCTTGACGCGGGTCTCCGAACCGATGACTTCCTCGCCCTTCTTCACCGCGCCGATGCGGCGGATATCCAGGCGCACCGAGGCGTAGAACTTCAGCGCGTTGCCACCGGTGGTGGTTTCCGGGCTGCCGAACATCACGCCGATCTTCATGCGGATCTGGTTGATGAAGACCACCAGGCAGTTGGACTTCTTGATGTTGGCGGTGAGCTTGCGCAGCGCCTGGCTCATCAGGCGGGCGTGCAGGCCGACGTGGGAGTCGCCCATTTCACCCTCGATTTCGGCCTTGGGCGTGAGCGCGGCGACCGAGTCGACCACCACCACGTCCACCGCGCCCGAGCGCACCAGCATGTCGGCGATTTCCAGCGCCTGCTCACCGGTGTCCGGCTGCGAGACCAGCAGGTCATCCACGTTGACGCCCAGCTTGGCGGCGTAGGTCGGGTCCAGCGCGTGTTCGGCGTCGACGAAGGCCGCGGTGCCGCCGTTCTTCTGGCAGTTGGCGATGACCTGCAGGGTCAGCGTGGTCTTGCCGGACGATTCCGGACCATAGATTTCCACCACGCGGCCACGCGGCAGACCGCCCACGCCCAGCGCAATGTCCAGGCCCAGCGAGCCGGTGGAGACGGTTTCGATGGCGTCGTCGGTACGATCGCCCAGGCGCATGACGGCACCCTTGCCAAACTGCTTTTCGATCTGGCCGAGGGCCGAGGTGAGCGCCTTGCGCTTGTTGTCATCCATCGTCTTGAATCCTGGGTGGCAGTGAATGGAGGCATGATGCCCGCGTCTGGTCTCACGGGCTGCGATCTGTGATCTGAGATGGACGAGTATCCCACACCGGTCAAGCCGGTCAGGAAAGGCTTGGGGAATCAGTCCGTCAGGGCCTTGATGACGCCGCTGAGGGCCGCCGCCACAGTCTGCCGACGCACTGCCTCTCGATCACCGTCGAAATGGAACAGACGCGCATGGGCGTAGCCGCCGCGGCGTTTCCAGCCCAGCCAGACAGTGCCGACCGGTTTCTCCGGCGTGCCGCCGCTCGGCCCTGCAATGCCGGTTACTGCTACCGCCATGCCCGCGCCGAAACGTGCAAGCGCACCCGAGACCATTTCCAGCACGGTTTCCTCGCTGACCGCGCCAGTACGCTCCAGCGTGCGCGGGTTGACGCCAAGCAGGGCCTCTTTCGCCTCGTAGCTATAGGTCACCACGCCGGCATCGAACCACGCGGAACTGCCAGGCAGGTCGGTAAGCGTCTTGGCGATCCAGCCACCCGTGCACGATTCGGCGGTAACCAGCATCAGGCGCTGCTGCAGCGCGGCGGCGGCGATCTGTTCGGCCAGCTCCTTCAGTTCGGCATCGGTGGGAACGGACAAGGTCATGGTGTTTCCTGGGGACGGCACAAGGTCGTCCTTCTACATGTCCGGCGCTGTCCCGCCAAGGGGCGGCACGTTGTCGGACACGCTAAACGGAACCGGTCGCAAGCTTCGTCAACCCCAGATCGTCGTCGCAAAACTCAGGAAGTTGAGGCCAAGGATCTTCTCGATTCGTCCGGATGAATATCCCTTCTGCGCCAGCAGTTGCGCCAGCTTGTGGAATTGCTGCGGGCCACGCAGATCAACCACGAACGGATACGTGTCGGGGCGCTCGCCGGCGGCGCTGATGCCGGCCGCCTTGCGCTCGGCGATCTCCTTGGCCAACGCGGCCTGGTAGGCGTTGAGATCGTCGATCTGGCTTACCGAACCATCCGTGCCGATGCCGACATGATCCTCGCCGCAGACATTCACCGCGTGATCGATGTGCGCAACGACATCCTCGGCCCTGGCGTGGCCGGACGCGTTGAGAAACGGCATGAAATAGATGCCGACGAAGCCACCCCGCTCCGCCACCAGCCGCAGCTCGGCGTCGGTCTTGTTGCGCGGCAGATCGGTCACCGCCCGACAACCGGTGTGGTTGATCGAGATGGGCGCCTTGGAAGCACGTGCAGCATCCAGGCAAGTCTGCTCGCCGCTATGCGAAAGATCGACCATGACGCGGCGCTCGTTGATTCGCGCCACCACCTCGCGGCCGAACGGCGTGAGCCCGCGGTTCTCGGGCGCCATCGAGCCATCGCCCAGCTGATTGGCCGGGTTGTAGGTGAGCTGGAAAACGCGCACGCCCAGGTTCGCGAAGATGTCCACCCGCTTGGCGTCGTTGCCCATCATGGCGCCGTTCTGGAAACCGTAGATCAGCCCGATCTTCTTCTCGGCCCTGGCGCGGCGGATGTCGCCGGCGGTCAGCACCTTCATCACGTCTTTTTCGTGTGCGCGCACGAGGGCATCGGTGGCGGCAATGTCGCGCACGCTGGCTTCAAACGGATCCTCCGGCCCGGACACATAACCCAGCGTGATGTTCACCGCCGTCAGGCCCGAGGCATGGCCTTCGGACAGCACGCGTGGCGAGAGCTCCGGCACGAGTCCGTCGGCGCCGCGATTGGGATCGTCAAGCCCGCCCAGCGCGTTGATGATGATGCCGCCGTCGGCCGCGCCGGCGCGCTGCACCGATGCACCACGCGCCTCCCACGGCAACATCGACGCTGCTGCCGCCCAGGTTGCTCCCGTCAGGAACGTCCGTCGATCAATCGTCGTCATCGCCCATCTCGTCCTTTGTCACTGGCCGATAGTCGGCGCGCGGATAGGCATGCCCGCGCTTCACCGCCATGCGAATGCTGCGCAGGTTGCCCAGATCCTTGAGCGGATCAGCCGAAAGCACGGCGAAGTTCGCCAGCTTGCCCGCGGCGATGGAGCCCATGTCCTGCGCCTGCCCGGCTGCCTCGGCGCCGATCAGCGTGGCCGAGCGGATCACCTGCAGCGGTGGCATGCCCACGTCATGCGCCAGGAAGAACATCTCGTCGTAGACAGACGGCCAGGCGCTCTTGACGCCGCCGTCGTCGTCAGTGCCCGTGGAAATCGGCACGCCAGCCTGCCACGCCTGGCGCACCAACCGGATGGTGGTCGGGCCTGTGCAACGCAGCGGCTTGCGATCGGGATGCGTCTTGCGCTCGGCGTCGTAGCGGACGAACAGGCTGCCGGTCGCATCGAGGATCGTGCCGTGTTTGAGCATGTCGCGGTAGAGACCGGCGATAACGGGATCATCACCGTTCTTTGCCAGCAGTTCATCGTGAAACGGCGTGTGGTCCTCGTAGGACTTCAGCATCACCGGTTCCAGCTGATAGGCGAGATAACAGGCATGACTGACCACATCGACGCCTGCCGCGATGACATCGGCCGGACGCGTCGGGAACACCGCGCTGTGCGCCCACACCATGATGTGCTGCCGATGCGCTTCGCTGGTGATCGCCGCCACCAACTCCGGCGGCAGATCCGCATACACCTTGATCGCCGTGGCCAAGGTGCCACGCGCCAGCGTCACCGCCTCGCGCAGGTCGGTGTCCTTGTCGATGGCCTGCATCCACGGGCTTTTGCCCGGCGTCACGCCGTAACTCGCTGCCGCGACGCGCGGATCGGCGAAGAACTCCGGGCCGGCCATCACCGCGGCGTAATAGATATCAGGCGAGGGAATCTCGCCCGCCCGCGCCTCGCGCGTCAGTTCGCCGATCGAGCGCAGGTCGTCCGCCATGTCGCGCACGGCCGTGACACCCGCATAGAGATTGCGTCGCAGGATGGCCTGCGCGCGCTTCGCATCCGGCGGCGTGGCCAGATGGACATGGCTGTCGATCAATCCCGGGATCACGTAGCTCCCATGCAGATCCACCGTGCGGACGCCCGCTTCCCTGGCAGCAGCCAGCGAACCGTGCTGCCCTACCGCCACGATCCGCTCCCCGCGCACCAGGATGTCCTGGTTGGGGTGTGGCAGCGCACCTGTTCCGTCGATCACCGTGGCGCCGGCGTAAAGCGTCACGGCTTCGGCAGCGGATTGCTTGGATGGCTCGCCCCCTTCGGAGAAGGCAGCGGGAACAGACAGCGCCAGAACCAGCGCTGCCGTCAGACGGCGGGCGGATCGAAGAGGACTATGCATGGCGAACGATCCTACCCAGCCGCTTCTCGTCCCCACAAGGGCAGCGATATCGGAGCAATTGGGTTATCTTGGCGGGCCTCTTCGAACGGCGCGCAGCGCCTTCCCGCCACGGCGCACGCCACCGTCAGGCCAGGTAAAACAGCACGTTATGGTTGCCCAGGATTTCGATACCCACACCCCCGTGATGCGCCAGTATCTGGGCGCCAAGGCCGAGCACCCCGAGGTGCTGCTGTTCTTTCGGATGGGTGACTTCTACGAACTGTTCTATGACGACGCGCGCAAGGCCGCGCGGCTGCTGGACATCACGCTGACCCAGCGCGGCCAGTCGGCGGGCCAGCCGATTCCGATGGCGGGCGTGCCTTATCACGCGATGGAAAACTACCTGGCGCGCCTCGTGCGCCTGGGCGAGTCCGTGGCGATCTGCGAGCAGATCGGCGATCCGGCGCTGTCCAAGGGGCCGGTGGAGCGCAAGGTGGTTCGCATTGTCACGCCAGGTACGGTGACCGATGCCGCCCTGCTGGAGGAGCGCCGCGACAACCTGTTGATGGCCATCAGCGCCGGTGCGCATGGCGCCTACGGCCTGGCCTGGGTCGATCTCGCCAGTGGCCGTTTCCTGCTGAGTGAAGTGTCGAGTGCCGAGGCGCTTTCCTCGGAACTGGCACGCCTGCAACCAGCCGAGACGCTGGTGGGCGAGGACGTGGCCTGGCCGAAGTTCGTAAGCTCGCTGCCCGGCCTGCGCAAGCGTCCGCCGTGGCATTTCGACGGCGACGCGGCACGTCGCGAACTCAACCGCTTCTTCGGCACGCGCGACCTCGGCGGTTTTGGCGTGGATCGCATGCCGCTGGCAATCGCTGCCGCCGGCTGCCTGCTCGGCTACGTGGAAGAGACGCAGAAGAGCGCGCTGCCCCACCTATCGGGCATGGCAGTGGAAAGCGCGGGCGAAACCATCGCACTGGATGCCGCCACGCGACGCAATCTCGAACTGGACACACATCCGAGCGGACGCACCGAACACACCCTGCTCGGCGTGCTGGATGAATCGGTGACGCCGATGGGCGCACGTCTGCTGCGTCGCTGGCTCAATCGACCGCTGCGTTCGCGTGATCTGCTGCGCAGTCGCCACCAGGCCATCGGCACGCTGATCGACAACCGTCAATACGAAGCGCTGCGCGAACAGCTGCGCGGCATCGGCGACCTGGAACGCATCCTCGCGCGCGTGGCGTTGCGTTCGGCGCGTCCGCGCGATCTGTCCACCCTGCGCGATGGCCTGGCCGCCGCGCCGAATTTTGCGCGCGCGCTCTTCCCTGAGCGTGAAGATCAACAAGCGGCCACCCATGACCGCACTCTTCAGACACAGCTCAACCCGCTGCTCACGGCATTGGTGGAACGCATCGGCGATCACGCCGGTACCGCTGCCCTGCTCGCCCGAGCGGTGGTGCCGCAGCCACCGGTGCTGCAGCGCGATGGTGGCGTGATTGCGGACGGCTATGACGCCGAGCTCGACGAGTTGCGTCGCCTCTCCACGCACGCCGACCAGTACCTTGTCGAGCTTGAGGAGCGCGAGAAAGCCGCCAGCGGCATCGCCACGCTCAAGGTTGGCTACAACCGCGTGCATGGCTACTACATCGAGATCACCAAGGGTCAGGCCGACAAGGCGCCCACGCACTACACGCGCCGCCAGACCACCAAGAACGCCGAGCGCTACATCACCGAAGAACTGAAAACCTTCGAGGACAAGGTGCTCTCGGCGAAGGAACGCTCGCTGATGCGCGAGCGCGCACTGTACGAGGCCTTGCTCGACACGCTGATCGCCGAACTCGAACCGCTGAAGAGCGCCGCCTCCGCGATGGCCGAACTGGACGTGCTCGCCACGCTGGCCGAACGCGCCTCGACGCTCGACTGGAGCGCGCCGGAACTCACCGATGCGCCCGGCATCGCGATCGAGCGCGGCCGTCACCCGGTGGTGGAAAAAGTGCGCGACGAGCCGTTCGAGCCGAACGATCTCGCGCTGGACGACAACCGCCGCATGCTGGTTATCACCGGTCCGAACATGGGCGGTAAGTCGACCTACATGCGACAGAACGCGCTGATCGTGCTGCTCGCGCATATCGGCAGCTACGTGCCGGCCTCGCGCGCGGTGATCGGTCCGATCGACCGCATTTTCACTCGCATCGGCGCGGGCGACGATCTTTCGCGCGGCCAATCCACCTTCATGGTGGAGATGAGCGAGACGGCCAACATCCTGCACAACGCCACCGAACACAGCCTGGTGCTGATGGATGAAGTCGGTCGCGGCACCAGCACCTACGACGGCCTGGCACTGGCGCGCGCCGCCGCCGTGCATCTTGCTGCCAGCAGTCGTTCGTACACGCTATTCGCCACGCACTACTTCGAGCTGACCGAGCTGGCCAACGAATATCCTTCCATCGCCAACGTGCATCTGGACGCCGTCGAGTACGGCGAGCAGTTGGTGTTCATGCATGCAGTGAAGGAAGGCCCCGCCAACCGCAGCTTCGGGCTGCAGGTGGCCGCGCTGGCCGGCCTGCCTAAGTCGGTGATCGCGGATGCGCGACGCACGCTTGCCGAGCTCGAACGCGGCATGTACCAGCACGCGTCGGCGGCTACGGGCAAGGCGCCTGCGCAGGAGTCGCCGCAACTCGGCCTGTTCGCCAGCGCGCCCTCCGCAGTGGAGCGCGCGCTGGAAAACATCGATCCGGACGCCATGAGTCCGCGCGATGCGCTGGAAGCGCTCTATCGACTCAAGGCGCTCGGCTGATCACGGCCTTCGCGTTCTCGGCAAGGTCAAGAATGTTTCATCTGCCGGGAGCCGTTTGCGCATTGCGCGAGACAGACCACGTTTTTATCGTGGCCGGACCCTAGCGAAGCTTAGTGCGGAAACTCCGACTTTCGCGCGTTGGCGATGGCATCGAGCACCGGCCGCGGCAGATGCTCCACGTCCAGCATGACCTTGCCCGAATGCACGGCGCGTACACCTTTCGCGGGTATCACGAAGTCGCCGGCGTTTTCGACATAGACCACGATGGCGTTTTCTTCCGGCAGCAAGCGGCGCACGGAACCGATGCCGTCCTCGCCATCGGCCACGAACACCAGCGAACCTTCTTCGATCGACTCGTCCACGGAATGCCTCCACGCACCGATGCTGAAGAGCAATCGTCGGTGTGTTCCCGTCTGGCCGATGTGAAGCAAGGCTCCATGGCTTGTTCATGGCCTGCTTCGATGAGATGCAAAAAAAGGCGGCCATCATGGATGGCCGCCCTCGTCATCGCCCAGCGTCGGTCAGGCGGCGAGTTCGGGCACGCTGCCTTCCACCGAGCCTTCCATGCTGGCATTGGCGAGCATGGCCGGTATGTTTTCGACAGGCACCGACACCGGCAGGCTGATCACCTTGGCCGCTTCGCGTGGCGCCAGGCGTCCCTGGCGAACGAGGCGGTCGATGCTGGTGGCCACTTCAGCCTGGCCGAACGGCTTGCTGATGAAATCGTCGGCACCAAAGCGTTGCACGTAGAACTGCTCGGTCGCCTGCGGGTTGCCGCTGATCATCACGATGGGAATGTGTTGCGTCGCCGGATCGTGCCGCAGCGAACGCAGCACCGAAAAGCCGTTCATGCCCGGCAGGACGATGTCCAGGAAGATCAGCGACGGCGGCTCGGCCTTCGCCATCTCCAGGGCACTCTCGCCATCATGCGCTCGGTCCACCAGGTAGCCGTCAACCTCCAGCATGCGCCCCAGCACCGCACGGATCGTGGCCGAATCGTCCACTACCAGAACCCGGGCGCCCTGGGTCGCCTTGCGCATCACCTCGGGTGGCTGTTCGAGAGTCGTACCGCCAAACCAACGCTTGAGAAATGCCAAGCCTGCCATTGTCGACCTCCTGCATCACTTCATCGGTAGGCCGCCGCTGTGCGGCCTCTTCCCCGTTGGTGATGCTCCCGCAGATTTACGGCGCTTTCTGCGATGTGCGACTCACATGGAACCCTTAAGCCGTCGCAATTCCCGACGTGCCTGCTTGTCGGGACGCCCTGGCGGGGCCATGGCGCCGACGAGCTTGCGCTGGGCCTTCGCCTCTTCGCGTGCCTTCTGGCTGGCCTCGCTCTCGCGGTAGAGCGCCTGGGCAACGCTGGCCGGCCCACGCTTTTCGGACAGCGCCAGCACCTCTACCTCCATGCGTTCCTCGCCTCGGGTAAGGCGGAACACGTCCCCCACTTCCACGGCTTTCGCCGGCTTGCAGCTGCCGTCGTTGAGGTCGACCTTGCCGCCGTCGATGGCCTGCTTAGCCAGGCTGCGGGTCTTGAAGAAGCGCGCAGCCCATAGCCAGACATCGGCGCGCACGGTGGGCGAGTTGGGAGCGGAAACGAGGGACATGGGGCTATTGTCGCTCATCCTGTCCTTTGCGCAGCGCCACGCCTGACGCTGCAGGAGCGTACTCTGTGCGCGAAAAGCCCATCCCACAAAGGGACGTTGCGGAGCGGCGGCACGGTGATTCTGCGGTCGCGCACAGGGTGCGCTCCTACAAGGTAAGCGGGGTGCCCTGGTGGAACACCATCTGCCACTTGCCCTGGCGAAGCCGCCACAGGGAGCTGCGCAGCGAATCGGCGGCGGGGCGGGCGGCCGTGGCGCCGCGGTGCGCGCGATAGGTCAACAACGCCACGCCATCAGCCAGGCAAGTCAGGCGAAAGTCCATCGCTTCACGCGGCGAGAACCCCTCGTCTTTCAGCGCTTCGATCACCGCCTCCCGCGTCCACACCGTGCCCGATACGCCAAATTCGAAGAAGTCTTCGGCGATCAGTGTGCGCAAGGCATCCGCATCGGCGCGTACGTCTTGCCTGTGCAGCTGCGTTTCGAGATCGATCAGATGCGCTTCAAGATCCATGGCATGTCATCCGCCCAGCCAGAGGTTTCCCAACGGAATGGTGATCAGCGACAGCACGATGCCCGCCCCCAGGATCGTGTTGGCCAGCGTGGGTTCGAGCTTGTGCTCGTCGGCCAGGATGGCCGCGGAAATCATCGGTGCCATCGCCGCCTGCAACACGCCGACGGTAAGCGTCAGTCCACCCACGCCGGCAGCCACGCCCAATCCGAGGGCCGCCAGCGGGGCCAGCGCCAGCTTCCAGCCGAGGCCGAGCAGGAGCGCGGGAAGCTGCCGTTCGCCAAGGTGAAACTTGAACTGCAGGCCCACCGAGAACAAGGCCAGCGGCGTCAGCGTGGCACCGATGGGTGCGAACACGCTGTCGAACACGGGCGGCCATCCGCCCAAAGCACCTGCGATGCCACCCACGACGAGCGCGAGGAAAGCGGGAAAGGTCAGGATACGACGGGCGATCATCGCCGGCTGCGGCGACTTGCCCGAATACCATGCGGCCACCGCGACACCCGCGGAAGCCAGCAACGGAAAACAACCCAGCTGGTCTGCGACGACGGCCAGCGTCAGCCCTTCGCTCCCATGCAGCGCCTGCATCATGGGATAACCCATGAACGAGGTATTGCCCAATCCGCAGACCAGCGTAAGCGCGCCCACGCGCGCACGTGACCAGCCCAGCCAGCGCCCCAGCAACGCAAACAGCAGCCACGCGCCGAAGAACGTCACCCACATCGCCGCCACGGGAAACCACAGCTGCGCATCCACCTTCACCTTGGGCACCAACTCAAGCACCAACGCCGGCAGCGCGATGCGGATGACCCACCAGTTGATGCCGTGGACAATGCCAATGGGCGGCTTGGCGTAACGCGCCACGAGCGCGCCGAGCAATAGACAGGTGAAGAGCAGCAACAGCGCGCTCATGGGAAGACCTTTCGGGAACAAGCACCAGTATAGCGAGCGCGCTCCTACCCACCTGGCGAAAGCGCCCCATCCATCGTCATTCCGGCGCAGGCCGGAATCCAGCGTCGATGATGCCCGGTGGTCGCCGCTTGATTCGCGTGGCTACGCTGCCATCGAATGCGCCGCGAAAACCGGCCGCTCACGTCACTGGATTCCGGCCTGCGCCGGAATGACCGAAAAGGGCCTGTGAGGTATTACCGGATCAACCGCCCGCGATCAGGCGATTGAGCCGCTGCACGAACCCCGCCGGATCGGGCAACTGCGCACCCGCAGCGATCTCCGCCTGGTCCAGCAGGAGATTGGCGAGGTCGGCCGCCTTGGCCGGATCACCCTCACTCTCCACGCGCTTGAGCAACGGATGCTGCGGATTGATCTCCAGCGTCGGCTTGCTCTCGGGCATGTCGTGGCCCGCTTCGCGCAGCAGGCGCGCCAGGTGGGGGGCCATCTCGAAATCGGACAGCGCCAGGCACGACGGCGAATCGGTGAGGCGCGCGGACACGCGTACCTCGTTGACCCGGTCACCGAGCAGTTCCTTGAGTCTGTTGAGCACGGGCTCGGCAGCCTTGCTGGCTTCTTCCTGCTGCTTCTTGCCCGCCTCGTCCAACGGCAGTTCGCCCTTGGCGACGTTGCGGAGCTTCTTGCCGGAGTATTCGTTGAGGCTTCCCAGCATCCACTCGTCGACGCGATCGGACATCAGCAGCACTTCGATGCCCTTGGCCTTGAACGCCTCAAGTTGCGGGCTGCCCAGCGCGGCCGTGTAGCTGTCCGCGGTGATGTACCAGAGGGTGTCCTGGCCCACGTCCATGCGGCCGATGTAATCGTCCAGCGATACCGTCTGGCCGGCGCCCTCACCCTTGGTGGACGCGAAGCGCAGCAGTTTGGCGATACGCTCGCGGTTGGCGCTGTCTTCGGCGATGCCTTCCTTCAGGGTATTGCCGAACGACTTGTAGAAGGTGGCGAACTTCTCCGGTTCGTCGCGCGACAACTTCTCGATGAGGTCGAGCACGCGCTTCACGCAGGCAGCGCGGATACGCTCCAGCTGGCGATTGTGCTGCAGGATCTCGCGGCTCACGTTGAGCGGGAGGTCATCCGCATCGACCACGCCGCGCACGAAGCGCAGGTAGTTGGGCAGCAGTTCCTCCGCGGCGTCCATGATGAAGACGCGCTTGATGTAGAGCTTGAGACCCTTGCGCTCGTCACGGCCACCCATCATCAGGTCAAACGGCGGCTGTTCCGGGAGGTACAGCAGCGTGGTGAAGCTCTGGCTGCCTTCCACGCGGTTGTGCGTCCACGCCAACGCATCGTTGAAGTCGTGACCCAGCGACTTGTAGAAGCTCTGGTAGTCCTCGTCGGAAATCTCGTTGCGCGGCTTGGCCCACAGCGCCGAGGCGTCGTTGACGGTCTCCCACTCGGCCGTGGGCTTGCCGTCCTCTTCCTTGGGCATGCGGATCGGGAACGCCACATGGTCGGAATACTTGCGGATCAGCGAGCGCAGCTCCCAACCCTTGAGGAATTCATCCTCATCCGCCTTCAGGTGCAGGATCACGGCCGTGCCACGCTCGGGAATGTCGACCTGCGAAAGGCTGTACTCGCCCTTGCCGTCGCTCTCCCACTTCACGCCTTCGGTCGCCGGCTGGTCGGCGCGGCGGCTCAACACGGTGACGCGATCAGCCACCACGAAAGCCGAGTAGAAGCCCACGCCGAACTGGCCGATCAGGCGCGCGTCGGTCTTCTGCTCGGCGCTCATCGCTTCCAGGAAACGACGCGTGCCGGAGCTGGCGATGGTGCCGATGTTGGCGACTACCTCGTCACGGCTCATGCCGATGCCGCTGTCGCGAATGGTGATGGTCCGCGCCTCGGCGTTCCAGCTCACCTCGATCTGCAACTCGCCATCGCCGGCCAACAGGTCCGGGTTCGCAAGCGAATCGAACCGCAGCTTGTCGCAGGCGTCGGAGGCATTGGAGATCAGTTCGCGCAGGAAGATCTCCTTGTGCGAGTAGAGCGAATGCGTCACCAGGTGCAGGACCTGGGCGACTTCAGCTTCGAATTTGCGGGTTTCGGGTGCGGTGGTCGTCATACGGAGGGGCTCGTTCGAAAGTCAGGCTAAGAGGAGATACACAAGCGAAGGGGCCGACGAATCGGCCCCTCAGGCTAGCCGCCCCCAGCGGGACGGCAGGTGAAGTCAGGTGCTGGTCGAGTTCTGCAGCGCGGCGATGCGCTCTTCCAGCGGCGGGTGGCTCATGAAAAGGCGCTTGAGTCCCGTCGCCAGATGACCGGAGATGCCGAACGCAGCGATGGTCTGCGGCAAGGTGCTCTCACCATGCTGCACCTGCAGGCGCTGCAGGGCCGAGACCATCGCGCCACGGCCGGCAAGCTTGGCGCCGGCTGCATCGGCACGGAACTCGCGCCAACGGGAGAAGGCCATCACGATCATCGACGCGAACAGGCCGAACACCAGCTGCAGCACCATCACCACCACGAAGTAGCCGATGCCACCACCGTCGCGGTCGCGGCCGCCCGAAAGCCAGCTGTCGACCAGACGGCCGACCACGCGGGCCGCCACGATCACCAGCGTGTTCACCACGCCCTGGATCAGCGCCAACGTCACCATGTCGCCATTGGCGACGTGGCCTATCTCGTGGCCCAGTACGGCCGATACCTGCTCGCGATCCATCTGCTGCAGCAGGCCCGTGCTCACCGCCACCAGCGAGCTGTTCCTGGTCATGCCGGTGGCGAAGGCGTTCATCTCCGGCGCGTCGTAGATGGCCACCTCCGGCATGCCGATGCCGGCGTTCTGCGCATGATGGCGCACGGTATCGACCAGCCAGCGCTCGGCCTCGTTCTGCGGCTGTTCGATCACACGGGCGCCGGTGCCCATCTTGGCGGTCCACTTGGACATGGCCAGCGAAATGAAGGCGCCGCCCATGCCGAACACGGCGGCATAGATCAGCAAGCCTCCCATGCCGCCATAACCACGGGCGGCGGCCCACTGATCGACGCCAAACAGGTGGCAGACGATGCTCAGCAGGAACAGGACGGCGATATTGGTAAGGAGGAACAGTGCGATGCGACGCATGGCTGTCTCTTTGGCAGTCATGAAGGAACACAGACGGCTCTCGCCGTCACCCAAGGATCGTGGCGAAATCCTGCGGTTTCAAGGCCACCCCCGAGGCGACGCTTCCGATACGCCGCCGTTCCCCGTCGGGCTGCACGCCCGGACCGGATGGCGACACACAGGATGCACCGTACAATCGGCGGATGACCTATCGCGGACGTTTCGCTCCTTCTCCGACCGGCCATTTGCATTTCGGTTCACTGGTTGCCGCCGTGGGCAGCTGGATGTGCGCGCGCCATGCGGGCGGCCAATGGCTGGTGCGGGTGGAGGACATCGATCCTCCCCGTGAAATGCCCGGCTCGGCTGAAAGCATCCTCGCTGCGCTGCCGGCGTTCGGACTGGTCGCGGACGGTCCGGCACTGTTCCAGTCAACGCGCCTGGCGGCCTACGACGCTGCCTTCGAACGACTGAAGGCCGCGGACCTGGTCTTCCCCTGCTGGTGCAGTCGCAATGACCTGGCGGGCGGCCTGCACCTGGACGGGCAATGCCTTGCGTCGGCGAATCCCCACCGTCCGCCGGCATGGCGCCTGCGCGTGCCCGACGTGGACATCGGCTTCGACGATGCCCTGCAGGGCCCGCAATCACAGAACCTGCGCGACACCGCAGGCGATTTCGTGATCCGCCGGGTGGAGGGCTTTTACGCCTACCAGCTGGCCTGCGTGGTGGACGATGGCTTCCAGGGCATCACCCATGTGGTGCGCGGCAACGATCTGCTCGACTCCACGCCACGCCAGCTCTATCTACAGCAATGCCTGGGCCTGCCGGCGCCTGCCTACCTGCATCTGCCGCTGGCGCTGGATGGCGATGGGCAGAAGCTTTCCAAATCCGGGCAGGCCCATCCGGTGGACCCGACCGACCCCATGCCAGCGCTGCGGCGCGCCCTTGCCTTCCTCGACCTGCGGGTCGGCCCTGGCGCACAGAATCCTTCATCACTTCTCGCTCACGCCCTCGAGCAGTTCGATCCTGAACATTTTCCGCATTGCAGTGACCGCGCGGCCGCATAAGCGGCTATAAAAGCATCCTGGTCCTGACCCGCCGCTCACGGTGGCCGCGGGACGTGCTTTCCGTAGACGTTTTGCCATGTAGAGCGGTTACACATGGCTTCGCCCGGCAGCACGGCCGGGTCGGATGGATATCCGCATCTTTCGGAGAAATGGCATGACGCAGCGCACGGCATTGGTCACTGGCGGCACAGGCGGTATCGGCACCGCGATCATTCGCTATCTCGCCCGCCAGGGGCATCGGGTCGCCACCAACTATCGCGACCAGGCCAAGGCGGAAGCGATGAAGGAAATGATGGCAAAGGAAGGCATCGAAGTGATGCTGGTGCCAGCTGACGTGAAGGATCCCGACTCCTGCGAAGACATGGCGCGCATCATCGAAGGCGCCCTGGGTCCGATCGGGATCCTGGTCAACAACGCCGGCATCACGCGCGATACCACGTTCCACAAGATGACCTATCCGCAGTGGATGGAAGTGGTGAACACCAACCTCAACGCCTGCTTCAACGTGACGCGTCCGGTGATCGAGGGCATGCGTGCGCACAAGTGGGGCCGCATCGTGCAGATCAGCTCGATCAACGGCCAGAAGGGTCAGTACGGCCAGGCCAACTACGCCGCGGCCAAGGCCGGCATGCACGGCTTCACCATTTCGCTCGCGCAGGAAAACGCCAAGTTCGGCATTACGGTGAACACCGTGTCGCCCGGCTATGTGGGCACGGACATGGTGATGGCGGTGCCAGAGGATGTGCGCGAGAAGATCATCGCGCAGATTCCGGTGGGTCGCCTCGGCAAGCCCGAGGAAATCGCCCATGCGGTGGCGTTCCTGACGGGCGAGGAAGCGGCGTGGATCACGGGTGCCAACCTGTCGATCAACGGCGGGCATTACATGGGTTGGTGATGGGGCCAGGAGTGAAGGGCCAGGAGTGAGTGAAGAGGAGTGGGTAGTGAGAGAACAGCCGGGGATTGCGCGGCCCTCTCTCGTTTCTCACTTCTCACTTCTCACTTCTCACTTCTCACTTCTCACTTCTCACTTCTCGTCTTTCAACAATCGTTCCATGACTCGGCCCACCGCCGCGAACGCAAACGCGCCCGTGACATGCGTCGCTGCGCCCAGGCCGCCGCCGCAGGCGAGGTTCAACGCCTCGGTGCCATTGGTCACCGGTGGACGCGTGCCGCACACCGTGCCGTCCGGCTGCGGATACTGGACGTTCTGCAATGAATACACGGCCGACACGCCGAAATAGCGATCGGGGTTCTTGGGGAAGTTGAAATCCTGGCGGAGCTTTTTGCGGATCAGGCTGAACATCGCGTCATGCTCGGTGCGTGAGAGGTCGCGTACGCGGATTTGCGTGGGATCCGTGCGGCCTCCTGCCGAACCGACCGTAACCATCGGCAGCTTGCGGCGGCGGCACCAGGCGATGGCCTCAAGCTTCACCCGAAACGCATCGCAGGCATCAAGCACGACGTCGTAGCCGCGATCGAGCAGCTCGTCCAATGTGGACGTCGTGAGGAATCGTTCGATCGCATCGATCCTGATGGCCGGGTTGATGGCACGCAGGCGCTTCTCGATCACGCCTACCTTGGACTTGCCGTATTCACCGTCGAGCGCGTGCAACTGGCGATTGGTATTGGACACGCAGATCTCGTCCGCATCGATCAGCGTGAGATGCCCCACGCCACTGCGCGCCAGCGCTTCGGCCGCCCACGAGCCAACGCCGCCGATGCCAATCACGCACACGTGCGCCTGGGCCAACCGGTCGATGCTGCCGGTGCCGTAGAGGCGTTCCACGCCGGCGAAACGTTCCCGGGGAAACGTCACTTCTCCCGCAGGCGCGGCGTCAGGGGTATGTCGCGCGGCCACAAGACCGGCCGTGCCATCAGGGTGCGTCACAGGGAGCCTTTCCAACATCTTGAAGTTTGTGCATTTTAGCGGGAGACGAGCCACCGTGCAGGCCGCCGGTTATGCTTGCGATCTTTGTGCCTGCCCACAGGAATTCAACGCATGCGTGCCGCCCTACTGATCGTGCTCGGCCTGTTCATCGGCATCATCGGCACCGTGTTTGCCCTCAACGCACTTCATCAGCACCAGCCATTGTCCCATTCGCTCATGTCGCTGATGGATCATCACGCTGGTGAACTTCGCGCGGCGCTCAAGGCCCAGCGCTGTGATGCCGCCCCGGTGCGCCAGCATCTGACGCGGCTGCTGCAAACCCAGGCCGACATCGGTGACGCCTTTCCGGGCGTCGACCAGCCGTTCCTGGATGAAGCGACGAAGCTGCACGACAAGACCCAGGCCGCTCTGGATGCCGCACCGGCTGACTGCAAGGCGCTTGCCGCGGTGCTCAAGCCAATCGGCGAGACTTGCCAGTCCTGCCACCAGCAATACCGCTGAACGCACACGCCCCTGCAGGAGCGCACCTCGTGCGCGACCGCAGAGCTCATCGTTACCGCGACGCGGCGTCCCGTTGAGGGATAGGCCTTTCGCGCACCGGGTGCGCTCCTACAAAAGGGTGGTCCAGCGGCTTCTCAGAGCCTGATCCTGCCTCGCAGGATCTGCCAGTACATCACCCAGTCGCCCATCAGGCTGTAGAGCGGATGGATGAACGTCGCGGGTCGGTTCTTCTCGAACACGAAATGCCCGATCCACGCGAAGCCATAACCCATGACGGGCGCAAGCCACAGCCACCTTGCGTTGCCTGTCACGAGTGCCACCACGATCACCGCCAGCACCAGCGTGCTGCCGGCGAAGTGCATCCGACGGCAGCGACGATCGCTGTGTTCGTTGAGGTAGAACGGATAGAAGTCGCGAAAGCTGGCAAAACCGGACATGCGCTCATCCTCGGCGTGAGGACTGCAGGTTAAACCGCCGCGCACCACGATGCATGCGCGGCCGCAGCATCAGGCCGGCAGCGGAATGTATTCCTCTTCGTCGCCGATCACCTTGCCCATGCGCTGTGCAGCCCAGTCGGCCTTGGCCTGCTCGATGCGCTCGCGGCTGCTGGCCACGAAGTTCCACCAGAGGTGGCGTTCGCCATCCAGCGGCGCGCCGCCGAACAGCATCACGCGGCTGGCGCTGCGCGCACGAAGCGGCGGCGCATCGGCCCCCGCCTGTACCGCGGCCTGCATGGGCGACACGGTGACCCCGCCCCACTCGACCTCGCCATCGACCACGCATACGCCGCGTTCGGTGTGATCCGCCGGCCACGGCAGCTCGGCGCCGGCCTCCAGCGTGACCTCGATGAAGAACATCGGTGCAAACACCTTCACCGGCGATTTGCTGCCGTAACCGGTGCCTGCAATCAACACCAGGCTGGCGCCCGGCAGTTCGACGCGCGGAAGTTCGTCCGTGGTGTGGTGAT
>Ga0335083_10004012_pt1 | contig 18866 bp, 20 predicted proteins | sample Lox_Sample_42_FD_206716 | JGI IMG/M metagenome (GOLD analysis project Ga0335083, IMG submission 206716) | Soil microbial communities from Loxahatchee National Wildlife Refuge, Florida, United States - Lox_Sample_4.2 | ecosystem: Environmental > Terrestrial > Soil > Wetlands | place: USA...
GCATCTTCGCCGAGCACCCTGACATCGGCGCCGTCATCCACGGCGCGGCGCTGATCGTGGTCCCCGACTCGGTCGCCGACCCGGTCGGGTACTACCGGGCGAACGTGGCCAGCAGCCTGGAATTCGTCGCGCACCTGCTGCGCAACGGCTGCGAGCGGCTGATCTTCAGCTCGTCCGCCGCCATCTACCGGGTCAGCGAGGACCTGAGCGTCGACGAGGATTCCCCGCTCGACCCGAAGAGCCCGTACGCGCGGACCAAGGCGGTGTGCGAGGCGATGTTCGCCGACATCGCCGCCGCCCAGCCCATCCGCGTGCTATCCCTGCGCTACTTCAACCCGATCGGCGCCGACCCGAAGATGCGGACCGGCTTGCAGCTGCGGCGGCCGACCCACGCCCTGGGCAAGATCATCCAGGCCTACCACGAAGGCGTCCCGTTCCAGATCACCGGGACCGACTGGCCGACCAGGGACGGCTCGGGCATCAGGGACTACGTCCACGTCTGGGACCTGGCCGCCGCGCATGTCGCCGCGCTCAGCCGGTTCGACGACCTGCCAGGGCCGGTGAACGTCGTCAACCTGGGCAGCGGCTCGGGTACCACGGTCCGGGAACTGCTGGCCGCGTTCAACCAGGTGGCCGACCGCCCGGTGGAGGCCCGCGAGGCCGCCCGCAGGCCCGGTGACGTGGCCGGCGCCTACACCCGGGCCGGCCGCGCCGAGCGGCTGCTCGGCTGGCGGCCTCAGTACGACATCACCGAGGGCATCAGGCACTCGCTCCAGTGGGCCGCGCTCCGCGACGAGGCCCTGCCGGAAACCCCCGCCGGATCCTGAGTTCACCTCGCCCGCGGCCAGGGCGTTTCAGCGTCGTTCCAGCCTGATTTCAGGCCCTCGTGATGCCCTGGGGGCGGGAGCCGGCCGGCCGTCTCGTGGTCATGATCGGGCGCGGCCGGCCCCGTCCCCCCCGTCCCCCGGGGGCCAGTGATCTCATAGCGATGCACATAAGGGAAATGAGCGGTATGGCCGTACCTGGTAACGATCGCGCAGTTTTGCCCGGTAGATATTGGCAACTGATTGTATTGGCGGAAATCGCCGGACCGCGTATGATCGAACAGCCTTGGTAGGCAGCCCCGTCCCACCCGCCGCGGGGCTGTGGGGGAGCGGAAATGGGGCAGGAGCTTCAGCGGCGGACGCCGGGAACGGCTGCTCGCCAGTCAGATCCGTCGTGGCCGACGGTGGCACGGACCACCGCGCGCCTGTGGCTGGACCGGCACTACCGGCGCCGGGCAGGCCGGCGGCGGCTGGTGCTCCTGAGCAGCATGCTGGCCGCGATGGCCGTCGGCGCCGGCCTGACGCTCGCCTTTACCCAGCCGGACCGCGGGACCACGACGGTGCCGGTCGGCGCCGCCCCGAGCACGGGTGCGCTCCAGCTCGCGGCGGCCGCCAGGCAGCGGGCGTCAGCGTGGCTCGACCGCGAGGTGGCCGCCAACATCGTCGTGGGCTGCGACCTGGAGATGTGCGGCGAGCTTCAGCGCAGCGGCTTTCCCGCCACCCGCCTGCTGCCGCTTCAGCCGTCGGCGCCGGACCCGCTCGGCGCGCAGCTCGTCGTCGCCACGCCGGTCATCAGGAACCAGTTCGGCACCCGCCTGGCCAGCGTCTACGCGCCGCTGGTGATCGCCAGCTTCGGCTCGGGCGCGGAGCGGGTCGACGTGCGCTATATCGCGCCCGACGGCAGCACGTCCTTCGAGGCCCAGCTGCCCGCCTATCGCCAGGAACGTATCGCCGCGGGACGTCAGCTGCTCACCAACAAGCATGTCCAGGCCTCCGCGTCTGCCCGCCAGCGGCTCGCTGCGGGGCAGGTAGACCCACGTCTTCTTGTAACGCTTTCGACACTTGCGGACCTAATGCCGCTCAAGCTGATAGCGTTCGAGGACCTATCGCCGGGTGCGAGTACAGATGTGCCGTTGCGCGGCGCCGAGATCGGTGCCGCCGCCCCGGCAGGCCTGCCGGCGATGGCCGCGTTCATGCGGGCGCAGCAGGGCGAGTTCGCTCCCGCTGTGGCCCGGATCACACAAGACGCGAGCGGGCGGCGTGTATTTATCGTGCGGTACGACGCTCCGGGCCCCATGGGACTGGAAGGCTCATAGCGATTCAACCGCTTGGGGAGGGATCAACGTGAGATGTGCGAAAATTACCAGAAAACTTGTCATGCTGTCGGCGGCTTCGGCCTTGCTGGTCGGCATGCCCGCGGCTGCGGCCACCGCGGCCTCGGCCGCCACGGCGAGCACCGGCTGGATCAGGCTTGCCCACTTGTCGCCGAACACCCCGCCCGTCGACGTGTACCTCTATTCATTCGGCAATTCCAACGCGCAGATCGTGCTGCACCATGTGGCCTACGGAACGGTTTCCCCGTATGAGGCGGTGACCCCCGGCGAGTACAGCGTGGCCATGCGCAACGCCGGCGCCGCCGCGTCCAGCCAGCCGGTGCTGTCCACCAGCGTGTCGGTCAAGGCCAACCACGCCTACACGGTGGCCGGCATGGGACCGGAGAAGGGCCTGCGGCTCGAGGTGCTGAACGACCAGCTCACCACGCCCGCGGGCAAGTCCTCGGTCCGGGTGATCCAGGCCTCGCTGAAGGAGCAGACGGTCAAGTTCACCTGCGGCGGGCAGGCCATCGTGCCGAAGGCCACCTTCGCCTCGGTGAGCTCCTACCAGACCATCCCGGCGAACACGTGGACCATGGAAGCCATCGGCGCGAACGCGAAGGCGACCGCGCGCTTCGACATGGCCGCCGGGACCGTGCACACGATGGTGGTCCTCGACGGGGCTAACGGCCTCGAGATCGTCAACCTCACCGACGCCGCCGGCGCCGGCCAGCCGCCGGTAGGCGGGGTCACCACCGGGTTCGGCGGGACCGCCGGGCACGGCCCGGGATCGCCGCTGCCGTGGCTCGCGGTCATCGGGGCCGGCGGCCTGGTCGCCCTGGCCGGCGGTTACCGCCTGCGCCGTAACTCCCTGCGTCGTCAGCCGAGCGCCGGGGCCTGAGGATGCCGCTTCGCAGGCCGGCCGCGATAGCTTTCGCGGCCGGCCTGGTCGTCATCGTGGGCGGGACGGCAGGCCTGCTGCTGTCACATCACTCGACGCCGACCCTGCGGCCGGTCGCGGCCGGGGCCCAGGCGCTGCCCGCGCCCACCGGCCCCATCGTCGCCCCGCCGCAGTCGGCCGACCCGGCCCCGGTCGCCAGGCCGGTCTCGCTGACCATCCCGCTGATCGGCGTGAAGACCAACCTGATCACGCTGGGCCTGGCGTCCGGCGGCGCGATGCAGGTGCCGTCCTCGGTAGCGGTCGCGGGCTGGTACACCGGAAGCCCGCGGCCGGGCTCGATCGGCTCGTCCGTCATCGTGGGTCACGTCGACTCGACGGGCGCTCACGGCGTGTTCTACCGTCTTGACGAGCTGAAGGCCGGCGACGACGTCTACGTCGAGCGGGCCGACGGGACCACGGCGGAGTTCCGCGTCACCGAGATCCAGCAGTACCTGAAGGACAAGTTCCCGACCCAGACGGTCTACGGGGCCACCCCCGACGCGGAGCTGCGCCTGATCACCTGCGGCGGGGCCTTCGACTCCGCCACCGGTCACTACCTGAGCAACATCGTCGTGTACGCCGCCCAGGTGAAGTTAGCCCCGGTCGGCCCGGCGAGAATCGCGTAGCGGCCCCTGCTCACCCCGCGGTGAGCAGGGGCTTGAGCTTGATGAGCTCCTCCAGCTGCTCCCGCTGCGCGGCCAGCGCGCCGGCCGCGATGCGCACGGCCAGGTGCCGCGCGTCGGCCGCCACGTAGGCGCTGAGCCGCTCGGCCACGTAGGAGGGCGGCCCCGCCGCCAGGGCCTGGATGGTCTCCAGCGAGATGTCATCCATGCCGCCATCGTGCGAGACCCCAGGGACGTCGGCAATTCCCGCCAGGGAATCGCGGATCCGCGCCGGATGGCGGTACCAATGGACTCGTGGATTTCGCCCAGGCACTGAAGGAACGGCGGGCCAGCCGCCGGCTGAGCCAGCTCGAGCTCGCCCTCAAGGCGGGCACGACGCAGCGCCACCTCAGCTTCATCGAGAGCGGCCGCTCGGTGCCGGGCCGGGAGATGGTGATCAGGCTCACCGAATCCCTCGGGCTGCCCCTGCGGGAACGCAACGAGCTGCTGCTCCGGGCCGGGTACGCGCCCGCCTACCCGCAGCAGCCGCTGGACAGCGCCGCTCTCGCCCCGGTCATGGACGCACTCCGTCACATCCTGGCCGCGCACCTGCCGTACCCGGCGATCATCGTGGACCGCGCCGGCGACATCGTCGCCGCCAACCCCGCCCGGTTCCTGCTGTTCGAGGGCTGCGCCGGGTGGCTGCTCGCGCCGCCGGTCAACGCGTACCGCGTCGCGCTGCATCCCGAAGGCATGGCTCCCCGGATCGCCAACTTCCCCGAGTGGGCCAGGCACGTGCTGCACGGCCTGGAGGCCGAGCTTGACCGCAGGCACGCGGCCGACGACGACCCGCTGGCCGTCCTGTACCGTGAGCTGGCCGGCTACGTCCCCCCAGCCCGGCTGCCTCCCGGCCACCTGGGCTTCGCCGTCCCGCTCGAGCTCCGCACCGCCCGCGGCGAGCTGCGCCTGATCACCACGATCACCAGCTTCGCGACCGCGGCCGATGTCACCGTCTCCGAGCTCAGGCTCGAGGCCTTCCTGCCGGCCGACGCGGCTACCGCCGCCGCCCTCGCCCAGCATGAAAGCGAGCATGCCAAGCTGGCCCCATGACCCCTCAGGAGCGCTACGAGGATCTCGTCGACGAGCTCACCGGTCTCGACGGCGTGACGCCCCCGGACGGCGGCAGCGGGTTCGGCCGCGGCGCGCTACGCTACCACCGGAAGATCTTCGCGATGTTCGTCCGCGGCCAGCTGGTGGTGAAGCTGTCCGCGCCGCGCGTGGACGAGCTCGTCGCCGGCGGCCACGGCGAGCGCTTCGACGCCAACAAGGGCACCCCGATGCGGGAGTGGTTCAGCCTGGATCCCGGCTCGGCGCTGCCCTGGCCCCCGCTGGCCCGCGAAGCTCTCGACTTCGCGGTGGCCCAGAAAAAGTAACAGCACTAATATAACAGCGCTGTTAGAATTATCCGGTGACGACTCACCGGGGCCTGGGCACGCTGATGCGGCACGTGCTCGAGCTGCTCGACGGCGACGTGGCCCGGGTCTACGCCGACCTCGGGGTGCCTGATTACCGCCCGCGGTACAGCCCGGTGGTGCGCGCCTTGACCGACCTCGGCCCGCTGTCCATCCGCGACCTGGCCGCCGCGGTCGGCGTGACCCACTCGGCGGCCAGCCAGACGGCCGCCCAGATGGCCCGCCACGGCCTGCTCACGCTGGAGGCCGGGACCGACGCGCGGCAGCGCATCGCCCGGCTGACCGACCGGGCGCGGGCGCTCCTCCCGCTGATCGAGGCGGAGTGGGCGGCCACCTCCGCGGCGGCGGCTGAGCTCGAGGCCGAGCTGCCCGCCGCACTCACTGAGGTCCTCATTCAGGCCGAACGGGCTGTCCTGTCACGCCCCGTGCGAACCCGGATCGCGGACGCGGCCCGGGCGCTGGCCGCGGCGCCCGAGCCGGCCGGACCCGATCAAGCGGCCGCGGCCGGACGCCGGACGGCGCTGCTCGTGATCGCCGGCGAGAGCCAGCCGGATCCCCGGTGAGGCCCGTGACCTGGCTCGCCCGCCTGCTGCCTGACCTCGCGCCGGCCCGGGACCATCTCGCGTACCGCCGGCTGCTGGCCGGCGGCCAGCTGTCCATGCTCGGCGGCGCGATGACGAGCTTTGCCGTCATGTTCCAGATCTGGGACCTCACCCGGTCTTCGCTGGCCGTCGGGCTGCTCGGGCTGACGTTCGTCCCGGTCCTCGTCGTCGGCCTGCTCGGCGGCGCGATCGCCGACTCGGTCGACCGGCGCAGGCTCGGGCTGGTCACGAGCGCGCTCCTGATGGCGGTCTCGGCCGCGTTCGCCGCCCAGGCCTACGCGGACCTGGGCCAGCTCTGGCTGCTCTACGCGCTGGCCATGGTCCAGGCGGTGCTCCAGGCCATCGGCGCCCCGGCCCGGCGCACGTTCACGCCGCGCCTGGTGCCGCCCGAGCAGCTCACCGCGGCCATCGCCCTGAACACCCTGTCGGGCAGGATCGCCATGCTGGCCGGCCCGGCGCTGGCCGGCCTGATCGCCGCGTCCTGGGGCGTGCGGGCCTGCTACGCCATCGACACGGTCAGCTTCCTCGCCTCCCTGTACGCCACGGCCCGCCTCCCGGCCATGCGCCCCGTCATGAGTCCGGCCGGGAGCACGGCGGGCCAGGAGGCCGGCCGTCGGCCGCGGCCTGACGACAGCCGCGGCCGCCTGGTCGCGGCGGCCGAGGGACTGCGCTTCATCGGCCGCCAGCCGCTGCTTGTCGCCGCGTTCCTCACCGACCTGAACGCCATGCTGCTCGGCATGCCGATGGCGCTGTTCCCGGCGCTGAACGCCGCGCACTTCGGCGGCTCGCTGCGGACACTCGGCCTGCTCAACGCCGCCGTCGGCCTCGGCGGGCTGGTGTCCGCGGTGCTCTCGGGACCGGCTGCCCGGGTCGCCCGCCAGGGCCGCGGCATGCTGGCCGGCACGATGATCTGGGGCGCCGCCATCGCCTGCTTCGGGCTGACCGCCAGCCTGCCGCTCGCGCTGCTGATGCTGGCGGTGGCCGGGGCGGCCGACACGCTGACCGTGACCTTCCGGGCCGCGATGGTGCAGACCGTGACCCCCGACGAGCTGCGCGGCCGGGTCTCCAGCGTGGAGTACATCATCGGCACCGGCGGCGCCCCGCTGGGCAACGTCGAATCCGGCGCGGTCGCCTCGCTGACCACGCCGGTCATCAGCACCGTGGCCGGCGGCCTCGGCTGCCTTGCCATCGCCGCCCTGATCGGGCTCATGTTCCCGGCCTTCAGCCAGTACCGGAGCCGGCCGGCGAAACAGCCCGGCTAGCCTTGGCCCCGGAGGCGCCATGGACATCAAGGTCACCGACAACCCGGACAAGGCCAGATTCGAGATCGCCGTCGACGGCCAGCTCGCCGGGTTTGCCCTGTACCACCTGCGCGGTAATCAGATCGCGTTCACCCACACCGAGACCGACGACCAGTTCCGCGGCCACGGCCTGGCCGGCCAGCTGGTGCGGTCCGCCCTGGACACGGCGCGCGAGCGGCACCTGACCGTACTGCCCTACTGCCCGTTCGTGAAGAGCTGGATCGCCAGCCATCCCGACTACCAGGACCTGGTCTCACCGGATCACCGATGAGTTCGGCGGCCGGCCGCCGTTACACCTGACATGGATGACACGCTCCTAGTGGACGAGCCCGCGTTCACCGCCCTGGCCGAACGGCATCGGCGCGAGCTGCATGTGCACTGCTACCGGATGCTGGCCTCGTTCGATGAGGCCGAGGACGCCGTCCAAGAGACCTTCCTGAAGGCCTGGCGCGGCCGGTCAGGCTTCGACGGCGCGCAGTTCCGTGCCTGGCTGTACCGGATCGCCACCAACGTCTGCCTGGACATGCTGCGGCGCAGCTCACGGCGGACCGCCGGCGGGTCGCCGGCCGAGCTGCCCTGGCTCCAGCCGTACCCGGACCCGCTGCTCGACGCGGCCGCGCCCGGCGATGAGGAACCCGAGGCGGTGGCCATCTCGCGGGAGACCATCTCGCTGGCCTTCCTGGCCGCCCTCCAGGTCCTGCCGCCGCGTCAGCGCGCCGCGCTGATCGCCCGTGACGTTCTCGGCTGGCCGGCCAGCGAGACCGCCGCGGCGCTGGGCACCAGCGTCGCGGCGGCCAACAGCGCCCTCCAGCGCGCCCGGGCCACGATGCAGTCGCACCTGCCGGGCCGGCGGGCCGAGTGGTCCGCCGGGGAGCCGAGCACGGCCGAGCGCGAGCTCCTCGGGCAGTTCATCGCGGCCCACGAACGGCTCGACGCCGAGGCGGCGGTGGCCATCGCGGCGCGGGACCTCCGGATCACCATGCCGCCGCTGCCGTACCGCTTCGACGGGAGCGAGCAGATCCGGCCGCTGATGGCCGACGCGGCCGCGATGGGCGCGTGGCGGCTGGTCCCGGTGCGGGCCAACCGGATGCCCGCCGCGGCGAGCTACCTGCGCCGGCCGGGCGACGGCCAGTTCCGCGCGTTCAAGCTCGACGTCCTGCGGGCCGAGGCCGGGCTGATCGCCGAGATCACCACGTTCGGCCCGGACTTGTTCCCCGCCTTCGGGCTCGCGCAGTGTTTGCCTTGCGCCTCCGGGGCGCCCTAAGCAGCTCCTTCCCTCGTCGCTCGTCGCAGGCTCCTCGCGCCTGGGGTGGGCTCGCGGGAGGGGCAGAGTCCAGTCGCTGCCGCGCCCCTTCGGCGCTGTAACCTAGCCCGCGTGCTCGAACATGTCGCGGTGACGCGGTACGTGACCCCGCTGCGCGAGGGCGGCTCGCTGCCCGCCATCGTCGAGGCCGACAACCTCGGCACCTACGTCATGAAGTTCCGCGGCGCCGGGCAGGGGCCGCTCGCGCTGGTCGCCGAGATCATCGCCGGCGAACTCGCGCGCCGGCTCGGCCTGCGCGTGCCCGAACTGGTGCTGGCCGGGCTCGACCCGCGGATCGGCAGCAGCGAGCCCGACCCCGAGATCCAGGACCTGCTCCGGGCCAGCGCGGGCCTCAATCTCGGGGTCGACTTCCTGCCCGGCTCGTTCGGCTTCGACCCGCTCGGCTGGTCGGCGGCCCGTGACTTCGCCAGCCAGGTGCTGTGGTTCGACGCCCTGACGCAGAACGTCGACCGGACCTGGCGCAACCCGAACCTCCTGGTCTGGCACGGCGACATCTGGCTCATCGACCACGGCGCGGCGCTGTACTTCCACCACAACTGGCCTACGGCCGACCCCAAGCGGGCCTTCGACGCCCGCGAGCACGTCCTCGGCGACCGCGGCGCCGCCGGGCTCGGCGCCGCCCACGCCGCGCTCGCTCCCCAGGTCACCGAGACCCTGCTCCAGGAGGTCGCCGGCCTGGTCCCGCCGGAGTGGTTCGGCGACCGCGGCGCCGATGCCTACGTCGAGTACCTGGCGCTGCGCGCCCCCGTCGTGCCGGAGGTGATCAGGCGATGACGCTCCCGCCGGCCGCCGAGGTCTTCGAGTACGCGCTGATCCGGGTGGTGCCGCGGGTCGAGCGGGGCGAGGCCGTCAACGTGGGCGTGATCGTCTACGCGCAGGCCTACCGGTACCTGTGCGCCCGGATCGCGCTGGACGAGCCGCGGCTGCTCGCGGTCGACCCGGCGGCCGACCTGGACGCGGTGCGGGCGGCCCTGACCGCCTTCGAGAAGGCCTGCACCGAGGGTCCGCTAGCCGGGCGCCCGCTCGGCGAGCGGTTCCGCTGGCTCACCGCGCCCCGCTCCACCATCGTCCAGCCCGGCCCGGTCCACACCGGCCTCACCACCGACCCGGCCGCCGAGCTCACCCACCTGTTCGACACCCTGGTCCGCGTCACCCGCTAGCCGCATCCCCGGCCATCGACGAATAGCTCCGCCATATCCGGCACTGCCGGGACGCCCGCGCACGGGATCATAGATCCGAAAAGCAGTTCAAAGCAGAGTGGGGGCCTGCGGCGCCTAATTTGGGTTTCTGACGCTATCGGCAGGGCATTCTCGTCAAGTAGGCCGGTGGTCGTTTGCGGCCGGGCGCAGAGCGTCAGGTGGCGACCGACGGGTGGGGAGTTGGGTCATGTTACAGGATCGCGACTTCGTGCTCGAGCTGGATGGCCAGCCCGGCAGTTACCGGTTGCACGTCTCCTCTCCGGCGGGAGACGACAGCGTGTATGTCGGACTGGATCGGGCGCGTCTCGGCATGGACCTGGACATGTTGCAGGTTCAGGTGCTCGCATCGGCGGCGACAAGCCGCTCGAGCGGGGTGCCGGAACTGGAACGGCCACTGCGCGAGGCAGGGCAGGCCCTGTTCGATGCAGTGTTCCAGGCCTCGGCCGGTGCACTGTTCTTGTCCAGCCGTAACGAGGTGGAACGGGCAGGAGGCAGGCTGCGGATCGTGCTACGACTGCATCCGCCCGAGCTGGCGGTCTTGCCGTGGGAACTGTTGTTCAGCGAGCACTACGGCGGCTACCTGTGCCGGCGCAGTCCGATGGTGCGCTACGTCGACGCGCCCGAGCCGGTCCGCCCGCTGACGGTAACCCCGCCGCTGCGGGTGCTGGGGATGACCGCGCTGCCCGGCGACCTGGCCGCTCTGGACGCCGATACCGAACAGCGCCGAATGCAGCAGCTTCTGGCCCCGCTCCAAGACCGCGGGCTGATCTCGGTGGACTGGGTGCCTGGGCAGAGCTGGGAGGCGGCGCAGGACGCTCTGTATGCGGGCTGCCAGGTGTTCCACTTCATCGGGCACGGCGGGTTCGATCCGGACCGGGGCGAGGGCGTGATCGCGTTCGCGGATGAGCGGGGCCGTCGGCAGCTGGTAGGGGCATCGTTGCTGGCGGAGCTGCTCAGCGTGGCCGACCCCATGCCCCGGCTGGTGGTGCTCAACAGCTGCCAGACCGGGGCGGGCTCGGATACGGACGTGTTCTCCAGCACGGCCGCCACTTTGGTCCGCACGGTGCCGGCGGTGGTGGCGATGCAGTTCGCGGTCACCGACGATGCCGCGGCCACGTTTTCCCGGGCGTTTTACCAGGCGCTGGTGCGCAGCCGCGGGGTGGATGAGGCGGTCCGCGCCGGGCGGATCGCGCTAACCGGCTGGAACCCCGACACCCTGGAATGGGTGACCCCGGTACTGTACCTGCGGTCACGGGATTCTCGCCTCTTCGACCTCACTTATCCTGGCACCTTTCCGGCCGGCGGGGACGAGCAGCCGGAGCCTCGGCAGGAGGCGGTGCTGGCGGCATACTGGGCGGCGCGGTCGACTGGCGACTGGGAGCCGGTCATCACCCAGCTCGCGGCACTGCACCGCCAGTTGCCCGCCGACCGGGAAGTAAAGCAGGCATACCAGTATGCACGGCTGGCCTTCCGCTACGAACAAGGCCGCCGGGCCGAACAGGAACAGGACTGGCCCAGCGCGGCCGTCCACTATCAGGCCGTCTCCGACGCCCAGCCGGAATACCGGGACGTCACCGCCCGGCTGGCCGAAGTCAGCCGTCGCCGTGACATCGACGCCCTGCAACAACAGCTACGAGCCATGTTCACCGCCGGGAACTTCCAAGCCGTGGTGGGCATTGCCGGTCGGCTCGCCGAACTCGACCCCGCCGCCGCCGATCCAGACGGGCTGACCATCCAAGCGCGACGACGACTCGAGCAGCAAACAGATCACATCGCATCGACCGGGTTCACCCAAACCGAGGGCCCCGGCCTGGATACTGGTCCCGGCCAGTACTCAAGCCAACTCCCGGAGACGGACACAGCCCAAATTTCCAGGCTTGCCCACGCCTTGAACGGCCACACCGACTTCGTCCTGGGGGTGGCGTTCAGTCCGGACGGGCGGCTGCTCGCCAGCTGCGGCGGCGACAAGACAGTGCGGCTATGGGACCCGGCCGCCGCCGAGCACCGCCGCACCCTAACCGGCCACGGCGGCCAAGGGCCACGGACTGGGGTGTTCCTAAATGTGTTTGCTGAGACTGCTCTCGCTCCGATGTACAGGGCGAAACTCGCCACGGTCTTCGGTATAGCGTTCAGTCCGGACGGGCAGTTGCTGGCCAGTTGCGGCGGTGACAAGACAGTGCGGCTGTGGGACCTGGCCGCCGCCGAGCAGCGCCGTACCCTGACCGGCCACACCGACTCTGTCCTGGGGGTGGCGTTCAGTCCGGACGGGCGGCTGCTGGCTAGCTGCGGCGATGACAACACGGTGCGGCTGTGGGATCCGGCCGCCGAGCGGTGCCGTACGCTGACCGGCCACGGCGACTCGGTCCGCGGGGTGGCGTTCAGTCCGGACGGGCGGCTGCTGGCTAGCTGCGGCGATGACAACACGGTGCGGCTGTGGGATCCGGCCGCCGAGCAGCGCCGTACGCTGACCGGCCACGGCGGCTCAGTCCGCGGGGTGGCGTTCAGCCCGGACGGGCGGCTGCTAGCCAGCGCCGGCGCAGGCAATACGATGTGGCTGTGGGATCTCATCTCAGCTGGCCGGTAGCTGATCGGACTCAGTAGCTGAACTGGCCTTCCATGGACACCCGGTCAGCCGCACGCGGCGCCGCGCCAGGTCATCGACACCGTAAAGTTGGCCTGACCCGCTACTGAGGCGATGAACGCCCCGGTCTGAGCGCTCAGCTGGACGCCGAACTGGATCCCTATCTCATCGGGCGCATCCTCGGCCGCCCGGAGCCGGGCGATCAGGCTCCGGGCGGCCGGAGTGATTGCGGCGGTGGCGTCCTCAAAGGTCTTACCGGCCTGTTCCACCAGCACGGAGTGATCCTTCCCCAGCCCCCGCGTCACCGGCCCCGCGGACGGCTCGTCAATTTCGACGAGGACGCTGCCACCCTGCTCAAGCGGAAACTCGACCAGACGCTTCACCATATCCACCACCACAACATCATGTCATCAGCCTGACGCGATCCAGCTCTTGAGTCCCCTCGAAAGGGGCGGACTTCCGGCACCTTCGATGGTAGACGGCAGATTCTTCGTATCCCAGGGCACGGTAGAAGGGTGCCGCTCGCCGGGTTGCCAGAGCTACCAGCGCGCAATCCTGAGAGTCGGGCGGCCCGGGTTCGACCAGGACATCGACCTCGAGGTGGTCAAGGTCTACAGTTCGCCGTACGCCACCCACGTGCGCTACACGGTAACGAAGTAGCCGCGGCCACGGGCGGCACCCCACAACCGCTCATGTTCCCGGCCGGGGCTGAGTCCTACCGGGTGAGGGTTTCCTTGGGGCGTATCACGCAGAACTCATTGCCTTCGGGATCGGCCAGCACGGTCCAGGATTCGGTGCCGGTCTGCCCGATGTCTACCCGGCGGGCACCCAGCGCGAGGAGGCGCTTGATCTCCTGGTCGCGGTCCTGCGCGCTGCTGGTCAGGTCGAGGTGCATCCGGTTCTTCACCGTCTTCGGATCGGTGACCGGCATGAAGCACATGCCGACGGGTGCACTCTCGTCGGTCCCGATGACGATCTCGCGGTCCCGTTCGGACAGGATCTTCCAGCCCAGTGCCTGTGTCCAGAACCGCGCCAGCCTGGGCAGGTCGTGAGCGTCGATGACGATGTGATGAAGTCGGACAGGCATGCTGTCAGTATGGAGCGGGCAAGCCCCCGCATCCCGTCCCCGCGGGCCTGCCGGGCTGAGATTACTCGCCGCGGAACTCGGCTACCGCGGCCTCGAACCGGTCCATGGCTCGCTCCACCGGCCCGCGCGGCGCCGAGGGCAGCCAGTGCACGGCCCGCCGGAACCCGGCCGCGGCGTACTCCTCCAGCACCTTGGCCTCGGCCGGGACGCCCATGACCATGAGCTCGACCGGCCGGTCGGCGCGCGAGCGCAGTTCCGCGACCCGGTCCAGGATGCCGCTGCGGCCGTGGTTCGGGAACCACGCGTCGCCGAACGCGAGCACCCGGTCGAGCACGCCGGGCCCGTTGCCGCCCACCAGCACCGGCGGGTGCGGCCGCTGGGCCGGCTTCGGCCAGGACCAGATCCGGTCGAACGTCACGTGCTGGCCGGCGTAACTCGCCTCGTCCTGCGCCCAGATCGCCTTCATCGCCTCGACCCGCTCCCTGAGCAGGTCCATCCGCCGCCGCGGGTCGGTGCCGTGGTTGGCCATCTCCTCCCGGTTCCACCCGGCCCCGACGCCGAACTCGAACCGCCCGCCGGACAGGTAGTCGACGCTGGCGACCTCCTTGGCGGTGGTGATCGGGTCCCGCTCGATGACCAGGCAGATGCCCGAGCCGACCCGCAGCCGTGACGTCACCGTCACGGCGGCGGTCACCGCCACGAACAGGTCGAACGTGTGGGCGTACTTGCGCGGCAGCTCACGCCCGCCCGGCCACGGCGACTGGCGGTCGGCCGGGATGTGCGTGTGCTCGGGGAAGAACAGCGACTCGTGCCCGCGCGCCTCGGCCAGCCGCGCCATGTCGGCGGGCGCGATCGCGTCGTGGGTCGGGAAGATCGCTACACCGGTATCCATGCGGCCAGCCTAGGCCGGCTCCGGTCCTAGGCCAGACCCGGTCCTAGGCCGGGTCAGGTACCGCCCCCGGCTCGGCCCCGAACATGGCCTCGACCTCGGTCAGCGAGCGGACGACGGTGACGCCCTCGGCGGGCAGCTGCCCGTCGAGCTCGCCCCGGATGATCTGCGCGGCGCGGATGCCCACGGCCACGCTGCCCGCGCAGAACCGGGCCTGGTCGTCCACGAACAGGGCGGCCTCCGGGCTCACCCCGAGCCGGCCGAGCGCGTGCCGGAAGATCCCCGGCGACGGCTTGGCCGACAGCACCTCGCACGACAGCACCAGCTCGTCGGCGAGCTTGTCCATCCCGGTCGCGACCAGCATCGCGCGGGTGTTCTCGGTGCAGTTGCTGACGATCGCGATCTTGATGCCGCGATCCCTGAGCCTGGTCAGGAACGGGATCGCGTCGTCGAACAGGCGGGCGTTGGCGAGCAGCAGTTCCTGATCCCGGCGCACCATCTCGGCGACCAGGTCGTCGGGAGCCTGCACGCCGCAGCTCGCCATGATCTGGCGGAACGCCTCCGCCTTGGTCATCCGGCCGTCGTTCAGCGGCGGGCTGAGCAGGGCGTATTCCTGCTCCCAGGCGTCGACCGGGATCCCGGCCAGGGCCGGGACGTCCCGTCTGAGCGGCATGAAATCGCAGGTCACCATGGTGTCGTAGACGTCAACGAGGCATGCTTCGAGCCGGGGCACGCCTCCCAGCCTACGGTCCGGAGCCCGCTCGGCTGCGGCCCGGTACCTGCCCGCGACATTTTGTCGTCGGCCGATCACGATCTGTTCAGCATCCGTGCGGCCCGGCCCTCGGCCCAGCCGGCTAGCCCCGGGCGCCGATAGCCCGGAGGCGATCGCGCTCGGCCGGGGTCAGCCGGGCCGCCAGCTCCAGCGCCCCCAGGTTCGCGACGATCTGCTCCGGCTGCGTCGCCCCGAACAGGACCGTGGTCACCGACGGCTCCAGCAGCGCGAACGCCATCGCCAGGCTCGCCGGCTCCGTGCCGATCTCCCTGGCCAGCACGGCCAGCTCACGCCCGGCCGCCACTCCGGCCGCATACCGCGGCTCATCCAGCTGCCCCGCCGCCCGGCCGGCGCCGGGATCCGCGTCGTACTTACCGGTCAGGACCCCGCCCGCCAGCGTGTACGACGCCACGACCGCGACGCCCCGGTCCGCCGCCAGGCGCCGCATGGCCGGGTCCTCCACGAACTCCCGCCGCACCAGGCTGTACGGCGGCTGGGTCGCCGTCGGCCCCGGCCCGCCCGTCCGGCTGGCGATGGCGAACGCCCGCTCCATCTGCTCCGGCGTCCAGTTCAGCGTCCCCCACGCCCGGGCGGTGCCGTCGGCGATCAGGCCGGTGATCATGCCGACCGCGTCCTCCAGCGGCAGCCCGTCCGGCGGCACCTCGGAGTAGATGAGGTCGATGTGATCAAGCCCCATCCGCCCGAGCGACCCCGCCAGTTCCTGGGCCGGCGACTGGTCCGGCCAGAACTCCCACCAGAGCTTGTTCGACACGACGGCCTCGTCGCGCCGCCAGCCAGCGGCCTGGAACAGCTCGCCGAAGACCACCTCTGAGTACCCGGTCGGCAGGGGCGCGGTCCCGGTCTCGTCGTTGTAGCGCGCGTCGTCGAGGAAGTTGATGCCGGCCTCGCGCGCGGCGCGCATGACGCGGACGCCCTGATCGCGGCTGATCCGCTCGTAGGTCCGCCAGGACCCGAGCGCCAGCCGGCTGACCTCGATGCCGCTGTGGCCGAGAGGAACTCCGGGAACGGAAGGTGAGCTCACGCTGCCAGCGTAACCGGACCGGCATCACCGGATCCGCCCTAGGGTAAGGGGATGGCGAAGGACCTGACGGACGCGATCTCGGCCGAGTTCTCCCGCTGGGCGGCGACCCCGGGCCGGGAGCTAAGCGGCGAGCCGGAAGCCGACGCGGCCGAGGTGGACCTGCTGCTCGGACTGATCCGGGACCACCTCGGCGTCAGCGACCCGGCCCGGCTGAAGCCGGGTGACCTCAGCACCCTGCTGCTGGACGTGTACCCGCGCAAGGTGGTCCTCTTCGACGCCGAGGAGGCGCAGGAGACCGTCCCCGCGCTGCGCGACCTGCTGGCCTTCCTGACCGACACGGGCCGGCTGGCCGACGCGGCGGCCCAGGAACTCGGCGGCGAGCTCGACCGGACCGCCCCGTACTTCGCCGACGCCGTGATGGACCCGTCACGCTGGGGGATGGCCCGGTTCTACATGCAGGCGATGGTCGCCGACGGGGTGGACATCACCGACCAGGCCGCGGTCCGGGAATGGATCGCGACCCGCAACGCGAGCGACCAGGACGGCCCGGAGGACTGGGACTTCGACGAGGACGAGGAGGAGAACCTCAAGGAGGCGTTCGGCCTGCCCGACCGGCTGCCCGCGATGCGACTGCCCGCCCTGGACGAGCTCGCGGCCCAGGCGCGCAAGTCACCGCTGCTCGCCGCGGTGGCCCGGCTGGCCGAGTGGGCCGGCCCGCGCCGCGCCGTCGAGACCGAAGGCGAGCTGACCGCCGCGGACACGATCGCGGCCGCCGCCGAGCTCGGCATCGAGATCGGCCATCCCGCGGCCGTCACCACCATGTTCGACGTGCCGGAACTGGCTCACCTGTGGGACCTCACCCTGGACGCCGGGTTCCTCGAGGATGAAGGCGACGATGACCCCGAGGTCACCGTCGGCGAGGCGGCCCGCCTGTGGCACAGCGGAACCGACCTGGAGACGCTGGCGATCTGGGCGGACGCGCTGACGTTCCTCATGGAGGAGAGCCTGGCGATCGACGCCGAGCTCGACGAGGACCTCGGCGGCGACCTCGACTTCTACGGCGCCGGGGTGGGCCTGGTCACCGCGCTGTTCCTCGCCCGGGGTGAGGGCGTCTTGGTCGCCCTGGCCGACGAGGTGATCCGCGAGGGCGCGACCGATGAGCTGTCAGCGGCCGAAGCCGCGCAAGCCTGGGCCGCCTGGACGCAGGCCCACGACGAACCGGCCGGCGTGCTGCTGCGGCGCCTGGCCGAGCTCGGCGCCGTCCGCCTGGACGACGAGGACGAAGGGCCGGTGGCCCGGCTGACGCCGCTCGGGTCGTGGGCGGTCCGCGAGGAGCTCATCGCGTCCGGGGTGGATGTCCCGCTGCTCCCGCCGCCCGCCGAGATGACGGCCGCCGAGCTGGCCGGGGCGGCCGAAGGCGCGTCCGAGGAGGAGTTCGCCGCCGAGGCCGCTGCCTGGCTGGCGCTGCGCGATCCTCGAACGGCCGCCGGCGAACTGCTCGACGTCGCCCGCGACGGCGGATCCAGGGAGCGGCTAGCCGCGGTCGCCGCCGTGCGCGGCCTCGGCACTGCGGCCGAGCCGAGCTGGCAGGCGGCCTTGGACGTCCCCGCCCTGCGCCCCTACGCGAAGATGGCGCTCACCGAGATCGCCGGCGGTCCCCGGCCCGAGCTTGAGCAGGACCCAGGCGACATGGCCTGGCTGCTGGTCGACCTGCTGGCCGCTGCCGGGGCACCGGGCGAGCCCGGCGAGCTCGCGGCGGAGCTCGCCGGGTGGATGCCGCCCGGTACCGAGGAGGCGCTGTTCGACGCGATGTCGCGGCTGCGCCATCCCGATGCCGCGGCCGCGCTCACGCTGATCGGCGAGCAGCATCCCGACAAGAAGGTCGCCAAGGCGGCCCGCCGCTACGCCTATAAGGCTTCCTCGAGAGCGGCCGCCTCGGCCTCGGCTACCCGTGTCTCGGCCGCCACGTCCACCGGCCGGCAGAAGAAGTAGCCGACACCTCCCCGGCCGGACCGGGACGAACGTCCTGGGGGATGCCGTTTTATCCTGGCCTAGCCACGGCACGGCCGATCGTGGTGAAGTTAGAACACGTTCTCATGGAAGGCGTCGCGTGATGGCTGTTGCCGGGATCGATCTGTCCGCTGTCGAGTTCTGGGGCCTGCCGCTGGCCGACCGCGCGGCGGCCTTCGCCCGGCTGCGGGCGGAGCCGCGGCCCGTGTTCTTCGAGGAGCCCGAGGTCCCGTTCGCCGAGCGTGGCCCGGGCTATTACGCCCTGGTGAAGCACGCGGACGTCGTCGAGGCGAGCAAGCACCCCGCCGTGTTCTCCTCCGCGCAGGGCGCGACCAGCATCGCGGACCTGCCGGCCGAGTTCAACGAGTACTTCGGGTCGATGATCAACCTGGATGACCCCCGGCATGCCCGGCTGCGGCGGATCGTCTCCCGTGCGTTCAGCCCGCGGCTGATCGCGAAGTTCGAGGACGACGTGCGCGACGTGGCCACCGCGGTCGTCGACGACCTGCTGGCCACCGGGCCGTGCGACTTCGTGCCCAACGTCGCGGCCAAGCTGCCGCTGAAGATCATCTGCGCCATGATGGGCATTCCCGACGACCAGTACGACATGGTGCTGGCCAATACCAACATCATCTTGTCCGGGGCCGATCCCGAGTTCATGTCCGAGGACATGGACCAGGCCGTGATCCAGCTCCTCGGAGCTGGGCAGGCGCTGGCCGAACTGGTCACCAGCCTGGCCGCCGAGCGCGCGCAGGCGCCCGCCAACGACCTGATCTCCGCCCTCGTGACCGCCAACATCGACGGCGAGCAGCTGACCAGCGCCGAGCTCGCGTCGTTCTTCATCCTGCTGGTGGTGGCGGGCAATGAGACCACCCGCAACGCGCTCTCGCACGCGCTGACGTTGTTCA
>Ga0335083_10004013_pt1 | contig 18858 bp, 12 predicted proteins | sample Lox_Sample_42_FD_206716 | JGI IMG/M metagenome (GOLD analysis project Ga0335083, IMG submission 206716) | Soil microbial communities from Loxahatchee National Wildlife Refuge, Florida, United States - Lox_Sample_4.2 | ecosystem: Environmental > Terrestrial > Soil > Wetlands | place: USA...
TGGTGGCTACGGACTCGAGTTGGATGGATGCCGGTCCGAATTTCGGCAGTTCGCGGGTGGTGGACCTCAAGCATCCGGCAATTCTGATGGCGTGGGACCGCCCGACCAGCGCGGGTTCGGCGGGTGAAACGCGCTGGCTGCTGGAACGGCAGTACGGTTATCCCGTCACGGTGATTCGGACGCAGCAGTTGGCGGGCGCCGATCTCAGCAAATTCCAGGTGATCATTCTTCCCGAAGGCGGCGGTTACGCGGGCGTGCTCGGCGCGGACGGAGCGCGGCGCCTGCGAGACTGGGTTCAGGCCGGAGGAACGCTTATCGGCATGGGCAGCTCGGTCAGCTATATGGCGTCGGCGGGGATGATGGCGGTTTCGCAGGAGAACTCTCCCTCGTCGGACGGCGGAACGCCCTCCGGCGGTGGACGGGGCGGCCGAGGCGGAGCTGCCGCCGCGACCCCAACCGCACCCGAGGCCGCGGGCGCGGCGCCCGCCGGAGGACGCGGCGGCGGTGGCGGACGCGTTCCAGGCAAAATCTATGCCTCCGAGAGCGACCTCGAGAAGGCGGAACAGCCGGAGACGCAAGCGCCCTGGCCGGCGCACGGTTTTCTGGCGAAGGCCAAGGTGAATGGCGAGCATTGGATTACTCAAGGTGTTCCGGAGAGCGTTTATGCGCTCGTCAGCGGGTCGGCGATCTTTACGCCTCTCAAGGTGGATCGCGGGGTAAATGCGGTGGTGTACGCCGGGGCGGCGGATGTCATGGCCAGCGGATATTCGTGGGAAGAGTTCCGCAAACAACTCGCATTCAAGCCTTTCGTGCTGGTGCAGCGCGACGGCCGCGGAAACGAGATTGGATTCACCAGCGATCCCAATTATCGCGACTACATGGACGGTCTGAACGTGTTGTTTCTGAATGCCGTCTTTCGCGGCGCCGCGCACTCGGGCGGCGGTGGTGGCGGCGGGCGCGAAGAGTAGCCGGAACTGAGGAAGTTGTTGCGGTTGTCAGCCGCGCATCGTCAAAGTCGGGGGCGGAGGAGTCGCATCGCGGTAATCGCGGTACTGTTGCGCGACTACCGTCCGCTGGAGCCGGTCCCGCGCGAAGGCCCTCGCGCACAAGGCCATGGTTTTCGTCCATTGGGCAAGTTCACGGGCTTCGGTTAGGCGGCTATGGGGTAGAGCACCGCGGCGCAGATCTTCACGAAACCGCTCACCGTACTCGCGCCAGAGCCGCTGCGCTTCCGGGAAATCGCCCGAGGATACGGCTTCACGAATCTTTCCGGCCAAATCGGCGGCGTCTGAGACAGCGGGAGTCATCGCCTGTATCAGAGCCCGGTGTACTGCTGGGCTTCGACCTGCTGCGCCTGAAACATGTCGGTCAGGTAGCTGAACTGCTGTTCGGTCTCGGCAATCAGCGCGTCCGCTTTGGCCATCTGGTTCATGAGGTTGGTCTGCAGTCGCGTCACCTGGTCCTGTTTGGTGGAGATGGTGGTTCCCAGATTGGTGATTTGAGTCTGCAGGCTGCTCTCGGCGTTTTTCAGCAACCCGGTGGACGGGCTTTCCAAATCGTTCAGGAGGTTGGTTGCCAATTGCAGAAACCCGCTGCTGGCGCTATTTCCCAGGAAGGCGTCGACGTCTTTGGAACTGCCGATGTCCTGTCCCGCCAAGGTGAAAGAGTTGAACGTGAGGTGGCCGTTCATGGTGCCGTTGGCGTTCAACTCCAGGCCCAGATTGTAGAGACTGGCGACCTGCCCGCCGGGCGTGCTGTATAGAGAGATCTGGCTGAGCGTGTTGGAGATGGTCGTGAGAATCGGATTGCCCTGGAGCGGGCCGGCGGATTGTCCGTGCTGCGAGGTCACTGCATCGACCACGTTATTGTATGCGGTGGCAAATGCGGAAAGAGCATCGCTCAGCGCGGAGTCCGATCGCGAGACGGTGATATTGACCGGCGACGATGTTGGCGCCTGCATGGTGACATTGACGCCTGGAGAAATCTGGACCGTGCGGGAGTTTGTAAATACCGGTTGCCCGCCAGTGACGGTGTATTCCGCCTGCGATCCTCCCACGCTTTGCGTAAACAGACTGGTATTGTCAGATTTCTGCAAATCGATAGTCTGCGGTCCCAAAGAAGTCGCCTGCAAGGCGATGCGGGTGTCGGTCGGACTGTAATTCAGAACCGAGGCCTGCACCAGATCTCCATACTGCTGATTGATCGCCGCGGCGATACCCGACGCAGTGTCGTCAGTGGTATTGATGGCGTAGGATTGCCCGTTCAACACGATTTGATAGGACCCACCGGATGCTGGCGGCGACCAGTTACTCGAGGTGACGCCCGACGCGTATGACCCGATGCTGTTGACGGTCATCGAGTAGACGCCCTCCTGCGCACTGTCACTCAGAGAGGGTTGGACCGCGGAGGATTCATTGCCCGACGAATCGGTGACCATCGCATCGTACGAAGACCCGTTCATGGCATCCTGAATGCTCTGAACGGCCGATTGCAGAGAACTGACCAGGCTGTCGATGGTGCTCATTTCATTCGCCTGGGATGACAAGGTGCTCTGCTGATTGGTGAGCAGCTGAATCGGCAGTTGGGCAATCTGCAGTTCGCGCGAAACTTCACTCGCCAAGGCGCTGGAATACTGGCTGGTTCCGATGAAAGAGCTGGTCGAATTGGAGGAACCGGTTGTCGAGCCGGAGTCTCCCGAGCTGGTCGAACTGTTGCTGGAGCTGTTCGAGCTGGTGCTGGGCTCGACGGAAACCGGTGAGAAGATCGACGATAGGGCGCTGCTGATCGTGCTCATAAATGACTCCAGGGCCGGGCGGGAGACGATCCCGCCCGGCCCTGAGATTTAGTCCCGGCGCGGACTACCGATCCGCCGGGACGTGTTGCGGTTAGCCCTTCAGGAGGGAGAGGACGGCCTGAGGGGCGGAGTTGGCCTGGGCCATGGCAGCGATCGTCGATTGCTGCAATACCTGGGCCTTTGACAGATTGGCGGCTTGCGCGGCCACGTCAGTATCGCGGATCTGCGATTCGGCGGCCGAGAAGTTGGTGATCTGGGACTGCGCCAGGTTGATGGCGAAGTTCAACTGGTTCTCGCCGATACCTACCTGGGCCTGCGCTGCGCCAAGCTTGGCCACCGCGGTGCCGAGGGCGGTGACCGCGGCTTCGGCTCCGGATTGGGTGGAGATCGAAACGTTGGCCGCGGCTCCGTAGGCGGAACCGAGTAACGTGGTGGCGGCGCCATTGCTGACCCCGTCCGAGGTTCCGGTGCTGCCCACACCGACGGAGAAGCCAGTCAGAGAGCTGATGAAATTGATCTTCTCCTGCCCGCCCGCGGCCTGCTTCACCGCCACGATGCTCTGCAAAGCCGGATCGGTGGTGCTGGCTTGCAGTTGCTGGTTGATGTAGGCGATGGCGTTGTCGATCGAAGAGCCGCTGGTGCTGTTGACATTGTTCTGCAGCGTGATGCTCTTGGTTTCCAACTGGCCTGTGGAGGTGTTGGCCGAGAAGGTCAGCACCTGTTTCTCGTCGCCGTACTTCAGAGCGGTGAAAGCCTGCGCTCCCGTGGCCGAGGTTCCGTAGGCTTGGACGGTGCTGAGGGCCGTGCCGGAGGTCGGCGCTGCGCCGGCGGTGGTGGTGCCGGTGCCGCTGGCGCCGCTGACGAAGCCGAGTTCCTTGCCCACCGTCGTAGACAGCAGGTCGTTGGAGGCTCCGTTGGTGACGGCGACGGTGGCGCTGGAACCCGTTCCGATGGTGGTGAAGTCCAGCTTGCCGGTGGCGGCGTCGAAGCCGGCCGACACGTGGCCGCTCAGAGCCGTTCCACCGATGGCTGTGTTCAAAGCGCTCACCAGCGCAGCCCCTTGATACGTGCCATATGCGCCGGCCGCGAGCGTCACGGTCACCGCGTTGCCGCTGTTGACTCCGTTCACCGCGATGTTGAAGGTGTTGTGAGTCGCGTCGATGGTGACGCCGGTGGTCTGGGTGATGGAGCCGGACAGTACCGAAGCCGCGGTGTTTTGCGCGGATGAAGTGAAGCTCGATCCGGCTGTGCCGAAGCCGACGTCCTCCGCCGCGGCGGAGCCGCCGCCCAGCGCATTCAGCCGGAACTGCGTGCCGTTGGTGGAGGAGATGGTGATGTAGTTGCCGTTGCCGCTGCCGTTCGATCCCGTGGCCGAGGCCTGCAGCCCGGCTTGCTGGAATTGTTGGCTGGCGGCGAACTGGGCGTTGAGGTTCGAGACGATATCGGCGATGGTGCTGTTGGTTCCATGGGTAGTCTGTGCTCCATTGGCGGCCGTCAGTTTCAGGACGGTGTTGGCGCTGTTGGAAGCGGGAGTGTTGATAATCACTTCGGAGTTCGCCCCGTTGGTGGCGGAGGCTATATTCAGTTTGCCGTTATTGCCGACCGTCACCACGGCGGCGGCTCCCAGGCCGGTCTGGATCTGGGCAGCAATCGAGGCCAAGGTCGAGGGCTGATCTGCCTGGCCGAAACCGATCTGGCCGTTGGTGAAGTCCAGTTCCTTTCCCGCCGTCGTGGACAGCAGGTCGTTGGTGGCCCCGTTGCCGACCGACACGGAGGAGTTTGCTCCCGTGCTGGCAGAGGTGAAGGTCAGGAATCCGCTGGTGGGGTCAAAACCGGCGGACACCAATCCGTTCAAATCGGACAGGCCGATCTTCGTGTTGATCTCCGCGGCAAGGCTGCTTGCGTCAGTGCCGGTATAGGTACCGTTGTCGAGGGTGATCGCCACGGATTGCCCGCCGTCCACGGATATGTTGAAGGTGTTGTGAGTCGCATCCACGACCACGCTGCTGGCCGAGTCAATCGAAGCCGACGAAACCGAGCCGCTGGTGGCCGCCTGGTTGGTAGTCAGGTTGCCGGCCCATTCGGTGGCGACGCCGTTGTTCACCACCGTAATGTCCAGCGCCTTGTTGGCATTGGTAATGTCCACACCACCCAACGCGAGACCGCCGCTGGTGACGCTTGCGGCGGCGGCATGCGCGCCGGCTGTCAGATCGACGGCAGTGAGTGCGGTGGCGGCGGCCCCGTTGATGGAGATCTCCAGGCCGGCGGCCTTACCTTGCGTCGTGCCCAGAACGCCCGTGACGGCGGTTGGGTCGTAGGCGGCGCCGGCGGTAATGCTGCTGTAGACCGCCGATCCCGTCTGCGTGTTCGACAGGAACGATCCCAGACCTAGCAGGTTCTGCGTATCGCCGGTCATCTGCACGTTGAAGGACTGGCCGTTGGCGCTATTAAATGACAGTTGCCCGCCCACCGTGCTCCCGCCCGCGGAATTGCTCATGGTCAATCCGGCCGCGGCCAGCGTGGTGCTGGATGCGAACTGATTCATCAGGTCGGCAATAGCGGAACTGGTGGATGAATCGCTGGAATTCAACGTAAGAGTCTGCGCTGTGGCCAGACCGCCACCGGTGATGGTGAGGTGGACGTTCTGCGGTTGGGCAAACGTGCCGCTGGAGGTGGTGGAACCGGTGACGGTCGGAGTGTTGACCGCCGCGCCCTGCGCCACACCGCCGACGACGCTCACGTTCCCCATCAGCGCGTTCGCCATTTGGTCGCCCGCCTGCACCTGGAAAGCCGAAGTGCTCGAACTGAACGCCAGAGCCTGATTGCCGGCGGAATCCGTATACACGCTGGCGACGATATTGGCCGCCTTGAAAGCCTCCGCTGCGGCGCTGCCGGTACCGGCGGCCCCGATGGCTTGATTGACCGCGGCGGCCAGCGTCGGAACGTCGCTGACACCCGCCAGATTCACGGAAACACTGATCTTGCCGCCATCCGCGAAACCCGGCCCGGAGAACTGGAAATTGGCGTAACCGGCAACCGCTTCCTGGTTGGCGTTGCCGCCGCTGGTATTGCTGACGATGTTCTGAACCGAGGTGGCGCCGTTGCCGATACTATTCGACACGAGACCGGTGTTCACGTCGGCATTGACGACCTGCATGCCTGACAGACCGAGCGCCTGGGCGTCCACGGCCGATTGCGCGAGGTTCACATTGACCAGGCTGTTGGCCTGGCTCATGCTGCCGCTGCCCTGGCCCAGGTAGACCGACATGTTGGTTGTAAACAGACCGCCCGTATTCAAACCGATGGACTGAGCCTGCCGGTTGATTTCGTTGAGGTCCGTCTGGAATTCGGTGTTCAGAGTCGAACGAGTGCCGGTAAAGGATCCCGATGCCGACTGCACGGCCAGTGTCTTCAACCGGTCGAGGATCTGCGAAATGTTGCTCATTCCGCCGTCCATAATCTGCAACTGGGCCGCGGCGTCGTTGCCGTTGCTCACGCCCTGCGTCAGTTCCGCGATGGAATTGCGGTATCCGTTGGCGACTGCCAGGCCGGCCGCATCGTCGCCGGATTGATTGATGCGGTAGCCGGAAGTGAGCTGTTCGATTGTTTTGCTTTGGAAAACATTGTTGACGCTCAAATTCTGCTGAGCGATGAGGGAGTTTACGTTCGTTTGTATGGAGAGCATTCTGGAAATCCTTTCAGTTTCGTGTACCGGCATCTTGCCGGTCACTGACTGTATCGGCAGCCCGCTCTCGACCTTGACGCCCTGTCGCGCTCCCTACGTACAGAACATGCGATGTCTCGGGCTAAAGTTTAGGGTAAATCGGAGAAATACCTGAAAAGCGGACTCGCCGCCCGCGGGAACCGCGTGGCGCCGCGAGTGGTCAACGCTATATCGCCATCTCGCCGCGCGGGTCCAGCACTTCGCGGACCTTGCGGGCAAGCGAGTCCGGCAGGAATGGCTTCTGCAGAAATGCCGCGCCGGATTCGGGAATCCGGTGGTGCACAATGGCCTCATCGCCATATCCGGAAATGAACAGAACATGCATGCCCGGAAATAGCGTCGTGAGTTGCTGCACCACTTCGGGTCCGCTCATCTCGGGCATCACTACATCCACGACAGCCAGGTCCAGCTTTCCTTTGTGCTCCCTGGCGCAGCGCAGGGCTTCCTGACCTCGCGTGGCTTCCAGCACCACGTAGCCGTGGCCGCGGAGTACCCCGACGATGAGCTTGCGGACGCGCGCATCGTCTTCCACCACCAGGATGGTCTCGCCGCGCGCGGGAGTGGCTTTCGGCGACGCCCCCGATTTCCTGCCACGGCTTTTTTCTGCCGCCAGCGGCAGGTAAATCCGAACGGTGGTGCCGCGGCCGGGCTCGCTGGAGATTCCGATGGCGCCGCCCATCTGGTGAATGGTGCCATAGGCCGTCGCCAGGCCCAGCCCGGTTCCGCTTCCGGGCGCCTTGGTGGTAAAGAACGGCTCGAAGGCGTGTTTGCAGGTCTCCACGTCCATGCCGATGCCAGTATCGATCACCGACAGCATGACATACCGGCCGGCGGGAACGGCCAGGTGGCGGCTCTGCGGCCGTTTTCCTACCGTCACCGTGCCGGTTTCGATGGTGAGTGTCCCGCCGCGCGGCTGTTTGCCCGAAACGATCGCGTCGCGCGCGTTGACGGCCAGGTTGAGAATCACCTGCTCCAGGCGGCCGGCGTCGCATTCGATGGTGTCGGGAACCGCCGCGGGCAGAGTAACCAGGTTGATATCTTCACCAATCAACCGGCGCAACATGCGCTCCATGCCCAGCAGCAGATCATTCAGCGAAACCCGGCGCGACTCCAGCGGACGGCGCCGGCTGAAGGAAAGCAATTGATTGGTAAGCGTGCCTCCGCGTTCGGATGCGCGGCGGATCTCGTCCAACCCGGTGCGCTGCATTTCGCCGAGATTTCCCTGCGCCAGTAAAAGGTCGCTGTACCCGGTGATGATGGTCAGCAGGTTATTGAAATCGTGCGCGACGCCGGCGGCCAGCCGTCCCACGGCTTCCATCTTCTGCGACTGCCGCACCTGCTCTTCCAGCCGCGATCGCTCGCGGCGATTGGTCACGGCGCGCATCTCGCGGGCCACCGCGGCATTCAGGCGTTTCAGATCACCGCGGGTGAGATGATCCGCGGCGCCCGCCCAAAGGGCGGCGAGAATTTCCGAATCGGGAATATCGCCCGAAACCACGATTACCGGCAGATCGATTCCGCGCGCCTGGATGGCGCGCAAAGTCTGCATCGCGCCGCACTCCCCGGAAACCGAATCGCAGAACGCGATATCCGCAGTGCTGTCCAGAGCCGCCTGCAGGTCAGTGCCGCGATCGACGCAGCGGAATGCAGGGGCGTAACCCGCCCGCCGCAGTTCCGCGTCCAGCGCATCCACCCGGCTTTGACCCAAAAACAGGACTTGTAAGACCGACATCTTTGTTGCTCCCCGCTGCAAGTTCTCCGTTACGACTTGCCCTGGGGAAAAGACTATATTAGACCATTCGAGGTTACGGACACTGGTACCGTCTCCGCTAAAGATGGGTTTTTTGGTGAGAATACGAACGCAGGTAGTAGCCGGCCAAACAGGAAGATAGTAGCCGGCCGATATCCGAAATCGGCGTTTTCCCGTCCCCTAAATAGGCATGACCCGTTGCAACTCGGGATAAAGAGCGCGGATGAACTCGATCCCGGAGCGCGTAGCCTTTTCCGTATCCGAACCCTCGACCGGGATTGTCACTCGAATCAGGGCGGTATCGCTGCGATGATATCGGAGCGCGTCGGCCACCAGCCAGAATTTGGCGGCATATTCACTCGCAATCACCCGGCTGTGGGTCTGATACCAATACAAGGTAATGCTCGTGTCCTCACCCTTCTGCACGACATACCGGTTCACCTGGATCGTCCTGCCGCCGGATAGCGGAATCTCCGGCCGGTCGGTTTTCAAAGGCTGCCAACCCTGCCCCGGCAGGCAGTTCTTGGGTGAATGAGGCGATTGGCCATACCGCTGTGTCTTGAAATATGCCACGAAGAGACCCGTGTGCACTCCGTCGTCGGGATTCACATATTCGCGGTCCAGGAGATCGTCGGCGCGCAACAAATCGCGAATATCCTGATCGACGACGATGGTTTGCACCTCGCGAAATTCCCCAATCTGCCGCGGCATGTCCTCGAGCGGCACGATCACCGGAATCACTTCTTCCCGCTCGGCCACAAGGTAGAAAAATCCAGCTTGCAGCAGCAGAACGGCCGTCAGAATGATGGCGAAGCGGTTGTGGAGGATCTTCATGTGGACGTCGCCTTGTCGAATCGCCGCGCCACCCATACCACCATGCGATGGAATATGACGAGCATCACTAGTGAAACAATGAAAAGTATAAAGCCGGTGGATTCATGGAAGAACCCCTGCGCCATGTCCGGCTTGTATTGCGACAGAATTCCCGTGGCGGCGACACGGCTGGCGTTGGCGGTGATGGCGATGGGCAGAGTCGAAAACAACAGCGCGACGCGAACCCACATCCGCGGTTCAAAGAAATATCCGTACACCAGCGAGAGGAACGTGAGCGTGAGGAGCGAGCGGATACCGCTGCAAGCTTCCACAACCTGCAGGTGCATGTTGGTCAGAACCAGGACATTGCCTTCACGCAATACCGGAATGTTGAGAAACTCGAGCACGCCGAAGGCGAGCTGGGAAGCCAGCAGTTGCAGCTTGAAGGTGATCTGGTTGTAAACCACGCCGGGGATCGGCACCATGAGAAACAGCAGCGCCAGTGGAAAGACGAGTTTCTTTACCATGGCGGTTCCGCACAGGAACCAGATCGATCCGATAACCGTCACGACGAAAGCGGTCCGCGAGGTGAACAACTCCACGCCGAGCGTTCCCACGATCATCTGGATGCCGCCCCAGATCACCAGCACGAGGCCCCACCAGTTGGGCCGGATCTCGGTTTCCATCAGTTCCTCGCGGCGCTGCCAGATGATGATGGCCACGACCAGCGGCACGAACACGCCGTGGCCCATATCCGCGTCATCCCGCCACTGGATCGCCAGGCGTTTCAGGATGAATGCGTAACAACCGATTGTCAGAAGGGTGAACCAGACAATTGGATCCCACGGAAGAGATCGCCTCGGTGGAACCTGGTCGGCCGGAGATGTGATTTCATTGGCCGGGGTCATCAAGCTAGAAGCTATAATACCAACCCATACGCGCGGTTGTTGCGCGGAAACACCGTGCTTGCGCTGTTTCCGAGCCTTAAAAACGCGGTGCGATGGCCCTGCCGGAGCCTATTTGCGAATTGGCACCAGACTGTTGTTGCGGTCGCCCGCGGGGACGGAGCGGCCGGCGCGGGTCACCAGTTCGCGATTCAGCGTAGCCACGAACTCCTGAATCTGGATCTGCATTTCGCCCATCTTCTCGCGCATATTCAGGATGACCTCCACCCCCGCGAGATTCACTCCCAGGTCGCGGATCAGGTGCAGGATCACCTCCAGCCGCTCCACGTCCTCGGGCGTGTAAAGACGCGTGTTGCCTTCGCTCCTCGACGGCTTCAGCAAGCCTTCGCGCTCGTAGAGCCGCAGGGTTTGCGGATGGATGCCGTACTGCTCGGCGATGGCTGAGATCATGTATCCGGCTTTGGATTTTCGGGCCATAGTCAGATTTCCTTCAGCTTATACATCTTTCACTTTCGACCACATTTCCTCGCGGGGGTCCTCGGGATGTAATTTGGCTAACTCGCGCAACAGTTCCCGCGTCTTTTCGTCCCGCGGATCGGGCGCCTGGATGGAAACTTCCACGATCTGGTCGCCGCGCACACTGGTCCGGGAATTCATCACGCCCTTTTCCCGAAGACGAAACTTCTGGCCGTCCCGCGTGCCCTGCGGGATCTTGAGAAGCGTACGGCCATCGATGGTCGGGACTTCGATCTTGGCCCCCAGAGAAGCTTCCCACACGGTGATCGGGACGCGGATTTCGATGTTATCCCCTTCGCGTCCGAAGAATGGATGCTCTTCCACGTGGGTGGTGATGTATAAATCTCCCGGGGGCGCGCCCATGGTTCCGGCGTTGCCCTTGCCCGGAACGCGCAGACGCGACCCGGTGCGCGCTCCCGGCGGGATGCGCACTTCCACCGTCTCCTTGCGGATGATGCGGCCATCGCCGCCGCATTCGGGACATACATTGCGCAGCTTTCCGGAACCGCCACACCTTGGACAGGTGAGATTGAACTTCATGGCGCCGGCCATCTGGCTGACGTTGCCGGTGCCCTTGCATTGCGGACAGGTAACCTCTCCGGCGCCGGTCGATCCGGAACCGTGGCAGGTGCCGCAGATCTCGTAGCGCGAGATCTCCATGCGCGCCTGGGTGCCGCGGATGGCCTGCCAGAAGTCGATGTACATGCCGTATTCGAGGTCGCCGCCCTTCTCCGGCTGCGGCTGTTGCGCCTGCTGCTCGCGGCCACCGAAAAACTGCGAAAAGATGTCGCGGAATCCGCCGCCGGTCTCGGTACGCCGTCCGCCGCCCGCCCCGAACGGGATGTCGGTGAAATCGAATCCACTGAAATCCATCCCCGGATGGGCGCCCTGCGGGCCCGCCGACCGCGGATCCGGCATGCCATTCTCCGAGTAGAAGCCGAACTGATCGTACATCTGCCGCTTCTTGGAATCACCCAGGATGTCGTAGGCTTCCTGCACGTTCTTGAAGCGCTCTTCGGCCGATTTATCCCCCGGATTCAAATCAGGGTGATACTTGCGGGCCAGCTTGCGGTAAGCCTTGCGTACGTCCTCGGTAGAGGCTTTGCGCGGTATTCCCAAAGTCTCGTAATAATCGTGCTTGGGAGTTGTCGCCATAATAAGCTATCAGCTATCAGCTACCAGCTCTCAGCTCGAGGCTGATGGCTGACGGCTGATAGCTGATTGGCTTTTCCTTACTTCTTGTCGTCTACGTCTACGAATTCGGCGTCGACTACGTCGCCCTTGTCCTTATTCCCGGAATCGCCGCCGGGCTTGGGACCGCCGCCATCGCCGCCGGGAGCCGGCCCCGCGCCGGGCTGACCCGCCGACTTGTACATGGCTTCGGCCAACTTGTGGCTCGCGGTCGTCAACCGGTCGACCGCGGCGTTGATTTTCTCCGGCTCGTTGTCGTTCATCGCCTTCTTGGTTTCGGCGATGGCGTCCTCGATTTCTTTGGCCTCGGCATCGCTCACCTTCGACCGGTGATCCTTCAACGTCTTTTCGACGTTGTAGACCATGGCGTCGGCGCGATTCCGCGCTTCGATGGTGTCGCGTTGCTTGCGATCCTCGGCGCCGTGAGATTCGGCATCCTTGGCCATCTTCTCCACTTCATCCTTCGACAGGCCGGAAGAACTGGTGATGGTGATCTTCTGCTCGTTATTGGTGCCGCGATCCTTGGCGGTCACATTCAGTATGCCGTTGGCGTCGATATCGAAGGTCACTTCGATCTGCGGCACGCCGCGCGGCGCCGGCGGAATGTTTCCGAGTTGGAACACTCCCAGCAGCCGGTTATCGCGCGCCATGGCGCGTTCGCCCTGCGACACTTTGATCTCCACCGACGGCTGATTGTCCGACGCCGTGGAAAAGACTTCGCTCTTGCGCGTCGGAATGGTGGTGTTCCGCTCGATGAGCTTGGTGAACACGCCGCCCATGGTTTCGATTCCCAGCGACAGCGGGGTGACGTCCAGCAGCAGCACGTCCTTGACTTCGCCGCCGAGCACGCCGCCCTGCACCGCGGCACCGACTGAAACCACTTCATCCGGGTTAACGCCTTTATGCGGTTCCTTGTTGAACAGTTCCCGCACCAGCGTCTGAATGCGCGGCATGCGCGTCTGGCCGCCCACCAGAACCACTTCGTCGATCTGTGACGGCGTAACGTTGGCATCCTGCATCGCCTGCTTGCAAGGCCCAATCGAGCGCTGCACGATGTCTTCCACCATCTGCTCGAAGCGCGCCCGCGTCAGCTTCATCTGCAGGTGCTTGGGGCCGGATGCATCGGCGGTGATGAACGGCAGGTTGATTTCGGTTTCGAGCAGCGTCGAAAGCTCCATTTTGGCTTTTTCCGCCGCTTCCTTGAGGCGCTGCAGAGCCATCTGGTCGCGCGACAGGTCGATGCCGTTCTCTTTCTTGAATTCCGCCACGATCCAGTCGATCACCCGCTGGTCGATGTTGTCGCCGCCCAGGTGGGTGTCGCCATTGGTCGATTTCACTTCCACCACGCCATCGCCGACTTCCAGGATCGAGATGTCGAACGTGCCGCCGCCGAAATCGTATACGGCGATGGTCTCGCTCTTCTTCTTATCAAGCCCGTAGGCCAGCGCGGCCGCGGTCGGCTCGTTGATGATGCGCAGCACATCCAGGCCGGCGATTTTGCCGGCATCCTTGGTGGCCTGGCGCTGGGCGTCGTTGAAATACGCAGGAACGGTGATCACCGCCTGCGTAACTTTCTCGCCCAGGTACGATTCCGCCGCTTCCTTGAGCTTGGTCAGAATCATCGCCGAAATCTCCGGCGGCGACATCTTTTTTCCGGAAACATCCACGCGGGCATCTCCATGGTCGCCGCGGACGACCTTGTACGGCACCATCTTCATTTCTTCGCTGACTTCGTCAAAGCGGCGCCCCATAAAGCGCTTGATCGAGAAGATGGTGTTCTCCGGATTGGTGATCGCCTGCCGTTTGGCCACCTGGCCGACCAGGCGTTCCCCACTCTTGGTAAACGCCACAACCGAGGGCGTGGTGCGGGCGCCTTCCTGATTCGCAATCACCGTCGGCTGACCGGCTTCCATCACGGCCACTACCGAGTTCGTGGTCCCCAGGTCAATGCCAATAATCTTTCCCATGCTGACAAATCCTCCTAAACTGTTGAGCCGTCGGCCCCCTTCTCAGGGCCCCCCTTAAGCTCATGTTCATTATCAAATATTAGTGTGGAGTTGTCAACTATAAGTTGAGCAAGACATGCTCAAATATCGAGGGGCTCCCCGTAAGTCATTACTGGATAGGGGAATAGTAGCCGCGTCGATAATATGCCCGGTATTCTGCCTGAGCATCCGGCGAGGTCAGCTTGAGCCCAATACGGTGATACTTGCCGTCCGTCTCTCCACCGGGCGGTGTAAACCCCAAAATGTATTGATCGCGCAGCGCCCGCGCGATCTCCACTCCAATCTGCGGCAATCCGTCCAACTGAATCAGCGGGAAGTTCAGCCCTCCAGTCTCGGTAGCCACCTGGCCAAGCAATCTGGGCCCTTCCCGCTCCTCACGGGAGTGCTTTACCCCGTAATCGGCGTCAATCACTTCCATGGAGTAGACTTGCACTTCCGACTCAATCAGGGAATTGGTCAGTTCCCGGAGGCTCCTTCGGCTGAAATTATCGCCGCCGTCGGAGAGCACCACCAGCGCTTTGCGGCTGTTGCGCGCATGTTTCATTTGCGCGATGCCCAGATGGATCGCGTCCAGAAGCGCGGTCAGACCGGACGCCTTAGCCCGCGAAATCTCGCCCGCAATCCTCTGCCATTCCCCGGTGAACGGCACCTGGAGCTTAGCCCGCCCATTGAATTCCACCAGGAAGAACTCGTCATCGGGCGAGGCATAGCGGAAGAACTCGGTGGCCGCCTCCGACGACTTCCGCATCTTATTTTTCATGCTGTTGCTGACATCCAGCAGCACGCCGACCGAGACCGGGACGTCCTCCCTGACGAAATACGTGATGCTCTGTTCGGCGCCGTCATCCGTGAGGATGAAATCATCTTTCCGCAGGTTGGTGACCGACGAACCGGATTGCGTCGTCACCCGCACTGGAACCAGCACCAGCGACGAATCGACGCGAAGCATGCAATCCGGTGCCGACACCGGGGCAGACGGGCGTTTGATGTCGTTCACTGTTCGAGGGGCGATCTGCAGGGGTCCTTCGGGAGAACTCTGAAACGCGAAGACGGCGGTGCAAAACTGCATTACCGAGGCAATCATGGCCGCCCGGTACCTACCCAGGATCATTGGGAGATTGTACATCGCAGCGCCTGGCAAAAAAACCCTCCCATCCGGCGCGGTAAAATGCCAACTACATGCGTGTCGGGACCTGGGGTCTTTCAGCGCTATTTCTTCACCTGATGCTTGCTCCATTGCAGGCTCAGGTTGCGGCTTCCATCTCCGGAAAAGTCACCGACCCCGGAGGTCAGGGTGTGAGCGGCGCGATCGTCACCGTCAAGAGCCTGGAGACCGCCGCAACACGCAGCGTTCCGACCAGCGAGAGCGGCGACTACCGGGTGGTCGCGCTGCCACTCGGACCGCAGGAAGTCCGCGTGGAAAAACCGGGGTTCAAATCGGCCGTGCGGAGCGGCGTGACGCTGGCCGTTGGGGCGGATGCCGTGGTGAACCTGTCGCTCGAAGTCGGCGACGTGGTGCAGCAGGTCCTGGTCACCAGCGAACTCCCCATGGTCAATACCACCACCTCATCGACTTCCGGACTGGTCGGTGAGAACCAGGTGAAGGATCTGCCGCTCAACGGCCGTAGTTGGGACAGCCTGATCACGCTCAACCCCAGCACCATCAACTATGCCTTGAAGAGCGCCCAGACCAGCACCAGCAACGGCAATACGTTTTCGGTGGACGGCAGGCGGCCCATGGACAATCTGGTGCTGCTGAACGGCATCGAATACACCGGGTCGAGCCAGCTCGCCATCACGCCCGGCGGCGTCTCCGGCGATTTGCTCGGCGTGGAAGCGGTTCGCGAATTCAACGTCCTCACGGACACGTATTCCGCCGAATACGGAAAGCGGCCGGGCGCGCAGGTCACGGTAGTCACTCTTTCCGGCACCAACCAGATCCACGGTTCGCTCTACGAGTTCCTGCGCAATAGCGCGGTGGACGCCCGCAACTTCTTCGCGCAGGCATCTGCTCCGCCGTTCCGGCAAAATCAGTTCGGCGCGTCGTTGGGGGGGCCGGTAAAGAAGGATAAATCATTTCTGTTCGCGAACTATGAGGGCTTCCGGCAGGCGCTGACGCAGAGCAGCGTGAGCGTGGTCCCGGATTCTCAGGTGCGCCAGGGTCTGTTTCCGGGCGCCGGCGGCGTTTACTCCACTGTCGCCAAGCTCGATTCTGCCATGCTGCCGTATTTCTCGTTTTGGCCCGCGCCGAACGGCCCGGAGCTGCTGACCGGCGGCCTGCCGAGCGGCACGGCATTCTCCTACAACGCGCCCCGGCAGTCGATCCGCGAGGATTTCGGCACGCTGCGTTCCGACACCAACCTGAGCTCGCGCGATACCCTCTCGGCTGCTTACACCATTGACGATGGCGACAGCCTGGTGCCGCTGGCCGATCCGTTGTTTGCCTCTTACAGCGCGCTGCGGACGGAGGTGGCCAGCCTGCAGGAGACGCACACGATTTCGCCCGTCATGCTGAATACCTTCCGCGCGGGCTTCTCGCGCGCCGGATTTAATCTGGATTCCTCGCTGCTGGCGCAGTTTTCGCCGTCGCTTTCGTTCGTAAGCGGCGCGGGGCCGGGCGGCATCGTGGTGAACGGCGGGGTGACCACGACCGGACTTTCCGGCATCACTTCCGCGGGGCCGAACAACGCCGCCGGTGTTTGGAACCGGCGGAATCTTTTCACCTGGTCGGATGGCGTTTCCATCACCCATGGAATCCACCAGATCTCCGCGGGCGTGTGGTTTCAACGGATGCGCGACAACGAAGACTCCGCGTCGCGCCAACTCGGCCAGGCGACGTTCAGCAGCCTCACGACGTTCCTGCAAGGCACCGCCAGCACGTTTCAAGTGGTGCCCACCGCGACCGCACTGGGATGGCGCAGCCTGTTCGGCGCCTTCTACGCCAGCGACAAACTGAAGCCGGCTTCGACTCTAACCATCGAGATCGGGCTGCGCGACGAATTTACCACCGGCTGGAACGAAGCCGACGGCCGGGCCGCCAACTACGTCCCGGGCGCCGGCAGCGTCTTGCAAACGACGCCGATTACCGGCGATTCGGCGTTCACTCGGAACCGCGCGACTCATCTTTTGGGTCCGCGCGCGGGCCTTGCCTGGGACCCGTTCCACAACGGCCGGACGTCTGTTCGCGCCGGTTTCGGAATTTACTATTCGCTCATCGACGATCTGGCGTTCCTGCTGAACTCGCTGCCGCCATATAACGGATCGCTTACGTTTTCGGGACCGGTCTCGTCGTTTCTACCGATCGTGCCGAACGCTCCGGTGCCGCCTTCCTGCGGCCCGGGTGTGCCCACGCCTTGCACCACCTATGCGCCGCAAGGCGTGCAATCCGACGCGCGCACTCCGGCGGTCGCGGAGTGGCGCCTCGGCGTGGAGCAGCAGTTGAGCGCGAGTACTGTCCTGCGCGTGGCCTATGTGGGATCGCATGGCTATCACGGGCTGGTCAGCCTCGACCCCAACGATATTCCGGCGCAGATTTGCGGTGTCAGCTCCGGCTGCACCGCCGGCGGGACGCCGGGAACCACCACCAGCCTCGTGCCGCACGGCGCGCAATATATTCCCGTGGAGGGCCGGCCCAACCCGTATCTGGGAGCTGGGTTCTTCTGGTACAGCGAGGGAAATACCAGCTACAACGCGCTGCAGATCGACGTCAGCCACAGGCTCGGCCAGGGGCTGGAGTTTCGCGGCTCGTACACCTGGTCGAAAAATCTCGACATCAATTCGGCGCTGACCGGCGCGCAGGGCAGCAACCAGTCGCAAATGATTCTCGATCGCAACGATCTGCCGCGCGATTGGGGGCCATCGGCGATCAATGCCGCCAACCAGGTGAGCCTGTCGGCAAGCTACGACCTGCCGTTCGGAAAGAGGCTGCGCGGCCTGGCGCAAAGGGTTGCGGGCGGCTGGCAACTCAACCAGATCACGACCCTGCTCAGCGGATTCCCGTTCACGCCCGTGATCGGCGCCAACCGCTCCGGCGACGGAGACACGCGCAATCCCGACCGGCCGTCCGTCAACCCGCAATTCACCGGGCCGGTGATTCTGGGAAGTCCGAATCAGTGGTTCAATCCCAGCGCATTCGTTCTCCCGGCGGCGGGCACCTACGGCAATCTCGGGCGCGGCGTGTATTCGGGACCGGGTCTGGCGGATCTGGATGCTTCATTAATCAAAACCTCGCCCATCGGCGAGCGCGCCAGGCTGCAATTCCGCGCCGAGTTCTTCAACGTTTTGAACCACCCCAACTTTGCGTCGCCCAACCAGACTGTGTTCTCCGGCACGGCGTACAACGCCTCCGTGGGACTGATCACCGCCACTGCGACGACATCGCGGGAAATTCAGTTCGCCCTGAAGCTGATGTTCTAAGCGTGGCGCGAGCACTCGCGCTTGCCGGCGGCAGCACAAAAGCGTCGGCACGAGTGGCCGCGCCACACGGTCTTCTTAGTGCACCGAGATATCGGAGCCGCGGGCGCGGATGCCCTCGACGTCGATGGTGTTTCCGTGACGCACGCCGTCGATTACGACCGGCATATCGCCGTTGGAGTCGTGCTTCAGAATCCCTTCTTTCAGAGCCGTGCTCGCCTTATCGTTGCCGGCGGAATCCAGCATGCGGATTTTGCCCTCGGTGTGTATGGCGAAAGCGTTGGTCGCATCCGTGGGCGCGCATTTCACCCAGATTTTGGCGGCTGTCTCAGACGCGTTCTGGTTGTAGCAGGAGGCATCCATCAATTGGCCGTGATACATCTCGACCGCAAGAGCCAGCGCGGACGTAATCGCCAGCCCAAATCCTAATTTCAAAATCGTTCTCATTTTGCAGAGTCCCTCCCAGGGACGGTCGCCGGAAAATGCCGGCCAATTGCGAATGCAGCAATTGCGGTTCCAGGAACGCCGAAAATTGCGCGCGGAATTACAGAGCAGGGAAGCGGAACAGCGGAAAGGTCTCATCCGGCACCGAGCGCTGCTGCACCAGAACACCGCCATCGACCACCAGACAGGCGCCGGTTATGTAACGGGCGTCATCGGTGGCCAGAAACACAGTCGGCCCGGCCAGATCTTCGGGCACGCCGAGCCTTCCGAGTGGCACGATTTTACCGCGCTGAACCGCGGAT
>Ga0335083_10004014_pt1 | contig 18851 bp, 17 predicted proteins | sample Lox_Sample_42_FD_206716 | JGI IMG/M metagenome (GOLD analysis project Ga0335083, IMG submission 206716) | Soil microbial communities from Loxahatchee National Wildlife Refuge, Florida, United States - Lox_Sample_4.2 | ecosystem: Environmental > Terrestrial > Soil > Wetlands | place: USA...
GCGAGTCTCGTGCGCAAATCCGAATAACCGATGAACTGAAAAGGTTTCGCGGTCGCGGGCACGCCGCGCGCGATCAGCCCACGAACTTCGTCAGCCCATCCGGCGGCGATCATTGCTTCAACGCGCGTATTGATTCGCGCGTAAAGAGCTTCGCGCGGGGGCTGGAGACCGATCTTGCGAATTTCGAATCCTGCAAGCGGTTCGCGCCCGCTGCGGTGAACTTCTCCGACGGGCTTCCCCGCGAGCTGGCGAATCTCGATCGCGCGGATGATCTTCTGCGTGTCGCGCGGAGCGATGCGCGCAGCCGCTTCCTGATCCATTCGCGCGAGAACGCGGTGCAAGTGCAGCGGCCCGTACTTCGCCTCCTTCTTCCGCAGACGTTCACGCAATTCTTCAGAGCGTTCCGGCGCTTCGGCGAGTCCTTCCAGCAGAGCGCGAAGATAGAGACCGGTCCCTGCGGTAATGATCGGCAACTTGCCGCGGCGCCGGACGTCTTCAAGGGCTTCGAGGGCGCGTCGGCGGTATTCGCCGGCGGTGAAGACTTCGTCGGGTTCGACGAGGTCGACGAGGTGGTGCGGAATGCCGCGCTGTTCGGCGACAGGAACTTTGCCCGTGCCAATATCGAAGTGCCGGTAGACCTGTGTGGAATCGCAGGCGAGGACTTCGCCGTCGAGGCGCTGGGCCAGCGCGATTCCGAGAGCGGATTTGCCAGAAGCGGTGGGTCCGAGGATCACCACCAGGCGCGCGAGTTCGCTTGCCCGGGCGGTCATCCGGAAAAGGCCCAGCGGCGCAGCAGCAGCGCGAGCAGCACCAGAGCGGCCAGCAGCAGGGCCCCGGCGATCTGCGCGCGGTTGAGTTTCATCGAGTTAGTGGAGGCCGATCTGCTCGGGGGTCAGATTGTAGAGGAAGGCGATGCGGAGTTTCAGATTGGGGCCGTGGAATTCCTTGGGCAGAGGCTCGAAGGGATTGGAGGCGTGAATCGCGGCCATGGCCGCGTTGTCGAGCGGCTCTTTGCCGGAGGTGCGCTCGAGAACGGGATCGGGCGCGGAGACGCTGCCGTCCGGATTAATGGTGAAAGTGGTGAAGACCACGCCGCGCTCGCCCATGCGCGCCGATTCCGGCATGACGGCCTCCCAGTTGCGCTTCAAAGCGGCAAGGAGGCGCCGGATATAAGGATCGAAATTCACGCCCTGGGTGTCGGAGAGAATGTCGACGCCGTAGCCCATCCCGGGGCCGCGGCCGCCGGGGGCGGGACCACCGGGAACGTATAGAGGCGCCTGGCCTTGTCCCTCGCGGGCCGCGCTCTGCATCTGGTTTTCAATCAAACGGCCCGGCGTTGCGCGGGACAGGCCGAGATCGACCCGGTTGTTCGGTTGCGCGGGTAGGACCGGCTCCAGGCGCGAAGGCGCTGGCGGCTGCGGAATCGATGGTTGCGGCTGCGCGGGAGCCGGCGTAATCGAGGCTCTCGGCTGCGGCGCTTCGGGAAGCTCGGCGGCCGGTCGTTCGACGGGCGGCGCGGGTGCAGGAGGCTTCTCGATCGGCGGCGCTACCTTATTCAAGGTCTTTGGGCTGACCTCGACCTTGGGTGTGACCTTCGGAGGTTCAGGTAAGGACGGCGGCGAGTACATCCAGGTGGTCGGTAGAGTATTACGCGCGATTTCTTCCTGAGTCGGCTGCGGGATCCACTTCGGCGCGAAGATCAGGAGCAGGATCAGCGCGGCGTGGAACACGACGGAGCCGATGACGCGGATGAGCTCGGACTTGGCGTTGGTTTTTTCTTCCGGCTCGATCAGGAGGTTCGCGTCGCCGGTCGTGAAAATGTCCGGCTCCACGATCTCGCGCAGCTCCTCCGTCATTTCCGGCGGGCGCTCGAGCGATTTGATTTCTTCCGGTGCGAGCGGCTCGACGTATGCAGGCACGACGACGCGCGCATCGAGAATGGCGATGGAAACGTTTTCCCCGTACGGTTCGGAACGCTCCATCGCTTTCACCGGCATGCTGCGTGGAACGAGCGTGCGATCGACGAGAACGCCGAGCGGCAAGTGCATCGGGATCGTGGTCTTGCCATCGAGCGGAGGCGCGTCGGAAAGTTCCGAGGGAACCACGGTGCGGTCGTCCATGTAGGTGGAGACGCGGCTCGGCCGCCTCTTCACCTCGTCTTTATCGACGGGGCGGACGTTCCTCGGAACAAGGGTGCGCGGGATCATCGGCGATCCTGTGAAGAAAACGACCCCAGTTGGACGCGCCGCGCGTGCTCCTGGATGCTCGCCATCACGCGATCGGCCAGTGCGAGTGCGCGGCGTCCGGCCGCGCCGTCCACGACCGGTGGCTTGCGGGTTCGGGCCGAATCGAGAAACGCGCGCAGTTCGGCGTGCAATGGTTCTTCGATGGCGCACTCCAGCTTCTCGAATCCGATTCCTGGCTGCGCGCTCGCGCCCGGCGTTGCACCGGGTGCAACCTTGATGCGCAGCGCATCCTGCCGCGTGAAATCGAGCGAAATGTATTCGTGCTCCTGGAAGAAGCGCATCTTGCGGACTCTTTCGGTCGAGACGCGGCTGGCGGTCACGTTGGCCACCGTGCCCGTTTCAAATTCGATGCGCACGTGGGCGATATCCACCTTGTCGGTGATCACGGGAATACCGACCGCGCGGAGATCGACCACCGGCGCATCCACCAGCGCCAGAAGAATGTCGAGGTCGTGGATCATCACGTCGTAGACCACATCGATATCGAGGCTGCGCGGCGTGAAAATCCCCAGGCGATGCACCTCGAAGAACATCGGCCGCTGCACGATCTTCTGCGCCGCGACCACGGCGGGATTGAAGCGCTCCACGTGCCCGACCTGGAGGATGCGGTGCGCGCGGGCGGCCGCGACGATCAACCGGTCGGCCTCTTCCAGCGACGCGGCCATCGGCTTCTCGACCAGCACGTCGATGCCGGATTCGAGCAGGCGGCAGCCGACGCGCGCATGATCCTTTGTCGGCACGGCGAGACTGACCGCAGTGACGCCTTCCTTTGTAAAGGTATCGATGTCGGGGAGGACGCGCGTCTCGAATTCAGCCGCGACTTTCGCCGCGCGCTCGGCATGCGTGTCCACGATCCCGGCCACTTCCGCGCCCGGCATCTGGCTCCAGACGCGCACATGGTTCCTGCCGAATTCACCGGCGCCGACCACGGCCACGCGAATCTTGTTGTCACTCATCACGGTTTCTTCGTCGCGGAAGAGTCCGGTGCGAAAGCCTGAATCGCGACACCCGCTTCATCGGCGGCGCGAATCAAAGCTTCGCGGTCAAACAGCAGCGTGCGCCCGGCGTCGATGGCCAGCGCCGTGGCGTTGGCGCGCCGCATCACTTCGATGGTCGGCAAGCCGATCACCGGCACGTCGAAGCGCATGTCCTGGCGCGGCTTGCTGACCTTTACCACAACGAGGCGCTGCCTGCCCGCAATGCGCGCAGCGCGCTCGATCGTCTCGTCGGTTCCTTCCATCGCTTCGATGGCGACGCAAGCGCGATCCCGCACCACGACCGTTTGCCCCAGATCAAGCCCGGCGATTTGCGCGGCGATGCGGCGGCCATAATCGATGTCGGCAGCCTCGCTTGCATCGGGCACGCGCTTCGTCAGCACACCTTCTCGCGGCAGCAGCGATCCGAGGAACTTCGTCGAATCGACCAGCTCGATGCCTTCGTCTTCCAGCACCTTCGCCACCGCGCCGATCAGCGAGTCCGTGTTCTTCGACGGCAGCGAAAAAAGCAGCTTCGCCAGCCGCCAGTCCGGGCGGATCGAGCTGAAAATCTTGTTGTGCTTCACCTGCCCGGCCATCACGGCGTGCTTTACTCCCTCCTGATGCAGCAGGTCGATCCCGCGGCCCAGTTCGCCCAGCGAAATCCAGTGGAAGCGCTTCGCGGCTTGCTCCAGGGCGGGGGAAGCTTCCTCGCGAATCGCGATCACCGCCATTTCGATTCCGCGGCTACGCGCGCCTTCGAGGACGAGAAACGGAAAGTCGCCGTTGCCGGCGATCAAGCCCCAGGAACCCGTGTTTTCGGACGTCGCGGCCATCGGCGCTCCTATTTCGTGAAGCCGCGCTCGCCCCCGGATTCGATGAACCGGATCAGTTGTTGGACGTCCTCGGAATCGGGCATGGTTTCACGCATGCGCTCGATCGCCTGTGAGGTGTTGAGCTTCGAGCGGAGCAGGAAGCGGTACGCCTGATCGACCGTCTTGATGCGCTCGGGCGAAAACCCGTGGCGCTCGAGGCCCACTTTGTTGATACCGAAGCATTTCACGCCGCGTTCGCCGACCACCATCGAAAACGGAGCCACGTCCTGGGTGATCACCGTGCCCGCGCCGATAAAAGAATGCGCGCCCACGCGCGAAAACTGGTGCAGCAGGCAGAAGGCACTGATCGTTGCGTAATCCTCCACGTGAATGTGCCCCGCGAGCTGCGCCCCGTTGGTCAGGATCACGCGGTCGCCGATGATGCAGTCGTGGCCGATGTGGGCGTAGGCCATGATCAGGTTGTGGCTACCGATGCGCGTGGAGCCGCCGCCTTTGATCGTGCCGCGGTGGACGGTGCAGAACTCGCGAAAGTCGTTTGAGTCGCCCACTTCCAGGCAGGTGCGCTGGCCCGTGAACGTCAGATCCTGCGGATCGCCGCCGACGATGGCGAACGAAAACACGTGATTGTTCTTGCCGAGCTTTGACGGGCCCTGCACCACCGCATGTGGCTCGAGCACGCACCCGTCTCCAAGCTCCACGTCGTCGCCGACCACGGCGCCGGCGCCCACCTTCACGCCGCAGCCGAGCTTCGCCGTGGGCGAAACGATGGCCCGGGGATCGATTTCGTTCATCGCGCCTTCCCGGCGGGGACGGTGGCTTTGTTGGCGGGCGGCATTTCGGTTTCCAGGTCGACCATCTTGCACATCAGGGTGGCTTCGGCCGCGAGCTCGCCGTTCACCGTGGCCTTGCCGTGCAGCTTGCAGAAGCCGAGCGCCTCGCGCCAGGCGACCACGTCCATTTCCAGGCGCAGCTGGTCGCCGGGCACCACGGGCCGGCGAAATCGCGCGTCGTCGATGGAAACGAAATAGAGCAGCTTCTTTTCGCGGTCGGCCACTTCCTGGAGCAGCAGGAATCCCCCGGTCTGGGCCATCGACTCGATGATCAGCACGCCGGGCATGATCGGCTTGCCCGGGAAGTGGCCCTGGAAGAAGCTTTCGTTGATGGTGACGTTCTTTATTCCCACGATGCGCTTCCAGCGTTCCATTTCTTCAATGCCGTCGATCAGCAGGAAGGGGTAGCGGTGCGGCAGAACTTTCTGTATCTCGTTGACATCCAAGAGCATGGTTGACCTCGTCGCCTGTTATTCCGGGGCCGGACAATCCCACAATTCTATATGAATCGCGGGCGAAGCGGAATCGCAGGGCCCGGGCCGCTTTGCCGCGGTCCCTTGCGGCTGGTACGATACGCCCCCGATGAATGAAAATCGGACACTCATGCGGCAGCTGCAAAGCGTACTGCGCCCGCGTACGCCGGAAATGGTGCAGCTGCTCGGGAAATTCGTCCGCTGCGAATCGCCGAGCCACCAGAAGGCGGCGGTCGACCGCTTCGGCGAAATCGTAGCCGCCGAATGGCAGCGGCGCGGCGCGAAAGTGCGCGTCTTGCGGCATCCGGCGCGCGGGAATCAGGTGCGCGCGGAAATGTGGCTTGGCGAAGGCCGCCCCAGAGGGCAGTTGATGGTGCTGGGGCATCTCGACACGGTCTACCCGCTCGGTACGCTCGCGACGATGCCGTTCCGGGTGCAGGGCGGGCGCGCATTCGGTCCCGGGACGTTCGATATGAAGGGCGGACTGGTGATCGCGCTCGCCGCAATTGATGCTCTGGCCGAGCTTGGCATTCAGCCGAAGAAGCGGCTGGTCTTTTTCTGGAATTCAGACGAAGAGATCGGCAGCCACGCCTCGCGCGCGGCGATCGAGCGCGAAGCCCGGAAAAGCGATGCGGTGCTGGTGCTGGAGCCCGCCGCCGGCGCCAACGGGAAGCTGAAGACGGCGCGCAAGGGACTGGGAACGGCCGAGCTGATCATCTCCGGTCGTGCCGCGCATGCCGGACTCGATCCCGGCGCGGGCGTGAACGCGGTGCATGAGCTCGCCGAGCAAATCGTGCGGCTCGAGCACCTGAACAAGGCGAAGCGCGGCATCGCGCTCCAGGCCACGGTGATCGAGGGCGGCACGGTTTCGAACGTGGTGCCGCACCATGCGCGCGCGGAAATCGACATTCGCTACACGCACCTGGCCGACGCGGCGAAGATCGACCGGCAGCTGCGCCGCCTGCGAGCCATCCTGCCGAACGCGCGCGTCGAAGTGCGCGGCGGAATCAACCGCCCGCCGCTCGAGCGTACGCCCGCGGTCGTGCGTCTGTTTCATCACGCGCGCGATTTGATGCATGCGCTCGGCCGCGATCTCGGGGAAGCCTGGACCGGCGGCGGCTCGGATGGAAACTTCACCGCCGCGCTTGGTGTGCCCACGCTGGATGGGCTCGGCGCGGTCGGCAACGGCGCCCACAGCGCCATCGAGCATGTGATTATCCGCTCGCTGCCCGTTCGCGCGGCGTTGCTGGCCGGGCTTCTTGCCACTCTCTGAATTTCACCGCGAAGGATTCAGCGCAGGTAAGCGTGTTTGAGGTAAGAGATCGTCTGCTGCTGTAAGTCGGCGTAGTCCGAATGCAACACTTCCTTGGCAGCGGCCTCGGTGGATGGCGCGGTCCCGACGCGATCGAGCAGCCGGCTGATGTCACTGACGCCTCCTGAATCGGCAATCGATTCGACCACCGCGAGCGACCAGGCGTAGGCAAACGCCGCCGCGTTTCCGTCCAGCGACATCCACGGCCCTTCGAACGCGCCGAGTGGCGGCATGGCTCCCTGATTCGCCGCGGCGACCAGCGCGCTTGCCGTGGACGTGCTGCGGCGCCCTTCCATGAATTGCGCGACACCCTCCTGCAGCCACGTGGGCGCGCGGTTGCGTGACTTCTGCCCGACGAAGCTGTGCGTCAGCTCGTGCTTCAGCACGCGCGCCAGCTCCGGCGTTACTGAACTCAGTCCCTGCACCGGAATCCGCAAGCGGCCGTCGTTCAGCGCGCCGACCCAGCCGGGCGCACGCGTAATGTCCGCGAAGGCCTGCTGTGTATAGAGGATGACGCCGATCTGCTCGTGTGGCGTGTAGTCGAGCTGTGATTCGAGGTCGCGGAAATCGTCTTCGAGCACGCGCAGAATGCCGCGGGCGAGGTCCGGCGTGGCACTGCCATTGTATTTCAGGTCGAAGTGCGCGGTTTCGCCCTCGCGATAGCTTTCCTCTTCGGCCTTGTCGCGTTGCGCCTTCTCCAGCGCGGCCTTTACTTCCGCATCGGGACGCAGCTTCAGCGCACGCTGCCATTCCTCGATGGCGCGATCCATCTTGTTGGCGCCGTAATACGCCCAGCCCATCAGCTTGGCCACATCGGCGGAATCGGGCTGGAGCCGGCGCGCGCGTTCCAGCGGGTCGAGAGCCGCGGTGAATTGGCTCTGGCGCAGATAAAGCACGGCGAGGTTCAGCAACAGGCCGGCGTTGTCCGGGGCGAACGAGAGCGCTTCGCGGTAATGGTCCATCGCCGTGTTCGTGTCGCCCTTGCTGAGCAGAAACTGCGCGGCGGCATGATGCGCGGCAGCGACCCGTGCGATTCCCGCCGCGCCGCCCGAATGAGCGTCCGATTCCAGGCGCGCGATGTAGCCAAAATCAATCTGATTGTCGTGCACGGCGAGGGCCGCGACGTCCTCGTATCCGCGCACCGGCTCGATTTCCGGCGCGGAAACCGGCGGCTCGGAGGAATGCGCCGCGGAGGAATACATGAAATCGTCTTTTTCGATTCGCGCAACGATCGACTTGGGCAGGCTGAGCTGTCCCGCGGGCGTGAGATAGGTGACGTGCGCGCCGTCGTCGGTGACGGTTTCGGCGGTGATGCGCTCGCCGTTCTTCAGCACGATGGTGTCGGCCGCGGCGGACGACACGGCGAGCAACAGGAGCGCTGCTGGCGTTACGGATCGCACGCATCAATTCTAACAACCGGGTTTCACGGGCTGCGCTTCTCCCCGACGGCCAATGTCGAAAACGCCACAGAGCGCCCGATATCGCGCGGTCAGGGGGATATGGGAGCAGTTCCTCGTGTTTCACATTCTGAAATGCGCGAAAATTTTTCTCCGAAATATTTCTTCATTTCACCTTGCGTCCGCGCCTCTGCGGTTTTATGCTATTGCGTCCTGAGCGAGCTGTCGGACCCAGTGAGGCAGCTCATGGAAATTGCGCGCCGTTCATTTGTTGTTCATGCGCCAGTTTCGAATTGCAACGCTTGGGACCGCGATCGGCGTCGGCACAGGGTGTGGGACGCGGATCCGGGCCTCTGAGCCTCTTCAGCAGAAAACACAGGCATTCGCAAAAAATTCATTCGGGGACACTGCGTGGCCTCTGAGGGTTTACACAACAAGGGTGGGTTCGGCGAGCCTGATCCAATCATCGGACCAGGCCACACCTTTGAGACCGTAACCGACAAGATCAGCTCCATCGTTCTTACGCGCCCGGTGACGCCCGGCTGGGTATTCGGCCTGCTGATCGCCTTTGGCGCGCTCATGCTGTTGAACCTGGTCATCACGCTGCTGATGATCAAGGGCGTCGGCATCTGGGGCATTCGCATCCCCACGGCCTGGGGCTTCGCGATCGTCAACTTCGTCTGGTGGATCGGTATCGGCCACGCCGGCACACTCATCTCCGCGATTCTTCTCCTGTTGCACCAGAGGTGGAGGACATCCATCAACCGCTTCGCCGAGGCCATGACGATCTTCGCCGTCATGTGCGCCGGCATGTTCCCCCTCCTGCACATGGGCCGCCCGTGGATGTTCTTCTACCTGATGCCGTACCCCAACCCGATGTGGATGTGGCCCCAGTTCCGCAGCCCGCTGGTGTGGGACGTTTTCGCGGTATCGACCTATTTCACCGTGTCGTTGTTGTTCTGGTTCGTGGGCTTGATTCCGGACTTGGCCACGCTGCGCGATCGCGCCAAGAACAAAGCCACGAAGATCATCTACGGCATGCTGGCCATGGGCTGGCGCGGTTCGGCCGTGCACTGGTCGCGCTATGAGACTGCTTCGCTTTTGCTCGCGGGCCTCGCGACTCCGCTGGTCGTCTCCGTCCATACCGTCGTGAGCTTCGACTTCACAATTGGCATCATTCCCGGCTGGCATACGACTATTTTCCCGCCGTACTTCGTCGCGGGCGCCATCTATTCCGGCTTCGCCATGGTGCTGACCCTGGCGATTCCGATTCGCAAGTTCTATCACCTGGAAGACCTGGTCACCGCGCGGCACCTGGACATCATGGCCAAGGTCATGCTCGCTACGGGCTTGATCGTGGCCTACGGCTACCTGATCGAGGGCTTCCTTGCGTTCTACAGCGGCGATCAGTACGAAATCTACATGATGACGAACCGCTTCAAGGGTCCCTACGCGCCGCTCTACTGGATGCTGATTTCGTGCAACATCATCATCCCGCAGCTGCTGTGGTCGAAAAAGGTTCGTCGCAACGTCGGCTTGCTGTTCATTCTTTCGCTGGTGGTCAATACCGGCATGTGGCTCGAGCGCTTCGTGATCGTCGTCATCAGCCTCAGCCGCGATTTCATCCCGTCGTCCTGGGCGATGTACTACCCGACGCGCTGGGATTGGGCCACGTACATCGGAACGTTCGGCCTGTTCTTTACCTTGTTCTTCCTGTTCATCCGCTCCCTGCCGATGATTTCTATCGTCGAGGTGCGGTCGCTGGTGCATGAAACGAACGAAGAGAAGTCGCATTCATAGAGGAACGATTTAGCGATCGATGGCACAGATCTTCCATCGCAGCACGACGTTCGTCGCGCGGCTGACCATTTTTGGCGGGGTCGTAATTCTTGGCCTGCTTGGCTACGCGCTCTACGAGATCGCGCTCTCACCCTGGTACACGGACCAGTTTATGAAGCGCCAGCAGCCGGTCCCGTTCAGCCACCGCCACCATGCGGGCGAGTTGGGCATCGACTGCCGCTACTGCCATACGACGGTCGAGAAGTCGTCTTTCGCGGGCGTGCCGCCGACGCAGACTTGCATGACCTGCCATTCGCAGATCTGGACCAATGCGTCGATGCTCGAGCCGGTGCGGGAAAGCTATCGCACGGACAAGTCGCTCGAATGGACCCGCGTGAACGCGCTGCCCGACTTCGTCTATTTCGACCACAGCATTCACGTCGCCAAGGGCGTCGGCTGCACCACGTGTCACGGCGATATCGCGCAGATGGCTCTGACGGAAAAGGCCGGCACCCTCTATATGTCCTGGTGCCTGGAATGCCACCGGCAGCCAGAGAAGTACGTCCGGCCAAGATCGGAAGTGTTCAACCCTTACTACGAGCCGCCGTCGGGTGACGAGCAGCTCAAGCTGGGCCGCGAGCTCGTGGCGGAATACAAGATTCAAGTGCCCAAGCATCCGGGCGACATGAAGCCGTTGCAGACCTGTTCGACGTGCCACCGGTGATGACGAGACGATGAGCGAAGATCTCAACGCGAAGAACTCAATCGACCTGGCTGCGGCGCGCGCCAAGCTCGCCGGCGCGGATGCCCCGCGTCTCTGGCAGAGCCTCGAGCAGCTTTCCGAGACCCAGCAGTTCCAGGAATTTCGCGACTACGAGTTTCCGCCCAGCGCCGGCAAGGGCAATGACGGGATTGATCGCCGCGACGTCCTGAAACTGATGGCAGCGTCGGCCGCGATGGCCGGCTTGAGCGCCTGCACCAAGCTGCCGACGCAAAAGATCGTTCCGTACGTAAAGCCGCCCGAGGAAATCATCCCGGGGCGCCCGCTCTTCTACGCCACTTCGTTATTCGATTCCGGAGTTGCCACCGGCGTGCTCGTCGAAAGCCACACGGGCCGGCCGACCAAGGTCGAAGGAAACCCGGAGCATCCGGGCAGCCTCGGCGGGTCGAGCCTCGCCATGCAGGCGGCCATGCTGCAGTTCTGGGATCCGGACCGCTCGCAGTCGGTCCTCTTCGACGGCCGGGTCAGCAGCTGGGACGACTTTGCCGCGGCCATGGCCAATCGCCGCACGGGTCTCGCCAAGGGTGCAGGCCTGAGCATCCTGACTCGCACGGTGACTTCACCAACGCTGGGCGCGCAGCTGAAGACCCTGCTGGCGCAGTATCCTGAAGCAAAGTGGCATCAATACGAGCCCTGCGGCGCCGATTCGGTCCGCGAGGGGGCGCGTCTTGCCTTTGGCCGCGCAGTCAACACCATCTATCACTTCGATCAAGCGGATGTGATCGTTTCGCTCGACGCCGATTTCCTGACGCGTGGTGCCGGGCATGTGCGCTACGCGCGCGATTTTGGCGCGCGACGCGATTTGGCCGACGGCGCCGCCTCGAAGCTGAATCGCCTCTACGTTGCCGAGAGCATGCCCACGGCCACCGGCGGAGCCGCGGACCATCGCCTCCCGGTGCGCTCGGCAGATATAGATGACCTCACGCGGCAGCTTGCTGCTGCGGCGGGAGTGGCCGTTCCACCCAGCTCCAGTGCCAGCTCGAAGATTCCCGCCGCCTGGGTCGGCGCAGTCGGCCGCGACCTGGCCGCGCACCGCGGGTCGTCCATCGTGATCCCCGGCGAGCATCAGCCTCCCTTTGTGCACGCTCTGGCGCACGCGATCAATGCGGCGCTGGGTAATGTCGGGAAGACCGTCACCTATACGGAATCGATCGAGCCGAATCCGGTTAATCAACTCGAATCGCTGACCGACCTGGTCAACGATCTGAACGCCGGCAAAGTCAACTTCCTTGTAATCCTCGGCGCGAATCCGCTCTACGACGCGCCGGCCGATCTGAATTTCGCGGACGCGATGCAAAAGGCTGTGCTCCGCGTTCACTCCGGCCTCTACCTCGATGAAACCTCCGAGTTTTGCCACTGGCACTGCCCCGCGGCGCACTCGCTCGAATCCTGGAGCGACGGCCGCGCTTACGACGGCACCGCGGGCATCGTCCAGCCGCTGATCGCCCCGCTTTACAATGGCCATTCGGCGCACGAAATCATCGCGCTCTTTACCGGCGACGCTGGCAAGTCCGGCCACGACATCGTCAAGGCCTATTGGCAGAGCCAACGCACGGAAAAGGACAAGGCATTCGAAGCGCTCTGGGAAATTTCGCTGCACGACGGCGTCATTTCAGGCAGTGCGCTGCCGGCGATTTCCGTCACGCCGCATGCGGATTTCGTGACCCTCGCGAAATCTTCGACGCCTGCGGCCGATGCGAACGCTCTCGAAGCCGTCTTCCGCCCCGATCCTTCGGTCGGCGACGGCGAATGGGCCAACAATGGCTGGCTGCAGGAGCTCCCGAAGCCCGTCACGCGCCTCACCTGGGACAACGCCGCGATGGTTAGCCCCGGCACCGCGCAGCAACTCGGCGTCACGACCGGCGACTACGTTACGCTGACGCTCGGCGGACGCGCCGTGAAGGGCGGCGTCTTCATCGTTCCCGGTCACGCGGATAATTCCGTCACGCTACATCTCGGCTTTGGGCGCACTCGCGGCGGCAACGTCGGCAACGGCCCCGGCTTCAACACATATCTGCTGCGAACCTCCGGCGCGCCCGCGATAGCCAGCGGCCTGCAAATCGCCAAGACCGGCGACAAATATTCCTTCGCGTCGCTGCAGCAGCAGTACACCATCGACGTCGACAACAAGAAGCTCGAGGAAGAAAGCGTCGCCGCCATGGACCAGCGCGGCACGGAAACCATCAACCGCGGCCTGGTGCGCATCGCCACCTTCGAGGAATTCAAGAAGGATCCCGACTTCGCGAAGTTCAAGGACGAGGAAGAGACGAAGAACCTCTCCATCTATCCTGGCTTCAAGTACGAAGGCTACTCCTGGGGCCTGTCGATCGACTTGAACCGCTGCGTCGGTTGCAACGCCTGCGTGATCGCCTGCCAGGCGGAGAACAACATCGCCGTCGTCGGCAAGGACCAGGTCGAGCGCGGCCGCGCCATGCACTGGATCCGCATCGACACGTACTTCAGCGGCTCGCTCGACAATCCCGAAATGTACTACGAGCCGCTGCCCTGCATGCAGTGCGAGAACGCGCCCTGCGAGTATGTTTGCCCGGTCGGCGCCACCGTGCACAACCACGAAGGTCTGAACGACATGACCTACAACCGCTGCGTGGGCACCCGCTACTGCTCGAACAACTGCCCGTACAAGGTTCGCCGCTTCAACTTCTATCTCTACTCGGATTACAAGACGCCCAGCCTCTACGGCATGCGCAACCCCAACGTCACCGTGCGCAGCCGCGGAGTCATGGAAAAATGCACCTACTGCGTGCAGCGCATCAACGCGGCGAAGATCAAGTCCGAGGAAGAAAACCGCCTCATCCGCGACGGCGAAATCATCACCGCGTGCCAGAGCGCGTGCCCGACCCAGGCGATCGTTTTCGGCAACATCAACGATCCGAACAGCAAGGTTTCCAAGCTTAAGGCGCAGTCGCGCGATTACAGCTTGCTTGCGGATTTGAATACGCGTCCGCGCACCACGTATCTCGCGCGCGTGCGCAATCCGAATCCGGAGATTCACGACTAGCTCTATGGCCAAGGCACGCATCTACGGAGTGATGGCGGAGTTCGATTCGCCCGAGGCGATTCTTGAGGCCGCCCACAAGACGCGCAGCGCCGGCTATAAGCGCATCGACGCCTTTTCGCCGATTCCCGTCGAGGGTCTCGCGGAGGCGGTTGGCTTTGATTGGACCATTCTCCCGGCGCTGGTGTTCTGCGGCGGCTTGGGTGGCGGGCTCACGGGCTTCGGCATGTGCTGGTACGCGAACGTGCTGAGCTTCTCGCTGAACATCGGCGGCAAGCCGTTCAATAGCTGGCCGATGTGGATTCCGATCACGTTCGAACTCACGATTCTGGGCGCCTCGCTGACCGCTGTTCTCGGCATGCTCGCGCTCAACGGCCTGCCGGCGCCGTATCATCCGACGTTCAACGTCGAGCGCTTCACCGCGGCCTCGACCGACCGCTTTTTCCTGTGCGTGAAAGCGCGAGACCCGAAATTCGATCTGGCGCGGACGAAATCGTTCCTGGAAGGTTTGCATCCGCATGGAGTGTACGAAATTGAGGACTGAACTCCACTTCGGAACCGTTGCGTCGCGCTCCGGCGCGCGCGGGCTGGCGCTAGCCTGCCTCGGCGCGGCCGTGTTGCTGCTCGCTGGCTGCCGCCTCGACATGCACCTCCAGCCGAAGTATCTGCCCTACGAGCAGACCAATTTCTTCGCCGACGGCCGCTCCGAGCGCCAGCCGGTTCCCGGCACGGTGGCGCGCGGCCAGCTGCGCCTGGATGAGCTGATGTACACCGGGCGCGAAAACGGCGTCGTTGTCGACAAGTTCCCCTTCACGATCACCAAAGCCGATCTCGACCGCGGGCGCGAGCGCTATAACGTTTATTGCACGCCCTGCCACGACTACTCCGGTACCGGCAACGGCATGATCGTGCAGCGCGGGTTCCCGCAGCCGCCCTCGTATCACATCCAGCGGCTGCGCGACGCTCCCGCCGGCCATTTCTTTGAAGTGATGACCAACGGCTTCGGCGCCATGTATAGCTACGCCGCGCGCATCGAGCCCGCCGACCGCTGGCGCATCGCCGCGTACATCCGCGTGCTGCAGCTCGCGCGCAACGCCAAGATCGAAGACGTGCCGCAGGCCGAACGCGCCAAGATGACGCATGCCTCGGCCGCGGAGACGAAGACAACGGAATCGATGGGACAGGCTCAATGACGGTGCCAGACGTAGTTCGGCCTAAGATCGATCGCGCGCAGCGCGCCGGGATTATTACGGGCGCGGTCGGCCTGCTGGCGCTCGTCAGTTTCGGCTTTCGTGACTGGGGACACTTCTTACAGTCCTATCTGTTCGCCTATGTCTTCGCGATGGCCTTTGCTATGGGTTCGCTCGCCATCCTGCAGCTCCACCACATGACCGGCGGCCGTTGGGGCTTCCCCATTCGCAGGATTCTCGAAGCGGGCTCGCGCACGATTCCCGTGATGACGGTTCTCTTCATCCCGATTCTCCTCGGGATCAAGAAGATCTACCCCTGGGCCGCTAACCCGGAGATTCTCGGCAGCGAGCCAGTCACGCATTTCCGCCGCCTGTGGCTGCAGCCCGGGTTTTTCGTCGCGCGCGCCGTCATCTATTTTGTGATCTGGAACCTGCTGGCTTACCTGCTCAACAAATGGTCCGCCGAACAGGACCGCACCGGTGACGTCCGCCTGAAGCAGCGCATGAGCAGCCTCGCCGCGCCCGGCACGGTCCTTTGGGCGCTCTCCTGGTCGTGGGCCATGTTCGACTGGGTCATGAGTCTCGAGCCCACATGGTTCTCGTCCATCTACGGCATGATCTTCATGGTCATCGCCTGCCTGGCGGCGGTCTCGTTCAGCGCCATCATGCTGCGCATGCTCAACGATTACGAGCCGCTGCGCGAGTCGTACGCGCCGTCGCACTTGAACGACGTCGGTAACCTGATGCTGGCGTTCACGCTGCTCTGGACCTACATGTCCTTCGCGCAGTTCCTCATCATCTGGTCCGGCAACCTGAAGCAGGAGATCACCTGGTACAAGGTGCGCGCCTACACTTCGTGGGGCTACATCGGCGCCGCGCTGCTGATCTTCCATTTCTTCATTCCGTTCTTTATTTTGTTGCAGCGCCGCGTGAAGCGCCGGGTCGAGCGCCTTTCCGTGATCGCCGCGTGGATGCTGGTCATCACGGTGGTCGATATCTTCTGGATCGTCGTCCCCGCGTTTGAGAATCGGAAGTCCGGCTTGCACGTTTCGCCTCAGGATATTGTTGCGGTGTTGGGCCTCTTCGGCATCTGGCTGGCGGTGTTCATGATCCAGCTGAAGAAGATGCCGCTGCTGCCGTTGCATGACCCTCGGTTTGAGGGCGTGTTGGAGCATTCGCATGGCGACTAAGCACGGCGAAAAACAAGACGTCCCGGTCGATCCAAACGCCCGCTGGGAAAAGCGCGACGCGCACATTCCCGCGCTGGTGCAGTTTGCGTTCTGGATGGCCGTGGTCCTGGCGGTCACCATGACCGGCATGTATTTCGCCTTCAACTCCTTCAAGAAGGCGAACCCGATGGGGCCGACCATGTCGCCGATGGTCGCCGAAAACGCGACGCGCGTAATGCCCCCGAAACCTCTTCTGCAGGTTCGGCCGCATCAGGAACTCAAGGATTACTGCTCCATGCAGCAGGAGCAGGTCACCACCTACGGTTGGGTCGACCAGCCGAGCGGCGTCGTTCGCGTTCCGATCGATCGCGCGGAAGAACTGATCCTGGCCAAAGGCCTTCCAGCGCGTTCGGAAGCCGACGCTGCTGCAGCGCACGCTCCGATGGTGGCGCCCGCCACGGTTGCCGGCGAGACCGACGTGCAAGGCCAGTGCGGCTATTTGACCGAGCAAACGCGCGCCGAGAAGGAATGGGCCGCGCGCGAGGCCGAAGAAGCGGAACGCAAATCGCAGGAGAAGTAGGTTCGAGGTTTTAGCAGGCCGGGGCCTTAGCCCCTGAAGCAAGCAAGAATGAAGATTCAGCCCAATTCGATCCGCACCTGTCTCGCGGCGGTTGCATTCGCCGCGGCCCTGCTGGCGCTCGCCATCCCCGCCGCGGCTCAATTCACCGACCCGTCGCAGAACGTCGGCGTGAAGCCCGAACTTCTCCAGCAGGCCGGCATCGATCAGAAGCTGAACAATCAGGTTCCGCTCGACCTTACTTTCCGCGACGAGCACGGAAACTCTGTCAAGCTCGATCAGTTCTTCGATGGCAAGCCGGTCATCCTGACGCTGGTCTATTACAACTGCCCGATGCTCTGCACGCAGGTGCTCAACGCGCTCGACCGCAGCCTGGAAACGATTCCGCTCGAGATCGGGAAAGACTTCAACGTTATCACCGTCAGCATCGATCCGACCGACTATCCGGCTCTCGCCGATGCCAAGCACGCGGTCTACGCCGGCATGTACCGCCGGCCCGGCGCGCAGTACGGCTGGCATTTTCTGACTGGGCAGGATCCGCAGATCAAGGCGCTCGCGGATTCCGTCGGCTTCCGCTATGCGTTCGATCCCGATTCGCACCAGTACGCGCACGCCAGCGGCATTATGGTTCTCACGCCGCAGGGCAAAGTTTCCAAGTATTTCTACGGCGTCACCTATCCCGCGCGCGATGTGCGGCTGGGACTCGTCGACGCCTCGCAGGAGAAGATCGGCACTCTCGCCGATCAGGTTTTGCTTTATTGCTATCACTACGATCCCCACACGGGGAAATACGGGCTGCTGATCTCGCGTGTGCTTCAGCTTGGCGGGGTCGTCACGGTCTTGATCGGCGGGGTTTTTCTGATTTTCTTGTTCCGCGGCGAGCACTACTCGCTGCCGGACGGTAAGGCTTGAGACAAGGCTCCGGGCTCGTCCCGGACATGAAAAGGATCGCAACGGAACGGTGATGATGGGCTTCCTTCAATCCGGATGTGAGTTGCTGGCGCTGCTGCAGAATCCATTCCAGCCGCCCGCAGCCTCCTCGATCGCTAACAACGTCGACCAGCTCTACTGGGTTCTGAGCGGCATCACCGCCTTCTTCACGGTGCTGATCTTCTCGATCATTTTCGTCTTCATGATCAAGTACCGCCGGAAGTCCGCGAACGAATCCGGCATTGAAACGCACACGCCCATGTCCCTGGAGCTGGCCTGGACGATCATTCCGTCGCTGATCTGCGTCGTCCTGTTCGTCTGGTCTTCCAGCCTCTACGTGCGCAACTCGCGCCCGCCGGCGGCGTCCACCGAAGTCTTCGTCATCGGCAAGCAGTGGATGTGGCATCTCCAGCATCCTGAAGGCCCGCGCGAAATCAACGAGCTCCACGTCCCGGTGGGGACGCCCGTGAAGCTCACCATGATCTCGCACGACGTGATTCACGACTTCTACATTCCCGCATTCCGCGTGAAAAAAGACGTGCTGCCCGGCCGCTTCTCCTCGCTATGGTTCCAGCCGACCGAAGTCGGCACCTATCACCTCTTCTGCGCGCAGTATTGCGGCACAAACCACTCCGAGATGATCGGGTGGGTCTACGTTATGACGCCCAACGATTACGCCACCTGGCTTGCCGGAGGCGAGAAGACCGAATCCATGGCCCAGCAGGGTGAGCGCCTCTTCAGCCAGTTTGGTTGCAACGGCTGCCATTCCGCCGAATCCGGCAGCCGCGGACCGTCGCTCGCCGGCGTTTACGGCAAGCCGCAGAAGACCGCCGGCGGAGAAACGCAGATCGTTGACGAATCGCTGATCCGCCAGGCCATCGTCAACCCCGCTTCCATTCACTTGCCCGGATACCAGGCGATCATGCCCACCTATCAGGGACAGATCGACGAGGAACAGCTGACTCAGCTGGTTCAATATGTGAAGTCGCTCGGCGCGGAAGAAAGGATGAACGGCAAATGAGTACGGGCCACGAATCACCGGCCGAATCCCGCGTGAACTACCTCAACGCGACCTATGGCATCAAGTCGTGGCTGCTCACGCTCGACCACAAGCGCATCGGGCTGCTGTATCTGGCTTCGATCTCGATAATGTTCTTTGTCGGAGGCATGGCGGCGGTTCTCATGCGCCTGCACTTGGCCGAGCCACAGGGCGCCCTCTTCGAGCCCGAGACCTACAACAAGCTCTTCTCCACCCACGGCATCATCATGGTGTTCTTCTTCCTGGTTCCGTCGATTCCCGCGACGCTCGGGAATTTCTGCATCCCGCTGATGATCGGCGCA
>Ga0335083_10004017_pt1 | contig 18849 bp, 42 predicted proteins | sample Lox_Sample_42_FD_206716 | JGI IMG/M metagenome (GOLD analysis project Ga0335083, IMG submission 206716) | Soil microbial communities from Loxahatchee National Wildlife Refuge, Florida, United States - Lox_Sample_4.2 | ecosystem: Environmental > Terrestrial > Soil > Wetlands | place: USA...
AATCGATGGCATCATCGGTGAGTTCCTCAAGTCGCATCTCACAACCCCCCAAACAACAACTCAATCCAATCCCACACGTCGTAATCGTCGCCGTCTTCTTGGTCGTCGGAGAGGAGTCTCATAGTTCTGCTCCTTCGGGGAAGCGCGTCGTCGTCCACTTCTGCTGCGCCAGCCAAGTCCCACACGTATTCTTATGATGCCGGAACCTCTCCGCCGTTTTCTGCCTCAGGAAATCCAGCAACGAAATTCTGCTGTACTGAAAGTCCATGTTCCTCGTCGCGATCACCATCGCGTCCAGGTCCTTCGCGCCTGTGTGTCCACAGTCGCACACTAATTGTGCGGCGCGTTGACGCAAGTCTTCAAGTTCGTTCATCATACCTTCCTCAAACTCGCCCAGTCACTCCCAACTTTAACATCAACCGGAATTTTCAGTCCACCCAATTCCTTCAACTCAATCTCCATCGCCTCCCTTACCCATTTCTTTGCCTGCTCTGGGGAATGGCGCTTATCGATGTAGAACATTAAACTGTCGTGGACTTGAAGTCTGCAGTCGAGATTCGGATGTCCTTTCGTATTCATAATCGCCAGCTTCGTCGCGTGTGCAATGGGATTTTGGCCAGTAAAGGCGAGGGCGATCTTAATTTTTTCTGCGTCGAACCCGTACAGCGCCAAACAATAACCCAAATCGTTCCGCACGCATCTCTCGTTCTGTACCTTCTTCGAGATGGCTTGCTGAAGTTTCCTCACACCGGGAAAACGCCCGAAGAGACGCTCTATAATCTCATTCGCTCTCTTCCTATTCTCATAGCTCGCGGAGCCGAAGGCCCTTTTGGCAAAATTGGACCCCGTAAAGCTCACCACCATCCCATTGAACTTCCACTCGGGGTACAGAATCCGAAGCCCCCGTGCAACCTCATTCTGAATCTTCGGGCTCCTCGCTTCGCGTTCTGGAATGAGAGACAATCCCTCCCCGTAGAAATTCCCGTGCTGAACCGTCTTCGCAGCCTGCCGGGGGGAACCTTCCTTTAAGCAGAACGGATCATCGGGCTTAAACTCTGCGATCTCCGCGACCCAAGGGTGGAGATCCACACCTTCAGGAACCTTGTGGCCGGCGAGGTGCAACATCACACGGTTCTCAGCATTTGAATAGTCAGCTTCCAAGAGGTAATGGTCTGGAGGTGCAACGATAGCCCGGCGAATCCGGTTGGCTAGGAACATCGCCGGATCCAGCCCCTTCTCCCACGGCTTCGGACGGTGACTGAGGTTCTGGAAGTTCGGTGCGGAACAAGCGAGACGAAAAGAAGAAGTGAAAATCTTCAGCCCTGGGTGGATGAAACCGTTGTCATCAAGATACCCTTCCCACTTCCCTTTTTCGTAGTTGAAACTCCTCGGCGCGAACCACCTATCCACACCATTTCCAAGTTGCCCGTAGTCCCGCAAGAGAACAAGCTCAGGATCGTCGCTCTCCTCGCACGCTTCTTCGATCGTAGCCTGCTGTGCATTTTCCAATTGAATCCCGCGCGCCGCGAAATACTTCCGCACCTGTGAGGGGCTGTTGGGATTGAAGGGAAGCATTTTGGCAATACGTTCGTAGTCGGCCTTGAACTCCTCCCGCAGCTTGTCGATATATGGCACATCAACGAAGATTCCCTTATCTCGCATCACCGTCAGTTCGGCCACTAAGTCCCGATGGAGAGGATAGAGCCTGTCTGTCCCCATAATCTGACAACGCTTCAACATGGATGGAAAGGCCTTCAGAGGCCAATAGGTGTCGTTGCCGCAATACTCGAAGGGAGTGTGTTCGGGACACGGGCGTCTTTCAAGGAGACACTGTTCTTCTCCAACACACTTCTTCCAGTTGGGAACGGCGAGATGCATGGAGCAGGCGGCGAAAAGATTCATATAACCCGCGCCCTTGCGCTCGCTCTCGTCGTCATCGGTCTTTTTACTCCCCTTGCAAAGAGACGCGTTACCAAGGAAGTGATAGATAATCGTGTCGATCGTGTTTTCAAGTGGGATGCGGATACCCTCCCGCGCCATCACAGGAAGGTCGGCGTTCACGGCGTTGTGTCCCAGAACCTTCGTATTGGGAAATCGCTCCAACAACTCTTGAAGGTACGGCTTCCCTTCCTCCCACGGCACGGAGACCGTCCGAGTGTCGTCACTGAGACCAAGGATAGTGGGCTGAAAAGTGCGGGTTGAGTACTCGGTATCAAGACTGAGGATCGGTGCCGGCCGCAACTCCCTTATCGCCTCCGCGCGGCGCTCCACGAGGGGCCAAGATTTAAGTGGTGTGAACATCACTCATCCTATACTCCCACACCAACCCATCCTCCCTCCCCCTCACCCTCTTCTCCACCACATGCCCCCCGTTCACGCTCTTCCTCAAATGCCGCAACTGTGCGCTGATGCACGCTTGGGGATCTCCGGTAATCAACTCGATCTCCCTCAACGTCACCCACTCCCCACCCTTCATCACCGCCAGCACACGCTCCATTTGGGATTCTTTCATCGCTCCCTCCAATGGCAACTTACTTCCCCTCCCGCCCCGTGTGTTCACACGGAGTAACAGCCTCGTCCGCGCAGCTTGTGGTTTTTACGGGAGGGGGAACTCTTTACTTACTCTCCTCCACCACCGGAGCATTCCCCCACGTCACGGGGTTCACCGAGCACTCGTGCGCGTGATCGGAGAATTCCTTCCCGGTCGCGCACCCGAAGCCACAGTCTCCGCAGATGAACTCACGGCTTTTTGCTTTGCGTTTCTTCATATTCCCTCCTACCTATCCGCCGGCACCGCTCCTTCCGGTCCCCAGCACATTAACGAAGCCTTACTGTACCTCACCCTCCCGCGCTCTACACGTATCGTCGTCCCGTACCCGCACCAAGGAATCTCCTGTGGCTGATACCGAATCCTCGGCCCTCCTTGCCAGTACGTCACTGTGAAGACCGTGACGACGAAGAGGGTGAAGAGGCCCCACACAATGCTCTCGAAGAGGATGTAGGAGGGAATCCTCACTGTCAGTGAACTCCCCCGCTCCCAGCCGAAACCTCCACTTCCTCCACCGTCAGTGTTCCGTGCGTCAGAAGAACCGCCGCCGTGAACTCCTCCGCCATGATCTGCAGAGCCAACACAACCTCATGCTCCTTCACATCCCCCTTCGCCCGCAGGCACCCGTCCACAAGAATCTTAAACTGATCCCTGTATTCGAGAATCCTCTGCTGCGACTCAGGGTCCTCCAGCGCCCATCCGGCGAACAGCTTCAGGAGCTTCTGGTGAATCCTCCTCAACACCGCCGGGTCCTGCAGGAGTTGCTTCAACCGTGTCTTCTTGTCATCGTCTTCGATAATCATCGTTTCCTCCTTGTCTGTGGTCGGGGTAGTGTCACTCGAAACATCGACTCTCCCGCCGCAGGATTCCTCGTTTTCCCACAACGGACACATCGTTGAGCCGCTCCCCACTTGTGCCGCCTCAACCACACGCCATCTTTAACTCTGCACCGTTGTTTACTCATATTCCCTCAATCGTTCTTCTTCGCGAGCCCCTCTTTTACCTTCTTCGGCTTTCCCGCAATTATCGCGACTACCTGTGCATATTGCTCCTCCGTCAGCACGGATGTCAAGCGATAAACGATGGGTCCTGAAATCTCCGTCCCATCGAGCGCTTGCAACGGTGCCCTCATCTCCTGCACCGCATCCGCCACGCACAACTCCAACGCTGCCCTCGCCGTGAGCTTCTTCTCCTTCTTCACCTTCGGTCCCGTCTTCGCTGCCATGCCCGCTACCCTCCTCTCTTCCCTCTTCCTCTTATGAAACTTCGTCTCCATCTCATAATGCCCCAGCCACGTCTGCACCGTGCTCCCGTGCCCAATCCACATACTCACGGCCTTCCCACCGCACATCACCAACGGTCTCTCCCCGCCCATGTAGAAATGTTTTGCTTTTTCAAAAGTTTTAATTCCGAGTGGCAGGGGAGTGGGCTCGCGCGCTATGGCCGCGGGATGGATGTTGATGAGATCGACCGTCGGCTCAAACTCCCCCCACCGATCGTACTGCCGACACATCGCCTCGGCCTTCTTTTTCACTTCCCCTGTGGGATACTGCGAGTCTCCCTGCTTCGGCGGGAGGCACCTTAAACTGTTATCGATAAATAAATCCCGCCGCGTAAGCTGCAGCGACGCAAGCTCCCAGGAGAAGAGGATTCCGCCTGACTCGCCGACGACGGGTGCTCCGATGGAATAGAACCGAGGATCGAAATCAAGTTCCCAATCTAGTGCACCACCACAAGAACACCTCACCGAATCAAGAACTTCCTTCGGCAGAATGGACAACAGACTTTCCCGTAATGAGGTGTCCCGACTAACACCTCCAAATTTCTCAGACGATTGTCTGAGCGAATTCCGTTCTTGTGATGAACATGTTCCTTGCGTTTTAGTTTCCTCCCTAGGTGCCGTTCCATTTTCCAACGATGTTCTTTGACTTTCTTGCGTCTCCCTGGGGGACCTACGAACAAGTGAATGTACCCTGAACTCTTGTCTTGGTAGCGTCCCTCTCTGGGCCATCGGAGGGCATATTGACACTTCAGACTGCAAGTTTTTTCTCTGGAAAGCGCCTGTGTGAAGTACTTTCCTAATTTTTTTATTTTCAGTTTCGGGCGAAAAATCTTCCGGCAATTCAGACAACGACGGCGGATTTTCTGGAGTCGGGCAATTCTTCTCGCTGTTTGGTAAGCTATTCGACACTTCGACCCGCAGTATTTGTTGGGGTTGTTTTGTAAGTATACCTGACCGTCCCGTTTGTCTAAGTGAGGGACTTTCCCCAAGTCCCCCCCGCAATTTTTGCAAGTGTTCATCCCACTTCATTGTACTTCCACAAGAAGAACAAAACAAGTGGGAATAAGCGCGTACACGCAATGACAACTCCTCCTCGTCCACCCTCCACAGCAATTCCTCACGCCCCGGCGCTTCGAGTAAGAGCCCCACCTTCGCCGTCTTCGGATTCCCGCTGCCTAAAACAAAACCCGCGCCGACTCCATAAAGAGGGCAACCGGCACAGGTTGGGGGTTGTCCTGGCATTTAGAGGCCGCGAAGAACGGATTCGATATCCAAAAGCTTCTGTAGCACACCAAACACTTCTGGACTCGCCCAGTTCAGCGTCCGGCGGAACTCCCGAATGGCCGAGAGATGTCGGACGAGCGAATCTTCGGCGTAATCAAGCCGTCGAAGGAAAACCTCTTTCGGATCGGGTTGCTGAGGAACAGCAATACAACAACCTGCCGTCGCTTCCTGTATTTTTTGTTGATTTAACTTCTCGTCGCGGGCTTGCCCTACTTCTGCACCAATTCCGACTTTCATCGTACTCCTCCTCACAATAAAATAGGGGAGCCACGCCAGCGGCTCCCCCGTCCTTCCTTACTGCCCTTCTTGCCACAATTTACGGTAGTTTTTCAAGGCTTTTTGCGATGAGGCGTACTCGAACCCGACAAACGCCGAGGTCTGCAGACGATCAGCGTAATCCCCATCCCCACCCTCCGCCTTCATCGTGGCGACGATCTCCGTCCCCACGCACAGAGCGTTCAGGTAGATCGCCAGTTGGTTGAACGTCCGGGGTTGGGGCAGGCTCACTTGATGTCCCTGCTCGATCGCGAGCTTCACGATGCTTTCGATCGTCCCGTTCCCCTTGGAGTTCCTTACCGCTCTCGCATACTTCGCCCGCTCGCTCATCCCCTTCGTCCCGTCTTCCTTGATCGGCTGTTCGTCGCTCAAGGTCGCCGGGTCCACCATCGGGTTGATGGCGTACGCCTGGGGGAGCCAAATCACGAGGTTATCGTCGTTCCCCGTCTCCTTGCTCTTCCACCCGAACTTGAGGAACTGTGTCCCCGTGTTCGGTGCCACCTTGGCCGTGACGCTGGTAATGACGCCGCGGTGAGCTTGGGGCTGGGGGATGGGACGATCCGGTGCCGGCGTGTCCGGGAACAGTGCCCCCGGTTGCTCGTTGTCCTGACCGATCGCTTCCTCCCCTTCATTCAACACGTTGGTCTCATCGGGCGACGTTCCGTCCCCTTGAGTCTCCAACGCTTCCTGCGTTCCTGCTGTTTCGTCAAACATATACTTCCTCCTCTATAGAGTTACTTCTTCCTTCTCACCGGTGTTTGCTTCTTCCCCCGGGTTACGCCCGAGGAAACTCGTTTGTCGTTCTCACACTTCATGCACAGCCCGTGCGTCTCCACACGCTTCTTAGTCGTGAACGCTCCGCACTGCTTGCAACGTGGGCCGGAAGTCTGTATCTGTTTCGGACGTTCCTCGCGAAAGGTCCCATCCCCCAACCGCGCCTGAAAAATCCCCCTCAACAACCTCTCATCCTGCTCGTTCAATCTCGCCGCAATCTCGTCAACAATCTCGTCATTCAACGCCGCGCGCCAGCGGACTTCCTCGACTTTCGTCGCGAGGTCCGTTACTACGCCCGTTGTCGTCTCTGCGAACTGCTTCACACCCCCGGCGACGACGGAGAAGTTTTTCCGGGTCGCTTCGACGTGACGGTTCAGACGGATGTCCAGGTACACCGCAGCGATGAGACAGATCACAACAAGGGCAATAAGCCCCCAGAAGAACACTTCAAATGTCATCACTTCCTCCCCAACGCTCCGTAATCTTCCGCTCGTTGCTCGTCACGATTCAAGCTCGCGATCGTCGGTCTCCCGCGGTGCCCCCTCCTCCACTTCTTCAATCCCAACTTCTCTCGCTTCCTGGCACTGTCGGCGTTCAAATGCTCCTGGCAGTAGCGCGCACCCACCGCCGGTCTCCCGCAGGATACGCAACGCTTCTGCTTGAGCATTTTTCGGACATATTTTTGTTGCCGACTCAATTTTGGTAGACTCATCTGAGCGCCGCCCGCACTCGTTCCCACATCTCCCTCAACCCCGCCGTTTCCTTCGGCTTGATGATTCCCTTCCCGTTCAGGGACATCGGCAGCTTCGTCCGCGCGAAGCGATTGATGAAGTACGACTGTTCCTTCCCCTTGTCATCCTTCTTTATGAAAGCCTCCCGGTCGTTCTCCGTGTAAATCGTCCTACTTGTCGGAGAGTTCTTCTTGAGGTACAGCACGTACTCCAAGTCCGCCCGGAGCATGGAAGACATCGACGGCGGAAGATCCGGGCTGACTTTGATCTCGTGTCCCTCTTCCCAAGAACGCTCCAACCCCACAATAATCAAATTCATAGGCTTCGTCAGAGCGGAGAGTTGAATCATTTCCCGCAAGTCATCCTTGCTGTTCTTGCTAATCCTCCGCATGTCCTGAACGGTCTCGGAGGTGTTCTCGTCGTTGAGCATGTCGCGGATTTGCGTGATGTCATCAATAATGAGTGTTCGATCAGGAAGCTCCGCCCACTCCGGCCAAATAGCCTCCGGATACATCACGGCGTACCGGAAGAGTTCGACGGTATTGGCGTGGAAGCAGTGATAGTGCTCACCCTTTAATCCCACCACCTGCTCCTTCTGCCGGGTCATGATAATTCGGACATTCTCGGGCGTTCCGAACTTTGCTGCGGTGACGGTCTTGCCAGAGTCGATGTCGCCGTAAAGGAAGCAACGGAAAAACGGCGACACAAGATCATCCGAGTTGAACTTCTGCTTCTGTAGCTTCGCCAAGATCGTTGCAGGGATCGCCTGAATGTTCGCCTTCCGAACTTCACCGACGATAGACGCAGGCTTCTGCTGCGGAACTTGTGTTGGGACCGCTGGCTTCGGAGCCACCGGCGTCGCGGCTCCAACGTGCGGCGCGCGAGAGGCTTCGGCGGTTTGTGCGGTTACTGCAGGTCGGGGAACAGGCTTTGCTCCTGGTAATTCATTCAATTCCTTCAAAGGGAACGGTGGTACAGTTGGTGTGCTCAAGAATTCCTCCTCCATTTATCCACTAACACTACTCCCCTAATTTCCGGTTGTCAACAGCTGTCTGTAAATTTCCCTGAGCCCAGTGTGCAGCGCTGTCCCCACCTCAAGCTCGAAACTTACCTCCCTCGCGAAGTACCCCCCATAATCAATTCTCGCCCTCTCCGCACACTGATAGTTGCTCTGGAGAGCCGATTGTGACAGTACGACTAACTCAGGATCCTGAATATCCAACCCCAGCAACTCACACACGTCATACCCAGGATCAGGGGCCTTGTCCTCCGGGTGATGCCAACCGATCGGCGTCAACGGTGGTGTAAGCCTCGGCTTACACACCGTCTCCAAGTACTCACACGTCCTTCGGTACATGTTCTGGCAGTGAATCCCCGGAACCGAGTACGGTACGTGTCCAGCTTTCCTTCTCGCTCGGATACTCTCCGCCTCACTGATGAGCGCCGCCCTCACCGTATCCAACAACGTCCCCGGAAACGAAAACCTCCCGCTCCAGAACTCCACGGGATTCGACTTCACGGCCGCACGTACCATGATATGCGGTTCTTCCAGTCCCAAGTGATGTCCAAAGAACTCTCCCGGACCGAGGAAACTTTGCTCCAAGGGAAACCGCTCGGGAACTTTTCCATCGGGTCCAAGTTTCTGAAGGAAGCGTCCCTCACGTCCAGCCAACGCATACACCCCAAGCTGCGGCCCGTTCGTAATCTCCTCCAACCACCCCTGCTCATCGTCCCCCAAGTACGACGTGCCATCTTTTTTTAGCTTCGGCGCCCTTCGGCTCTTCCACTCCCCTAGCACCGTGCGCTCCCCATCGTGGAAACACGCGTCCATCTGCCCCAGGATAAATGTCCTCGGCTGAAGCTGAATGTAAAACGGCGCCTCCACGAACTGCACCTTCCATTGACTCTCGGGGAACTCCGGAAGCTTCTCCAACCACGCCTCCACCAACCTCGCCCCCTCCTCCCGCGCCCCCGGCCCCACCTCCGCGGCGAGAATTGCTTCCGTCAACTTGTTACGATCGATGTCCCTCACTTGCCTTCCCTCCCCTTCTGTGCCATGCTCTCTCTAGCTAGAACCCCACCGGCCCGATTACCTCCCGGGCCTCTGCCGGCACCCTGACCGGCACCAACGACCAGGGTCTTCGATTCCTCCCGAAGATCCTGGTCTTCCTCTTCCAACCTCCGTTCCTTCTCCCGCCTCCACAGTTCCTCAGCTACATTCTCCTCACGCATCATAAACTCCTCCTCCCTCGTGTCCCGGACTTCTACAACCAAACCTTTGGGCTCGGGGCTGCGGCTTCTTGTCCGGCTGGCCCGTGCCGCCGACTGGCTTAAATTGCTCCCTGTAGCGTTTGTCAATGGTGCCCTCCACCCAGCACTGCACGGTAGACATTCGGAAGTCGGTATGAACTTCCCAGCCGACAGGGCAGACATAACCGCGTAGCTTTTCGCTCCATACAGGAATGGGTACGTCGCTCGGGGCCTTGCGCGGCGCGGGCTTGGGAGCGGGCGGCACATCCACTGGTTCCACGCATCTAATCGGCTGTGCCGTGAAACCGTTAGCTGATTTACTAATCTAGACGCAGTAAACCGCGCTATCTCCGAAAGAAATCTGCCGGAGCACACTACCCTCCACGGGGAACTCCTTTCCGGTAATCCGGTCAAGCCACCACTTGTCACGCTCGGCGCGACCTCGATGCTCACCTGCCATTCCCCCAAATCCGAATCCAATCAAAATCCCCGCAACGACACTTAAACCTGTTCGGCTCATCCCCTCGCTCCCTTCCCGGCTCCCGGCTGGCGGGGCGGCTCCAAAATGAACGCTGCGATATGCCTCCCAGTTCCCTTGCCCGGCTGCCGATCTTCAATAGAAAGCCAGCGCACGTCGCCAAGATTTCGCACTTTCGTTCCGATGGCCGCTAGCATCATCAGAACCCACTTGTCCACGGGATACACCAGCACGGTCAGCTTCCCTCTTTGCTGCTCCTCGATTGCTTTCCTAACCCACGCAGTAGGACCTTTCTTTTTGCCTTGATGGATGATGGATCCGAATGGCGGGTTCACGTAATTCCGCTCGCCCCAATCACAGGTCAGTCCGTCGAAGCCTTCCGGCAGTGGATAGGGACACGGATCGAACGTGAAGTGGAACTCCGCATCGAGTTGAGCGTAGAGATCCGGGGGCGTTATCCAGTAGTGCTTGCCGTCAGTGCCGTTGCCTGAGTGGAACTTGTTCGCATGAGGTTCCAACTGGCTTTGGTGCCGCACCCTCTTCCGCTTCGCGCTCCCGGTCATGGACGAATCTCCCTTCCGTTGTGCTCCCAATACCAACGCAGTTTTGCTTGCCTAACCGCTTCCTTGATTCCTGTTCGCGCATCCGGCCAATATGTGCTTTTCGAGAGCAGGCCATCATGCTTCATCGCTCGCGCAATCTTGTCGAAGCACAACTTTCCTACTAAGTGAATACGATTCTTGAGGAGCCACTGAACTTTCTGCTCTACGGTAGAAACACTTCGCGTCGTCATTCCCCGTTCTCCTTTCGCGCCGCGTGGCGCTCCCCTCGAAACTCTCTACTCTTTCTCGCGCTCTGGCGGGGCCGCACTAATATTCCGACGAGGCCAGCACCCTCGGATATTCCTGATTTTCCCAAGTCAGCATGTCATCGAACGCTTGCTGGAAAGTCTGCGTGGGATGACCCGGCTCATCGATGTCCACGATGACCATCGTGGCCCACTTCTCTTTGGGCACTTCCTCGACTTCGCTTTCCACCTCTTCGATGAAATCGGGGTCGGTTTCGCCAATCATCTCAAGGTAGAATTTCTTCGCACTCTCAGCGTCGAGTGCAACAATGAAGTCAGTTGCTACGTGGAATATTTTTAGGTTACTCACCTTTCCCCTCCTCCTCCTGCTGTGGCTGGATGCCAGCGCGGGCCTCGCGCAACTCTTTGGCGCATTGCCGCACTTCCGGCTGCCAAGCTCCAACCCCGATGGAGTCCATATCGCTCGCCGCTTGTTGCCACTTCGCTTCCAGCCCATCCAGCGCCTCGTTGAGCCTGCGGTTCTCGGCTTTGAGGCGGTCCCGCTCGGCCAGCAGATCGGGAGCGGAGGCAATGAGTTTGGCGTTTGCGAGATCAGTCTCTTTTAGCCATTGCTCATACGTATAACGGACCCAGGCAACTTGGCCGTTTTGCGCATGGGTGATGTCGTTATGCTCGTTAACCGCCCACGGCCCCGGTGTGTGCTCACTCATTCGCTCCTCCCCTCGGCGGGACGCTCAGCCTTGGCCCACTCAAACTGCCTTGCCGCTTCCGCCTGAATCTCCGCAAGGGCTTCGATGCGCTCCCGTAGGTACAGTCTTGTATCTCCGGCCAGTATCCGAATGGCTGAGATAATCTTGTCTTTTTCGTTCATAGCGCCTCCACTGTTCCGTTCATCATCTGCTTCCGTCCAGTCAGCAGTTCTTCGCAAGTCGTACTGATTTTACTGGCGAAGGTTGCGTCTCCAAATGTAGAGAGCGGATTGCCTGCGATGTAGTCCGCCCGTTCCTTGATGTCCTGCAACTGCTCTTTCGTGATTTCCATTTCGATTCTCCTTTTAAGGTATCGCCCCTTGCGGGGGATTCTTCCCAAACTGACCCGTGCCGTGAAACCGTACCGCATCGTGAATCTGAAACCCTACCCAAATGGCGAAGCACAGCGCCGCAAACAGCAGAACGCCTCTCCAGATGGGCCACTTCATCTCCCGGTACCATAGTACCACGCTTGCCATTCGATGTATCGCCGCTGCAATTCCGTTTTTGCTGCTACTGTCGTTAGCTTGTCGAAGCAACTCGTGTTCAATTCGCCGAATAGTTCACTGAACTGGCTCCAGAACTCACCGCCATACATCCGACCATCGCATGAGAAAGCATCAGCAATCTCCGCGCAAATTAAGCAAGTTTTGGCTTGCCACATTTCGCCTTCACACTTGCCGGAGGCGTACTCATATCGTTCGCCCTTGGCAATCACTTTGTCGCACTCGCAACACTTGTGCTCTTTCACAGCTTTGCGGACGCGCTTATGGAAGAAATCCACCGAAACCGAATCATCCCAATAGACGCACACTCCGCAATCGCTCACCCTCGGCCTCCCTTCTCCCGCGCTGTGAGGGGACGCGCCACGTACAGTGGAATGATCTTAGAGCCTACTGGCGCACTTGCGAGTTCTTCGCTGAGCAGCACTGATTTATCCTCGCAAATGCAGCTTTCGCTCATCCATAGGTCGCCTTCAGGCGTGAGGATGCCATAGCAAACTCGTTTGTATGACTTCGCCTTCCGCTTGCTCGCCATGCTCACCCCTCCCGCCCCTTAGGGGCAAATCGAATCTTGCTCGTGATTACTTCGCGCTACCGCCATCGGCAATCTCAGTGAAAATCAAGTGGCTCATTTGCTGCCGCTGCTGCTCGCAGTCCATCGATAAATTGTTGTGTTTTGTCCCGAAAGTCGCCGATGTGACCGCCAGCGTCCCCCTTCGGCAGCAGAGGCAAAAGTTTCTCTAACTCATCTGCTATCGGCCCACAACTTGAAGCCGGAATTTCTCCTTCGCAATCGCTGTGATATAGCAATTCGTAAAGCGGGGAAGGTTTCAAGCAATTCCACTTAATAGGCAACGAGCGATAGAACACTTCCGCGAGGTTCGGAAATTCTTCGGCGAGTTGCCGGAAAGGGTCCCGATAATTGCTCTTCTCAAAGAATCCTTCCATCAGTTCCAGTGGAGGTAGCCCAGCAACCTCCGTCAATTTCTGTCTCCAGCGCATGAAAGCAGAATACGCTCCGTGCCAAGCATCGTGCGATGTATCTAGTCCCATTTGAACTTGCCTCCTCTCGCCAATGGCGATAGCTCCTGTTTTTGCATGGTCCGGTTTACCCCTAAAACGCTCACCCCTCCCGTTCGCCTAGAATGGCTGCCAGTTCGCGGGCGCACGAACGCTTCGTCTCTTTCATCGAATAATTGCCGTAGCCGTCCGCCTCTCTATTCCACTGGTCCACCCGCCCCCACAGCGCATCTCGTACGGGCTGGAGCGCGGCCATAGCCCTTGCCGCTTCTACTTTTACTCCGGTGTAATATTCACTGATACCCGCACTAGGCAAAGATAGTTGCCGTAGCTCCAGCATCACCGTCTCCAACGTCTTGATTGGCTCGCTCGGCATCACGCCCTCGCTTTCTGCAACTTAACTTTCTTTTCAAATCCGCAATCAAGTGTTCCGCACCGCCAGTAAAGTCCGTTCTTTCGCTTGCTGGTTGAGAACAATCGCAAGATGATTTTGCATAGCGTATCGCAACGAGGGCAGAGCCTCACGTAGTGTTCACCAGTTCCAGCACTAGACACATTTACAAACTTCGGCACGGTACGCTTGCACTCGCTCACAGTCCCTCCAGTGCTTTCGCTTTGGCGGCATCCCACGTCTCTCGCATACTTTCCCATTCACAAAAACGCCGCATTTCCTCCCCAGCCTCCAGCAGCGGCAGCAACCGGCGCTTCAAGTAGGCGGCCAAACAATCAGCGTCCATCATCGGACACTCGTCGTCGCTGCAGGCGTGTTGGAACCAATTCTGTGCCGCGCTTGCCAACAACTTCTCCATCTCCCCCATCTCACGCCCTCTCCTTACTCGTCAGATGCCAGAACCCGCAAAACGGACACACGTACTTCCGGAACGTCTTCTTCGGAAACACCCCCTTCATATACTGCACCTTCACTTCCGCACTCGCGGCGTCGAGGATCCTCTTCTTTCCCGTGGGACAGTCCCTCACGACTCCTTCACTCCCTTCCTCACCTTCTCCCCCGTCCACCAGTTCCTAACCTCCCGCGGCATAAGCTCCGGGTAGTACGTCTCCAGAACCCTGCACGCCTGTGAGAGGAGAATCCTCAGGTGTAATACCTCATTGCGGGCGTTCTTCCTCATTTCCTCTCAATACGGTCCTCAGCGGCCGCCGACAACGCTTGGTGCAGAACAAATTGCGTGAAACCCACCGAGGCCAGATTCACAGAGACTCCCTCAAGTGCCACAGTGAGCTTCATCACAACCTCGCGAATTTCCTCCCGCGTAAACTCAACAACTACGTCTGCCCTTTTATCCATGAACTCCCTCTGTCCAACACTCTCCCATATTTCCGTAATCACGTCAAGCGGAAAAATTGCATCCCCCGAAGAAACGTGTCACTCTATTCCCGTCCCCCGGCCAGGGGACCCGTGGCGTCGTCGCAACGGACTTAGGATACGGGCGGTTCGCTCACCCAGAGAGACCGCCCAAATCCATCTCTGGGTGAATAATGTCCTTTGACTCTCCTCCCGTAGAAATATCCGAAACACCGCAACAATTCTCCCAGCGAACGAAGTGGAACAACCTCGCAGCCTTCCTCAACGAGAACTTCCACAAACCCGATCTCGAAGCCCTCCTCTGCGCTCTCTCCGCCTGTCACGCCCAATACTTCCCCGGCGACCCCGTGTGGCTCTTCATCATCGGCCCCAGCGGTTCCGGCAAAACTTCCATCGTCGTCAACTGTACCTCCGCTCTTCCCCACACCTGGGTCGAATCCTCTCTCTCCACAAAATCCCTCCTCTCCGGCGCCAAGGACGGCGCGAAATCCTCCCTCCTCGAACTCATGGGAAAATCCGGCATCCTTATCTTCAAAGACTTCACCACCATCATCTCCAAGCGCGACGACGATCAGCGCGAAATCGTCTCGCAATTCCGCGAAGTCTTCGACGGCCGCTTCTCCATCCGCACCGGTCAACGCCACGCCATTTGGACGGGCAAAGCTACAGTCATCGCCGCCACCACCCCCGCAATCGAACGCGCCTGGGCCATTCACCGCGACCTCGGCGAACGCTTCCTCCAAGTCCGATGGTTCGGCAACGAGTCCCTTAAAATCGCCGAGGCCGCCCGAGCCCAGCGTGGTCGCGAAAACATCATTGCCCAAGAAATGCGCGCGCTCGCCAAGGACTTCTTCACCACCACCACTTCCATCCCCGAACTCTCCGACGACCAGGGTCAGAAAATCGACACCCTCGCCACGGTCATCGCCAGACTCCGCGGAAACGTCGTGCGTGACCCCAAGAACCGCGAGATCATCGATGTCTCCCTCCCCGAAGAACCCACCCGCATTGCCAAAGGCCTCGAAACCCTCGTGTGCCACCACGCCGCGCTCTTCGCTCGTTCTCTCATCACCCCTCAGGACTTCCACATCGCCGAACGCGTGGGCTTCGACTCCGCGCCGGCCAAGCGCGCGCAGATCCTCTCCAAAGTCCCCCCAGACGGCGTGCTCATCAACGTCGGTGTCCTCGCCACTCTCCTCGTGACCACCGAAAGCAACCTCAAGTACCACCTCGAAGAACTCCAAGCTCTAGGCATACTAGAACTCGTTGGCACTCCTCAGTTCGTCCGCATCCACCCCAACTTCCTCGGACTCTGGATCGACGCCGCTCCAAAACAAGAATCCCCCCCTACCCCCCTTTAGAAGCAGACTTCAAGAATGAATTTGTAAGTAAGTATATATATATCTAAGCTTTAGCTCTGCCACCCCGATTGTTGTTTTTTAAGCCTCGGTCTAAAAATGGGCGTGCGGCGCCAAAATAAAAAGGGGGAAGGCCCGTAAGCCCTCCCCCGACGTTCGTACCGTTACTACCCTACTCCCTCACCACCCCCATATCCGCATGCAACCACGCGATCTCCCCCAAGACCCTCTTCCTCCTTTCCCTCCTCTCCCTCCTCGTCATCGCCCATTCCCTCCCGGCGGCCTCGCGAATCCGATGGATGCGGCGCCGAAGGTCCTGCTCCATTACATTCCGCGCCTCGGTCCCGCAAGCCGCCGAGAAGAACCTGGTCTCTCCCTCCCGGGGGTTGTCGTAAGTGTACACTGTGAGGTAGAAGTTCACTCCCCACCCTCCAACCTCGGCGCCGTGATCTTCGGGCACCGCCACTCTACCTTATCCCTCGTGACCTTCTGCGTCGTGAACGTCGCCGGCACGCGCTCCTCTACCGTCTCCTGCCCAACGACCACACGCTCACACACTTGGTCTCGATTCCAAATTGCCTCCACCTTCAACGGCCCAAACTGCCGACGTAGGAGAAAGAAGGAATCTCCTAGAACCTCTTTCCTCACCTTCCCCAGCAGCCTCGCGACGATCTGAGCCTCTTCAGGCGTCTGGTACCAGAGATTCACACAAACCTCATGAGGAACCTGAAGCTCCGGGCGCGCCTCGTAGAAATCCGCAAGCTCTCTCAAAGAACTCACGAACTCTTTGTGCTCCTTCGACGCCTCCTGTACTTTCACTACCTCCGCCGTCCCCATCTCAATTCACTCCCTTTCCCCCGCCGCACTTCGCGGCGAGCAATCCCAGGAAGAACCCGAAATTTACCAAACTCCCGCTCGCTTCGTTCCTCCCAGGTAACTTCATTTTCCTTCCTCCTGTGGAGGGTTGTGTGGGACGGTGATCTCGGCTCGTTAGTGTTGGGGGTATTGTTACCTTTACCCTTACTGCCGACGCACCTTGCGGCGCACGTGCACTACTCGCTGGAGCTTCCAAACATGAGACCTTTCGTCCACCGGATCGCCTCATGGCCGCCAGTGGCGCTGTTTGCTCCTCCGCCTCACCGTACTTCCGCCCACTTATCCCCTCCCAAGTACCCACGTCCCGCGCGCCCCGCCCAGAGCGCACGAACCGGACTCCTGTTGCAGAGTCTCCCGTGGGTACGTGGCAGGGGATTAGTTCCCCGCTGCCTTGACGTTCCCTGTCTCCGGGTCCACTAACCCTTCTGCGATGTCCGCAGCTTCGCGCGGTTCACGGCGATCTTCCGTCGTGGTGCCCTCTTGGCGACACTTCCTCTCATACGCCATCCCCAGCACTATCCCGATCTGCATGAACGCTGCGATCTCCCTCACACCTCCGTTGATCAACGCCGCCGTCTGAACGGCCGCGAGCCCTTCCGTATCCATCCCCAACTTCGTTGCCGCTTCATCCACCGTCACGTCGAACTCCGGGTTCTCCTTCGTCAACGTGTGGATCTGATCCATGACTACCTTCCCCTTCTCGATCTTCTCCCTCAAATTAATTTTCATCTCATTCCTCCCCGGCCCCTCTGGAGCCAGTTCCTCACTTGTACTCCACCTCATCCACGATGTCAAGCGGATATTTCGGGAATTATGTGGTTCACTCCCTTGATTTTTTGGTTTCGCGGCGTTTTCTCCTCAATCTTTTCTTCGCTGCCTTCGTCTTTGGCTTCGGGTGGTAGGCAAGCACGGCATCGGTAATCCGGTCTAGTTCCTCGATGCCTTGAAGCATCTCGGCCTGTACCTTACATGCTTCACGGAGGCGATGCAGGACGAACCACGCGGACTTTTGGGTAATGCCTATCTCTTTGCCCAGTTGAAGGCTAGAGATGCCCTTACGAGCCGTGACAAGCAAGTACATGGCGTAAACCCATTTGTGCAAGGGAACGTGTGACCGCTCAAAGATGGTTCCGGTGCGAACGGTGAAGTCCAACTTGCAAGCATTGCATCGGTAGTAGCCGTCTTTCCTGACCGTGATGCGCTCCTTGCTCTTGCATTCAGGGCAGGTGACGCCAGAAGGCCAGAGGCGGTTTTCCAGATACTTGCGTGCTGCCTCTTCATCGGGGAATAACTCGAACAGTTTAAAAGTGCTGATAGTTGAGCGGCCCATTGAGCGCACCTTTCTTAATAAACAGGTCCGATTTCAGATATCAATTTACCTATCGGACAATCGTGAGGTTTCGGATTTGGTTCTCGGCCATATCCCACCCACACGTCGGCTTCCCAAGAACAGACGACGCAGCGCCGAGTATAGTACCCACCACCTTGATAGGCGCTAGGCATAAAAGCTCGCCCTATATGGAAGCGAGACAGTTCTATTTGAATTTTTACCTTTTCATCGCTTATCATCGAAGGCTCCTGATAATTTTCTTTGCCCAGCGGCGGGACATTGTTATTAGGTAATCTTCAGACGACCCTTCGTCTAGTTCTCGTTGGGTGTGGTTTGAAATAGCTGCCCGCCACGCACGCCAAGCCAAATCATCTCCGCATGTGGTTTTGTTGTGATGGTTGGTTTTGTTCCAAGCGTTAAAGGCCGCTCGCTCATTTTTAAGAATTTCTTCACTGTCGCTCATCTACTTATTTCCTTTCCGTAATTCGGAAGCATCTACACAAACCTTGCCGCGCCCAAGACGCACCACAACCATTCCCTTGAGCTGTCCGGTGCATACTTCAGAGATGGTCCCCGGATAACCGTTGCAAGTAACCCTATCGCCTACTTGAAATTTGCTGCCTTCGTTTGTCATGTGAAACCCTCCACGCTCAAATTGTACATAACTCCCTTGCGGGAGTCAAATACAAAATGCACCGAAAGCAAAGTATTTTGTAAGTGCTTTGTTTTCAGCAAAGGGAGTCATCTATATAATCCCCGATATTTCGTTCCCCGGCCGCACACACGCTTCGTACACTCTCACATCGTGCTCCTCCACCCCCGCCGCCCACAACCTCACACTCAACCACAGAAGCCTCACCGCAATTACCATCAACGTCAGCATCCTCCCTTCACCTCCCTCCTGCACCTCCTCACCTCCAACCCCGCCTCCAGCAACACTCCCCATTCCCCGTCACTCTTCGGGTTCCACGGTCCACTTGTCTCCAACCTCAACTCCGTGAGAAACAGTTCCACCCTCTCCAACTTCTCCACAATCTCCCTCCGTGTCACCCTCCCCCCACCGTTGATCCAATTTCCTCCGCGTTCGTGTGTCATCCTTCACCATCCCCCTCGTCGCGAGTCATCTCCTCATAATTATCGTCATCCCACACCGCCGAGCACCGGCAAATCGGACACTTCCACAACGCATCGGGCACGCTCAACTGCCGCATATACTCCTCCTGCGTCAAATACACCAACCCGTGCGACAACTCCGGGT
>Ga0335083_10004018_pt1 | contig 18848 bp, 18 predicted proteins | sample Lox_Sample_42_FD_206716 | JGI IMG/M metagenome (GOLD analysis project Ga0335083, IMG submission 206716) | Soil microbial communities from Loxahatchee National Wildlife Refuge, Florida, United States - Lox_Sample_4.2 | ecosystem: Environmental > Terrestrial > Soil > Wetlands | place: USA...
GGTAGTAACAGGGAGTTGACGATCGCGCTTGATTTTCATACGCGCGTTTGAGACCCCTGGCCGGCACTGTGCCGGCTCACCGCAGGGCTTGCAAGTGCGGCTGCAACAAAGTTTCGGGCGGAATTGACGCCCAATCCGTGAAGATCGTCGATGAATGACGACGATCACGGCGACCGCGAAGTCGGGACGCCCGGGCAGCGGACTGCTACCCTTGCCGTTCGCCGGGCCCTAGCCAGTGCGCCCTTATCCGCCGAATCCTGCCGACAAGGTGTCGCCATGCACTGTTTCGTCTATGCCAGCCAGCGCAAGCCCGATACCTACCTGTGGCTGAGCCGCCGCGACGACTTCGCCTGCATCCCCCCGCCACTTGCCCTGATGCTGGGTGACCTGCGCCTTGCCCTCGAGGTCGAACTGAGCGGGCAACGCAAGCTGCCGCATGAAGATGCGCAACAGGTGATGCAGCATCTGGAAGAACAAGGCTGGCACCTGCAGCTGCCGCCCAAGGAAACCCTGGCGGCGGCCAACCATCCCGCCTACAACAGCGCGCCCGAGGATCGCCGCGGCGAGCCGTGAAAACCCATCGGCGTTAACACCGGATTACCGTCTGCCGCTGTCACGATTCCTATACTCCGCGCCCATGGCCTATTCAAAAACACGTCGCCCGCCCCCGTTCCTGCAAGCCCTCGCCTGGTTCATACCCGGCCTCATCGCCACCGCCATCGCCGCACTTGGCGCTCACCCGCTGGCATTGATTCCGCTGCTGGTCGCCAATGCACTGACGATGGCGGCGGTGTGCCATGCGATCGGTTTCGATCCGGAACCGCGTTTTGGTCGCACGGTGCTCCGTCGCGGCGCGGCCTACCTGGTGATGTTCACGGGCTACGTGGTGCTGGTGTTCCTGCTGGTCGCCTGGCCGATGCTGATGCTCAACCAGGCGCCCAGCCTGGGTGGCGCGTTGATGCTCGCTGGCGCCCTGGTGATCGCACTGGCCGCGCTCTGGCGTGTGTGGCCCGCCTTTGGCCTGGTTTATGTGTGGGATGACGCGTATCCGGCGCAGAGCGATGGCTCGTGGATCTTCACCGCGACTGCGCGCAGCCTCGCTTTCGGCCGCCATCTTTCGCGTGAGGAGAGATTCTTCACCCACTTCCTGCCGGCGGCGTTCGCGCTGCTGGTGCTGGCCTTCATCGGCATCGCGCTGACCGGGCTGTACGGCGTGATGCCGTCCGAACTGCGCACGGCGGCACTGGCGATCTACGGCGTGGTGCTGATGCCGCTGGGTTGCTTGGTGATCGCCAACCGTACGCTGCGCGCCTTGCTCTGCGAGAACCGCCGCCCCTCGCGCCAGCCTTCTGCCGGCGTGATGGAGCCGCCTTCCGCGCCCGCGCCCAAACCTGCCCCGCCTTTGACCGAACAGGAACGCACTGCCGGCACGCCGGAACAGGCCCAGGCGCTGCTTGTCGCCACGCGCGATGGCGACATCGAACGCGCGCTGGCGCTGGTCGAGGCCGGCGCCGATCCCAACACCAGCCCGGCCAGCGGTGATCGCGACCAGCGACCGGTGCTGATGCTGGCGGCGTTGCTGCCCGATACGCGGCTGCTCCGGGCCCTGATCGCCAAAGGCGCCGACGTCAATCGCGCAAGCGGCGGCCTGACAGCGCTGCTCGCAGCCACGCGCGACAGCTGGCACGGCCGTGCCGAAGCGGTGATGACCCTGCTCGCCAATGGCGCCAATGCGCTGGCCACCGATGGCGAAGGCAACACGCCGCTGCACGGCGCCGTACTCAGCGGCGAGCCTATCGTGGCGGCCATGCTGCTGGACGCCGGCGCGACCATCAATGCGCTCAACAAGTCGCGCCTTAGCCCGCTGACAGTGGCCTGCCGCGCAGCCAACTGGCCGGTGGCGAAATTCCTGCTGGAACGCGGCGCCAAGCCCACGCCCGCCGATGGCGAGCCTGCACTGGTTGCGGCTGCCGGCGTGACCGACGACGACGTGGAAGGTGTGAAGCTATTGCTCAAGCACCGCGCCTCGGTCAACGCCGTGGATGCGCGTCACCGCAGTGCGCTGATGTCCGCCGCGTCCGAAGGCCATGAACAGATCGCGCGCGTGCTGCGCGGCGCCGGCGCCGACGTGAACCTTGCCGACCGCCACGGCAGCACCGCCCTGATGGACGCGGCACGCGCCGGCGCGGTAGCCATCGTCAAACTGATCGCCGAAGCGCAACCCGATGCACGGGCCCGTGACAGCCATGGCCGCGATGCGCTGACGCTCGCCTGCCAGTCGCCACGCGCCCATGCCGAAATGGTGCGCGCCCTGCTCGCCCTTGGCGCCGAACCGAAGGCGGCCGGCAGCGACGGCCGCAGCGCGCTGGACCATGCCGCCGCCGCGGGACGCTGGGACTTGGTTGCCCTGCTCGATCCCGAGACGCCGCTGCCAGCTAGCCTGAGCGTGGATGCCCTGCCCGAAGGCGCGGACACGCCGGCCCATCTGCTCGATGCGCTGCGATTCGGCCACTGGGCCATCGTCTCGACATTCACCACGCGCGTGCGCGAGTGGCCGCAGTCGCAGCTTGCCCAGCTTTATCTCGACCTCGCGACACCAGGGCTGGGTGCCGCACGCCGGTGGCTTCTCGATCACGCGCTGGAACCCGAAGCGCGCCTGCAGCCGCAACTGGTGGATGATGCTGACGTCGACGAACACCGCGAACCGCAGCTTCCGCCGCTGGGCCGCCGCCTGTTCGATGCCTTGTTGCAACAACTGCCCGCAGCGTCCGAAGCCGTGGAAGACCTTCTGCAAGCCGGCGCCACGCCGGCCGGTGCTGGCTTGCTTGCTCAGGCGCTGTTTCGCCTGGAAGACAGCGTGCAAGGCGCCGCCTTGCCATTGGCCATGCTCGAACGCGGCGCCGATCCATTCGGTGCGGACGCGCGCGAACGCACGCCGGTGCACCTGGCCGCCACGTTCGGACAACTGCCTTTGTTGCAGGCGCTGCTGGCACGCGGCTGCGATCCCAACACGCGCGATGGCAACGGCCGCACGCCGCTGTTCGCGGCACTGGAACACGGCGAGCAGGCGTTGCCGCTGGTCCGTGCGCTGGTTTCGCACGGTGCCGATCCCGAAGCGATCGACGCCAACGGCGAGACACCGCTGGGTCTGGCGCTGGAGCACGATGCCGTCGAGCGCTGGTTGAACTGGGGTGACTGGGCGCGTCCGATGCGCCCGCTGCGGGCCGATGATCTGCCGCTCGCGGCCGCCTCGGGTGCACTCATCGCCGTGGAGCGTCTGCTCGAACTGGGTTTCCCGATCGATACACGTGACCACCAGGGCGCCACCGCCCTGCTGCATGCCTGCGGCGCCGGACATCGCGACGTGGCGGCGCTGCTGCTGGACAAGGGCGCGGATGCATCGCTCGCTTCCACCAATGGCATCACGCCACTGGCGGCCGCCGTGAGCGCTCGCCGCGACGCACTGGTGGACTTGCTGCTGCAACAAGGTGTCACGGTCGACCAGCGTTTGCCCGGCGAAGCGACGGCACTGATGGTCGCCGCGGCGATGGGTTATCCGGATATCGCCGAACAGTTGCTGGAAGGCGGTGCCGAAGTGAACGCAGTGGACGCGCGCGGCCACGCTGCACTGCACGCCGCCGCGCAATACGGCTTCGACCACAACGACAGCCTGCGTGCGCGCCGGTTGTTCGACGCGCTGCTCAAGCACAACGCCGACGTGAGCCTGACCGACAAGGAAGGCAAGACGCCGCTGCTGCTGTTGCTGGGCGCGCACCTGCGCCCGGGCAGCGAATGCGATCCCACGCACATCGGCGCGCTGGTGCCCGTGCTGCTCGATGCTGGCGCATCGCTGGAACACGCCGACCAGCGCGGCGTCACGGCGCTGCATGCCTGCGCCATGCACGCCCTGCTGGCTCCCGCACGCGTGCTGCTGGCGCGCGGCGCCGACCGACAGGCCGCCGATGCGTTCGGTCGCACCGCCGCCGACGTGGCGCGCACCATCGGCTACGTGGACATCGCCCACGAACTGGCCGTACGCAGCACCGGTGCAGTGCCCAGTGTCAGGCAGATGCTGCGGCAGCCGGCGCAACCGGCGGATTGATGGAATGAAGGCCCGCGCAAGCGGGCCTTCTTCGTTAAGGCGATGGCGTTGAAATTCTCGTTTCTTGTGTGAGCCCACCCAGTGCGCGATGACCTACTAAGCGCTGACGCAGCTGACCTGCATCCACTGGCGATAACCACACCGTGAGATTTTCCGGAGGGCCGCGGTCGCGCACTGGGTGCGCTCCCACAACGATTTGTGCAGCGGCCTGTTTCCTGTAGGAGCGCGCACCCAGTGCGCGATGACCTACGAAGCGCTGATGCGGCCAACCTGCATCCATAGGCGACAACCACACCGGGATATTCTCTGGAGTGTCACGGTCGCGCGCTGGGTGCGCTCCTGCAGCGCACCTTCGCAGACTTTCAACGCGTCACATCCTCATCATCCGGCGTGACATGCGTTGGCTTCTCGCGCTCGCGTTCCGCCTCCGGCGAGGCGTCCGCCTGGAACAGCTGCTCCAGGTCCACCAGGGCTTCGCGCGTGGTCTGCACGATGCGCGCATCGTCGTCGTAGACCAGGTACTGGCGTTTGAGCAGTTCGGCATCCTGGCGACGGAAGCGCTCGACGCGATCGGCGGCCAGCTCGGGCGAGAGGCCGAGCGCCTCCAGCGTCAGGCGCGTCATCTTGAGGCTGGAATACAGCGTCTCGCGCACGGGCACTTCCACGCCCAGATCCATCAGGCGAAACGCATGCTGGCGATTGCGTGCACGCGCCACGATCCTCAGGCCCGGGTACATGCGGCGCACCAGGCGCGCCGTGCGCAGGCTGGCTTCCGGATCGTCCACCGTCAGCACGAATACCTCGATCTGGTCGACCTGTGCCGCGCGCAGCAGTTCGGGGCGCGCGGGGTCGCCGTAGAAAATGTTGCTCTGCGTGCCGAAGCGCTGCACCAGGTCGATCTGCTCCACCGAATGATCGAGCGCCACGAAGGAAATGCCCTGGGCCCGCAACACGCGCGCCACGATCTGGCCCATGCGTCCATAGCCGGCGATAAGCACGCGCGGCGAATCGGCGACGATGGTGTCGAACTCGCGCGTCTTCTTCGGCTTGGCGCCCATGTATCGCCCCAGCAACGCCACCATCAGCGGCGTGAGGGCCATGGACAGCGTGATGGCCAGCACCTGCAGGCCGTGCTGCTCGCTGGTGATGATGTCCTGCTCGCGCGCGAGTTTCAGCACCACGAAGGCGAATTCGCCGCCGCAGGCCAGCAGCACCGCCAGCCGAAGCGCGTCACGCGGCTCCAGGCCGCCGACCACGCGGCCCAGCGGCCACAGCAAGACACCCTTGATCAGCAGCAGGCACAGCACCAGCAGCGCCACCGCCAGCGGCTGCCCGATCAGTAGCGACACGTCCATCGACATGCCCACGCTGATGAAGAACAAGCCGAGCAGCAAACCCTTGAACGGCTCGATATGCGATTCCAGCTCGTGCCGGTATTCCGAATCGGCCAGCAGCACGCCGGCGAGGAAGGCGCCCAGCGTGGAAGACACGCCCACTTTCTCCATCAGCCATGCCGTGCCCATCACCACCAGTAGCGCAGTGGCCGTGGACACCTCCACCGTGTCCGCCTTCGCCACGAAGCGGAACACAGGGCGCAGCAGATAACGACCACCCACCATCACGGCGACGATGGCGCCGACCGTGCGCAAGACGACGTAGAGATCGAAACCGTGCTTGCCCGATGCGGTTGCCAGCAGCGGCACCGCCGCGATCAGCGGAATGGCAGCGAGATCCTGGAACAGCAGGATCGCGAACGCCTGCCGTCCGTAACGCGTGCCCGCTTCCTTGCGCTCGGCGAGGATCTGCAGGCCGAACGCGGTGGACGACAACGCCAGGCTGCCGCCGACGATGGTCGCCGCGTTCACCGTCAGTCCGAACAGGTAATAGGCCGCGGCGCCAATCAGCAGGCTGGTCGTCATCACCTGCAGCAGGCCGGTGCCGAACACCTGGCGGCGCATCACCCACAGGCGTTGCGGGGACAGTTCCAAGCCGATCACAAACAGCATCAACACCACGCCGAACTCGGAGATGGTGGCCACGCCTGCCGTATCGCTGATCAGGCCCAGCTCCTGCGGACCGATGATGATGCCCGCCACCAGGTAACCCAGCACGGAGCCGAGCTTGAAGCGCTTGGTGAGCGGCACCGCGATGACGGTGGCCACCAGGAATACCAGCGCTGTCTCCAGAAAATGGTGGCTGTCCACTCGCACGCTCCATTCGGGGAACACGCATTATTCCACGCACATGGCGTCACGACCCGTTTCGCAACGACGCCGCGTTCGACGCGCGTCACATCCGCGAAGCTCACGCGGCCAGCGGCAAGCCTCGCCACTGCTGCGTAAGAATCGTGGCGAGGCGCTCCACTGGCGCGGCAGGCTCCGCTTCGGCGCGATGCAGGCACAAGCCCAGCGAGCCCAGCGCCGGCAACGACGTATCGTGGGGTTCCAGTGCACGCACCGACGCGGGAAGTCCCAAGGGCGTGCGCAGGGAAACCCCAAGGCCCGCCGCCACCGCGGCCCACGTTCCGGCCAGGCTGGCGCTGGTAAAAGCAATGCGCCAGGGAATATGTGCGCGATCGAGCGCGGCCGTGGCCGCGCTGCGCATCATGCAGGGCGCTTCCAGCATCACCAGCGGCAACGGCTCGCTGTCCTGCGGCCACGCGGACGCCGCGTTGTCGCCCGCGATCCAGCGCAACGGCACTTCGCCCAAGCGTTCGGCATGTGGCGAGGCGACGCCTGCATCCCACGCCAGCGCCAGGTCGAGACGACCGGACGACACGCGCTCCAGCAACTCCAGGTTGCGTGCGATGCGCACTTCCACCTTCACCCGCGGATGGGCGCGCGCGAACCGGCCGAGCACCTCGGTGAGCAGGCTCTCCCCGAAATCTTCCTGCAGGCCCAGCCTCACCCAGCCTTCCAGCTCGGTGCCGTGGAGGGCGGCGGCGGCCTCGTCGTTGAGTTCCAGCAGGCGTCGCGCATAGGCCAGCATGGTTTCGCCCGCCTCGGTGAGCGCCATGCCACGGCCCGACTTGCGCAAGACCGGGGTGCCGGCCTGCTCCTCCAGCTTCTTCAACTGCGCGCTGACGGCCGAAGTGGAGCGGCCGAGCCGCTCGGCGGCCTTGGCAAAACTGCCCAGTTCGATGCCGGTGGCAAAGGTGCGCAGCACGTCCAGGTCGAAGTTCATGCGTCGCATGGCAATCATCCTGTTTTTCAGGAATATCGGTTCGATATTTTCCGATTTTCAGAACGATACTTTCCGCCCTACGCTGGGAACCGTCAACCCCGACCCCGGAGGATTCATGGCCATTCCATCCGATCACGGCCAGCGCAGCTTTGGCGACGTCGCCCCCTCGCTGGCGGAACTCACCGATCGCGTGCTGTTCGATGGGGTGTGGCAGGACCCCGCGCTGTCGCCCCGCGACCGCAGCCTCGCCACGGTGTCCGCGCTGATCGCGCTGGGACGCACCGAGCAGTTGCCCTTCCACCTTCGCCGCGCCCGCGACAACGGCGTATCGCCGGAGGAGCTTGCTGCGCTGGTGACCCATCTCGCCTTCTACGCCGGCTGGCCCGTTGCAGCATCCGCGGTGATCCGGCTGCGCGAACTCGCGCAAGAGGAAGCGCGTCCATGATCGCCATGCAGTACAGCTTCACCCTGCCGGCGGATTACGACATGGCGATCATCCGGCGCCGCATCGCCGAGAAGGGCCATTTGCTGGACCACTTCGAAGGCCTGCACATGAAGGCCTATCTGCACGCCACGCGTGGCGAGGACAGTCGCGAGAACCTGTATGCACCGTTCTACGTATGGCGCGACAGCGAGGCGATGCAGCGCTTTCTGGGCGGCGCGGGATTCGAGGCGCTGGTGCAGTCCTTCGGATGGCCGTCCATCCGCTGCTGGCAGGTGTGGGATGCTACCCTTCCTCCCGAGGCAGCGCATGCGCGATTCGCTTCGCGCGACATCCAGCCGATCGCTCCGTACACCGCGCTGGAAGCATTGCGCCGCAACGAACTGGCGCGCATGCAGCATGACCTCGAGCGCGGCGCGCTGGCCGCGGTCACCGCGTTCGAACCCACCACCTGGACACGGGTGAGCTTTCGTCTCTACGACGAGATGCCGCTCCGCTCACCCGGCGAAGGCGCGCAGCGTTACGCCGTCGGCCATGTTTCCCAACCCTGATCACCGGAACCACCACCATGCCTCTCGTTCGCATCTCGCTTCGTCGCGGCAAGTCCACCGAACACATCGCCGCCATCCGCAACAGCATTTATCGCGCCATGACCGAGTCCTTCAACGTGCCGGCGAACGATCGCTTCATCCTGGTGCACCAGCACGACGCGGAGGAGTTCGACTATGACGCCAACTATCTCGACATCGCGCGCACCGACGACCTGGTGATCATCCAGATCGCCTGCAACAACTCGCGCACCATCGAAACGAAGAAGGCGTTCTACAAACGCGCCGCCGAACTGCTGAGCGCCGAGCCCGGCCTGCGCCCGCAGGACGTCTTCATCAATCTGCTGGAAACGGCCAAGGAGAACTGGTCGTTCGGCGATGGCGTGGCGCAATACGGATGACGCCCATCTCGTAGGAGCGCACCCAGTGCGCGACCGCAGCCTCACCGGTGGCCATGCGCTCAGCCTGGACTGCCAGTGGTGCCGCTTCATCGCTTCGCAACGTCCCCTCGGGGGCTCGGCTTTTCGCGTACTGGGTGCGCTCCTGCAGGGCGGGCGTCGACCAGCAGGCGCCGAGGACCCGCGCCTTCCGTCGCCCGCTTGTCACGGGGATTGCGCAGGCGACAGCGATCGATCGACAGGCAACCACAGCCGATGCAGTCGTCCAATGTGTCGCGCAGTTTCTTCAGCTGAGCGATGCGTGCGTCCAGCTCAGTGCGCCAGGCGGCCGAGAGCCGCGTCCAGTCCTCGCGCGCGGGCGCGGCATCGGCCGGCAGTGCAGCCAGCGCCACGGCAATCTCCGCGAGCGATATGCCCACCCGCTGGGCGACGCGGATGAACGAAACGCGCCGCAGCACCGCGCGCGGGTAGCGCCGCTGGTTGCCTACGCTGCGTTCGCTGCGGATGAGTCCCTTCGACTCGTAGAAATGCAGCGCGGACACGGCCACGCCGCTGCGCCGCGCCACCTCGCCCACCGCCAGCATGGTGGGCAGGCCGCCGGTTCCGGATCGGTTCTCCATGGCCTATTGACCTCAAGTTAAGTTGAGGTCCTAGATTGCCACGAACCACCATCACCGGTATCCGCCCATGTCCGAGCCGACCGTCTACCGCATCGACCGCTTCAACGTGCCTGCGCACGCCCTCTCCGCGTTCATGGCGCGGGTGCGCTTTACCCAGCAGATGCTGGATGCATTGCCAGGCTGCCGACAAAACCTCGTGCTCACCCAGTGCGACCTGGCAGGCGAGTACAACGTGATGACCGTGGTGGAGTGGCACGACGCGTCACACATGGCCTCGGCCAAGGCGGCGATGCAACGGCATTACGGGAAGGAAGGCTTCGATCCCGCCGCCTTCATGCAAGAGCTTGGCGTGAAGGCGGACCTTGGCGTGTACCGTGACGCCTGACGGACACGCCTGACGGACGATGCGCGAGAACCCGTGCGCCACCGGCGGCGCCTGGGCGAGCCGGGCGAAGCCTCGCCCAGGCGTTCATCCCCGGTCACGCTTCCGGCTGGTGCGCATGCGCGCCGTCACTCACCGCGCAACCAGCGCGCGGCATCGATGGCGAAATAGGTGAGGATGGCGTCGGCGCCGGCGCGCTTGAATGCGGTAAGCGATTCGAGCACCACCGCCTTTTCGTCCAGCCATCCATTCTGCGCAGCGGCCTTGAGCATCGCGTATTCGCCGCTCACCTGGTACACGAAGGTCGGCATGCCGAAGGCATCCTTGACGCGTCGCAGAACGTCCAGGTACGGCATGCCGGGCTTCACCATCACCGCGTCGGCGCCTTCGTGGATATCCAGCTCGATCTCGCGCAACGCTTCATCGGTATTGCCCACGTCCATCTGGTACGTGTGCTTGTTGCCCTTGCCGAGGTTGCCCGCCGAGCCCACCGCATCGCGGAACGGGCCGTAGAACGCGGAGGCGTACTTGGCCGAATACGCAAGGATTCGCGTGTGGATGTGGCCCGCGCCTTCCAACGCGTCGCGGATCGCGCCGATGCGGCCGTCCATCATGTCCGACGGCGCCACGAAATCCATGCCTGCCTCGGCCTGGGCCAGCGACATCTTGATCAGGGCTTCGATGGTCGGCTCGTTCATCACATAGCCGTGTTCGTCGATGAGACCGTCCTGGCCGTGCGTGGTGTACGGATCGAGCGCCACGTCGCCGATGAGCCCGAGCTCGGGATACTTCGCCTTGAGCGCGCGCGTGGCGCGCTGCATCAGGCCATCGGGATTCCACGCCTCACGTGCGTCTTCGGTCTTCACCGCCGCGCCGGGCGAAGGAAACAGCGCCAATGCCGGAATGCCCAGCCGTACGCACTCGCCCGCGAGCTCGAGCAGCCCGTCGATCGACAGACGCTCCACGCCCGGCATGGAAGGCACCGCTTCGCGCTGGCCTTCGCCCTCGATGACGAACGCGACCATGATCAGGTCGCTCGCCAGCAAGGTGTGTTCGCGCATCAATGCGCGGGAGAAGGCATCGCGGCGCATGCGGCGCATGCGGACGGCGGGAAAACTCATGGGCTGACCCTCGGGCAAGACATTCGTCCATTTTAGCGCGTCGCGCCGAAAGAACCGACGTTTTGCATAGACGCGACGCCTGAGACAGCAAGGAACCACGCTGCGTGAACGCACCAACTTGCGAACACTCAAGCGACACGTTTACCGGCGCAGTCTCCCCCTGCCCATCCGAAGGAGCCCAGACCATGAGCCTGTCACCCGCCCGACACAGCCACTGGCCCCTCGCTGCCGACGCCCGCTACGTGGGCCCGCACGAAGGCACCGATCCCATCGACGTCACCGTGGTGATGCGACGACGCGGCGACCATCCAGCGCCCGCTTCCTGGCCGCACCGCGCAGCGAGCACGCGCGAAGCATTCGGCGCGCAATGGGGCGCCGATCCCGCGGATGCCCAGAAGATTCGCAGCTTCGCCAAGCAACACGGCCTGATTGAAACCGGTTGCGAACTGCATCGCCGCGTGATGCACCTGCGCGGGACGCCGCAGCAGCTGCAGGAAGCGTTCGGCGTGCAACTGGGGCGTTACCAGGTAGGCGCGGACGGCGAGGAAAAGATCGGCTGTCGCGGCAAGCCTGCCCTGCCTTCCGATGTGGCGCCTGCCGTCATCGCGGTGCTGGGCCTCGACCAGCGGCCAGTGGCACGACCGCACTTCCGCCGCCTCGCCAAGGCCGCAGCCGCCACTTCGTTCACGCCGGTGCAGATCGGCAAGCTCTACGCCTTTCCGACAGCCACCGACGGCACCGGCCAGACGATCGCGGTGATCGAGCTCGGCGGTGGTTACACGGCCAGCGATTTCAGCCAGTACATGAAGTCGCTGGGCATCACCAAGGTCCCCAAGGTCAGCGTGGTGTCGGTAGCCGGCGGCAAGAGCAAGCCCGGAGGCGACGCCGATGCCGAAGTGATGCTCGACGTGGAAGTGATCGGCGCGCTCGCCAGTGGTGCATCGATTGTCGTGTACTTCGCACCCAATACCGACCAGGGTTTCTACGAAGCCATTTCGCAGGCCGCGCACGACACCACGCATCATCCATCGGTAATCTCCATCAGCTGGGGCGGTCCGGAGGACAGCTGGGCCTCTTCTTCCCTTGATGCGATGCAGAGCGCACTGCAGGACGCCGCGGCATTGGGCGTCACAGTCACCGCAGCCAGCGGTGACAGCGGCTCGACCGATGGCGAAACCGATGGCGCGCAGCACGTGGATTTTCCCGCATCCAGCCCGTACGTATTGGCCTGTGGCGGCACCAAACTCACGGCAAGCACCACTACGATCAAGACCGAAACCGTGTGGAACGAAGAGGCCAGCGATGAAGGCGCCACCGGCGGTGGCGTCAGCTCCAGCTTTGCGCTGCCGACATGGCAGACGTCGTCCAAAGTGCCCAAGGGCGCCAAGGGCTTCGCGGGACGTGGCGTGCCCGACGTGGCCGGCGATGCCGACCCCACCACCGGCTACACCATTCGCGTGGATGGCCAGAACGAAGTGATCGGCGGCACCAGCGCCGTCGCCCCGTTATGGGCCGCCCTGGTGGCACGCTGCAACCAGCACCTGGGCCAGAACCTCGGCGATCCGCACGAGGCCCTGTACAGCATCAGCAAGTCTGCCTTCCGCGACATCACCTCAGGCAACAACGGCAGCTTCAAGGCCGCCAAGGGCTGGGATGCCTGTACGGGACTGGGTAGCCCGAAAGGACAAACGTTGCTGACCGCGCTGTCGTCGATGAAGCCCACCACCCGGCACTGAACACCGCACGCGCATTTGCAGGAGCGCACCCAGTGCGCGAAAAGCCTATCCCACCAAGGGAACGTTGCGAAAAGCGGTGCCTCAGCAAGAGGCATCGATGCGACACCATGGTCGCGCACGGGGTGCGCTCCTGCAGGAGTGAGGCTCGCTCAACGTTCGTCCACCACCACATTGCGCAACGTGCCGATGCGCTCGATCTCCACCTCGCATACGTCGCCGGCCTTCATGTAGACCGGCGGCTTGCGCGCGTAGCCCACACCAGACGGCGTGCCCATCACGATCACATCGCCCGCGGCCAGGGTGATTGCTTCGCTGAGGATCGCGATGGTCTGCGCCACGCTGAAGATCATGTCGCTGGTGGAGGCGCGCTGCATCACCTTGCCATTGAGTCGGGTTTCCAGCATCAACCCTGCCGCGCCTGGTGGCAGTTCGTCAGCTGTCACCAGGACGGGGCCAAATGCGCCGGTGCCGTCGAAATTCTTGCCTATCGTCCACTGCGGCGTTCGCATCTGGTAATCGCGGACGGAGGCATCGTTGAACACCGTGTAGCCGAAGACATGATCCAGCGCCTCCTGTTCGGCGATATGGCGGCCGCCGCGCCCCAGGATCACCGCCAGCTCGCCTTCGTAATCGAGATCGCCGGATACGCGCGGGCGCACCAGCGGCTGCCCGTGACCGATCAGGCTCGACGCGAAGCGCGCGAACAGCGTGGGGTAATCCGGCGGCTTGAAGTCGAACTCGTGCGCGTGATCGCGATAGTTCAGACCCAGGCAGATGATCTTGCCCGGTTGCGCACAGGGCGGCAGGAACGTGACGGCAGAGTCGTCGATGGCAGGTCCGGATTGCAGGTCATCGATCGCGCGCGCACGCTGTTCGGCGTGCATGGCGGCAATGACGCCGATGTCCGCAGCAAACACCGCCTCGCTTTCGCACAGGCCATGCCAGCTGTCGCCTTCGTTCACGGCAATGCCCTTACGTCCCTCCTGCTCGAATCGCAAGAAACGCATGTCTTTGCTCCGGCGCGATGGAGAACGCCACTGTAGAACGACTCGCGACCACGCGAAAATCCCTCGACGCTGCGTTTCCCGCGATTCGCCCGGTGGGGCTTGGTCGGGCCGGTGTTCTCTGGTCGAATGAAGACCTTCCTGCGCGGAGCCGGGCATGCAAGACGCCGAATTCGAGAAGTCCCTGTTCCAATCCATCGCGTTGTCGCCGATCGCCACCCTGGTGACCGATCCGCAGCTGCCGGACAACCCGATCGTCTGTGCCAACGAAGCGTTCTGCCGCCTGACGGGTTACGAGAGGCACGAGATCGTGGGCCGCAATTGCCGATTCCTCGGCGGCCCGGGCACGGAAGTCTCGGCGCGCGCCCAGTTGCGCAAGGCTGTGGCCGAGGGAACGCCGGTACTGACCGTGCTGCTCAACTATCGAAAGGATGGATCGCCCTTCCGCAACGCCGTGATGATCGCGCCCATCCTGGACGCGGGTGGCAAGGTGACCTACTTCGTCGGCTCGCAGATGGACGTCACCGCCGAAGCCACCGCGCCAGCCCATGCGCAACGTTCCGCCGAACGGGTGGCAGGCCTGACGCCGCGGCAGCGCCAGGTGCTGGAGTGGATGGTGAAAGGCCATCGCAACAAGCAGATTGCCACCACGCTCGGCATCGAGGAAAAAACCGTGAAGATGCACCGCGCCAGTCTGCTCAAGCGATTGGGCGCGGCCACCAGCGCCGATGCCATCCGTATCGGGATCGAAGCCCGGTCGCTGGACGGAACCGGGCCTTCCTAAGAACAAAGGCGGTATTGCCGGGCCCGCACCAGGGGCGGTAGAAACACAGCTGCGCGCAGACGGCTTTGCGCAGCGAGGGGTTTCCCTGATCACCAGCGACTGCGGCCTGCCGCCGCCGTTGCGTGCGGGGAGCCGCAACGCCCGGATGGAGTCCAGTGCTCATGAGGCGAGATCCCGACAATCGGCTGGAAGCAGGGCCGCTATCGGTCGGCGCGGGCCGACCATCCTGCATGGATCCGGCTGCGGCACCCCCCGTCCGCTTCTATACGGACGAGCGTTTTCCGGCACGCGCCATCGAACTGCTGCGGTCGGTCGGTGCACGGGTGCAGACCGCTGACGAGGCAAACCTCAGCGGCGCCTCCGCGGAAGACCACGCGGCGTACGCACGCATGCGTGGCATGGCGCTGCTCTCGCTCGATCGCCACTTTCTCGATGACCGGCGCTTCCCGCCGCAACGCGGCCCGGCCATCTTCGTATTCCATTTCGGCGAAGGCTCGCTGGCAGACATGCGTCGCGCCTTCCGCTGCGTCGCCCCCGCCCTGCTGTCTCTGCGGGACGGCGGGCGCAGCGGCAAGGTGGATGCCCGCTGCAACGCCTGGGTGGAGCACGTCCACCTGAGCGACGGCACCCAGACGCATACCTCCCGTCGCCTGTGGCGCGGCAAGCTGGAGGAGTGGAGCGCTACGCCCGCCTGAAGGCCGCCTTCAGCGGCCGGGACACATGGCCGGCGCCGTGAGGCTGCCGTTGGGCTGGCAATTGACGGGTTCGGCGCCCGGCTCGGGCATCGGCAGGTTGGGCCGGTAAGGTGCATACGACGGAGGCGACACCGCCGTGCCCGTGCCGCGCTTTTCCGCAGCCCGCATGACGGCAGCCGTGCCGGCAACGTCCAGCGCCTTGCCGGTGGCCCGTTCGAGCGCAGAAGGATTCACCGGCATCGCGGGCAACCCTTGTACCGCGGGCGCGTTGGCGACAGGTAGCAGCGTCGGCGCCACCCCATAGCGCGCCGCACCGGCCAGGGGAACGCGATAGGTCGAGGCCGCCGCTCCCTTGGCCGCCGGAAGCGAGAGGTCCACCGGACCGTCCGCGGCGCGTGCATCTGCCGCGAGCAGGACGGCGACCATCCAACAGCACGTCGATGACCACTTCATGTCACGGGCTCCTTGCCTGCCGATGCGCGGATGGTCGAATACTGCCCGGCCGGTCGCCACGGCGAAAGTGCTCAGCGCCGCGCTGGCGACCGGCAACGCGGTTTGCTTATGCTGGATGGATTCCGCCGACCACCGCGCAACGCCCTTTCGACCAAGGAGCAAGAGGCTTTGAACACTTCCCCTGAGACCGGCAGCCTGGCCTGCGTGGGCATCGGCATCACGCTCGGCTCGCACATCAGCCCGCTGGCCCGCAGTCACATCGAGCAGGCCGACGTGGTGTTCACCGCGGTATCCGATGGCCTGGTGGAGCTATGGCTGAAGGAAATGCACACGGACGTCCGCAGCCTCCAGCCGTTCTACAGCGAAGGCAAGTCGCGCGTGCAGACCTATCGCGAGATGGTCGAGGCCATGATGACCGAGGTGCGCGCCAACAAGCGCGTATGCGGCGTGTTCTATGGCCATCCCGGCGTATTCGCCTGGGCACCGCACAAGGCGATTGAAGTGGCGCGCCAGGAAGGTTATCGCGCGCACATGGAGCCGGGCATTTCGTCCGAAGACTGCCTCTATGCGGACGTGGGCATCGACCCGGGCCGCTACGGTTGCCAGCACTACGACGCCACGCAGTTCATGCTCTGCCATCGCCATGTCGACCCCAGCGCATGGCTGATCCTGTGGCAGGTGGGCCTGGCGGGCGAACAGACCAGCAAGCGCTTTTCCACCGGCGCTGCACACCGGCAGGTGCTGGTGGAGATCCTGAGCCGCGATTACCCGCTCGACCACGAAGTGGTGGTGTACCGCGCCAACACCTTGCCCTTCCAGGCACCGAGGATCGAACGCATGGCGCTGTCAGCACTGCCCCAAGCCGACCTCAACATGTCCGACACCATGGCAGTGCCCCCATCGCAACCTTTGCGTGAAGACTCGGACATCCGCGCCCGGCTGGCCGCGCTGGATGCGGCTGTTACAACGGATTGAAGGGGTTGTACGGCGTACTTGAAGATTGTTGCGGTAGCATCCGCTCGCTGGGATGGGAGCGCCCGGTAGGTCCGATGCACCAATCCGGCAAAGAGCGGCTATTCACTCAACCATGCACGTTAAAGGGGATAGCGCGATGTCGAACCTTGTGGCATTCCTGGAAAAGATGGGCACGGATGCGCGTTTGCGCCATGCCTCGCAAGATGAGCTGGCCCAAGCCCTGGCCAATACACAGATCGATGCTTCCGTAGGTGCCGCGATCATTGCCCGTAGCACGTCGGAGGTTTACGCGCTGATGGGTCTGAGGCCCATGTTTCACACTCTCGAGAACCCGGGCCCTCCGCCGGGAGTCCAGGAAGAAGGAGCCGAGGTGCCAGTGCCTCTCAAGGCAGACAGCTGAATCGATTGCTGTTAGGGGCGTAATTTCCCCGTTCTTCGAGTGAGTTCGCCAGCCCGTCAAGAAGCGGCGCTCATTGCTTACCTTCGAGCCGCCCGGGGCAACACCCGGTGCGGCTTTTGACATCTTGTCTCGATCTAAACACTGAGACGCCACCTTGTGGCGCTTTAGCAGGCCATATGCCATGGCCGTAAGACAGAGGTGGTCATGCCGCCGGGCGGATATTTTTCTTCAAAAAGGGCGCTATGATCGACTTCTCCCGAGTACTCCCCGGGGAGAGGGGAACGGCAGTCAGGGGAGTGCGTCGATCTACACGACCACCAGGGGAAAACGAGCCATGTCGAGCGTCATCGAGTTTCTGGAACGACTGGGCGCGGATGCGCAGCTGCGCCACGCGTCGCAGGAAGATATTGCGCGGGCGCTAGAAGAAGTGCAGATGGACGCCGATGTCGGCGCTGCCATCATCGCTCGCAGCACCAGCGATCTGTATGCGCTGCTCAAGCAGGAACCCATGTTCCATATCCTTGAGAATCCCGGTCGCGAAGACGAGGACGAAGAGGAAGAAGAGGGCGACGAGGAAGGCGAAGAAAAGAGCGCACTCGCTGCGGTCGTCGTTGGCTGCCACGCGGCCTCCGTCTCAGCCTGAGCCCATCGTGTACCGGCTTGGCATGACGAGTCGGAAGTTCCTTGGGGGCATGATCGCTCTCACGGGCATCTGTATTGGCATGGCCGCACACGCGGCCATGCCCGCTTCTGCTCCCCCGGAGCAATTGCTGCGACGCGCCTTTGAAATTAAGACGTCCAATCACGACGAGTTCCTGTCGATACTGGCGCAACTGCACCAACTGGAAGACAGCCTGCCGGTCGACGAGCAATGGACACTGCGCTATCTCGATGCGTGGCAGGCCGTTTTCGCGGGCAACGAGTCCCAGGCTCTCATTGGACTTCGACTAATCGCGGAACAGGCTCCCAGCCCCACGCTACGCCTTCGCGCCATGGCCACGATGGTCAACATCTTTGGCTTCGCGCACCGCTACGAGGAAGGCTTCATTCAGCTCAATCGGCTGACAGATCTACTGCCCCAAGTATCGGACCTCAGCGCGCGCTATGCCGCCATGGGTGAAGCAGCGCAGTTCCTGATCATTTCTCATCACTACGAACAGGCAGCCGAATACGCCGACCAGATGATGCAGAATATTCCCCAGGGCAAGAACGCATGCCATGCGGTTTATTACAAACTCCACGCACTCTTTCTTAGCGGCACAACGGTGCCCTCGCAGGGCGAATTCCAGCGCGGCATTGACCTATGCAATGCGGGCAACGATTCTCTTGCTGCAAATACCGTACGCAGCGACCTTGCTTCGCTTCATCTCCAAAAAGGCCAGACAAACGACGCGATACGGCTACTGGAAGAACACTATGCCGAGGTGGCAGGCTACAAATATCCGCCGTTGATGCAATATTTCAACATGCTGCTGGCCCAGGGCTACTACGCCTTGGATGACATGCAAAGGGCACGCAAACTTGCGCTGGCAACTGTCGAGAATAGGATAGAGAACGCCTACAGCTTGCCGCTCAGTCGGGCCTATGAGCTGCTCTACCGGATCGACAATCGACTTGGCCACACAGCTGAAGCACTGACCTACCATGAGAAATACATGGAGACCGACCGGGGATATCTCAGCGATGTCACCGCCGGCGCGCTGGCCTATGAAACCATCAAGCAGCAGGTGCAGGCCAAGCGCAACCAGGTCGACACGCTCAATCGCCAGAACCAGATCCTGCAGCTGCAGCGCCAGCTCGACCGCAAGGCGATGGAAACCAGCCGCCTCTACATTGCGCTGCTGCTCACGGTGCTCGCCTCCATTGCCTTCTGGCTGCTGCGCATCAAGCGCTCGCAGCTGCGCTTCAAGCGGCTGGCCACACGTGACAGCCTGACCGGTATCCACAGCCGCCAGCATTTCGTCGACGAAGCGGAGTTGCTGCTGCGCGCAGGCGCCAGGTCTTC
>Ga0335083_10004020_pt1 | contig 18835 bp, 14 predicted proteins | sample Lox_Sample_42_FD_206716 | JGI IMG/M metagenome (GOLD analysis project Ga0335083, IMG submission 206716) | Soil microbial communities from Loxahatchee National Wildlife Refuge, Florida, United States - Lox_Sample_4.2 | ecosystem: Environmental > Terrestrial > Soil > Wetlands | place: USA...
CGCCCGGTCTCATCTTGGCGTGTCACGCACGCCCCAGATGCCCGAGAGGCCACGGTCGACTGGGGTCGCGTCCGTTGGCGTGTCATGCACGTCGGGGAGGGGCGTCGGCACATCCCCGCGCGTCGGGCGAAGGACGGACCGTCATGCGCCGCCGACCCGCGGATCCGAGCATGCATTTCCTGCCACTCGGCGCCGGCGGGGCGTACCGTGGCAGTCCGTGCACGTGGGGGGAGGCGGTCGTACAGACCCGGCGAGTGTGGGATCGGTTGTGTCGAGGTCATAACGCACCTGGCGCGTCATGGAGGCGCTCGCCGAAGTTTGGCGATTTACCCCTCAAAAATGAGGGGTAAATCGCCATTGACCGCGGGTCACGCCATGGGGGGTTGGCCACAGCCCCTCGCGACCTTGTGAGCCGACCACAACGCCAATCGTTTACGCGCCAGCCACGGGGCATGCCTCGTCTGCCATGGCTCGGGCGGTTGGTCTGAATTGTCAGACTATGCAGGTGAAGCGCGGTGGGGTGCGGACGGGTCGAATGAATGCCCGGTCCGCGATCGGGAACATGCGTGGCGCGACAATCGACTGTCGTGTTGCGCTCGTCGGGGCGGCCGGCGGATCTGATGGTCGCCTGCACCGCGGCCCGCGGACGCCACCTCGTCCCGGCTACGCCACCCCGCGCGCCACGCACAACCGCTGAAGCAGCTCCATCGCCTCGCTGGGGTGCTCGGGCAGGGCGTCAAGAGCGCCGGCGGCGACCCGCAGGTCGTTGATCGTCGCCTCGCGTGCCTCGAGCGCGAACCGGCCGAGCCACCGAACCGCCGCGCGCTCGTACCGGTCGGGGTCGCCACCGCGCAGGACGAGGCAGATCCGCAGCGCGTCGTCGAGCCGCACTCTCGGCAGCTCGCGGGCCGCGGTGATCACGAGCGTCTCGTTCCCGGTCTCGAGTGCCCGGCGAAACCGGGCATAAGGGTTGCCGTCGCTCGTCATCGAACGTATGTTCGTATAAACCGCGGACGGATGCCGGCCGGCCTCGTGTGGCGCTGCCGCACGTCGGGTTCCTAGCGTCCTCGCGCAGCATCCGCCAGTGACCACTCTCGCTGCCACATGAGTCACGGACGAGCCCACTACGCTGGGAGGTACGCCCCCATCGCAAGCCGAATCTCACGCCATGCACGGCCAACTCACGCGGAGTAGGCTCCGCCCGTCGCGGCCACAGCTAAGGAGAGCGGAACAGAGGAGGTCTCGAAATGTCGGTTAAGGGGGCGGATCTCGAGTCCGAGTTGATCGACACGGTCTGCGAACGCGTCCGGGAGCGACTGCCGACCGACCAGGTGGCGCCGTGCGAGGCGTTCGTCCGCCAGTACTACCAGTGGGTCCCGGCCGAGGACCTCGCGGATCGCAACCCGCTGGACCTATACGGGGCGGCGGTGGCGCACTACAACCTCGCACAGCAGCGCACGCCCGGCGAGTCGAAGGTGCGGGTCTACAACCCGGACTTCGAGCAACACGGCTGGCAGTCGCCGCACACGCTGATCGAGATCGTGACCGACGACATGCCGTTCATCGTCGACTCGGTCACGATGCAACTGGGACGGCTCGGCTGCGGGATCGACCTGGTCATCCACCCCGTGATGAAGGTCAAGCGAAACGACGAGGGCCAGCTGCTCGAGGTGCTCGATCACGATGCGCCCGTCGACGGCGCCATCCGCGAGTCGGTCGTGCACGTCGAGGTCGGGCGCGAGCATGACCGGGCGCTGCTCGACCAGCTGCGCAAGACCATTGAACGGGTTCTCGTCGACGTCCGGGCCGCGGTCGAGGACTGGCAGGAGATGCGCTCGCAGGCGCAGGCGCTGATCGAGGAGCTCGACAGCGCTCCGCCGCCGACCGTCGACCCCGCCCTGACGGACGAGACCAAGGCGTTCCTCGCGTGGCTCACCGACGACAACTTCACGTTCCTCGGCTACCGCGAGTACGAGCTGATCGACGAGGGGGATGTGGCTCGCCTGCAGCCGATCGAAGGCTCCGGGCTCGGAATCCTCCGCGGCGTTCCCGCGAAGGCACCGAAGACGCTGAGCGGCAAGGCCCTCGCCGTGAGCCGCGAGCCTCAGATATTGCTTCTGACCAAGGCCAACTCGGCCTCGCCCGTGCACCGTCCCGCGTACCTCGACTACATCGGCGTCAAGAAGTACTCCGAGACCGGGCAGGTGATCGGCGAGCGCCGCTTCATCGGTCTGTACACCACGCGCGCGTACAAGGCGAGCCCGCGGTCGATCCCGATCATCCGCGGCAAGGTCGAAGGCGTGCTGGAACGGGCCGAGTTTCCGCCGGCCAGTCACGACCGCAAGGCACTGCTCGAGATCCTCGAGTCCTACACGCGTGACTCGCTCTTCCACATGGAGACGCAAGAGCTGTACGACCTGGCGATCGGGATCCTCGGCCTCGGCGAGCGTCAGCGCCTGCGGCTGTTCATGTGGCGCGACCCGCTCGAGCGGTTCGTCGAGTGCCTGGTCTGCATCCCGCGCGACCGTTTCAACACCGAGAATCGCGAGCGCGTGGGTCGGATTCTGATGGACGCGGTGGGCGGCGCCGCGCTCGACTGGACGCTCCAGCTGAGCGAGTCGCGTCTCGCGCGCGTTCACTACATCATCCGCCTCGGTGACGAGCCCGTGACCGGCTACGACGTGGCCACGATCGAGGCTCGCCTCGCCCAGACGATCCGCGCCTGGGAGGACGAGCTGCGCGAGGCGCTGATCGACGAGCACGGCGAGGAGGAGGGCATCAGGCTGTTCAGGCGCTACGAGCGCGCGTTCCCTGCCGGCTACAAGTCCGACTGGGTGGCGCGCTCGGCGGTCGCCGACATCGGCCGGATCGAGGAGCTCGCGGGCAACGACGAGCCGATCACGAGCCTGTACCGTCCGCTCGAGTCGCCGGAGGGGATCGTTCGCCTGAAGCTGTTCAGCTCCGGCGGCGTGCTGCTGTCCGAGGTCCTGCCGACGCTCGAGCACCTCGGTGCGAAGGTCGCCGACGAGCGGCCCTATGAGATCACGCCCGCCGACCGCGCCCCGGCCTGGATCTACGACTTCGGCCTGCAGGCGGACGCTGAGAACACCGAGCGCGTCCGTGATCTGCTCCACGACACGTTCCTCGGCGTATGGCGGGGCGACCTCGAGGACGACGCCCTGAACGGACTGGTGCTCGGCGCCACGCTTACCGGGCGGCAGGTGTCGATCATCCGTGCGATCGCCAAGTATCTGCGGCAGGGCGGCATCGGCTTCTCGGACACCTACATCGGGCGTACGCTGATCGGCCATCCGGAGATCGTCCGGCTCCTGGTCAGGCTGTTCGACGCGCGGCTTGACCCCGACGGCCACGACGAGGACGCCGCTGAGAGGTTCGGCAAGGAGATCGAGGAGGCGCTAGACGCCGTCCCGAGCCTCGACGAGGACCGGATCCTGCGCAGCTTCCTGAGCGTGGTGCGCGCGATCGTCCGCACGAACACATTCCAGCCCGGCGCCGACGGCAAGGCCCACTCGTACCTGTCGTTCAAGCTCGACAGCGCCCAGATCCCCGTGCTGCCGCTGCCACGGCCGCAGTTCGAGATCTTCGTCTACTCGCCGCGCGTCGAGGGAGTGCACCTGCGGGGCGGCCGGGTGGCTCGCGGCGGCCTGCGCTGGTCGGACCGCCCGGAGGACTTCCGCACGGAGGTCCTCGGTCTGATGAAGGCCCAGATGGTCAAGAACGCGCTTATCGTCCCCGTGGGGGCCAAGGGCGGCTTCGTGCTCAAGCGACCCCCGACCGGCGGCGGCCGCGAAGCGCTGCAGAACGAGGCGATCGCCTGTTACAAGACGTTCCTTTCGGGGATGCTCGACATCACCGACAACATCGTCGAGGGCGACGTCGTGCCGCCCAGGCGCGTGGTCCGCTACGACGGCGACGACCCGTACCTGGTCGTCGCCGCCGACAAGGGCACGGCCACCTTCAGCGACATCGCCAACGGCGTCTCGGCCGACTACGGGTTCTGGCTCGGTGATGCGTTCGCATCCGGCGGCTCGCACGGCTACGACCACAAGCAGATGGGGATCACCGCGCGCGGCGCCTGGGAGTCGGTCAAGCGGCACTTCCGCGAGCTCGGCACCGACATCCAGACGACCGACTTCACCGCGGTCGGAATCGGGGACATGGCGGGGGACGTGTTCGGCAACGGGATGCTGCTCTCGCGCCATACGAAGCTGGTGGCCGCGTTCAACCACCTGCACGTGTTCATTGATCCCGATCCGGATCCGAAGACCAGTTACAACGAGCGCCGGCGCTTGTTCGACCTCCCCCGCTCGGCGTGGAGCGACTACGACGAGTCGCTGATCTCGGAGGGCGGCGGCGTCTACTCGCGAGGCGCGAAGTCGATCACGCTGTCCCCCCAGGCCCGCGAGGCGTTGGACATCGAGACCGAGCGGCTCGCCCCCAACGAGCTGATCCAGGCGATCCTCAAAGCGCCGGTCGACTTGCTCTACAACGGTGGCATCGGGACCTACGTGAAGGCGTCGAGCGAGAGCCACGCCGACGTCGGCGACAAGGCCAACGACGCAGTCCGGGTCGACGCGCGCGCGCTTCGCTGCAAGGTCGTCGGCGAGGGCGGCAACCTCGGCGTCACCCAACGCGCGCGGGTCGAATATGCGCTGGGCGGCGGCCCAGAAAACAAGGGCGGGCGGATCATCACCGACGCAATCGACAACGTCGCCGGCGTCAATTGCTCGGACCACGAGGTCAACATCAAGATCCTGCTCGACGGTCTCGTCTCCGACGGCGACCTGACCGAGAAGCAGCGCAACGAGCTGCTCGAGGAGATGACCGACGCGGTCGGAGATCAGGTCCTCGAGGGTAGCTACACCCAAACGCAGGCGATCAGCCTCGCGCTCGCTCAGGCGCCGTCGATGGTGGACGTGCACGCGCGGTTGATCAGGTACCTCGAGCAGAACGCCGGGCTTAACCGCAAGCTCGAGTTCCTGCCGACCGACGAGGCGATCGACGAGCGCAAGGCCGCACATCAGGGGCTGGTCGCGCCGGAGCTGGCGGTCATCATGGCCTACATCAAGATCCACCTGTACCGGCTTCTGCTCGAGTCCGATCTCCCCGAGGATCCGTATCTCGCTCACGACCTCGAGCGGTACTTCCCGCCGCCGCTGCCCGAGCGGTACGCCGACCGGATGGAACGGCACCGCCTGAAGCGCGAGATCATCGCCACGGTCGTCGCCAATCAGCTCGTCGACCGGGCCGGAACGACGTTCTCGTTCCGCCTCGGCGAAGAGACGGGCGCGCTCCCGTCGGTGCTCGCGCGAGCGTACGCGGCAGCACGCGAGATCCTCGAAATGCGGCCCTACTGGGATGCCGTAGAGCGGCTCGACAACCACGTCGCGGCCGAGACCCAGCTCGACATGCTGATCGAGGGAAGGCGGCTACTCGAGCGCTCGACCCGATGGCTCGTCCGCGCCAACCCCTACCAGGTCAGCATCGCGCAGACGATCCGGCGCTTCGAGCCTGGTGCACGGCTCCTCGCCGCGTCGCTGCCCGACGCGCTCGAGGGCGCGGACCGCGAGGCGTTCGACAGGCGGGCGGCCGAGCTCGGGCAGGCGGGCGTCCCCGCCGAGCTGGCCAGGCGCACCGCCGGGATGCAGTCGATGCTCGCCCTGTTCGACATCGTCGAGGTGGCCGCCGCCACCGAGCACGAACCCGAGGACGTGCTGCGGGTGTACTTCCGGGTCGGCTCGCGGCTCGAGCTCAACTGGCTGCGCGACCGGATCATCGAGCTGCCGCGGGCCAACCGCTGGCAGGCGCTGGCGCGGGCGGCGCTTCGTGACGATCTGTTCAACCTGTACCGGGAGCTGACCCGCAAGGTGCTCGACACGGGCGGGGCGCAGAACGGGAGCGAGGCGGCGATCGACGCGTGGTCCGAGCGCAACGCCCCTGCGCTCGAGCGCTCGCTGGGGATGGTGGCCGACATTCGGGCGTCGCGGATCTACGACATGACGACGCTGCCGGTGGCGCTGCGGGAAATCCGGAGCCTGCTCCGCGGAACCACCAGGTCCGGCATCCCGACCGGGATGGGTGCGGTCACGATGGCCGAGTAGCGCGCCGGTCGGTGTGAAGCCAGCGGACGCAGGCCACAGCCAGCACGCCGACGTCGACGAGGCCGGCGACGAAGAAAGCCCCCGGCCCGGTAAGGATCCGGCCTGCAATCCGTGAGAGCACCTCCCCAAGCTATCGTCTCGCACGATCACCATGCCCAACAACGTCAACACCAGCGTCACCGAGCTTCCGGAATCACGCGTACGCGTCGAGGCGGAAGTGTCGCCCGAGGAGGTCGAGCGGCGCGTCCAGCAGGCCGCGCGCGAGCTCGGCCGCCAGCTGCGCGTGCCCGGGTTTCGCAAGGGCAAGGTGCCGCCGGCCGTGGTGATCCGGCGGCTGGGCCGTGACGCGGTCCTCGACGAGGCCGTCAGGAGCGCACTCGGGAGCTGGTATGCCGACGCGATCGCCGGCGCCGGGATCGCGCCCGTGGGAGAGCCCGAGCTGGACGTTCCGGGCGAGCTTCCCGCCGAGGGACAGCCGCTCCAGTTCTCGATCGAGATCGGCGTCCGTCCGACCGCCAAGCTCGGCGACTACAAGGGCCTCGAGGTCGGTCGTCGCGAGGCCCAGGTGGAGGATGCACAGATCGACGAGGAGATCGACCGGTTGCGCGACCGGCTCGCCACGCTCGACACCGCGGACCGGCCCGCCGAGAACGGCGACCACGTGGTGATCGATTACGTGGGCACGGTTGACGGCGAGGAATTCGAGGGCGGCGCCGGGCGCGATCAGCTGGTCGAGCTTGGGGCGGGCCGGCTCGTGCCCGGGTTCGAGGATCAGCTGCTCGGCGCGAGCGCCGGCGACGAGCGGACGATCACGGTCACGTTCCCCGACGACTATCCGGCGCCCGAGCTCGCCGGCAAGGAGGCGCAGTTCGCGGTCACGGTGAACGAGGTCAAGGCCAAGAACCTGCCCGAGCCCGACGACGACTTCGCCTCCGAGGCCGCCGGGTTCGACACGCTCGCGGAGCTGCGGGACGACATCGGCGAGCGCCTCCAGCAGGCCGATGCCCGCTCGCTCGAACGCGAGTTCGAGGATGCCGTGGTCGAGGCGGCGGTCGCCGAAGCCGAGGTCGAGGTGCCCGACAGGCTGATCCATGCCCGCGCACACGAGCTGCTTGAGGACACGTTCGCGGTGCTGGCACGACAGGGCGTCTCGAAGGACGCCTACCTCCGGATCACCGGGCGGGACGAGGAGACGCTCGCGCACGAGGCCGAGCCCGAGGCCGGGGCCGCACTCAAACGTGAGGCCGTGCTCGCCGCAATCGTCGAGGCCGAAGACATCGAGCCGACCGACGAGCAGGTCCGCGAGGCGCTCGAGCCGACGGCCGAGCGGCAGGGCACGACCGCCGAGAAGCTGTTCGAGCAGCTCGAGTCCGGGGGTCGTCTCGACCGCGTGCGCCGCGAGGTGGCGACCCGCCAGGCGATCGATCTGCTGGTGGCCGAGGCGAAGCCGATCAGCGTCGAGCAGGCGAAGGCCCGCCAGAAGCTCTGGACGCCTGGCAAGGAGGAGCCCGCCCATCCGGGGCAGGGGTCCTCCCCGCAGCTCTGGACTCCCGGCAGCTAACGCTGTAGAAGACCCGGATCGAAAAAGGCCCGACCGTGTCCACCCCCCACAGCAGGGCCTAGGCGATTGCTACAGTCGGCAGGATTCCGGCCGAGGAAGCGAAAGAAGCGAGAACGATGAGCCCACTCGTACCGATGGTTGTCGAACAGACCTCTCGCGGAGAGCGTGCGTTCGACATCTACAGCCGTCTGCTCAACGAGCGGATCATCTTCCTGGGGACGCCAGTGGACGATCAGATCGCGAACCTGATCGTGGCGCAGCTCCTCCATCTGGAATCCGAGGACCCGGACAAGGACATTTCCGTGTACATCAACTCGCCAGGCGGGTCGGTCTATGCCGGGCTGGCGATCTACGACACGATGCAGTTCATCAAGCCCGACGTGCAGACCATATGCGTCGGGATCGCGATGTCGATGGGCGCGCTGTTGCTGGCCGGAGGCGCCAACGGCAAGCGAATGGCGCTGCCGAACGCCAAGATCCTGATCCACCAGGTCTCCTCCGCGTTCCAGGGCCAGGCCACCGATATCGAGATCCACGCGAAGGAAATCATCGACGTCCGGCGGCGGCTCGATGAGATCATCGCCCACCACACCGGGCAGAGCCTTGAGAAAGTTCGGTCGGATACCGAACGTGATTACTTCATGAGCTCTGAGGAGGCCAAGGACTACGGAATCATCGACCGCGTCATATCCCAGCACTGAGGGGCTACCCTTAGGGCCAGGATAAGGCGGCGCTAGGCGACTCCGGGAGAGGGCATCACATGGCACGTCCGACCGACTCCAACGAACAGCTGCTTTGCAGCTTCTGCGGCAAGTCACAGAGGCAGGTCAAAAAGCTGATCGCTGGGCCCGGCGTGTACATCTGCGACGAGTGCATCGACCTCTGCAACGAGATCATCGATGAGGAGCTCACCGCTCCGCCGAGCTTCGACATCGAGAATCTCCCCAAGCCGCGGGAGATCTACGACGTCCTGAACGAGTACGTCGTCGGGCAGGAGCAAGCCAAGCGCAGCCTGTCGGTGGCCGTGTACAACCACTACAAGCGCGTTCAGATGATGCAGTCCGATGAGAACGACATCGAGCTGCAGAAGTCGAACATCCTGCTGCTGGGCCCGACCGGATGCGGCAAGACGTTGCTCGCCCAGACGCTCGCGAAGATCCTCAACGTCCCGTTCGCGATCGCTGACGCCACCGCACTCACCGAGGCCGGCTACGTCGGCGAGGACGTCGAGAACATCCTCTTGAAGCTGATCCAGGCCGCCGACTACGACGTCAAGAAGGCCGAGACCGGGATCATCTACATCGACGAGGTCGACAAGATCGCGCGCAAGGCCGACAACCCGTCGATCACGCGCGATGTATCCGGGGAGGGCGTGCAGCAGGCGCTGCTCAAGATCCTCGAGGGCACGACAGCGTCGGTGCCGCCGCAGGGCGGGCGCAAGCACCCCCATCAGGAGTTCCTGTCGATCGACACGACCAACGTCCTGTTCATCTGCGGCGGGGCGTTCGCGAACCTCGACAAGGTGATCGAGCGCCGGATCGGGCACCAGGGCGTTGGCTTCGGCGCGGCCATCCAGTCAAAGGAGCAGCGCGACACCGGCGAGATCTTCGAGCACTGCCTCCCCGAGGACCTGATCCAGTATGGCCTGATTCCCGAGTTCATCGGGCGCCTCCCGGTCATGAGCGCGATCCATCAGCTGAGTCGCGACGAGCTGATGGAGATCCTGACCGAGCCGCGCAACGCGCTCGTGAAGCAGTTCCAGCGGTTCTTCCAGTTCGACGGGATCGAGCTCGTGTTCGCCGAGGAGGCACTCCATTCGATCGCCGACAGGGCGCTCGAGCGCGAGACAGGCGCGCGCGGCCTCCGGTCGATCATCGAGGAAGTGCTGCTCGAGGTCCAGTTCGAGCTTCCCTCGCGCCGGGACGTGCGCAAGTGTGTAGTAACCCGCGACACGATCGAGAAGGGCATCTCGCCGACGCTCGTGACTGTCGCGACCCCCGAGGAAGAAGCGGCCTAAGCCTTTTCTGGGCCGGCCTGCGGCCGGCATCCGTGGGGCCGGGAGGGCCCGTCCTGTTCCGGGTCGCGCCTCCTAGACTGCGGGGTCGTCATGCCTGACCGCTCCGATCTCGAGGCTCGCACCCGGTACGACCCGACCGAGGTCGAACCGCGGATCGAGCGCGTGTGGCTCGACAGCGGCCTGTTCCACCCCGATCCCGAGGGCACGCCCGAGGAGAACTATTCGGTTGCGATCCCGCTGCCGAACGTCACCGGCGTCCTGCACATGGGCCACGCGCTCAACAACTCGATCCAGGACTGCCTGATCCGTTTCAACCGTATGCGCGGTCGCCGGGCGAAATGGATCCTCGGCACCGACCACGCCGGCATCGCGACCCAGACTCAGGTCGAGCGCGCGCTCGTGGACGAGGGCACGAGCCGGGAGCAACTCGGCCGGGAGGCGTTCGTCGAGCGGGTGTGGCGCTGGCGCGAAGACTACGGCGGCCAGATCATCGAGCAGCTGAAGCGCCTCGGCTCCTCGCTCGATTACGACGACGAGCGGTTCACGCTCGACGAGGACTACGTCCGGGCAGTCCAGGACGTGTTCGTCGCGCTGTTCGAGAAGGGCTACATCTACCGCGACCGCTACCTGGTCAACTGGGACCCCGGCAGTCGCTCGGCGATCTCGGACCTCGAGGTCGAGGACCGCGAGGTCACCGACACCCTCTACTACATCGACTACCCGCTCGCCGAGGGGTCCGGCGCGATCACGATCGCGACCGTGCGCCCGGAGACGATGCTCGCCGACGTCGCGATCGCGGTCCATCCGGACGACGATCGCTACCGCCGCCTGGTGGGGGAGAAGGCGATCCTGCCCCTCGTCGGGCGGAAGCTGAAGATCATCGCCGACGAGTACGTCAAGCCCGATTTCGGAACCGGCGCGCTGAAGATCACCCCCGGCCACGATCCCAACGACTTCGAGATCGGCCGGCGCCACGGCCTTCCGCAGATCAGCGTGATCGGCGAGGACGGGCGGATTACCGATGAGGCCCCCGAGCGCTTCGTCGGCATGACCGTCGAGGAGGCCCGCGCTGAGGTTGTGGCCGAGCTCCGTCGCCAGGACCTGATCGCGCGGACCGAGGACCTGCTCCACGAGGTGCCGTACTCGCAACGCTCGGGCAAGCGGATCGAGCCGCTGATCTCGCTGCAGTGGTTCATGCGGATGGACGAATTGGTCAAACCAGCGATCGAAGCTGTTCAGAGCGGTCAGGTCCGCTTCTGGCCCGAGAGCTACACCCGCGTCTACATGAACTGGATGGAGAACATCCGGCCGTGGGTGATCTCCCGCCAGCTGTGGTGGGGTCACCGGATCCCAGTGTGGTATAGAGGATCCCCACCCACCGACGAGATCTACGTCGGGACCGAGCCGCCGTACGGCGAGGGCTGGGAGCAGGACCCCGACGTGCTCGACACCTGGTTCAGCTCGGGGCTGTTCCCATTCGCGGCGCTCGGCTGGCCGGACGACACGCCGTCGCTGCGTGCCTTCTACCCGACCGACGCGCTGTGCACCGGGCGCGACATCATCTTCCTGTGGGTCGCGCGCATGATCATGCTGGGGATCGAGTTCACCGGGCAGATCCCGTTCGGTGACGTATATGTCCACTCGATCATCCAGGCCCCCGATGGGCGGCGGATGTCGAAGTCGCTCGGCACCGGGGTCGATCCGCTGGCGCTGATCGACGGTGGTCCGCGGCCGCCGGCGTTCCCCGAAGGCGGCGAGTTCCCGGCGTACGGCGCCGACGCCGTGCGCTGGGGGCTGTACGCGATGTCCTCGGCGCAGGACGTCCGCTTCAGCGAGGACAAGCTGTCCCAGGGGCTTCAGCTGACGAACAAGCTGTGGAACGCCGCGCGGCTGATCCTGCTCGGCGTTGGTCCGGACGCGCGTGCGGCGCCGGCCCCCGCCGCGGTCGAGGACCGCTGGATCCTGTCGCGGCTCGAACGCACGAAGACCCAGACCGCCGAACGGATCCAGCGGTTCGACTTCGCCCACGCCGCGCTCGGTCTGTACGACTTCGTCTACGGCGAGCTGTGCGACTGGTATCTCGAGCTCGTCAAGCCCCGGTTGCGCGCCGGCGACGCCGATCTGCAGGCGACGCTGCTGTACGTGCTGACGGACACGCTGGCGATCGCGCACCCGATGATCCCGTTCGTGACCGAGGAGATCTACCGCTACATCCCCGGAACCGAAAGGCTGCTCGCGGCGGGACTGCCTGACGCGCCGCCCGCGCCGGTCGACGAGCGGGCCGAAGCCACGGTGGAGCGGGTGATCGAGGCCGTGCAGGCCCTGCGCGGCTGGCGGGACCTCGCGGGCGTCAGGGCCGCGGCGACCGTTCCGGCGCGATTGGCCGCCGAGGGCTACGAGGAGACCGGCGAGCACCTGGCACGGCTCGCGCGGGTGGCGTTCACCTCCGACGGAGCCGAGCCGGTGGCGACCGTGCCGATCCCCGGCGGCACGGTCGAGATCCTGCCGAGCGAGGACGTCGACCTGGAGGGCGCCGCGCGCAAGCAGGCCGCCCGGAAAGCCAAGCTCGAGGCTGAGATCGAGCGCGCCGAGCGCAAGCTCGCCAACCGGGGATTCGTCGACAAGGCGCCGGCTGACGTCGTCCAGGCCGAGCGCGACAAGCTGGCCCGCCTGCGCGAGGATCTCGAGTCGCTGTGAGAGCCGAGGAAGCCGAGCGCTACGTCCTCTCCCGGGAGCTGTTCGGGATGCGGTTCGGGCTGGACCGCATGCGGCGCCTGATGACCGCGCTCGGGAATCCCCATCAGCAATTTCAGTCGATCCACGTGGTCGGGACCAATGGCAAATCGTCGACGGTCCGCATGACCGCGGCGATCCTGCGCCGACACGGTCTCCGGGTCGGCGCGTACCTGTCTCCGCACCTGGTGTCGTTCGCCGAGCGGATCCGGGTAGACGACGCCGACCTCGAGCCGAACGAGTTCGCCGCAGCGATCGCGCGGGCGGCGCGCGCCGCCGAGCTTGTCGACCACTCGCTAGTGGGCGACGACCGGGTGACCCAGTTCGAGCTCCTGACCGCGGCGGCCTACTCGGAGCTGGCCAGGCAGGGGGTTGAGGTGGCTGTGATCGAAGCCGGGCTCGGCGGCCGGTACGACGCCACCAACGTGATCCCGTCGCGCGTACAGGTGCTTACCAGCGTCGGCCTCGAGCACACGCGCTGGCTCGGGCCGACGATCACGGCGATCGCGACCGAGAAGCTCGACGTCGTGCAGCCCGGCGGGACGGTGATCCTGGGGTATGGCCTGCACCCGGACGCCGAAGCCGTCGCCGAACAGGTCGCCGCCGAACGCGGCGCGACGATCGTCCATGCCGGCGCCGATCCGGGCGTGCCGCTGATCGCGCTCGGCTCCTACCAGCGGCGCAACTTCGCGCTGGCGCGGGCCGCGGCCGAGGCATACCTCGGCGAGCTCAATCCGGACGCGGTCGCCGCCGCCGCGGCCGAGATCCTGGTCCCGGGTCGGCTTCAGGTGATCGACGAGGACCCGCTCACGCTGCTCGACGGCGCCCACAACCCGGACGGGATCGCCGCGCTTGCGGAGGCGCTGGCCGAGCCGTGGGCCGCCGGACGCGATCGCGTCGTCGCGGTCGTGTCGGTGCTCGACGACAAGGATGCGGCGGCGATGCTCGCCGGCCTGCTGCCGATGTGCGACGGGCTCGTTCTGACGGCGAGCCAGAACCCGCGCGCGCTCCCGCCACCGACGCTGCAATCGCTGGCCGGCCAGCTGGGCGGGCCGCCGTCCGAGGTGATCCGCGACCCTCGGGCCGCGCTCGAGCGTGCCCGTGAGCTCGCCGGGCCGGGCGGTCTGGTCGTGGCCACCGGATCGATCTATCTTGTCGCGGACCTGCTCCGCCCGGCGGGTGCCGGCCGGGCCTCGATGCTTTGAAGCAGCCTGCGGGTACTATGGACGACGAGGAGGAGAGACAGCCAAGGTTTCTGGCGATGGTCGCGCTCGTCGCCGTGGTCGTGGCCCTCGTCATCCTTGTGTTCTTCGGAATCGGTTACCTGTTCGGCAGGACATATCTCTGACAGGACGAAGTTCTGTGAGCACAGCGCTCCTCTTGTATGAGGATCCACACACAAGACGTCTGCCCGCCGCGACGCTCCAGCGCCATCGACCACTAAACTCGCACGCTTAATGCCCTTCCTGACGGTCTTTGGCATCAAGAACGGCACGATCAGTGCTGTCGTCGAGCTCATCATCCTGTTCCTGGTGGTGGTGTGGCTGGCGCTCATCTACTGGACGTACGCCGACGCCCGGCGCCGCATCGCCGACTCGTTGCTGGTCGGATGCGCGACCGCCGCGTCCCTGTTCCCGTTCGTGGGGACGATCGTCTACATGATCGTCCGGCCCCCCGAGTACCTCGACGACGTGCGCGAGCGCGAGCTCGAGATCCAGGCCGCCGAGGCGCGACTCGCCGAGCTCGGCTACCAGGTGTGCCCGTACTGCGACTACGAGGTCGAGAAAGACTTCCTGCGCTGCCCCAACTGCATGCGCAAGCTGAAAGACCCGTGCACCGCCTGCGGCAAGCCGCTCGATCCGATGTGGAAGATCTGTCCGTTCTGCGAGGCCGAGGTCGCCGGCGCCGCTCCGCAGCCACGCCGCACCCGCCGGCGCCGCGAGTCGGGCGTCGAGCAGCCGGTCGCGGGCGCGAGCGTGCGCGCCGAGCGCAGCGCCCCGACGCCGACACCCGCGCCGGCTGAGCGCGGCGGTCCGTCGGGCACCTGAAGCCCCTGCGCCGCCCCTCGGGCACCCAGCGCCTAAAGTCTCCGGCCGCACGCGACCCGATCGCTTATCCCTGCGCCCACCCTAAGGAGACCCATGGAGCGAACGCTGATCCTGATCAAGCCGGACGCCTTTGCCCGAAATCTCTCGGGCGAGATCATCGCGCGGTTCGAGCGCAAGGGCCTGCGGCTGGTCGCGATGAACCTGCTGACGATGACCCGCGACCTCGCGGCGCAACACTACGCCGAGCACGAGGGCAAGGGCTTCTACGGGGAGCTTGTGACGTTCATCACATCCGGGCCGCTGGTCGCGATGGTCCTCGAGGGCGAGCAGGCGGTCGTCGCCGCGCGCCAGGTGATCGGGGCCACCGACCCGCTGAAGGCGACCACGGGCTCGATTCGGGGCGACTTCGCCATCGAGGTCGGTCAGAACATGGTGCACGGGTCGGATTCGCCGGAATCGGCCGCCCGCGAGATGGCCCTGTTCTTCCCGGACCTCGCCTGAGCCACGGGCCGTCTCTGGCCGTCGCGTGAGCCGCCTGGTCCTCGCCTCCCGCTCGCCCCAGCGGCGCGCGATTCTCGACCAGATCGGGGTCGACTATGAGGTCGAGGTGCCCGACGTGGAGGAGCTGCAGATCGGCCCGCCGCATGAGGTCGCGCTCGAGAATGCCTTTCGCAAGGCCTCCGCGGTGGCCGCGTGGGTTTCCGGAGCCCCGGTTCTCGGGGTCGACACGCTGGTCAGCCTCGGCGCGCGGCTGTACGGCAAACCCACCGACGAGGCCGAGGCACGCGCGATGCTGAGCGCACTATCCGGGCGCCGGCACACGGTCATCAGCGGGGTCTGTCTGATCGCAAACGGGTCCGCTCGGACGGCCGCGGCGAGCACCGCGGTCGAGTTCCGCGCCCTGGACGACCGGCTGATCGACTGGTACATGTCCAGCGGCGAATGGCGCGAGCGGGCGGGGGCCTACGCGATCCAGGGACGCGGAGCGGCGCTGGTGGCGGGGATCGAGGGCGACTTCTTGAACGTGGTCGGACTACCCGTGACGACGCTGCTGGAGCTGGCGCCGGGGCTGCTCAGCGGGTGACGCGTTCCCCCGCAACCCGCGCTGAGCGGGCGAAACGCATACGAGCGACCAGCCTTCGGCGGGACGAGCACGTACAATCCGGGTCGGACGGCGCTGGCAGCGTGGCGTGGCCTCCGGCACTCAGTTCTCCGTCCGCTGCTCACTCCTACCTGGCTTACCTATGGGCTTTTTTACGTACCTGACCGGTTTCGGCGGTCGCGACATGGCGGTCGATCTGGGCACCGCCAATACGCTTGTGTACGTCCGTGGGCGCGGAATCGTGCTGTCCGAGCCGAGCGTCGTCGCGGTCGATTCCCGGACCGGGGAGGTCCACGCGGTCGGGATCGAGGCCAAGCGGATGCTCGGCAGGACGCCGGGCACGATCCAGGCGATCCGGCCCCTGAAGGACGGCGTGATCGCCGACTTCGAGGTCACCGAGGAGATGCTCCGGCACTTCATCCAGAAGGTCCACCAGAACCGCTGGGCGCACCCGCGGGTCGTGGTCTGCGTGCCGTCCGGCGTCACGGGGGTCGAGAAGCGCGCCGTCGAGGAAGCGTGTTTGAGCGCCGGCGCCCGTCAGGCCTACCTGATCGAGGAGCCGATGGCGGCGGCGATCGGCGCCGGGCTGCCCGTCGGCGAGCCGACGGGCTCGATGGTCGTCGACATCGGCGGTGGGACCAGCGAAGTGGCGGTGATCTCGCTCGGCGGGATCGTCGTGTCCCAGTCGATCCGGGTCGGCGGCGACGAACTCGACGAGTCGATCATGAATTACGTAAAGCGGGAGTACAAGCTCCTGATCGGCCAGCAGACGGCCGAGGAGGTCAAGCTCGAGATCGGCTCCGCGTATCCGCTTGGGGAAGAGGTGCAGGCGGAGATCCGCGGCCGCGACATGGTCTCGGGTCTGCCGAAGACGGTGGTCCTGACCAGTGAGGAGATCCGGGGGGCTCTCGAGGAGCCGGTGACCCAGATCATCGACGCGGTCAAGGAGACGCTCGACCGAACTCCGCCTGAGCTCGCCTCGGACATCATGGATCGTGGCATCATGCTCGCCGGAGGCGGCTCGCTGTTACAGGGGCTCGATGAGCGCCTGCGTCACGAGACGCAGATGCCCGCGCATCTGGCCGAGTCGCCGCTCACATGCGTGGCGGTCGGCTCGGGGAGGTCGTTGGAGGAGTTCGAAGCGATCCACCGTTCGAGCAAGAATTCACGCAACCGGCGCCGTCGGTACTAGGTTGGACGGAGTGCTGACGTGGCGCCAGGCACGATCTTGGAGACACGAAATCCGTGCATGACAAGCAAGTTCGGCGGAGACGGGCGGTGCTGGCACTGCTCGTCGCTGTCTCCCTGATCCTGCTCACGGCCTATTTCGGCGAGCAGCCGAACAGCCCGCTGCACAACGTGCAGCGCGGTGTGGTCGAGGTGCTCTCGCCGGTGGAGGAAGGGGCGAGCAAGGTGCTGGCGCCGGTGCGCTCGGCCGCCGGCTGGTTCTCGAGCACGTTCCACGCCAAGACCCAGGTCAAGCAGCTGCAAGCCCGTGTGCAGTACCTCACCCAGCAGCTGGCCCAGGAGAAGGGCGCGGCGCTTCTCAACCAGCAGCTGTCCAAGGAAGTCCACCTCGACACGAGCCTCGACCTGAGCTCGTACCACCCGGTGACGGCGCAGGTGATCCTGCGCGACCCGACGCTGTGGTACCAGACGATCAGTGTCGACAAGGGGACCGACGACGGTGTCGCCCTGCACGATCCCGTGGTCGGCGACGGCGCGCTCGTCGGCGAGGTCACCGAGGTCTCGGCGACAGTCTCCGTGGTGACGCTGATCACCGACCACACGCTGTCCGTGACCGCGCGGGTGCTCGATTCGAACGGCGACACCGGCGAGCTCGTGCCGGCAGTGGGCAACCCGGACGAGCTCGTCCTCGAGTACCTCCAGCCGCCGAACCCGGGTCAGGTCCAGAACGGCCCGCAGCAGGGGCAGCTCGTCGTCACGGCCGGATTCAAGTCGGGCTCGCTCGAATCCTACTTCCCGGCCAACATCCCGATCGGGAACGTGCTGCCCGTCGACGAGAACCAGCTGCTCAACAACGGGACGATCCAGGTTGCGCCGCAGGCCGATCTGCGTGGCGTCGACGTCGTCCAGATCCTCACCCGGCCGCAAGCCGGCACCGAGCGGGCACAAGTGCCGTGACGGTCAGCAGCAACACGGCCAAGCTCGTATTTCGTCTCGTCCTGCTCGGGTTCTTCGCGGTGGTGATCCAGGAGTCGGCGGTCTCCCAGATCTCGATCTTCGGGGTCAGCGCGGACTTGACGCCGCTGGTCGTAATGTCGGTCGGGCTCTTGTGTGGGTCACTCACCGGCGCGGTGTTCGGGTTCGCCACCGGCCTGTTGATCGACCTGGTGCTCGTGCAGACGCTCGGAGTCACCTCGCTCCTGTACATCGTGATCGGCTACTGGGCCGGGCGCCTGCACGAGCTGCGCGACCCGTCGCACGAGCTCGTGCCGCTCGCGGCCGGCGCCGTGGCCGCGGCGTTCGCTGGGCTCGGGATGGCGGTGATCCAGTTCCTGCTCGGCGTCGACGCGCCGGTCAGCCTGCTGCTGCTCCAGCAGATCTTCATAGTCGTGCTCGTCGACACGCTGCTCGCGCTCCCGGTGTACTGGCTCGTCCGTCGGATCGTCCGGCCGGTGCTGCCCGAGGATCCGCGTCGCCGGCGCCGGCGCGCGTACACGACCGGCGGCCTCAGCCCGCTGCAGCAAGGCGCCGCTCGTCGCGCCTCGATCCCCCGCCCGCAGTCGCGATGAGCCCACTGCCCGAAGACAAGCGCCTGCGGTTCGTCAAGCAGGAGGAGCGGCCTTCGATGAGCCCGCAGCTCGCGAGGCGGGTCGCGATCATCGGGACATTCGCGCTGGCGATCTTCGCGATCCTGTACTTCCGCCTGTGGTTCCTGCAGGTGCTCTCGAGCAACCAATACGCGCACGCGGCCAGCGTGAACTTCGTGCGCGACGTCGAGGTCCCGGCGCCGCGTGGCGAGATCCTCGACTCGAGCGGCCAGATCCTCGCCTCGAGCCGCCGCGCCTACGCGGTCGAGATCTCGCCGCCCAACCTGCCGGTGCCGATCACCGATAAGAACCTCGCACACCCGCCGCAGGCGGATGCACTGCTGTACGACCGCCTGGCCGGTGTGCTCGGGCTGGACAGCAAGCGCCAGCCGTGCCCCGTGAACGGCCACGGGCTGCTCCACATGTCCGTGATCGCCTGTCGTGTGGTGCAGGGGTACGTGCAGCTGTCCTACGGCGA
>Ga0335083_10004021_pt1 | contig 18835 bp, 14 predicted proteins | sample Lox_Sample_42_FD_206716 | JGI IMG/M metagenome (GOLD analysis project Ga0335083, IMG submission 206716) | Soil microbial communities from Loxahatchee National Wildlife Refuge, Florida, United States - Lox_Sample_4.2 | ecosystem: Environmental > Terrestrial > Soil > Wetlands | place: USA...
AGCCGGGCAGGGCGAGCCCTGCCCTTACGAACCCCGCCCCCAGGCCCTATATATAATGATGCAGATCGAATATATTGCTCGTTTTGGCTGCAAGGATAGAATCTTGGACGGGATTGGAACGGAATTTTCAAGGTCACGGCGGGCAGACCTCCGGAAGCCGGGCGGCGGAAAAATCGATTTACAGACCTCGTCAACGAAATTCCTTGAAGCCCCGGCGCCGTCGGCCGAATTAGAATTGGAGTATAACGATTTCGGGATAAATGGTCAAGACGGGAACGGTCGGCGGACTGCGACCGGCCGGCACCCTCCTCTGGACAAAAATCGGGTTCCATCTCTTAATTGATTTTCAAAAGGTTTCGGCGTAATCTCAGAAGGAATCAAAAACAAATGATTGCGGGTTGAATGCGGACATGTCCTTTCCCCTCCGAATCGGTGTAAAAGATTCGTCATGATCGAACCTCGGGCTCTGTTGTATGCCTCGCTCGCGGGCGCGGGGGCAACCGCCCTCGGCGCCTCGACGGTCTTGGTCCTTCCAAAACTATCGCACCGGAGCCATGATACACTCCTCGGATTCTCCGCCGGTCTGATGGGCGGAATCGTCGGTTTGCAGCTTCTCCCCGAGGCATTCCGAACCTCACAGGGACAGAACCCGATCGTGATTTTTGGCCTTGTCCTTGGTCTCATCGCCCTGATGGGCCTGGACCGGGCGGCCCGTCGCTTGCCGACCCCGGAGCCGTTCCGGCGCGGTGCTTCGAATGGGCAGGGGGCGCCCACGGGGTTCCTCGTGTTTCTTGCGCTCTCGGTTCATAATATACCGGAGGGCCTCTCCACCGGGCTGGGTTATGGTCGGGGTGTGACCTCCTTTGGCCATGCGGTCGCACTGGCGGTGGCTTTCCAAAATATACCGGAAGGGCTGATTGTTGCCGTGCCCTTGCGAGGGGAAGGCCATTCTCGATGGGCCGCTTTTGCATGGGCCGCGGCCACCGGGATGATCGAGCCTGTTTTCTCGGCGATCGCGATGATGGCCATCGACTTCTCGGCCGTCATCCTGCCCGGGGGCCTTGGCTTCGCGGCCGGTGCCATGGTTTATGTCGTGGCGGCTGAAATGATCCCGGAGAGCTGGAAACACGGCTATCATCGGGAGGCGACGGTGGCTGCGGCGGGAGGAATCCTTGTTGTGGCCTTGCTGACCGCATGGACGGCATGAAAGGGCGGATACGGCCTCGATCGAGGTTTCCGGCGTGCACGAGCCCCCGGGGGGGACTCTTCGAACCCTTGATTTCAAATGCGGAGTGCCGGATGCGTTTCGTGATCGGCTGCGCGGTGTTCGTGTTGTGCTGTTATTTTTCCGTGACGGTCCATGCCGAGGCGGTTGTGCCGGGACATCCGGAGTTTTTACCCGAGAAGCTCGACTACGGTCAATATATTGCCGATCCGAGGCGGGCGCGTTTCGGCGGCGGTCTCCTCGCGGGCAGCGGGGGCGAACTCCAGTTCGACACGGCCATCGGAGGCGCTTTTCCTTTTTTCAATTTCAAGCCCGGGGATCCCCCGTTTGAGAAGGTCCAGTTTGCGGGGTCCGCCGTGGTCCTGCCGCGCTGGGACATCCATCATGATCTCGACCAGGTGGGGGCGAATTTCCGTGCGGGTCTTTCCCTCAGCGCGATGCATGGCCCGTGGGGTTGGCGTCTTCAGTTACTGCACGAGAGTGACCATCTGGGAGATGAATTCATCCTCCGGACCGGCCAGAGGAAACGCCTGGCCTACCTTCGGCAGGAGATCGACCTCGGAGCCTCCTACTTTCCGTACCCGGACCTTCGCCTTTATGCCGAAGGCAGCTACGGGTTCTCCATCGGCGAATCCAACATGGCCTGGAAAGTCCAGGGCGGCCTTGAATGGGAGGGCGGCCCCCGCCTGCCTCTCGGAGCCAGGCTTTACGGCGCGACGGACCTACAGTCCTACCAAGAGGTGCATTGGAATCCGGATTGGACGACCCAGGTCGGCGTGGTGGAATGGAACGTTCCGCGCAGCCGCTCGTTACGGATATTCGCCGAATATCACCTCGGTCATGATCCTCTGGGTGAATTTTTCTATCAAGGATTGAATTTTTGTGAAACGGGCCTTGCCTTGGACTTCTAATTGGATTCTTAAATGCGCCTACCACGGCAGCCACGCCGTGTCCTTCGATCTCAACCGGAGAGGCCTGTATGACCGCCATATCGAAGCCGCGACTGTCTGGGTGGAATGTCCTCTACAGGTACTCTCTCTTTGAAGCGGGCGATTCCGCATGGTCGCTGATTATTGTCTCGACTTATTTCGGCACCTTCCTGCAGGTGGTGCTCAAAGAACCGGGCGCCGACTTTGGCTGGGCCGTCACCGCCGGCGCGCTGATCGTAGCTGCGATCTCGCCCATCCTGGGGGCTGCCGCGGACAACAGCGGGCGGCGTCAACCCTATCTGAGGTTTTTTGTATTCGGCGTCGTTATCTGCACGGCCGGCCTGCCCTGGGCGGTGACGGTGCCCGTGGCCATGCTGTTGTTCATCCTGGCGTACATCTGTGTGAACGGCGCCTTCACGTTCTTTACCGCGATGACCCCCGCGGTGAGCAATGAACGAAACGTCTTCACGGTGATCAGCATGACGGTCGGCGTCGGGTACGCCGGCGGCCTCGTCTGCATTCTGGTCCTCAGCCGACTGGTCCCCGTCGACGCACTGGCGAGCCGCGTCTTTCTGCCCATGGCCCTGATCTACCTGGCCTTCGCGTTTCCCGCCATGTATCTTTCGCCCGACTTTGCGCCGAAGGGCCTTCCACGGTTCGACCTTGTCGCGGCTTACGGCCGGATGCGGCAGACTTTCCGAGAAGCGCGGCGGTACCGCCATCTGTTTCGCTTTTTGATCGCCGATTTTCTGTACGAGAATGCCGTCGCTTCCGTGATAACCCTGATGGGACTTTACTCCCGTAACGTCATGGGCTTTAAATCCAGCGAACTGGAGGCGCTGTTCGGCCCATCGATCATCGTGGCGATGCTGGCGGCCTGGTTCATCTTCGGTCCCCTGGTTCGTGCGATCGGTCCCCGGAAAACCGTGCTCGTCGACCTGCTCATCTGGCTCCTCCTCTTTGCGAGCGTGCTGGTCATACGGCCGGGAGTCACGCTGGATCTTGGAGCGTTCCACCTGAACGCCAAGTGGCTGTTCACCGTGGTGGTTGCCCCGTTGGCCGGGATGGGGCTTGCCGGGATCTGGTCATCCAGCCGCATTCTCCTCACGGCGCTGACGCCGGCGGGAAAGTCCGGCGAGTTCTGGGGCCTGTACAATCTTTCCGGACGTACCGCCAGCGTCCTCGGTGATGCCACCTGGTCACTCATCCTGTCCATGCTGGGTGAGCAACTCTTCGGCTACCAGGTGGCGGTCGCCGCGTTGGCAGGATATGTGCTTCTCGGCGCCGCACTGATTGTCACCCTCCCCAATGTCCGCCCCACATCCCTCAATTTCCTCCAACCGTATCAAATCGTCGGGGCGGGCGAGAAGACCTGACCCGGTCTGCAGCTACCTTCGCCGACATGCCTCCGCGCTTTATCTCTTGACACGCGGACGAAAAAAAGCCCAAACTATTTATATGCAATGGGATGTCAGGTCGCGTCGGGCTCGGGCAACGGCAAGCCGAATACAACGGCGAGGATTAAGCGCATGAACCTTTCCGGACAAACCGCAGAGTTCTCGAGGCCTCGATGGGGCAAGCCGGGTTTGCTTTCCCTTTTGTCGTTGGCTCTGTTGCTCGCGACCGGGTCTCGGAACCTGTCGGCCTATCAAGACGCGCAGGCGCCGCCGCAGGCGCCGCGATACGCGGAACAGACTCCCGAGCAGTTGCAGCAATTGGTCGCGCCGATCGCGCTGTATCCCGATTCGCTTGTGGCGCAGATCCTGGCAGCGTCCACGTTTCCCGAGCAGATCGTCGAAGCCGACCGATGGGTGCAGTCGCATACGGATTTGAAGGGCGAAGCCTTGGGTCAAGCGGTGGACCAACAACCCTGGGACCCGAGCGTCAAGGCGCTCGTTGCCTTCCCCTCCATCCTCGGAAATATGGACAAGAACCTCTCCTGGACCTCCTCGCTCGGCGACGCCTACTACAACCAGCAAGCGGATGTGATGAATGCCGTGCAGGAGATGCGGCGGCGGGCGCAAGAAGCCGGCCATCTTGACAGCACATCGGAGCAAACCGTAACGACGGAAGGCTCGACGATCACGGTTGAGCCGGCCAGCCCCGACGTGGTTTACGTCCCCGCGTACGATCCGTGGTTGGTTTACGGGAGTCCCGTCGTGGCGTGGCCGGGATGGTACCCGTATCCCGGAATCTGGTATGGAGGCCCCTACCCCTCGTTCGGAGTCGGCTTCGGTATCGGCTTCTTCGCGGTTTACCAATGGGGCTGGCCTCATTGGGGCTGCGATTGGCACAACGGGGGCGTCACGCATAACCACGGCCGGTACTTCTCCCAGAGCACCACCTTTTACAACCGTGGCGCTTACTACCTGGGAGCACGCCCGCACGTCGGACCTCGTTTTACCCCTCACGCCGGGGGCGGGTCTGCCGGCGGGAACGGCGGAGTTTTCAACCGTCCCGGCGCGACGATCCATCCCTTCGGCGGAAACAACAAGGCCGCCCGAGGATACGCGGAACCCCACGGTCAGAGCGGCATACGCTCGGGCGCATTCAGCGGTTACGACCATGGCGGACAGACAAGGAGCTTTTCTTCACGCGGTAGCGTCAGCGTGAGTGGAGGAGCGCGCGGCGGAGGCGGAGCGGCGCCCGGCGGGGGCAGAGCAGCGCCCGGCGGGGGCGTGCGTCGGTAATCGAAGTTTCGTTGTGTTCCAGGCAGATCGTGAAATTTAGAAATGGAGAGAATTCCTATGCGGCGAGCGACGCGGACGATCGACAAATGTTTCGGGTCTCCTCTTCCTAAAATAGCGGTGATCGCCATCCTTTTGACGGCGGTCTTTCCCGCCCCTTCCATGGCGCAGCAACAGGGCCAGAAAACGTTTCCATCGGCGGAGGAGGCAAGCAACGCGCTCGTCACGGCCGCGCAGAACAACGACGAAAAAGCGCTGCTCGAAATCCTGGGGCCGGACGAAAAGCAAATCGTCTCGACGGGAAACGAAACAGAGGACGCACAGAACCGCGCTAATTTCGTAAATAAATATCGGGAAATGCACCGTCTGGTGCAAGAGCCGGACGGAACCACGACCTTGTATATCGGCCCGGAGAATTGGCCCACGCCCATACCGCTCTTGAACAAGGGGAATGCGTGGTATTTCGACACCGAGGCGGGAAAGATAGAAATCTTGTACCGGCGAATCGGCCGGAATGAAATGTCGGCGATTCGTGTTTGCCAGGAGCTCGTGGCGGCGGAAAAGGAATACTACGCCGCACAGCACAACGAGTACGCCCGAAAAATCTTCAGTGACGAAGGGCAGCGCAACGGCCTTTATTGGAAAGCGGCGGATGGCGAACCCCAGAGCCCCATCGGGCCGCAGGTGGCCTCGGCTTTTGCGGAGGACTCTGCCAAAAACCAGGGCGTCGCTCCGACTCCTTACCGCGGTTACTATTACCACATCCTGACCCGCCAGGGGACAAATGGACCGGGCGGCGCGAAAAGTTACATCGTAAACGGCAAAATGACCGGGGGTGTCGCTTTCGTGGCCTATCCGGCGGAATACCGTTCGTCCGGCGTGATGACCTTCCTCGTTAACGTGGACGGATCCGTGTACGAGAAGGATCTCGGAAAGAAGACCGATCTTCTCGCCAAGGCCATGAAGGAATACAACCCCGACTCCGGTTGGCGGAAGACCGAAAAGCAGCCGGAGGAGGCGGCGGGCGAGCAGAAAACCAAGTAACATTCAATTCCGGGCGAACACAAGGTTCGCCCCTACGATTCGGAAGCTTCCTCCGAAAATTCTTTGGCCTGCTCGATGTGGGAGAGGATGATGAAATGATCTTCCGCGCTAAGCGGCGCGGGAAATTTGATCCCCACCATGAATAAGCGTCCGAACTTTTGCTCCCATTGAACCACCCCTTGGACCACTTCCTTCAAAATTCCCTCTTTGACATCGTGAAAGTAGAGTGTCAGGGATACGGGCGCTTTTCCGCCAAAGGGGCTCAGGCAGCAAACGCAGACCCCCGTAAGGCTTACATTGAAGGTCACCCCTTCCGTACGGATCCCCTTGGATTCGATCGCCGTTTCGATAAAGATGTTATACCGCTTTGCAATCCGTCTGTTCATGCTTCCCCCTTCGTTGAAATTCATGCAGGGGCGGATTTGAAACCCGCCCCCGCGAATTCTGCCCCCGCAAAATCGGGCGAACACGGAGGTTCGCCCCTACGAATTCCGATCCGCGCCATAACGTTTGGTAGGGGCACCCCGATGTGGGTGCCCTGAATCTGGGCGGGCACGGGGGCCCGCCCCTACAAAAGGACGTTGGCATTTAATAATTGCATAATGAATACAAGAAGTGCGACGGGTGCGCAGACCCAAGGAGGCCCTCCAGTCCTCCGGAGGATGGGACCGTGTGAAAATTTATAGAAGCAGTACGGCTCGACTGAGCGTTCGGCTAAACGCTCACGCCGAAGGCTCGCCGAAGTCGGCCTGCACCGGAGGGATTTTTCAAGCGGGATTATAGTCTTTTCGGGCATACGGGTCAATACGGACGACCCCGGAATGAAAAGCCCGCCTTGCGGCGGGCTTCGGCGTCTTTCGGGATCGTTTGAAGAACCCCGGCCTTCCAGCCGGGGATTGCGCTCGCTCAACGGATTCAAGTTTCGTCAATCATGACTGATCACGCTCATCTCGCTCAACAAACTTTTGTCGATCAACATGATCTCGATCCGCCGGTTCTTCTGGCGTCCTTCCGGCGTGTCGTTCGGCGCGACAGGATCGTATTCGGCCCTTCCCGACGCGATCATCCCTTCGGGCGGCACACCGACACCCTGAAGGAAGCGGACGACGGTGGCCGCGCGGGCCACGGACAGCTCCCAGTTCGACGGGAAGATGGCCTGAAGGGATTTTTTGATCGGCTTGTTATCCGTATGGCCCACGACCCGTATGATCTTGTCATCGAGTCCTTTCAAGGCCTCGCCGACGTCCTTCAAGGCCTTCTTGCCCTCCGCTTTGAGCGTCGCGCGGCCGGAATCGAAAAAGACCTGTTCCGCCAGCTCGACCGTCAGCATGTTCTGGTACTGCTTCACCTGGAGCTGGCCCTTCTCCACTTCGCTCGAAAGTCGGCTCACCAGCGCCTGGTACTGACGCTGTTGCTGTTGGCTGGCCGCGATCAGCCTGGCATTCTGCTGCTCCACCGCCGATTTCTGCTGTTCCAGCGACCCGGCATGTTGTTCCGCCGCCGATTTCTGCTGCTCAAGCGCCCCGGCGCTCTGTTCCGCCGCCGCTTTTTGAAGCTCGAGCGATGAAATCTGCTGCTTCATATCGGCGTTGTCCTTCTCCAGCGTGGCCTTCTGCTGCTCCAGCGCGCTTTTATCCTGCTGAAGAGTGGAGATCTCCTGGTTCTTCTCCGTTTCCAACTTTTTGTACTTTCCCGAGCTGACGCAACCGCTCACGATCATCCCCGCCGCGAGAACGGCGATACCGATGCGAATATAATTCTTCATGGCGAAACCCTCCTTTGCACGGTAAGGATTCTTTGCGATCTTCAATCTTCATCCCCTGCTCTCGATTCACAACCCATAAGAGATCGGTATATTCTCAAGCAGTAAACCTGAAATTCCGTTCCCTGGTCATTCGAATCTGCAAAAATCGTGCAACCGTTAAAAACATTTTTGTTAAATCCGGGAAAACAAAATTAAATCGTCTGATGTTACCGTTGTTTAAAACAAAAGAAAAGAGTCCGAACGCGGGGTGGAATGAATTTTGTGCGAGGATCTTTAAAGGAGAAGTGTCTAAGATTTTGGATGGTTTGCTTGCGGATTTAGAATTTTATCGGGTTATCAGAGATTTGAATTTGTCTAAAGAAATACACATTTTTTTGTAAAGTAGACAATTTTATAGGTCGTACAGGCCCTATAGGACCTATATTATTATAATTTTATGCTAAGACGGGGGGGTTACGGGCCGTTTAGGATTCGGCGGGCTTGGAATTCGTGAGGACGAGCTTTTTGACGAGATCGATCACTTCGTCGGTCGTCACCTTCATGATCTTTCCGGTCCGGCGCTCCTTGAGCTCGACATGGCCGCCGGCCAGGTTTTTCTCGCCGACGATGATCTGGAACGGGACCCCGATCAGATCGGCGTCGTTGAACTTCACCCCGGGCCGCTCGGACCGGTCGTCGATCAGGACTTCCATCCCGAGATTGGACAGCGTCCCGTAGATCAGCTCCGACGTGATCATCACGCGCTCCGACTGCTCGTTGACCGGGACGAGATGGACTTGATAAGGGGCCAGCGGCAGGGGCCAGATGATGCCCTTGGTGTCGTGGTTCTGCTCGATCGCGGCCGCGGCCGTGCGGCCGATCCCGATCCCGTAGCAGCCCATGACGCTCAAGGCCTCCTTGCCGTTGTGATCGAGGAAGGTCGCCTTCATCGCCTCGCTGTATTTCGTCCCGAGCATGAAGACATGGCCGACCTCGATCCCGCGTTGCGTGATCAAGCGTCCGCGACAACGCGGGCAGGTCTTCCCCTGCGTTTTTTCGACGTTGGCCGCGAAGCCGCAGGATTCGCACGCGACGATGGCGTCCTCGCCCGTTTCGGCCAGGACCATGAACTCCTGGGAATAGGTCCCGCCGATCACGCCGCTCTCGGCCTCGACCGGCTGGAACTTCAGCCCGCAGCGCTCGAAGATCCGGTGGTAGGCCTTGGACATCTTATCGTAACTGGCCTTGGCGGACTGCTCGTCTCGGTCGAAGCTGTAGGCGTCCTTCATCAGGAATTCGCGCCCGCGCATCAGCCCGAAGCGCGGACGGATCTCGTCCCGGAACTTGGTCTGGATCTGGTACAGGATCTGGGGGAGGTTGCGGTAGGACTTGACCTCGGCCCGTACGACGTCCGTGATCACTTCCTCGTGCGTCGGCCCGAGGCAAAACTCCCGCTCGCCGCGATCTTTGAGCCGGAGCAGCTCTTTTCCGTACTCGCCCCACCGGCCGGTCTCGAGCCACAGCTCGGACGGCTGGACCATCGGCATCAGCAGCTCCTGCGCGCCGGAGCGGTTCATCTCCTCGCGTACGATCTGCTCGACCTTGCGGATCACCCGGAGGCCCAGCGGCAGATAGGTGTAGATGCCGGCCGCGACTTTCCGGATCATCCCGGCGCGGATCATCAGCCGATGGCTGACGACCTCGGCCTCGACCGGCTCCTCGCGCAACGTGGGAATCAATAATTTTGAATAACGCATCGGTGTCTTCGTGAAAAACCCGGGCGCACAGCCGTGCGCCCCTACAACGATTTGTTTCGGGCGCGGCAAGCGGCGCCCCTACCTCTTCCTCTTCACTCCTTACTCCTCACTCCTTACTTCCTTTTCCCTCTCCTTGGCCATCGCCTCGACCTCGGCGACGAGGACGTCGGCCATCTCGGACTCCTTCACCTTGCCGACGATCTTGCCGCGCTTGAACAGCAGCCCTCCCTCTTTGCCGCCCGCGATGCCGATGTCGGCCTCCATGCCCTCGCCGATCCCGTTCACGGCGCAGCCGAGAATCGAGACGTTCAGCGGCGCCTTGATATGGGAAAGACGCCGCTCCAGCTCGCCCACCAGCTTGAACATATCGAACTCGAGCCGTCCGCAGGTGGGACAGGCGATGAAATTGATTCCGTGGTGGCGCAACTCGAGCGCTTTCAAGATTTCGAAACCGGCCTTGACTTCCTCGACCGGATCGGCCGCGAGCGAGACGCGGATCGTGTCCCCGATCCCCTCGCCCAGCAACAGCCCCATCCCGACGGCCGTCTTGATGCTTCCCGAGAAGGCCGTCCCGGCCTCGGTAATCCCGAGGTGAAGGGGGTAGTCCGTTTTTTTCGAGATCAAGCGGTAGGCCTCGACGCAGAGACCGACGTGCGAGGCCTTGAGCGACAGCTTCGTCTCGTAGAAGCCCAGCTCCTCCAGCATCCCGATCGCGCGAAGCGCCGATTCGACCATCGCCTCGGCCGTGGGATAGCCGTATTTTTTGAGCAGATCCTCCTCCAGCGAGCCGGCGTTGACGCCGATACGGATCGGGATCCCCCGGTCCCTGCAGGCCGCCACGACAAGCGCCACGCGGTCCTTCCCGCCGATATTGCCCGGGTTGATCCGGATGCAGTCGACAAAGGGCGCGGCCTGAAGCGCGAGGCGGTAATTATAATGGATGTCGGCGATGAGGGGGATGCCGATCCGGGACTTGATCGGTTTCAAGGCCTCGGCGGCGGCCTCGTCCACCACCGCCACCCGGACGACTTCGCAGCCAACCTGCTCCAATTTCCGGATCTGATCCACGGTCGCGTCGACGTCCCGCGTATCGGTCGTCGTCATCGACTGGACCGAGATCGGGGCGTCGCCGCCGATCGCCACCCCGCCGACCGTGATCCTCCGTGTTTTCCGTCGTTCAATCTTCATCAAAAGGTCCGCGCCGTTTGCGGGTCAGCCCGGTTTGACAAACAGGCGAATGATATCGTTGTAAAACGCAAGGGCCATCAGCAGAAGCAGCATCGCCAGTCCGATCTGCTGCGCGATCTCCCGCTTCCGGATGCTGAGCGGCCGGCCCAGCACGGCCTCGATCACGAAAAACAGCAGATGGCCTCCGTCCAATACCGGGATCGGAAGGATGTTCATCACGCCCAGCGTGATGCTCAAAATCGCGATCAGAAAGAGCAGACCGCCGATGCCCTGCGAGGCGGCCTGACCCGACATCTGGCCGATCAGGATCGGCCCGCCGATGTTGTCCATCGAGAGCTTGCCCTGAACGAGCCGGACCAGCCCCTCCACCGTGAGATAGGTCCATTGCCAGGTGGCCTGAAAGCCCTTGACGAAGGCCTCCAGCGGGTTCGCGGCCTCGATCTGCGCGCCGTGCGGGCTCTTCCCGATCCCGATCTGTCCGACCGTCTTCTTGCCCTCCTCGGTCTCGATCGTCTTCTCGGCCGGCGTCACGGTCAGCGTCAGTTTCTGATGGTCCCGTTCCACCACGATGGAGAGCGGCTTCCCGGCGCTGCCGTAAATCATCTCGGTCATCTGGGCCCAGGTCGAGATCTTCCGCTCGTTGATCGAGACGATCCGGTCGCCCTGCTTGAACCCGGCCGCCTCGGCGGGCGATTTCTCGACCACGGTCTCGATCACCGGCATCAGGCTGTCAAAATCCGGCACGTACATCGGGACGCCGATCGAGAGCGAGCCGGAAAAGATCAGATAGGCCAGAAGCATATTGAAGACCGGCCCGGCCGCCACGATCATGATCCGCTTCCAGACGGGCTGGTGGGCGAAGGACCGCGCACGGTCTTCGGGCGCAGGAAGGGCCGCCGCTTTCCCGGCCTCTTCTTCCTTATCGGGTTCTTCGCCGAAAAGCTTTACGTATCCGCCCAGCGGAAGCGCCGAGATCAGGTATTCGGTCTCGCCAACGGTGCGGCCGATCAACCGGGGCCCGAATCCCAACGAGAATTTCAGGACCTTGACCCCCAGACGGCGGGCCGCCAGGAAATGGCCCAGCTCATGGAAAAAGATCAGCACGCTCAAAACGATCAGAAAATAGAACAGGTTGTACAGAAAATGAATAACGGCTTCCATCGTGAAGTGATCACTCCTTTTCTTTTACGGCTTTTTCGGCCTTCTCCCGACCCCAGCGGTCGGCTTCCAGCACGTCCTCCAGGTTTTTCACGGCCTGAGGGACGTGCGCGTCCATCGTTTTTCGAATCAGTCCGGCGATCTCCGGAAAGCCGATCCGCTCTTCGAGATAGGCCCGGACCGCGACCTCGTTGGCGGCGTTCAACACGGCCGGAAGCGAGCCGCCGATTTTAATCGCCTCGTACGCGTACCCGAGGCAGGGAAATTTTTTAAGATCCGGCGGCTCGAACGTCAGGGCCTTGACCTTCGTCAGGTCCAGGGACGGCAGGCCCAGCGGCAGCCGCTCGGGATAATTGAGCGCGTAGGCCAGGGGCCCGCGCATGTCCGGGACGCCCATCTGGGCGATCACGGACCCGTCAAGATATTCCACCATGGAATGGACGATGCTCTGCCGATGAATGACGACGTCGATCCGGTCCGGCGGAATATCGAACAGCCAGCGGGCCTCGATCACTTCCAGGCCCTTGTTCATCAGCGTGGCCGAATCGATCGAGATTTTCGACCCCATGCGCCAGGTGGGATGCTTGAGCGCCTGGGCCGGTTTGATCGTCCGTCGTTTCCCGATCGGGAGGTCGAGGAGCGGTCCCCCGGACGCCGTCAGGATGAGCCGACGGACGTCCTTCCGGCGCTGGCCGGACATCGACTGAAAGATGGCGCTGTGCTCGCTGTCGACCGGCAGAAGGGCGATCCCCTGTCGCTGGGCCTCCAGCTGAAGGATCGATCCGGCCATCACCAACGGTTCTTTGTTGGCCAGCGCGATCGTCTTCCTGGCGCCGATCGCCGCGAAGGTCGGAACGAGTCCGGCCGAGCCGACGATGGCCGAGACGACGAGATCGGCCTCCGGCATCGTCGCCACGCGGACCAGGCCTTCCGTTCCGGACAGGACTTCGACTTCGGGATTCCGAAGGTCCGGGGCGCGCCCGCATTGTCGACGCAGACGCTCCGCAGCCGCCGGGTCCGCCAGCGCGACGGAGCGGGGGCGGAACCGCCGAATTTGAGCGAGGAGTTTATCACTGTTGCTCCCGGCTGTCAAACCCACCACGCGGAAGCGATCCGGGAAATCCGTCGCCAGCCGGAGCGTGTTCGTCCCGATGGAGCCCGTCGAACCCAAGAGAACCAGGTTTTTCATTTTAGATCACAATCACCCGGCCGTACTGCTTGACCCAAAGAAGATAATAGTAAAACGACGGCGTCGTGAAGATCAGGCTGTCCATCTTGTCCAGGATCCCTCCATGGCCCGGAAGAAAATGGCCGGAATCCTTGACCCCCGCGGCTCGCTTGAACATCGATTCGGTCAGATCGCCGACCTGGCCCAGCACGGACAGCAAGATTCCCAGGAAGATGCTGTCCGCCACGGAGAGAAAGGGGAGAAACCATTGCTGGGCCAGGACCGCGGCGAGAACGCTGGCGACCAGCCCGCCGACCGCCCCCTCGACGGTTTTATTGGGACTGAGCCGCGGGGCCAGCCGGCGCCGTCCGAACCCTTTCCCGAAATAGTAGGCCCCCGTATCGCAGGCCCAGGTAACCAGGAACAAAAAGAAAACGAGATACTCCCCCTGCTCCAAGCCCCGGAGCAGTATCAGATGCCCCAGGAGCCAGCCGACATAGAAGATCCCCAACGCCACCACGGCCGCATCATTCGGAGTCGTCGTGACCTCCTGGTACGTCGACAGGGTGTAGATCAAAACCGCCAGGACCAACGCGGTCAATACCTCGCGATCCGAGAACAGTCCCTGGACATGGAAATGCGCGACGACCAGACCCCCGCAGAGCAGACCGAACAGGATCAGCCCCCGCCGCCCGACCGGATAATAAAAACGGTAGAACTCCAATTGACCGAGCAGGACCGCGAACAACACGACGATGAAAAAGGCCGTCGGCGACAGGTAGCGGACCAGAATATAGAAGAGCGGGAGGAAGAGGACGGCCGAGATGACTCGCTTTAGGTGCATTAACCTTGTCTCACCCCGCGTCGCGGTTGGATCTGCTCTTTGACCTGGCCGAAACGGCGCTCCCGCTGCTGATAATCGATCAGCGCCTCCAGAAAATCACGCCGGCGGAAGTCCGGCCAAAGGGTCGGCGTGAAGTAGAGTTCGGTATAGGCCATCTGCCAGAGAAGGAAATTGCTGATGCGGTTCTCTCCGCTGGTCCGGATCATGAGATCGGGATCCGGCAGGTCGGCCGTGTTCAGGTACTGACCGACCAGGGCTTCGTTGACCGCTTCCCGGTTGAACAGGCCCTTCTGAAGATCGTCGTACAGTTTGAGCATCGCCTCGACGATTTCGGCCCGGCCCCCGTAGCTCAGCGCGATCGTCAGGACCATTTTGTCATTGGCCAGCGTGGCCGCCTCGGCTTCGCGGATCCAGTGAACGACGGAGGCCGGCAGGCGGTGGACCTGGCCGATCGTTTTGAAACGGATCCGATGCTCCATCAGCGTGGCCATCTCTTTCTGGAGATAGCCTTCCAGCAAGGTCATCAGCTCGTTCACCTCGTCCGGCGGGCGCTGCCAGTTCTCCATCGAGAATGCATAGATCGTCAGGGCATAAATCCCCAACTCCCGGCAGGCCGTGACGGCGTCCCGGACGGAACCGATTCCCTCGCGATGGCCGGCGATCCGGGGCAGCCCCCGCGTCTCGGCCCAGCGGCCGTTGCCGTCCATAATGATCGCCACGTGTCGCGGGAGGCGGGCCCGATTCACCAGCGCCTGAAGCTGGTCGTCGCTCAACCCGTCGTTTCCCGATCCGTTCTTTCTCATCTCTTTCTCAGCCCGATCCACGCCTTATCCCAAGCTTGATTTTAAGCATACAACAATAACACAGTCCGGTCAAAATTCATAGGCCGGACGCGAAAATTGCAATAAAAAAGGGCGACGGTTGGGTCGCCCCGGGGGAAACCGATTTCTCGAACCGTTCAGGGACACTTACCGGACGGCCGCGCCGGCGGGCTTTCGGGTGCGCAGGTATTGATCGATCCCTTTCGCGGCGTCGCGGCCTTCGCGAATCGCCCAGACGATCAGGGAGGCGCCCCGTTTCATGTCGCCGGCGGCGAAGACCCCTTCGACGCTCGTCATCTGATTCTCGTCCACCGCGACGTTGCCGCGCGCGTCGAGCCGGACGCCCAGATCCGCGAGCAGGCCCTCCCGGACGGGACCGGTGAAACCCATCGCCAGCAAAACCAGATCCGCTTCCAGCTCGAACTCCGTTCCGGGCATTTCGACAAACTGGGTCCGGCCGGACGGATCCGTCTTCATCTCGACCCGGACCGCGTGGAGTCTCGTCACCCGTCCGTTCTGTCCCGAAAACCGTTTCGTCGAGACGCTCCATTCGCGTTTGCAGCCTTCCTCGTGCGCGTGGGAGCTCCGGAGCATCATCGGCCAGAGCGGCCAGGGCGTCGACGGCGCGCGGGCCTCCGGCGGCTGGGGCAGCAACTCGAACTGGTAGACATCCTTCGCGCCCTGGCGGTGCGTCGTTCCAAGACAGTCGGACCCGGTGTCGCCCCCGCCGATGATCACCACGCGTTTATTCTGGGCCGTGATCCGGACCCCGGGATCGATCGCGTCGCCGGCGTTGATCTTGTTTTGTTGCGTGAGGTAATCCATGGCGGGATGGATTCCGTCCAGGTCGCGGCCGGGCACCGGGAGCTCGCGGGCCACCATCGCGCCGCCGGCCAGGCAGACGGCATCGAAATTTTCGAGCAGCCGTCCCGCCGGGACATCTCGCCCGACGTCCACGCCGGGCTTGAACACGACCCCTTCCGCGCGCATCTGATCCAAGCGGCGGTCCAGGACCGTTTTCTCCATTTTAAAGTCCGGGATGCCGTACCGAAGCAGCCCCCCGATCCGGTCGGCCTTTTCGAACACCGTCACGGCGTGCCCCGCGCGGGCCAGCTGCTGCGCGGCCGCCAGTCCGCCCGGGCCGGACCCGATCACGGCCACGGTGAATCCGGTCGGCTTCTCCGGAAGGACCGGCGTGACCCAGCCCTCGTCGAACCCGCGGTCGATGATGTTCCATTCGACCACGCGGATCGAGACCGGATCCTCGATGATGCCCAGCACGCAGGCCGACTCGCACGGCGCCGGGCAGAGCCGTCCCGTAAATTCCGGAAAATTGTTGGTGGAATGGAGCATCTTCAAGGCGTCCTTCCACCGTCCCTGAAAAACAAGATCATTCCAGTCCGGAATCATGTTCTGGACCGGACAGCCGTTGTTGCTCTGGCAGAACGGCACGCCGCAGTCCATGCAGCGTGCGCCCTGGGCCTTGAGCGTTTCCTCGGAGATCGGCTGGTAGAATTCCTTCCAATCGTGTACCCGCTCCTCGACCGGCCGGCGCTTGGGGCCCTCCCGCCGGACCTTTAAGAATCCCTTCGGATCACCCATGAACGGCCGCCTCCTTCGACGCGGCTTTTTGGGCCCTGCGAAGCTCCATCACCTTTTTATACTCCACCGGCATGACGCGCACGAACTTCGGAAGCATGACCTTCCACTGCTCCAGCACTTTTTTGGCCTTGGCGCTGCCGGCGAACTGGGCATGCCGCTCGATCATCCCTCTCAGAAGGGCCTGATCCGCTGGATCCCGGACCGGCTCCAGCTCCACCATGCTCAGATTGCACCGTCGCTCAAAACCGCCGTCCAGGTTCAGCACGAACGCGACGCCGCCGCTCATCCCGGCCGCAAAATTCCTCCCCGTCTGGCCCAGGACGACCACCACGCCCCCGGTCATGTACTCGCAGCCGTGATCGCCCACGCCTTCGACGACGGCCTTCACCCCGCTGTTGCGGACGGCAAACCGCTCGCCGGCCCGGCCGTAGATGTAGGCCTCGCCGCCCGTCGCGCCGTACAGGGCGACGTTGCCGATCAGGATCGTCTCCTCCGGAACGAAGGTCGCCTTCCGGAACGGAACCACCACCAGTCGTCCGCCCGCCATGCCTTTTCCCAGATAGTCGTTCGATTCCCCCTCCAACGTCAGCGACAGCCCGTTGACGCACCAGGCCCCGAAACTCTGTCCGGCCGATCCGGTGAAGCGGAAATGGAGGGTATCGGGCGGGAGGCCATCGGCCCCGTACCGTCGCGCGACTTCCCCGGAAAGCATCGCCCCGACCGTCCGGTGAATGTTCCGGATCGGCAGATCCGCCTCGACACGGCGTTTCGATTCGAGCGCCGGCCGGGCCAACTCGATCAATTGATGATCCAGCGCGTTGGCCAGCCCGTGGTCCTGCGACTGGACGCAATGCGTGGCGACTTCCGGCGAAACCTCCGGCCGGTACAGTATCGCGCTCAGATCGATCCCCCGGGCCTTCCAATGGTCGACCGCCTTCTGGGGCCTGATTTTGTCGGTGCGGCCGATCATCTCCTCAAACTTCCGGAAACCCAGTTGGGCCATGAGCTCCCGAACTTCCTCGGCGACGAAGAAGAAATAATTGACGACGTGCTCCGGCTGGCCGGCGAATTTTTTCCGAAGGACGGGGTCATGCGTGGCGATCCCCACGGGGCAGGTGTTGAGATGGCATTTCCGCATCATGATGCAGCCTTCCACGATCAGCGGCGCCGTCGAGAAGCCGAATTCCTCGGCCCCGAGGAGCGTGGCGATCACGACGTCCCGACCGGTCTTGAGCTGTCCGTCCGTCTCGATCCGGACGCGGCCGCGTAGATTGTTCATCACCAAGGTCTGCTGGGTCTCGGCCAGGCCCAGCTCCCACGGAATCCCGGCGTGCTTGATCGAACTCCACGGCGAGGCGCCGGTCCCGCCGGAATCGCCGCTGATCAGGATCTTGTCGGCATGGGCCTTCGCCACGCCCGCGGCGACCGTGCCCACCCCGACCTCGGCCACCAGTTTCACCGAGATGGCGGCCTTCGGATTCACGTTCTTGAGATCGTAAATCAACTGGGCCAGGTCTTCGATCGAATAGATGTCGTGATGGGGCGGCGGAGAGATCAGCTGAACCCCCGGCGTCGCGAACCGAAGCCGCGCGATCGTCTCGTCGACCTTGTGGCCGGGCAGCTGTCCGCCTTCGCCCGGCTTCGCGCCCTGGGCCATCTTGATCTGGAGCTCCCTCGCGTTCACGAGATAGTGGGTCGTGACCCCGAATCGCGCCGAGGCCACCTGCTTGATCGCGCTGTTCTTCGAATCGCCGTTCGGCAGCAGAATGAACCGTTCGGGATCTTCGCCGCCTTCGCCCGTGTTGCTCTTGCCGCCCATCCGGTTCATCGCGACCGCGAGGGTCTCGTGCGCCTCCTTGCCCAGTGCGCCGAACGACATCGCCCCGGTCGTGAAGCGCTTCACGATCTCCTTCGCCGGTTCCACCTCTTCCAACGGGATCGGCGCGCCGGTGCGGAACTCGAACAGCCCCCGGAGGTTCGACCGGCGTTTCGCCTCGTCGTCGACCAGCCGGCTGAATTCCTTGAAGGTCTCGTAGCTGTTGTTCCGGGCGGCCCACTGGAGTTTTGAAATGGTCTCGGGATTCCAGTTGTGACGTTCCCCCTGGATCCGGTAATGGTACTCGCCGCCGTACTCCAACTGCCGGATCGGGACGTTCTGGTGGGCGACCGCGTGACGACGGAGCACCTCTTCGGCGAGGGTCTCGATCCCGATCCCCTCGATCCGGGAGGCCGTCCCGGTGAAATACCGATCGACGAGCGCGGCGTTCAGCCCGATCGCCTCGAAGATCTGACCGCCGCAGTAGCTCTGAACGGTCGAGATGCCCATTTTGGAAAAGATCTTTAAAAGCCCCTTGTTGATCGCCTTGATGTACTTGGATTCGGCCGTGGCGGCGTCGATCGTCTCGGGCAGATAGCCGTCGCGGGCCATGTCGGTCAGGGTCTCGAAGGCCAGATAGGGATTGATGCTGCCGGCGCCGTAGCCGACGAGGCAGGCGAAATGATGCACCTCCCGCGCCTCGCCCGTCTCGACGATCAGACCGACCTCCGTGCGGGAGCATTCCCGGATCAGGTGATGATGCACCGCCGAAATGGCGAGGAGACTTGGAACCGGCGCCCATTCGGCATTGATGCCGCGGTCGCTCAGGATGATGAAATTAAAGCCGGCGCG
>Ga0335083_10004022_pt1 | contig 18835 bp, 14 predicted proteins | sample Lox_Sample_42_FD_206716 | JGI IMG/M metagenome (GOLD analysis project Ga0335083, IMG submission 206716) | Soil microbial communities from Loxahatchee National Wildlife Refuge, Florida, United States - Lox_Sample_4.2 | ecosystem: Environmental > Terrestrial > Soil > Wetlands | place: USA...
CCGGCATCTGCGCGATGGGCGGCCGCGTGCTGCTCACCGGTCCCATCCCGACGCCCGCCGTCGCGAACCTCACGCAGACGATGCGCGCCGACGCGGGCGTCGTCATCAGCGCGAGCCACAACCCGTTCGCCGACAACGGCATCAAGCTGTTCGGCCCCGACGGCTACAAGCTGCCCGACGAGGAAGAGGCCGCCATCGAAGAGCTCCTCGCCGACCCGAAGCTGCTCGCGCTCGGCAAATCGGGGAGCGGAGTCGGCCGGGCGGAGCGGCTGGACGACGCGTTCGGGCGCTACGTCGTGTACGCGAAGAGCACGTTCCCGCGCGAGCTCACGCTGCGCGGCTTGAAGATCGTCGTCGACGCGGCGCACGGCGCGGCCTACCGCGTCGCCCCCGCCGTGCTCGAAGAGCTCGGCGCGGAGGTGTGTTGCATCGGTTGCCGGCCGAACGGCGTGAACATCAACCGCCTGGCGGGCGCGCTCCACCCGACGCAGGTCGCCGCGGAAGTGAAGAAGCGCAAGGCGAACCTCGGCGTCGCGCTCGACGGCGACGCCGACCGCGTGATCTTCGTGGACGAGCACGGCGAAATCGTGGACGGCGACGCGGTGATGGCGCTCTGCGGCACGCGGCTTTCACGCGCCGGGCGGCTCGCCAAGGGCACCGTGGTGGCGACGGTGATGAGCAACATGGGGCTCGAGCGCGCCCTCGCGGCCGCGGGCGCGAAACTCCGGCGCACGGCCGTCGGCGACCGCTACGTCGTGGAAGAGATGCGCAAGGACGGGCTCACGTTCGGCGGCGAACAGTCGGGCCACCTCATTTTCGCCGAGCATGCGACGACGGGCGACGGCACCGTGGCCGCGCTGCAAGTGCTCGCGATCATGCTGCGTGAAGAGCGACCGCTGAGCGAGCTCGCGCGCGGGATGGAGCGGGTGCCGCAGGTGCTCGAGAGCGTGAAGCTCCCCTCGCGGCGCCCGCTCGAACAGATGTCGGAGCTGTCGAGCCGCATCGCCGCGGCCGAAGCCGAGCTCGGGACGAACGGGCGCGTGCTCGTGCGCTGGAGCGGCACGGAGCCGAAGCTCCGGCTCATGCTCGAAGGGCCGGACCCGGCCGCGCTCAAAGCGATGCTGAGCGAAATGGCCGAAGCCGCGCTCCGCGATACCGCGAGCGCCTAGCGCCGAAACGGCCGAGCGCCGGACGACACGGCGAGCGCCGGCGAGCGCCCGACGACACGGCGAGCGCACCCCCACAAAAAGCGTTCGGCGCGGGAGCCCTTGCGAGCGCCCGCGCCGAAACTCGTTCGATCGGCCGCTATCAGCCGCCGGCGCCGGCCGAAGCGCTCGCCGAAGCGCTCGCCTTGACCGACACGTTGATCGACACGGCCGCGTCGGCCTCGGCCTTGAGCGAGCCGACGAAGCAAGCGCCGACCTTGAGCGCCGCGTCACCGCCGCCCTTGACGGCCGCCTCGGCGCCCTCGAGCGACGTCTTCACTTCGCCCACGGCGCTCTCGAGCTTGCCCTTCATGCCCATCGAGACCTTGAGGATGGCGGGCAGATCTTTGACGATCGCGGTCTCGAGCTTCACGGACGCCTGCGCGTCGGCGGAGCCCTCGACCTTGGCCACCACGGACGCCGGCTTGCACTCGGCCTTGGCGCTCACGGACGCGTTGCAGTGCGCCTTGCACTCCGCGCTCATCTGCGGGGGCTTCACCTCGCCGCTGCACTTCGGCTCCTTCATCTCGACGCTGCAGTTGCCGGAGCACTCGCCCTTGCACTCGCCCTTGGCCTGCACGGTGCAGGTCGCGCTGCACGTGCCCTTGCAGCTGCCGCTGCAGTTCGCGTGCGCGGTGCCCTTGCACTTGCCGTCGCACTGACCGGCGCACTTGCCCTTCGAGTCCTTGCCGTCGCACTTGCCGTCACAGGTGCCGTCGCACTTGCCGGAGATGTCCGCCGAGCACTCGCCCGAGCACTCGCCGTTGCAGCTGCCGTTGCACTGAGCGCCCGCCTGCACGTCGCAATCGCCGTCGCACTTGCCGGAGCACTCGCCGCTGATTTTGCCGCCTTCGCACTGGACCTTGGCTTCGCCCGGCTTGACCGACGCGTCACACTTGCCGGCGCAATCGGCCACGGCGTTCATCGACGCCGAGCAGCGCGGGGGCTTCACCTCGACCTTGAGGCTGCCCTTGGCCTTCGCCTTGACCTCGCCGACGAACTTCACGGCCGCGTTGCACGCCGCCTCGGCCTTTTTGCCCGGGCCGTCGCTGGCCGGCTTGAGGTCGGCGTCCGTCGCGCCGAGGTCCTTCGCGAGGTTCGCGCACGCCGTCGTCACCTCGCCCTCCACGTCGCCCGCGATCTCCTGCAGATCGGCGCCGGCGGCGAGCGCGGCCTTCACCTTGCCCTCGAGCTCGCCCTTGAGTCCGAAGTTCGCGCTCATGAGCGCGTTGGCGTCCGCGATGTTGGCTGGGCAACCACCGGGCAGCGCACCACCACCGGGCAGCTTGTCGGCACCAGGCATGCCCTTCATGCCATTTTTGCCGCAATCCATCAGCAACGGCGACGCGAGGAGCGCCACTACGACGAGGGCGCCACCAACTCTATGACCACGATTCGGACGCATGATGAATCCTCCTCCGAGACCCGACCGACCCCGCGTCGCCAAAAAGCTCCACGGTTCCGGGTTCCTGGGCTCGGTCGGGTGCGACCCTACTCCCTCCGCCCGGGCGTTGGGAATTCAAAGATAAAACCTGAGTATAATCAGCAGGTTATGAGGGCTACCCAGCCATTCTTGGCCGCGTTCTCACGGTGGACCGACCTGCACGCCGAGCGGCACTGGCCAGACCAGCTCGCGCTCATCCCAAATTGAGAGGCGTCACTCGACGCGCACGGCCAGCGCAGTGCGTCAGCGGCTCGGCGGCGGCTCTTTGCTGCCGCCGCCGAACGGCAACTCGATCTGCGTCGACGCAGCGCTGTTTCGACGCTCGCGGTGACCGGCGCGCGCGAGGATCTCCTGCTCGCGGTTCACGTCGGCTTCGATGACTTCCGGGTTGTCGAGCGCGAACGCGAGCGCGTCGAGCACTTTGGCCGGACCGAGCTGCGGGTAGCGCTTGAGGATGCGCTCGACGCTCGCGCCGTCGCGAAAGAACGCCCAGAGCCGCCGCACCGGCACACGCGAGCCGGCGACGTAAGGGCTTCCGCCGAGCACGTTGAGATCGACGCGCACGTGCGGATGCGGCACGAGGACGACCGGAAGCGTCATCCCAGCCGCTCGAGCACCTTCGCCGCGACCGCTTCGCCGGTGAAGCCGAATTCGGCGGCGAGCTTCTCGGCGGGCGCGGAGGCGCCGAAGCGGTCGATGCCGATGTTGAGGCCGTTCGGACCGGTGACCGCCGCCCAGCCGTGCGTCGTGCCGGCTTCGACCGTGACGAGCAACCCCGTCTTCGGCACGACCTTGGCGCGCGCTTCGGGCGAGAGCCGCTCGAAGGCGTCCCAGCACGGCGCGCTCACCACGCGCACGCGCTTGCCCTTCGCCTGGCAGATCTTCTTCGCTTCGACCGCGATGCCGACTTCGCTGCCCGTCGCGATGATCGTCACTTCCGGGTTCTCGGCGTCCGAGAGCACGTACGCGCCGTCGAGGATGCGGCGCGGATCGAAGCCCGCGGGACGCTCGAGAATCGGCGTCTTCTGGCGCGAGAGCGCGAGCAACGTCGGACCGTGACGGCGCTCGAGCGCGTGCGTCCACGCCGCGGCGCACTCGAGCGGATCGGCCGGGCGCACGACGTCGAGGTGCGGGATCAGGCGCAGCGACCAGAGGTGCTCGATCGGCTGGTGCGTCGGGCCGTCCTCGCCGAGGAAGATCGAGTCGTGGGTGAAGACCCACACGACTTGCTGCTCCATCAAGGCGGCGAGACGGATCGAGGGGCGGCAGTAATCGGTGAACTGGAGGAAGCTCGAGCCGAACGGGATGAAGAGCCCCGAGACGGCGAGGCCGTTCATGATCGCCGACATGCCGTGCTCGCGGATGCCGAAGTTGAAGTTCTTCCCGCCGAACTCGCCGCGCTTGATGTCCGGCGAGCCCTTGATCGTCGTCTTGGTCGACTCGGCGAGATCGGCCGCGCCGCCGACGAGGGCGGGCACGAGCGCCGCCGCTTTTTGTTCGATGGCGCCGCCGGTGTTGCGCGTGGCGTCGGCCTTCAGGGTGCCGGCGACGGCGACGAGCTGCTCGAGCAGATCGCTCGGGACGGCGCGCGTCGTGAGGCTCTTGTACGTGGCGGCGCGCTCGCCCGTGAGACCGGCGACGCTGCGCTCCCACGCCTCGCGCACCGGGCGGTTCTCTTCCGCGCGGCGCGCGAAGAAGGCTTTCGCCTCCGGCGCGACGTAGAACTTGTCGAGCGGCCAATTCGCCGCCTTTTTCGCCGCGTCGATTTCCGCCTGCCCGAGCGGCGCGCCGTGCGCTTTCGACGTGCCCGCCTTGGTCGGCGCGCCGATGCCGATGATGGTGCGCGCGACGATGAGGGACGGCGAGCCCCGGTGCGCGACCGCGGCGTCGAGCGCCTTCCGCACCTCTTCGGGTGCGTGCCCGTTCACGTGCTGGACGAACCAGCCGTACGCCTCGTAGCGCTTGCCGACGTCCTCGCTGAACGAGAGCTCGGTCTTGCCGTCGATGGTGATCTTGTTGTCGTCGTAGACGAGGATGAGGTTGTCGAGCCCGAGGTGACCGGCGACGCTCGAGGCCTCACCCGAGACGCCCTCCATCATGTCGCCGTCGGAGGCGAGCGCGAACACCCGGTAGTCGAAGATCTCCGAGCCCGGCTGGTTCACGCGCGCCGCGGCGAGCTTGCCCGCGATGGCGATGCCGACCGCGTTGCCGACGCCCTGTCCGAGCGGGCCCGTCGTGGTCTCGACGCCCGGCGTGAGGCCGTGCTCGGGGTGCCCCGGCGTCTTCGAGCCCCACTGCCGGAAGTTCACGAGCTCGGAGAGCGGCAGATCGTAGCCGGCGAGGTGGAGCGCCGAGTAGAGCAGCATCGACGCGTGCCCGCACGAAAGCACGAAGCGATCGCGATTCGGCCACTCCGGCGTCCGCGGGTCGTAGCGGAGGTAACGCGTGAAGATGTCGACCGTGATGCCGGCGAGCGCCATCGGCGTCCCGGGGTGACCCGACTGGGCCTTCTCCACGGCGTCGGCCGCGAGAAATTGAATCGTGTGGACCGCTTGCTCGAACTCGTTCATTCGCTTCTCCGCTTGACGGCGTGAAGCTACTCGCGCGCGGGGGCGAGCGCTAGCGGGGAGCGGCGGTCCGCGGCGCGCGCGGCTTTTCCGGAGCAGACGCGCTCAGTGGCCCATGACGTGTTTGTGCTCTTCGAAGGTACGGCTGAACGTGTGATGGCCGTGTCCGCTCGCAACGAAATAGAGATAGTCGCTCGGGGCGGGGGCGAGCACCGCCGAGAGCGCGCCCTCGCCGGGATTCGCGATCGGGCCCGGCGGTAGGCCCGGGTGCCGGTAGGTGTTGTAAGGGTTTCGGGGATCGCGCAGCAGCGCGGGCGTCACCTGGCCGTGATAGTCCGCACACGTGGGCGCAACGGCGGGTTCGACCAGACAGCCGTAGGCCGCGGTCGGATCCGACTCGAGCATTTTGAGCGGCCGGAAGCTCGCGTCGCGCAGGCGATTGTAAAAGACGCTCGCGATGAGCGGCTGTTCGGTGGGGTCGGCGGCCTCGCGCTCGACCATGGACGCGAGCGTGACCACGTCGTGCTCGTCGAAGCCGTCGCTCCGCGCGAGCGCGTCGAAGGCGCCCGGGTGCCGTGCTTCGAGACGGGCGAGGCGCTTGCGCGTCTCGGCCACGAGCGCGCGCACGACCTGTGCCGGATCGCTGTCGACCGCGAGCTCGTACGTCGCGGGGAAGAGGAACCCCTCGCTGCTCGGCCCGCGCAGTCGAAGCTCCTGCACGAGCTCGGTGCTGAACACCGCGTGAGCGAAGTCGGCGGCGTCGCACACCTCGAGCGTGCTCAGACGCTCGGCAATTTGCTGAAAATTGTAGCCCTCGGGGATCGTCACCCGGGCGTGCGGCCGGGCCGGCGAGCGCGTGAGGCGCTGAACGAGATCGCGCGGGCTCAGATCGTCGCGCAAGAGGTGGCGGCCGGGGACGGGCTTGGCGCCCGTGAGGCGCAGATAAAGTGCGATCGCGGTCGAGCCCCGCGTGAGACCCTGCTGCTCGAGCGCGTCGGCGAGCTCGCTCGCGTCGAGCGCGCCGTGAACGTCGAAGAGGCGCCGCGTCCCCTTGCCCGGCCCCGCCGCCCGCGCCCACGCGACGAACCCGAGGATGAGCACGAGCAGAAGGCCGGCCGCTCCGACGGCGAGCCAGATTGCCCGGCCGCGGCGTCCGGCGGGCCCGCTGTTCGTGACGCGCGGCTCGGCGCGTCGAGTCGTCCGGCGAGCGCTCTTCGGCGCGCCGCTCGAGCGCACCCGCCGCCTGCGTTTGCGCGCCGTGGTCACGCGGAGACCGTGCGACGACCGTCGAGCCAGGATTGGAGCACCACGGCCGCCGCCGCGCTGTCGATACGGTCGCGCGCGGCGCGGTCGTCGAGCCCCTGGTCCCGCAGGCGGCTCCGCGCCTCGCGCGTCGAGAGCCACTCGTCGTAGAACTCGACGCGCAAGCCGGTTCGCACACCGAGCGCGCGGCCGAACTTGCGCGCGCGCCGGGCCGCGGGGCCTTCTTCCCCGCCGAGCGACCGGGGCAGGCCGACGACGAAGAGCTCGATTTTTTCGCTCGTGGCGAGGGCGGCCAGCGCCTCGAGCGCTCGGCGCGGATCCCGGCCGTCCAGGTGGGCTCGCGGGTGCGCCAAGAGGCCGAGCTCGTCCGCCACGGCGACGCCGACGCGCACCTTGCCGACATCGATGCCCGCAGCTCGCACGCCGGATGTGGATAGCACCTTCTCTCGGGAGCTGCTAACTGGCGTCCCCTCCCCTGTCCGTTCGATCTTCATCGCGATGACTCTCCGCGCCGTCAAAGGCATGAACGACATCCTCCCCGACGAGATCGGGCGATGGCACGCGCTCGAAGCGGTACTCCGGCGCACGTTCGAGCTCGCGGGCTATCGCGAGATCCGAACGCCGGTGCTCGAACCGACCGAGCTTTTCGTGCGCTCGATCGGCGAGGCGACGGAAATCGTCGAAAAGCAGATGTTCATCTTGAAGCGCGAGGACGAGTCGCTCGCGCTCAGGCCCGAGGGCACGGCCGGCGTCGCCCGCGCGTACGTCGGGAGCACGCTCCACAATCGCGAACCGGTGAGCCGGCTGTACTATCTCGGCCCCATGTTTCGCGCGGAGCGCCCGCAGCGCGGCCGCTACCGTCAATTTTGGCAGGCCGGCGTCGAAATCTACGGCGACCCCGGGCCGGGCTGCGACGCCGAGCTCATCGACATGCTGGTGCGCATGCTGAGCGGTCTCGGCGTCCAGAATCTGCGCGTGCTCGTCAATTCGCTCGGCGGGACGGAGACCCGGGCGCGCTACCGCGAGGCGCTCGCCGCTTATTTGCGGCCGAAGTCGGCCGAGCTCAGCGAACACGCCCGGCGTCGCCTCGAGGACAACCCGCTCCGCATCCTCGACTCGAAGAACCCGCAAGACCAGGCCGCCGTCGCCGGCGCGCCGTCCATCCTCGAGCTCTTGACGCCGGAGGATCGGGCGCACTTCGAGGGCGTCACGCGTGGGCTCGGGGCGCTCGGCACGCCGTTCGAGGTGAGCCCCGGGCTCGTCCGCGGCCTCGACTACTACACGCGGACGCTCTTCGAGATCCAGACGACCGGCGCCGAGATCGGCTCGCAGAACGCGCTCCTCGGCGGCGGGCGTTACGACGCGATGGTGAAGGAGCTCGGCGGCCCCGACGTGCCGGCCATCGGCTTCGCGCTCGGCCTCGAACGCGTGCTGCTCGCCCTGCCCGCCGCCGCCGCCGCGAGCGAGCCGCGCTGCTTCGTCGCGCCGCTCGGCGAACGCGCGCAAGTGGAGGCGCTCGTCATCGCGCGGGAGCTCCGCGAGGCCGGCGTGCCCGCCGAAGCCGACACGCGCGGCGGTTCGCTGAAGAGCCTGCTCCGGCGCGCGGACGGCACCGGTTCACGCCTCTGCATCGTGCTCGGCGACAACGAAATCGAGCGAGGAATCGTCACGTTGAAGGATCTCGCCGCGCGCTCTCAAATCGAGGTGCCCCGCGCCGAGGTCGTCCTCCGCGCGAAGAGCCTGCTCGCGAGCGCGCCGCCCGCCGGGAGCAGCGGCGCGTGAGTCAGCGACTGCTCGGCGTCCTCGTGGCGCTCTGTTTCGTGCTCGGCTCGGCGCGCGTCGCGCACGCGCAAATGGGGCCGGGCGGCATGGGCATGCCGGGCGGCGGCTTCGGCGGCCCGTCCCCGGGCGGCCCGTCGGGCGGCGGCTCGAAGAAGCCGAAGAAGAAGAACCCCGACGAGCCGGAGACGCACGCGGCGACGGGCGCGGGTGACGAAGTGGTCGCGCCCGGCGGCGAACCGTCGCTGCCCGAGAAGCCGCTCGAGCTCAAGCCGCGCACGCTGCGTCACATCGGCAGCGATCTCGATCCGGAAGACGAAGAGCAGGGTCGCGGCCCGACGACGAACCGCCGCTTTTACGGGCCGTACTACGAAGAGACGAGCGGCAAGTACAGGTTCCAGCTCGCGTTCCCCGTGTGGGCGAACCGCACGCAGCCGTCACGCACCAAGCCGGAAGTGACCGACAGCGCGTCGCTCTACGGCGGGCTCTTTTACCACCGCCGGAGCGCCGAACGCGCGGACGACATTCTCTTCCCGCTCGTGTGGAACCTGAACGATCGGATCGGCAAGAGCCGGACGACGGTCGTGGGTCCGCTCGTGAACCGCGTGGCGCCCGACGAAAACGACAATTGGCTCGCGCCGTTCTACTTCACCGGCAAGCGCAAGGCCGGCGGCTACACGCTGATCCCGCCGCTCCTCACGTACACGAACACCGACGGACGGAGCGGGTTCAACCTCGTCGGTCCGATGTTCTGCTCGTGGGACGGCGGCGGGAGCTGCGACGCGCGCACGGCGCAGACCTTGGATTTCGGCGTCGCGCCCTTCTACTTCTACGGCCAGGACGCCGAAAAGAAGTACGAGGCGATCCCGCCCCTCCTTCACTACTACCACTACAACGATCGCACGCTCGGCTGGACCAACGTGTGGGGTCCCTACTACCGCGAGCACACGCAGAAGCGGGACATGCTGCACCTGCTTCCCTTCTACTTCAGCATCGACGGGAAGAACGAACACCACACGACGCTGCTCCCCTTCTTCCACTACGGCTACGACGGGCCGTCGTGGCTCTTCGTGAACCCGCTATTTTTGATGGGGGAGGGCCATCACGGCGAGAAGACGTTCGTCACGTGGGGCTACGCGCGTTACCGCGGCCGCACGACGCTCGACATGATCACGCCGCTCTACTGGCGTTATCGTGATCCGGACATCGATCTCGATCAGCACCTCTTCTTCCCCTTCCTCTTCACGCGCAACAGCCCGCGTGAATCGACGTTCGCGCTCTTTCCCTTCTACGGGCACAGCGAACGCTTCGGCATCAGCGAGACGACGTTCATCACGCCGTTCTTCCAGCACACGACCGACGTGCGCGGCTGGTCGACGAACATCCACCCGTTCCTCTACGTCGGGCGCGACGCGACGAGCACGCACACGGTGCTCGCGCCGATTTTCTGGGATTTCGCCGATCCGAAGTCGCGCGCGACGGTCGTCTTCCCGGCGTTCTGGCGCTTCGCGAGCGACAAGGACGTGTCCGAGCTCGTCGGCAACGTTTACTACCACGAGGCGCGCAAGCCCTCCGGTAAGGATTGGGAAGTGCACATCTTCCCGGCGTTCAGCTACGGCGAGACGCCCGACGGGCACTGGTGGAACATCCTCTACGGGCTCGCCGGCTACACGCGCCGCGGCAGCACGGTGAAGGTGCGCGCCCTCTGGATCCCGATCACACTGAGCGGCGAGGACCCATGAAGCGATTTCGGGCGGGCGTGCTCGGAGGCTCTGGTTTCGCCGGCGCCGAGCTCGTCCGGCGCCTGCTCGCGCACCCGCACGTCGAGCTCGTCCGGGTGTGCGCGGCCGATCACGTGGGGGAACCGCTCGCGTCCGCATTGCCGCACCTCGAGGGGCGCACCGAGCTCGTGTTCGAGAACCCGCCGCCCGCCGAGGCCGTCGAGGGCCTCGACATCGTGCTGATGGGCTTGCCGCACGGCGCGAGCATCGACGTCGTCGAGCGCGTGATCGAGCGCGACGTGCGCGTGATCGACATGTCCGGCGCGTTCCGCCTGAAGGATCAGGCGGCGTACGAGCGCTTCTACGGCGGCCCTCACGCGCGCCCCGAGCTCCTCGGCCGCTTCGTGTACGGGCTACCGGAGCAGAACCGCGACGCGATCCGCGGCGCGCGCTTCGTCTCGTCGCCGGGCTGCTTCGCGACGAGCATCGAGCTTGCGCTCCTGCCGTTCGCGCGGCGCGGACTGTTGCAGGGTTCGGTGCAGGTCGTGGGCGTCACGGGCTCGAGCGGCAGCGGCGTCACGCCGAGCGCCACGACGCACCACCCGACGCGCTCGGTGAACCTCCGCACCTACCGCCCGCTCGCGCACCAGCACGCGCCCGAAATCGTGGCGACGCTCGCCGCGGCCGGCGCGCACGTCGAGCTCGATTTCGTGCCGATCTCGGCGCCCCTCGCGCGCGGCATCTTCGCGACCGCGTTCTTTCACGTTGCGGCCGACGTGCCGCGCGAGACGCTCGTGGAGGCACCCCACGCGGCTTACGCCAAGGAGCCGTTCGTGCGCGTCCCGAAGAGCCGGCTGCCCGAGGTCGTCGCCGTCGCGGGCTCGAACTACGCCGAGGTCGGCGTCGTCCTCGGCCCCGAGCGCGGCGGCGAACGGCTCGTGACCGTCTTCGCCGCGCTCGACAACCTCGTGAAGGGCGGCGCGGGTCAAGCGATTCAGAACATGAACCTGATGCTCGACCTGCCCGAGACGCTCACGCTCGAGGATCCGGGCGGGTACCCGTAGCCGCCGAGCGGCGTCACGGCGCGGTGTAATCGCGCAGGGTGATCGTCTTGCCGTCGGTCCAGTAGACGCCGCTCGGCGTGCCGGCCCAGCTCGTCTCGACGTTCCACGGCAGCGAAAGGAGGATCGTCTCCGTGTTCGGAGTGGCGAGCTCCTCGGCGACGAGGTGCCAGCGAAATCCTCGATAAAACTCGTAGAAGATGCTGCCGCCGACCACCTCGAACCCCGAGCCCGGCGAAGTCCCCAAACGCTGGCTGATTCGCTCCCACGGCCCTCCGGCTTTCGGCATGCGCTCGACGTACGTGATGGACTCGTAGGGGTCCGCCGCGACCGCGTAGAGGTAGTCGCCGACGAGCCGCGCGGCGACCGGGTCGTCCTGATTCAAGAGCACCGGATCACCGCCGGCGAGCGGCTGCTCGAAGAGGCCGGGATGGAGCCCGGACTGCACGGGATCGACGTCCGTCGTGAAGTACACGTTGTCGCTGTCCGCGGCGAAGGGGATGCTCTCTTCGTTCACGACGAGGGTGGGCGTCGCCACGCTCGCCGACGCGGAGTAAATCGCCTCGTTGAATGGCCAATAGGCGACGTCCCCGTTGCTCACGATCAGACGGCCGCTCTCTGCGTCGACGCTGTCGAAACCGGTCGTATTGAGCGCCACTTCCTCGGCCGTGCCGCCCGCGAGCGGAACCCGCATGAGGGCCCAGTTTTCTCTCCCATTTTCGAACAGCTGATCGACTTCGATGTACACGTGGGTCGTCGTCAAGGCGACGCCGATCGCCCCCGGCAGATTGGCCGCGAGCGTCTGCACCTGGTCGGAGCCGAAATCGCGCGCGAGGAGGCTGCCGTCGTTATGGTAGTTCCCGAGTGAATCCGTCGTGCCGTACTCGACCCAGTAAAGCGTGGTGTCGCTCGCAGCGAGCGCGCGGATGTCGTGACCGGTAATTTGGGGGCAGCCGTTCACCGCATCGCACGAGCCGGACCCTTCGCCGGCGCCGCCGCCCGAGCCCGCACCGCCCATGCCGTGCTCGTCGCCGCCGTTGCCGATGAGGCTGCCGCCGACTTCGCTGATGGTCGACGTGCCGCCCCGTCCTTGTGCGTTGCGACCACCGGCACCGGTTCGTCCGGCGCTCGTCGACTGAGTACCGCCCGTTGACTGGGTGCCGCCCGTTGACTGGGTACCGCCCGTTGATTGGCTGCCCCCGGTTGACTGGGAACCGCCGCTCGATTGGGCGCCGCCGCTGCCACCGGTCGACTGAGTGCCGCCCGTGCCACCCCGCTGGCCTGCGCCGTGCGGATTACCCGAACCGCTCGTGCCACTCCCGGCGAGGGTCCCCCCGCTTCCAGCCTGCTGCCCTGAATTGAGCTCCCCCACGTCTTTCAGGTCGTCCGCGCTGCACCCGATCGCCCACACTCCCACCACCAACCAAGTACCCCAAGCCTTCATTTCGCCACCGTCCTTCCGCTTGGTTGGTTCCACCAGAGCTCGGGATTCATTTGCCGCCGTCGACTTTCAGCTCGGCACCCGCGTCGCCGTCCGTCTCGGCGCACGCGCGCCAAATACGGTCGAGCAACGGCGAGGTCGGGTAGGCGCGCTGAAAAGCCGCGGCCGTCTCGCGACGCGCGGCTGGCGCCTGGTTCGGACAGGTGACGAGCACGCGCAGCCCCTCACGTTCGCTGCTGAACACGCCGCGCGGATAACGGCGTGCGTGCTCGTCGAGCCAGACCACGGCGAGGTACCCGCGCCCGGCGTCGAGCTCGCGCTTCGCGGCTTCGAGCAACCCCAATTCACCCTCGAACGTCGAAGCCGAGGTGGCGCTCGCCGCGGGCTTGGCCGGCTCCGGCGGGGGTTCCTGCGCCGGCGCGGCGGGCGCGGCGCTCGGCGCTTCGACGAGCTCCGGCGGGGCGTCGTGGGGTGCGGACGCGAGCGGCGGCGCGGCGTGGACGGCCGGGTGCGCGGGGTGGGTCTCGTGGCGCTCGTCGAGGACGGCTCTCGCCCCGGCGACGGTCACGCCGAGCGCGCCGATGCCGGCGAGCACCTTCAGGGTCACGCCGAGTGCCGCGGCCTGCGGCGCCGGAGCGAGCGCCATCGGCACCGCTCCCGCGGCGAGCGCGCCGAGCAGTCGCGCGCGGCTTCGCTCGCGTTGGGTTTCGGTCGGACGAACGCTGCGTTCGGCCGCGAGCAGGCGTGAGAGTTCGGTTTCGTTCATCGTGCCTGCCTTTCGAAATCGACGCGGTCGCGCTCGATTCTCTGGGCCAAACGCTGGCGTGCGGCCCTCAACCGCGACGCAACGGTGCCTTCCTTGACGCCGAGCGCTTCGGCCACCTCGGCGCCCGTCATGCCTTCGAGCTCGACGAGGATGACGACTGCCCGGTGCTTTTCGTCGAGCTCGGACAAAAGGGAGCGGAGATACCGCGCCGACGCGTTCTGCGCTTCGGGGCTCTCCACGGTCGCCTCCGCCTGCGCCTCGGCGTATTCGCTCAGCCGCAATTGGTAACGCTTGCGGTTACGCCTCAGGCGCGCGACCACGCGCAGGGTGATGGCGAAGAGCCAGGTGCGAACGTTGGCCCGATACTCGAATTCGCCGACGCGCCGTGCCGCGACGAGGAAAACCTCGTGCACGGCGTCGTCCACCCAATCGTCGTCGCAGCCGAGTCGTCGCGCGTTCCTCCAAACGAACTCGTAGTGTTCGCGGTAGAGCGCAGCCGCGGAAGGCGCCGCCTGAGCATCGCGCGGCGCCGCGGGGGCGACTGGGCCCAGACTCACCACCATTGGTTCCCCCTACCCCGAAAATCCATTTGCGGAGCTCGCGGGCGGTGGAAGCGTGGGAAAAACTAAGGCTCCCCGACACCGAGACCGACGAACGCGCCGAAAACCCAGCGTCGCGCTTGAAAAACCTCGTCGGTCCGCCCGTCCTCGACGATGCCGAAGCGCGGCGCCGTGAACGCATCGCCGGCTTCTGCGCCGCCCAGCACTTCGACCGGTGCGGCGACCCGCTGGTGGAGCACGAGCTCGAGCAGCCCCGCCGACCACAGCGCATGGCGCACCCGACGGCTCTCGACCTCGTGGCCCGCTCCACGCAGATCACCCGCCGCGAACTCGACGCAGCCGTCGATGGCCGGAGACCGCTCGCGGAGCCGGTAACACGGGCCCACGCCGAACGACACGAGGGCGAGCTCCGCGCCCGAGTTTTCCCGCAGCCGGGCAAGGCGCGGCAGATCGTAGGCCGCCCAGCCACCGAGGCCGAGGCGACCGGGCGCGACCGACCCGCGGGCACCGAACCCCGCGCCGGCGTCGGGCAGCGGACCGCCGAGGACGCGCCCGAAGGCCCCGGCCGACCAATGCCACGGGCGCGGCGCACCCCTTTGCGCGGCGACAGGGCGTGGGGTCGCCGGCGGCGGGGCGACCGTCGGCTTCGGTGGCGGAAGGGGCGCCGGCGCGGGTTCGGCTGGTTTCGGCGGCGGAACCGGAGCAGGTGCTGAAGCCGACGCCGCCGGAGGGCTCGAGGCGCGGACGGCGAGCGTGGGATCGATCGCGAGAGCCGCCACGAGACTTGCGGCGTCGGTGAGCTTCACGCAATCGGCGTGGCTCAAGACGCGCTTCTGCGTGCCGCGCTTGCTCGTGACCTTGAGCGTCGCGGTGTAACCGGCAGCCGCGTCGCCCGTCAGCGTCCCTTCGATGCGGAGCCGTTGATCCCTGCGTGCTTCGAGCGCTTGGCCGAGCCGGCTCTCGATGGCGGCGCGCATCGCCGCCTCGTCGGGGCACTCCGCGGGAGCCGACCACGAGAGCGCCGTCGACGGACTCTCGCCCTGGAGCGCGCCGCAGGCGACTCCGAACGCGAGCCCCACCTCGAACCTCACGCGTTTCGCCGACGGCGGCAAGCTCACTCCCGTATGATCACGGCGGTTCCCTCGCCCATTTCGCTGCCAACGTTGATGCCGTGCCAGCCCTCGGGGACGGGCGGATCCGTCCAGCGGAACACGACGCGAGCGTCGATGGGAGCGAGGTTCACGCAGCCGTGGCTGCGCGGGATGCCGAACACGTCGTGCCAGTACGCGCCGTGAATGGCGTAGCCGGACGCGAAATACTGAATCCACGGCACGTCGCGGAGCTCGAAACCCGCGGCTCCGCGCCGCACGGTGATGCCGTATTCGGGATCGCGGCCCTTGTCGATGTTGATGAGGCGGCGCTTGTCGTCCTCGTCGAGATCCTCGCCGGACGCGCGCGCGCGCTTGAGCCGCTCGACGGTGGCCTTGGTCGACTCGGCGTGCGCGCTCGGATGACTGCGGGCGCCCCCGGCGACGCTCGAGTTCTCCTCGGAGTCCATCGCCGCGGCGACGTGCTTGCTCTGGAGCTTGAACGAGCCGCGCGGCGTCGAGAGCGTCTCCTTCGGATCGCCGAGCTTGTCGCGCCCCGTCGAGACGAGCGTCGCGTAGTACGGCTTTTTGCCCTGATAGAGGACGAGCGTCTGCTGAGTGATGCAGATGTCGATCCACTTGTCGCCCTTTTCGGCGACGTCGGGCCACTCGGGCGGCGGCGCCACGATGTCGAGGTCCTTCGCTTTGAGCCAGATCGTCGGGTTCTTGCTGGTCTGGTACAGGCGCTCGCCGCCGGCGATGCGCGCCTTGCCCGACAGCGGCACGATCACGCGGCGCGGCACGTCTTCGACCGGCCGCACTTCTTCGCTGCCCTTGACGATCTCGTAGGTCTTCGCGTCGCTCGGCACGACCCACGCGAACGGCATCGGCAGCTTGTCGCCGAGCTCGATGCCGTGAAAGGGGCTCGCCGAGTCCGGCTTGAGCTTCGTCGCCGGGATGAGCCGCAGATCGACGGTGACGGCGAAGCGTCGCTTGAGCCCGTCGCTGTCGGTGTCGAACGCCCCCACGAGCGAAAGCCCGGTCTTGCGCCGCACGCGATCCGCGAACACGGAGCTCGCCGGCACGTCGAAGCCCGACACGTTCGCGATCTGCCGCCCGTCCTTGAGCCAAAACGGGATCGGGTCGTCGGGTCCGGCGCCGCCGAGGAGCTCGTTTTCGCTGAGCTCCGTCGACGGTTTGAAGCCGGCGGGCGGCTTCGCTCCCGGCACCGCGATGCCGCGCGCGTCGAGCGGTACGTCGTTCGCGCCGAGCGACACCGTCTGCACGTCGGCGTGATGCTCGGCGAACCAGGCGAGGTGCTCGTCGAGCTTGAACTCGCTCTTTTCCTGCTCGGCGCGCGTCGGCACGCGCAGGTATTGCGGCGAGTTCGCGCGGACGAACGCGTACTTGTACGGCATCGGTTTCGTGATGTCCGCATGCCGGCTCGCCGCGCGCACGATCGGCGCGTCGAGCTTCGTGGTCGCGTCGTCCGTGCACATGTAGCCCATCGGGTACACGTGGTAAAAGTCGCCCTTGCAGCCGTGCCCGGGGACCGGCGCCGCGTCGCGCTTCACCATGTTGCCGAGACGCACGTAGCCGAGACGCCGCGAGCCCGTGTCGGGCAGCTTGTAGACGGTCGCCGCGATCACGGTGGCGGCGAGCTTCGGCGCGTCGTCCGGCGCTTTCGTGTCGAGCTCGCCGTGATCGACGACCGCGGCGAGCCGCGCGTGCTCCGCCGACGCGGAAGCGGCCGCCCCCGCGGCCGCGGTGGCTCCGTGACGACAACCGGCGAGCGTGAAGAGCGTCAGCGCGCCGAGCGCCGCCCGCGACTTTTGGACCTTACCGAACACTCGGGCGACCTTTTACTACGGCTCGGGAAAATCGCCGCCCCGAGCGTGCCTCGAGGTCTACGGCTCGCGCGAATCGCCGCGCTCGCCGTCCACGGGGTCCCCCTCCGTGCTCACCTCGACGCCCACGGCGCCCTCCGGCAGCGGCGGCAGGCTCGCGAGATCGACGCCCTCGGCGACCCAATACACCTCGGGCACGGGGTAATACTTGCTCGAATAGGTGCGGGCCTTGCGGGTGCCGTCCGCAAAAATGGTGAGGAGCGTGCTCGTGCCGTCGTAGCCGGCGTTGCCCTTCTGCCGCCGATCGATGGTGCCCGGCAAGAGATCGGATTTGACGACGACGCGCCGCGTGAACGGCTGCGGCGCCTCCGCCGCGAAGAAGTGCTCGATCTTCCCGGGCGGATCGCGACCGAGGAGCTCGACGCGCAGGACGCCGCGACTGGGCAGGAACGCGTGGAGCATGAGCGGCGACGAATACGGATTGCGGAGCCTCAGATCCACTTCCGGGTAAATCACGGTCGCGTCGAGACCGAGCGGCGCGTAGCCGCTCGGCCGGCTGTGGCTCCGGCGTTCGACGATTTCGAGGCCGCCGAGCATCGCGGCCGCGAAGAGCGTGCTCGCGACCTGACACACGCCGCCGCCGAGCCCGGGTTCGAGCTCGTCCTGCACGATGACCGGCGCGTTCACGAAGCCCCGCTCCTCCGTGCGCGGACCGACCACGTGGTTGAAGCTGAACACGTCGCCCGGACCGATGATGACGCCGTTCAGGTAGCCGGCCGCCGTGCGGATGTTCGGCACGCGCGAGCGCGGTTTCTTCGAAAAATCGGTCTCGAAGCTCGAGAGCACGCGCGACACGTCGACGCTCGCGAGCTCCGCTTGCGTGACGCCCGGCTCGAGCGGCACGAAGCTGAGCTCGAAGCGCGCCAGATCGTCGCGTTCCCCGTCCTCGACCGCGCGCAGCGTCGCGCCCACGTCGAGGTCGCGTCCCGTCGCCTCGCGGACGCGGCGGTGACCGCGGAGATCGAGCCGGGCGTTTTCGGGCGTGCGGTGCAGCCGGCGGCCGAGCGCGCCCAGAAATTCGCGCGCGCGTTCTTCGTCGACTTGGTACGCGAGCGGCACGACGGGCGGCTCCGGTTCCACCGCGAACAGGCTCTTCAAGCGCTCGCCGACGGAGCGCACCGGCATGGCGTGCAGGAGCGCGACGAGCGTCGCGTCCGAATCGAGCTCCACGCCGAGCTCCGCGAAGCTCGTGCGCTCGTTGCCCTCGGGCGCGGCCAAATACGCCTCGCGCTCGCCGACGCGCAGGGCGACGCGCTTCAAGAGCTCGCGTGGATCGGTGTCCGCGTCGAGCCGCTCGTCACCGACCACGACCGCCGGCCGTTCGCAAAGCAGGCGATACGCACGCGGACCGAACAGCACGGCCGCGGCGGCGATTCCGCCGAGCGCAAAAGCGGCGGCGAGGAGCCCCGAGCGCACGTGCGGAGCTTACCAAGCCGGCCCGAGCCTGGCGAGTCTCCCTCAGCCGCCCGCGGCCGCCGCGGCCTTCGAGTGCGGCAGACGCACCCGGCGGAGCGCGAAGCCGGGCGCCTTCATGTCGGTGTCGAGGTGGCCGCCGAGGTCGTGCACGATGGAGCGCGAAATGGCGAGACCGAGACCGCGCTGCGGATCGAGTTGCCCGACGCGGAAGTCGCTCTCGACCTCGCCGCCGCAAGGAAGCCCGGAGTTTCGCACCTCGAAGATGACCCACGGGCCGTCGTCGCGCAGGCGGATCGAGATCGCGCGCTGGTGGCGCGGCGTGCCGGCCATCATGTCGAGCGCGCTCACGAGCAGGTTCAACATCACCTGCCCCACCTGCGCGGCGGAGCCGGGGACGGACGGCACCGTGTGCACGTCGATCTCGACGCTGCCCGCCGTACGAAGCTCGCTCTGCAGCAGCCGGAGCGTGAGTCTCAAGACTTCGCTCACGTTCACGTCCTGCTTCTTCGCCGGGCCGAGCGGGATTTCGACGCCGCGCACGACGTCGAGCGCCCGCTCCGCGCCGACGAGCGCTTCGCCGAGCTCCTCGTCGATGTCGAGCAGCGCGCCCCGCTGCG
>Ga0335083_10004023_pt1 | contig 18831 bp, 16 predicted proteins | sample Lox_Sample_42_FD_206716 | JGI IMG/M metagenome (GOLD analysis project Ga0335083, IMG submission 206716) | Soil microbial communities from Loxahatchee National Wildlife Refuge, Florida, United States - Lox_Sample_4.2 | ecosystem: Environmental > Terrestrial > Soil > Wetlands | place: USA...
GACCACGGCGCGTGCGTGATGGAGCTCGCCTCAATGCTCGGCGAGGAGCCGTTCAGCGATCACCCGGCGTCGGTGTGTCCGGTGATCGGCTCGGTGCTGCGTGCCTACAACGACTCCATCGACGACTATCGCCGTCAAGACCTCTACGCCTACGCCGCCAAGGTCGTCGGCAGCCGGGGATCGGCGCAGCTCGAGCGCGACCGCGCCGAGTACCTGTGCGCCTGGATGGCCAAGCCGGGCGGGCGCGGGTGGACGCGCTTCCTGCTTCCAGCGCGGCTGCGGGCGGTCAGCCCGAAGCCACCGCTCGACGTCCTCGGCGCGAGCGCGGTCCGCTCGCTCTCCACCCACGACGATCGCACCCACGCGAAGATGCTCGCCCTGATCGATAGCCTGCTCGCGATGGGTGGTCCGGACCAGGCGCCGTCGGAACCGGTCGCGGCCTGCTCCGCGGTGCCGGGCGAGTCGCAACCGCAAAGCGCGCCCGCGACCTGACGGCCGCTTGCCCGAGACCGCTCCCGACCCACCGCGGATTCCGGCCTCGGCGGGCGCGCTGATCCGCGACCCCCACGAGCGGCTGCTTATCCTCAAGCCGACCTACAAGAAAGGGTGGACGATCCCGGGCGGTCAGATCGACCCGATCGGCGAATCGCCGTGGGACGCGTGCAGGCGCGAGACCGAGGAGGAGTGCGGGCTCGTGGTCGAGCGCGGCCGGCTTGTCTGCGTCGACTTCCTCGCGCCGAGGCCGGGTCGCCCTGGCGGGGTCCGCTTTCTGTTCGACTGCGGCACGTTCTCGCACGACGACCTCGCCGGGGTCCGGCTTCAGGAGTCGGAGATCGAGGACCACCGGCTCGCCGAGCTCGACGAAGCGCTCGAGCTGCTGAGCGGTCCACTCCGGCGTCGTCTGTCGCGGTGCGCCGCGAGCGAGCGATGCATCTACTTGGAGAACGGCCGCCCGGTCCCGGGCGTCCAATGAGGCAGCGTCTCAGGCCGGAACGGCCGCGGACACAACGGGTGGCTTTGGCTTGAACGGACGCATCTGTTCGTCGCCGGCACCGACGACTCCGTAGGACCCGTCGGGAACTTCGTTCCACGCCCCGGGCAGATCGCCGATGGGCTCCGAGACGACCAGTCGCGAGTCATCGGCCACCTCGAACAGGATCTCCCGGTCGGGAGCGAGCTTGCGGACCGCGGACATATCGCGGCTGTAGAACAGCGTCCGCGACTTACCTTCGCTCGAGTACCGGAACGCCCACATACGCTCGCCATCGGTCGTCGCGATCGTGCCCTGGAACGGGTAGTCCACGCCCTTCCGGTGGCCGACGTCCTCGACCAGCCCGATCGCGCGAGCAACGGCTTCCGGCGGATCGTCCTCGAGGCCGAACGACAGCGCGAGGTAGAACAGAATCTCGGTGTCCGCCGTGCCCGAGATCTCTGAAAACAGCGATTCGTCGACCGCCAGCAAGAGGTCGCGCCTGACCCTGGGCAAGTCGGCGACATATCCGTTGTGCATGAACAGCCACCGTCCGTGCCGGAACGGATGGCAGTTCGTCTGCTGTACGGGCGACCCGATCGCCGCGCGAATGTGCGAGAGGAAGTGCCCGGAGGTCGTGTGCCCCGCGAGTTCGCGGAGGTTCTGGTCGTTCCAGGCGGGTTCGATACTCCGAAACACGCCGGGCGTCGGCTGGTCGTCATACCAGCCGAGGCCAAACCCGTCCCCGTTTGTCGTCTCCGCCCCGAGCTCGGAGTGCAGGCTCTGGTCGATCAGCGAATGGACGGGCGAATACAGGACCTTTTCGATCAGGATGGGTGAACCGGAGTAGGCGAGCCAACGGCACATCGGGGTTCCTTTCGCGCGGAGGGGTGCGTGCATAGCCTCGCCACCGCGCGTCAGCGCGGCAAGGGCGCAGACACGTCTCGCCGCGACAGGCGCGCATCCGCGTTGTGTAAACCCGCCGGCTAACCGACCGGTACACGCCCGCGGACGGAGGTGCCTCGTCCGCGTCGCCCGGTGACCTCGACCACGCCGCCAACCGCCTCGATGCGATCGCGCATGTTCATGAGCCCGCTGCCGCTCCCGTCGCCGTCGGATTCGAACCCGACCCCGGTGTCGTGGACCTCAAAGCACAGATACGGCCCGTCCCGGGACAGCGTCACCATCGCGGTCGCATCGGGACCGGCGTGCTTGACGACGTTCTGAATGGCCTCCAGACAGCAGAAGTACACCGCGACTTCGATCTCCTCGGGGTAGCGCGCGATCCCCGGCGCCCGGACCGAGACGGCGAGCGGGGAGCTCCGGGCCGCCGAGCTCAGCGCCTCGCGCAGCCCGCACTCGTGCAGCAACGACGGGTAGATGCCGCGCGCGAGCAACCTGAGCTCCTGGAGGACGTCGTCCATCTGTCGTCCGACGGACGCGAGCGCACGCTCGCCCCGCTCCGGGTCCTCCTTGATCGTCTCCGCCGCCATGTCGAGCTTTATCCGCAGTCCGACGAGGTGCTGCTGCACGCCGTCGTGGAGGTCTCGCTCGAGGCGCCGGCGTTCCGCGTGAGCCATCTCCATCAGGCGGATCCGCGACGAGGCCAGGTCGGCGGTCGACGCCTTGAGCTCCGCCTCGGCCTGGGTCTTCTCCAACCGCATCAGCGCGGCCGCCCCGGCGGCCTGGACGAACGGCTCGTAGCCCGACAGGTCCTCGCTGTACATCACGGCCGCGAGCGGCTGGTGGTCACGCTCGACCCACGTGATCGCCGCGTCGTCTGGCAGATCGTGCACGGCAGCCCCGGCGGCGTCGACGTACGTACCCCTCCCCGGCCTCCGGTAGGCGACCTTGAGCGACGGGTCACGCAGCGCCGCCGCCATCAGCGCCTCGGGATCGGCCGCAGGCATCCTGGCCAGTTCGCTCACAAACTCGGCCAGCGCCTGTCCCATGAACAGACGTTCGTTGCCGAGGCCGACGAGGATCGCCAGCGGCAGGACCGCGACGAGCCCGACGTAGATAGTGCCGAGCGTCGCCCACACGTGGAGCCCCGCGGCGTGGAACAGCATGCTCGCGGTCAGCAGGACCGCGGCCGCGCCGGCCGTGATCCACACCGGCGTCAGCGAGCGCCGCACGGGAGCCGAGGCCGCGCGTGCCCGCCGCGCGAGGAGCACCGGCGTGCCGCAGGTCACCGCGAGCCACGCGATGACCATCGCCGCCTGCACCGCCCACACCGCCCCGGTGGCCGAGCCGACCGAGAACACGTTGTTGGGGCAATGGGGACCGCATTGGAGCAACGGGGTCCGCAGCGGGGGTTGGAGCGTCATCGCGACCCCAAGCAGCCATAGCACCGCCAGCGCGCCCCCGGTCAGCCACAGGAACCGCAGCTCGGTGCGCGAGGGCAGATGCCCAGTGGGATGGGCCAGGATCAGATACGCGAACACGAGCGGCATCAGGCCGGTGAACACCACCCCGACGCTGAACGCGACGCGGTTGCTGGATCCATTCAGAAGCCACAGCGACGACAGCAGTCCGACAGCGATCAACAGCCCCCCCATTCGGGCCTGGATCTTGCTCGTCTGCGCGTACACGCCCGCCGCGACCAGCGTCACGATCATCACGACGCGGATCTCGACCGCGAGCCCGGACGGCAGCGCCGTCGGGTTCTCCGAGGTCAGCAGCCCAACGGCCGTGGCGGCGAGCGCGCCGGCCGTCGCGAGGACACCGAGTCGCAGCGGCAGGGGCAACGACGTCCACTGCACCCCGATGCCGGCGAGCATTCGGGAGAACGGGCCGCCGGCGTCGGCGGCGCCGCGACCTGCGACTGCTTCAGCGTGCTCCAGCGCTCGGCGTTGCGACTCGCTCGCGGCGATCTCGGTACTCACGACTTAGCCCATGGTCCCCGGGTCGGCCTTTCGTACGTGGGCGCTGCATGACAAGCCTAGGTTGGGATGCAACCCAGCGCAAACAGTAGTCCTCCGGGATGTTTGGCCGGAGAAACTCCCGTTGCAAGCGCGAGGAGGGCTTTCACCCAGATGAGGTGATGTGGCTCCGGGCGCCGCCCCGGAGCATTGCGTCACGCCGGTTTACGCCATCGAAGGACGGACTATGAGCACAGCAGTCGGACCTGGCCCGCGCACGAGCTCCACCGGAGAAGGGAGCGAGGGTCCGCAGGTCGCGGACGTGTTCGTGATCTTCGGGATCACGGGCGACCTGGCCAAGGTGATGACGTTCCATTCGCTGTATCGCCTCGAGCAGCGAGGTCTTCTCAGCTGCCCGATCATCGGCGTCGCTGTCAGCGACTGGTCGAAGGACGACCTGACGAGCCACGCTCGTGCCGCGATCGAAGGCACCGGCGAGCAGATCGACGAGCAGGTGTTCGATCGGCTCATCGGCCGAATGTCGTACGTCAGCGGTGACTTCGACGACGCCGCGACGTACGAGCGCGTCGCGACGGCGATCGGCGACGCGAAGGTTCCTGTGTTCTATCTTGAGATCCCGCCGTTCCTGTTCGGTCGCGTGATCAAGGGCCTGACCGACGCGGGGATCACAAAGGAACCAGCTCGCGTGGTGGTCGAGAAGCCGTTCGGGCACGACCTCCAGTCCGCCCGTGACCTCGCGGCCGAGATCCACCAGTACATCGACGAGTCGCAGCTGTACCGCATCGACCACTTCCTCGGGAAGATGGGCCTCGACGAGTTCCTGTACCTGCGGTTCGCGAACTCCAACCTCGAGCCGGTCTGGAACCGCGACCACGTCGCCGCGGTCGAGATCACGATGGCCGAGAGCTTCGGGGTCGAGGACCGCGGCCATTTCTACGATCCCGTCGGCGCGCTCCGTGACGTGGTCGTCAACCACCTCATGCAGCTGCTGGCCGCCGCCGCGATGGAGGCGCCGGCCGGCAATGACGCGGACACCCTCAAAAACGCGAAGTTCGCGGTGTTCCGCTCGATGCCGGAGGCCGACCCGAAGCACTACGTTCGCGGGCAGTACGACGGCTACCTCGGCATCGACGGGGTCGCGTCCGGATCGACGACCGAGACGTATGCGGCGATGCGTCTCGAGGTCGACAACTGGCGATGGTCCGGCGTCCCGTGGTTCATCCGTACCGGGAAGCGACTGCCGGTCACTCAGACCGAGGTCCGCCTGGTGTTCCGCCGTCCCCCGCGGCTCGGCTTTCTTCCGACGCTCGGAAACCGCGGACCGGTTGAAAGCCAGCTCATCATCAAGCTCGACCCGATCACCGGCATCCGGCTGATCCTCGACGCACACCGTGCCGACAAGGGTGGGCCGCAGGAGATCACGCTCGACATGGAGTTCGAGCAGGAGGGCGGCGAGGGACCGACTCCGTACGAGGTGCTCCTGCACGGAGCGCTTGAGGGGAACAGCGCCCTGTTCACGCGGCAGGACATCGTCGAGGAGACGTGGCGGATCATGATGCCGCTACTCGAACACCCACCTCCGGTCCACCCGTACGCGCCCGGATCGTGGGGTCCGAAGGAAGCCGACGAACTCCTGCGCGGCGTCGGCGCCTGGCGCGGCCCGTGGGTGGCGTCATGAGCAGTACGAAGGCGAAGAAGAACGCGCATCGCGACGGCCGCGCGGCCGAGGTCGCCGCGACCACCGGCATGGTCGCGTCAATGCCGCAGAGCGCCGCGGCGCCATCGCCGTTCACGCCGATCGCCGATTACGCATTCCTGTCGGACTGCCACACCGGCGCGCTGGTCGCGCCCGACGGGACGATCGACTGGCTGTGCATCCCGCGATTCGATTCGCCGAGCGTGTTCGGGGCGCTGCTGGATCGCGGCGCGGGCGCGTTCAGGCTGGGGCCGTTCGGGATCAACGTCCCAAGTGGCCGCGCGTACGTACCAGGGACGAACACGCTCGTCACATCCTGGAAGACACCGTCGGGCTGGGCGACCGTGTATGACGCGTTGACGATGGGGCCGCGCCGCGGCGAGGACACGATCACGCCGCACACGCGCCCGCCCACCGACGAGGACGCCGACCACGTGCTCGTGCGGACGGTCAAGTGCGTGGAGGGCAGCGTCGAGATCGAGCTTGTCTGCGAGCCTGGATTTGACTATGGCCGCGTGTTGGCGGAGTGGTCGCTGGCAGCGGATCGCCACCGGGCCGATGCGACCGGCGCCGGCCAAACGATGCGGCTGCAGACGGACTTGCTGCTCGGCGTCGAGGCGAACCACGTCCGCGCCCGGCACGTACTGCAGGAAGGCGAGGAGCTGTTCTGCGCGCTTTCGTGGGACGACGCGGCGCAGGTCCCCACAACCGTCGAGGAGGCCAATGCGCATATCGAGGCCACAACGCGGTTCTGGCGCCATTGGCTCTCGCGCGCCCGCATTCCAGACCACGAGTTCCGTCCGCTGATCCAGCGTTCGGCGCTCGCGATCAAGGGGCTGACTTATATGCCGACGGGGGCAACCGTGGCCGCTTTGACGACATCGCTGCCCGAGACCCCGGGTGGCGAGCGCAACTGGGACTACCGGTACACGTGGATCCGAGACTCCACGTTCACGCTCCAGGCGCTGCACTACCTCGACCTCGACTGGGAGGCCGACGAGTTCATGCAGTTCATCGCCGACCTCGAGCGAAACGACGACGGCGGCCTGCAGATCATGTACGGGATCGACGGTCGTCGTGACCTGACCGAGGAGCTCCTCGACGATCTCTCGGGCTACGCCGGCGCGCACCCTGTTCGGATCGGGAATGGAGCGTTCGATCAGCGCCAGAACGACGTGTTCGGCGCCGCGCTCGACTCGGTGCTGTTGCACACGCGGCGCAGCCAGCGGCTGCCGCGGCGGCTGTGGCCGCTCATCAAGGACCAGGCCGAATGTGCCAAGGCGGTGTGGCGCAAGCCCGATCAGGGGATCTGGGAGGCGCGCGGGAAGCCTCAGCACTACGTCTCTTCGAAGCTCATGTGCTGGGTCGCGATGGACCGCGCCGCAAAGCTCGCGGACATACGCGGCGAGAACGACCTCGCCGGCGAATGGCATGCGGTGGCTGCCGAGATCAAGGCCGACATCCTCGAGCACGGCGTCGACAAGCGAGGCGTGTTGGTCCAGCACTACAACACCGAGTCGCTCGACGCGTCGACGCTGTTGGCGGCGATCTTCGGCTTCCTCCCGGGCGACGACGAGCGCATGCGCGCGAGCGTGCTCGCGATCGCCGACGAGCTCACCGAGCACGGCTTCGTCCTGCGCTACAGGACCGACGAAACCGACGATGGCCTGTCCGGCAAGGAGGGGACGTTCGTGATCTGCTCGTTCTGGCTGGTGTCGGCGCTGGCGATCATCGGCGAGATGCGGCGTGCCCGCGACCTGATGACGCGGCTGGCCAAGGTGGCATCGCCCCTGCTGCTGTACGCCGAGGAGTTCGACGCCGATACCGGACGGCACCTCGGGAACTTTCCGCAGGCGTTCTCGCATCTCGCACTGGTCGAGGCCGCCGGCCGGATCATCCTCGCGGAGCGTATACAGGAGCTGGGCGCATGAACCACTACGACGTGATCGTGATCGGAAGCGGCGCCGGCGGCGGCACCCTGGTGCGCCACCTCGCGCCCTCGGGCAAGCGGATCCTGCTCCTCGAGCGGGGTGGCTGGCTGCCGCGCGAGCCACAGAACTGGCGAGCCGAGGACGTGTTCGTCGCCGGGCGCTACATCTCTCGCGACAGCTGGTATTACGCCGACCTGACGCCGTTCCAGCCGCAGGTGCACTACTACGTCGGCGGCGCCACCAAGCTGTACGGCGCGGCGCTGTATCGGTTGAGAGCCGAGGACTTCGGAGAACTCCACCATCACGACGGGATCTCGCCGGCGTGGCCGATCTCCTACGACGACATGGAGCCGTACTACACCAAGGCCGAGCAGCTCTACCAGGTCCACGGGGCCCGCGGCGAAGACCCGACGGAACCGCCGTCCGGTGCCCCGTACCCGTTCCCGGCCGTATCGCACGAGCCTCGAATTCAGCAGCTCTCAGACGATCTGGCCAAGGCGGGCCTGCACCCGTTCCACGCTCCGTGCGGAGTGCTCCTCGACGAGAGCAACATGCCCTACAGCAAGTGCGTCCGTTGCAACAACTGCGACGGCTTCCCTTGTGTCGTGCACGCCAAGTCCGACGCCGAGGTCATCTCGGTGCGCCCGGCGCTCGAGCACCCGAACGTGACGCTGCTGACGAACGCCGAGGCCGTGCGACTCGAGACCAACGCCAGCGGGACGGCCGTCACCAGGGTCGACGTGCGACACGAAGGCGGCGAGACCGAGACCTTCGAGGCCGACATCGTGGTCGTCTCATGCGGGGCGGCCAACAGCGCGAAGCTGCTGCTTGCTTCGGCCAATGACGCTCACCCGCATGGTCTCGCGAACGGTTCGGGCCAGGTCGGGCACAACTACATGTTCCACAACAGCCAGGCCGTGCTCGCGCTGTCGAAGGAAGAGAACCCGACGGTCTTCCAGAAGACGCTCGGGGTCAATGACTTCTACTTCTCCGGCGGCGAGGATTTCGACTACCCGCTCGGGAACATCCAGATGGTCGGCAAGTCTCAGGCCCCGATGTTCCGCGGCGAGAAGCCCGGCGAGACCCGCTTCGCCCCCACCTGGACGCTGGAGGAGGTCGCCCGTCACGCGGTCGACTTCTGGCTCTCGACCGAGGACCTGCCGCTGGACCGCAACCGCGTGACGCTCGCGCGCGACGGCAACGTCGTGCTCGACTACACGCCGAGCAACGGGCGGAGCAAGGACCGCCTGTTCGGAAAGCTCAAGGACATGCTCGCGGATTTGGGCATGCACCACGACCACCTCCTTCCGCACCACGCGTACCTCAAGAACGAGATCCCGGTAGCCGGGTGCGCCCATCAGGCCGGCACCTGCCGGTTCGGCACCGACGCCGACAGCTCGGTCCTCAACACGGACTGCCGTGCCCACGAGGTCGACAACCTGTACGTGGTCGACACGAGCTTCTTCCCGAGCATCGGCGCGGTCAACCCGGCGCTGACGGCGATGGCGAACGCGATCCGCGTGGGCGACCACCTGCTCGAACGACTCAGCGCTCGGCCGCAACCGGAGCCCGCCCATGCCTGACGAGAAGTACAAGCACCACGTTGTAATCGTCGGCGGCGGCTTCGCCGGCCTCGGCTGCGCGCAGAGGCTCGCCGGCCACGACGACATCCACGTCACGCTGATCGACCGCAACAACTACCACCAGTTTCAGCCGCTGCTGTACCAGGTCGCGACATCGCTGCTGGCGCCGAGCGACATCGCGCACTCATTGCGAGAAGTGTTCGCAGATCAGGACAACGTCGACGTGAAGCTCGCCGAGATCTCCAGAATCGACACGGCCACCAAGAGCGTCACGTCGACCGACGGCGAGACGTGGACCGCCGACGCGCTCGTGCTGGCCGCCGGTTCGCAGCCGAACTTCTTCGGGACGCCGGGCGCGGCCGAGCACTCGTTCCCGCTGTACTCACTCGACAATGCCACCAACCTCCGGTCGCGGATCCTCGGTCTGCTGGAACACGTCGACCGCAATCCGAGCCTGGTCGAGCGCGGCGCGCTCAACTTCGTGATCGTCGGCGGCGGCCCCACCGGCGTCGAGGTGGCGGGCGCGATCGCCGACATGATCGAGTTGACCGTACCGGCCGAGTACCACGACTTTGATCCCGCCGACGCTCACATCTGCCTGCTCGACCATGGCGATGCTCTGCTGAAGCCATTCTCCGACAAGGCCCACGCGTACGTCGCCAAGGTGCTCACCGACCGTAAGGTCGAGCTCCGGCTCGGCACCGGTGTCGAGGAGGTAGGCCCCGGCCACGCTCGGTTCTCGGACGGCACGATCGTCCCCACCCGCTGCGTAATCTGGGGCGGCGGGATCAGCGCGGCCGCCGTCGCAGCCGATTGCGGCCTCGCCCAAGGACGAGGCGGGCGGATCGATGCGCGGCCCGACTTGACATACGCCGACACACCCGGCGTGTACGTCGTTGGGGACATCGCCAACATCCCCGGTCCGAGTGGCGGGCTCCTTCCCCAACTCGGCTCCGTCGCGCTCCAAAGCGGCACGACCGCGGCGGACAACATCCGTGCCGAGTTCGACGGCAAGGCGCGCAAGGACTTCGCCTACAAGGACAAGGGCATCATGGCGATGATCGGCCGGGGCGCGGCGATCGCCGAGGTGGGTGCGCGTCACCACGAAGTGCACGGCCAGCTCGCGCACATGGCCTGGCTCGGCGTCCACGCCAGCCTGATGACAGGAACGCGGGACAAGATCGAGGCCGTCATCGACTGGGGCTGGGACCGCTTCACCAAGACCGGCGGACCCCACGTCCTCGACCGCGGTGACGCCGCCATCATCAACTGGGACGACGATCCACTGGTCGCACCGCCTGACGCGACGACCACTACCCCGACGAGCAACTGACCGCGGAGCTGCTCCGGCATGGCAAACGACCTGGCCCGCTGGCAGTTCGCCACCACGACGATCTATCACTTCTTCTTCGTCCCGGTGACGATCGGGCTGTCGTTCCTGGTCGCGGTCCTGCAGACCCACTGGTACCGCACCGGCAACCCAGACTACAAGCGGATGACCCGCTTCTTCGGGACGCTGCTGCTGATCAACGTCGCGATCGGCGTGGTCACAGGTCTCGTCCAGGAGTTCCAGTTCGGGATGAACTGGTCGACGTACTCACGGTTCGTCGGTGGCGTGTTCGGGGCGCCGCTGGCGATGGAGGGCATCCTCGCGTTCTTCCTCGAGTCGACGTTCCTCGGGCTGTGGCTGTTCGGCTGGGACCGGCTCCCCAAGCGCGTGCACCTGGCGTGCATCTGGGCCGTTTTCCTCGGAACGATGCTGTCGGCGATGTTCATTCTCGTCGCCAATTCCTGGATGCAGCACCCGGTCGGGTACAAGCTCAACAGCCAGGGCCAGGCAGTGCTGACCAACATCTGGGCACTGCTCGTCAACCCAACGTTCGTGTGGGGCTACGCGCACGTGTTGCTGGCATCGCTGATCACCGGATGCCTGGTGATGCTCGCCGTGTCCGCGTGGCATCTGCGCAAGGGCGAGTACGTCGAGTCTTTCAACCGGACCGGGAAGATCGCCCTGATCGTCCTGATCCCGACGATCGTGATCCAGCTGTCGGTCGGCAACCAGCTGGGCGTGATCGAGGCCAAGTACCAGCCTATGAAGATCGCCGCCGCCGAAGCGCAATGGACGACCTGCCAGCCGTGCTCGTTCTCGGCATTCCAGATCGGCGGAGGCGCCAATGACAAGACGCCCACGGAGATCATCCCGATTCCGCATCTCCTGTCGGTGCTCGCGACCAACACGTGGAACGGCAAGGTGGAGGGGCTCGACGAGCTCCAGTCCCAGTACGAGAAGAAGTATGGGCCGGGCAACTACGTGCCGGACGTTTTCATCCAGTACTGGTCGATCCGCGTGATGGCCTATCTGGGGACCGCCGTCCTGCTGCTCGCACTGTGGGGTGGGTGGCTCGTGCACAAGGACCGCTTGCGCAAGTCCCGGCTGTTCCTGTTGCTGTGCGTGTGGGCGGTAGTGACGCCGTTCATCATGAACACGGCGGGCTGGCTGCTGACCGAGAGCGGACGCCAGCCGTGGATCGTCCAGGGGCTGCAGAAGACCGCAGTCTCGAATTCACCGTCGGTGAGTACCACCGAGATCTGGATCAGCCTGATCGCATTCATCCTGTCCTACATCGTGCTCGGGTGGGCCGATCTCGTCCTGATGCTGCGCTACTCGCGGCGTGGCATGGCCCGCGCGGATGCCGAGGCGTCCGAGCCCGTCCCTGGAGCGGCCCCGAGCCTGACCTACTGACGATGGCGACCGTACGCACGTGAGAGACCACTAGCCGATGCAGCTCCACACGATCTGGTTCATTCTCATCGCGATCCTCTGGGTCGGCTTCTTCGTGCTCGAGGGTTTCGACTTCGGCGTCGGCATGCTGCACCGGTTCATCGGCCGCTCGGAGATCGGCCGCCGGGTGTGCATCAACACAATCGGCCCGTGGTGGGACGGGAACGAGGTGTGGTTGATCGTCGCCGGCGCGTCGATGTTCGCAGCGTTCCCGCAGTGGTACGCAACGATGTTCTCCGCGCTGTATCTCGCGCTCGTGCTGCTGCTCGTTGCCCTCTTCGGTCGCGGGGTCTCGTTCGAATGGGGCGGTAAGCGTGACGATCCTCGCTGGCAGACAGGCTGGTCGTGGGCACTCACGATCGGCAGCCTCCTGATTCCGCTGCTCGTCGGCGTCGCACTCGGGGACCTCCTTCATGGCCTTCCGATCGACTCCAAGCACGAGTTCACCGGGAACTTCTTCAGCCTCCTGACCGGCTACGGGCTGATGACCGGCGTAACCATGGTCGTGCTCTGCCTGCTGCACGGCGCCACCTTCCTCGCGCTCAAGACCACGGACGAGATCCGGGACCGGGCCCGCGCCGCGGCGCGGTCGATCGGATGGGTGGCGATCGTGATCAACATCGCCTGGTGCATCTGGACGCTGGTCGTGATCGGCGGCGGCACGGTGCCGCAGCCCACCCAGATCTTCGGCGTGATCGCGGTGATCTTCGCGCAACGGCTCTCGACCACCGAGAGCGACGGCTGGGCGTTCGCGGCGTCGGGGTTCGCGATCGCCGCCGCGATCGGCCAGCTCTTCATCGCGCTCTACCCCAACGTGATGGTGTCGAGCACGAACCAGGCCTACAACCTGACCGTGAACAACGCCGCAGCCGGCCACTACGGCCTGGTCGTCATGACCGTCGTCGCCGTACTGTTCTTCCCGATCGTCCTGGGGTACCAGGGCTGGTCGTTCCACGTGTTCCGCAGGCGGGTGAGCGCCCCGCCCACGTCATCCGGCTAAGGGGCCGCGTGCGCGCTCTGGACCCGCGCCTGCTCCGCCGCACGACGTCGGTGCGGCCCCTGCTGATCGTCGACTGCGCGCTCGGGATCGGGACCGCGGTGGCCGTGCTGCTCGGAGCCACGATGCTCGCGCGGATCGCGGCGCGAGCTTTCGGCGGCACTGCGCTGCACGACCTGTGGCCGGAGATGGCGCTGCTCCTGATCGCGTTCGCGGCGCGCGGCGCTTTTGCGTGGGCGATGGAAGTCGCGGGCCGGCGAGCCGCGTGGAGCGTGCTGTCGGACCTTCGTATGGCGCTCGCCGCGAAGCGGCTCCGAACCCAGCCGACCGCGGTCGACAGCGCCGACGGCGCCGAGATTACGACCGTCTCCGTGCAGGGGGTCGAGGCGCTCGAGGGGTACTTCGCCCGGTATCTGCCGCAGGTCGTGCTCGCGTGCATCGTCCCTTTGCTGGTGATCGCATGGGTGGCGCTGGTCGACCTCGAGGCGGCGGTGATCATGCTGCTGACCTTGCCGCTGGTCCCGGTGTTCATGTGGCTGATCGGCACGTATACCGCTGACCGGACGCGGGAGCGGTGGCACGCGCTGCGAGCGCTATCGGGCCACTTTCTCGACGTCGTGCGCGGATTGCCGACGCTCCGGGCGTTCGGCCGCGCCCGCCGCCAGGCTGAGGTCGTCGGCGACGTCTCAGAGCGCTACCGCCGGACGACGATGGAGACCCTTCGCATCAGCTTCCTGTCGGGCTCTGTGCTCGAGCTGGCGGCAACGATCGGCGTCGCGCTGGTCGCGGTGACGGCCGGCGTGCGTCTCGTCGACGGCACCCTCGGGCTGCAGGCGGGTCTGACCGCGATCATCCTCGCCCCGGAGCTCTATCTGCCCTATCGCCGGCTCGGGGCCGAGTACCACGCGAGCGCCGACGGACTCGCGGTGGCCGAGCGGATGTTCGCGCTGCTCGACGCCACGCCGGCGGCGGTCGGCGGTGGCGAGGAGATCGCGCCGAGCCCCGCGACCGCGACGGTACGACTCGAGCAGGTCGCTTACTCCTACCCGGCCCGTCCCGCCCCGGCACTCGACGGCTTCGACCTCGAGCTCTCGCCCGGCGAGGTCGTTGCCCTGGTCGGCGAGAGCGGCGCCGGCAAGAGCACCGTGGCGGCGCTGTTGCTCGGGCTGCTGTCACCGACCGGCGGCCGTATCACGGTCGGGGACGTCGACCTGTCCGACTGCCAGATCGACGCGTGGCGGCGCCTCGTCGCGTGGGTCCCGCAGCATCCCATGCTGTTCAGGGGCAGCGTGGCCGACAACATCCGCCTCGGAGACCCGGACGCCTCAGCGCAGGCGGTCCACGAGGCCGCGGCGCTGGCCGGCGCGGACGAGTTCATCAACGCGCTCCCGGATGGCTACGCCACGCTCGTCGGCGACGGCGAGCGGTTGCTGTCGCCCGGCGAGCGCCGGCGGATCGGACTCGCACGGGCGTTCGTCCGCGATGCGCCGTTCGTGATCCTCGACGAGCCGACGGCCGACCTCGACCGGCGTAGCGTAGCCGTCGTAGCCGACGCCGTCCGGCGCCTGCAGGCCGGCCGCACCATGCTCGTGATCGCCCACCGGCCCGAGCTCGTGGAGAGCGCCGACCGGGTCGTTCGGCTCCTCGACGGCGCTGCCGTGCCCGAGCAGATCGAGAGCGCGGCGTGAACGACGCGGCAACGCTCAGAGCCCTGCTGGGACTGGTGGACGCGCCGCGCTGGCGGGTCGCCTGGGCGGTGCTGCTGGGCGCCCTGACGGTACTGTTCGGCGTCGGATTGATGGCGACGTCGGGGTATCTGATCTCGCGCGCGGCCGAGCGTCCCCCGATCCTGTCGCTGATGGTGACGATCGTGGCGGTCCAGTTCTTCGGCGTCGCGCGTCCGTTCGTCCGCTACCTCGAGCGACTCGCCTCCCACGACCTGACGCTGCGCGCGCTCGGACGGCTGCGCACCCGCTTCTTCGAGCGGATCGAGCCGCTCGCCCCGGCCGAGCTCGACGCCTACCGCAAGGGAGATCTGTTGTCGCGGATGGTCGCGGACGTCGACGCACTCCAGAACCTGTACCTCCGCGGCCTCGAGCCTCCGCTCGTCGCACTGCTGGCGGGCGCCGTGTCTGTAGGCGCCGCCGTGGCGCTGCTGCCGGTGGCGGGGCTAGTGCTGGCCGGGGGCCTGCTCGTTGGGGGACTGGCCGTTCCGGCGCTCGCGGGTTTCCTCGGCGCCAGAGCCGGCCGCCGGCAGGCGGCCGCTCGCGGGCATCTGTCGGCCGAGCTGGTCGAGTCGCTCCGGGGGGCGCCCGAGCTCGTCGCATACGGCGCCGAGGGGGCGGCTCTCGACCGCCTTCGCGCCGCCGACCGGACGCTGGTCAGACTGGCGCGCCGTGACGCGTTGATCGTGGGCGTGGCCGACGGCCTCGAGCTAGTAGTGACCGGCCTCACCGTCGCCGGCGTACTCGCGGTCGCGATCACCGCGCACGACCACGGTGCGCTGGACCGCGTGCTGATCGCGACGTTGGCGCTGCTCGCGCTCGCCGCGTTCGAGGCGGTCACGCCGCTTGCCGCGACCGCCCGCGACATGTCGACGACGCTCGCCGCCGGCCGGCGCGTGCTCGAGCTGACCGACCGCGATGCCGCGGTGCGCGATCCGTCAAACCCGCTTCCGGTGCCCGGCTCGCCGTTCGCCGTGGCGCTCGAGGACGTCACGGCAAGGTACGCGCGTGCGGAGCGCCCAGCGCTCGACGGAGTGAGCCTCCGGCTCGAGCCGGGCGAGCGGGTCGCGCTGGTCGGTCCGAGCGGCGCCGGCAAGACGACCGTCGCGAACCTGCTGCTGCGCTTCCTCGATCCCGAGCGCGGGCGGGTGACCCTGGGCGAACGCGATGTCCGTGAGTTCCGGCAGGACGACGTTCGGCACGCGATCTCGGTCGCCGGCCAGGAATCGCATCTGTTCTCCGCATCGATCCGCGACAACGTTCGCCTGGCCCGCCCCGACGCAAGCGATGACGAGGTCGCCGACGCTCTCCGCCGCGCACGGATCTGGGATTGGATCTCCGGGCTCCCCGACGGACTCGACACGTTCGTCGGCGAGGAGGGACGCGAGCTCTCGGGCGGCCAGCGCCAGCGGATCGTGCTCGCTCGGGCGCTGCTTGCGGACGCGCCAGTGCTGGTGCTCGACGAGCCCACCGCCCACCTCGATCCGAAAACCGCGAGCGAGCTCGTCGACGACGTGTTCTCGGCCGCGGACGACCGAACCGTGTTGCTGATCACGCACCGGACCGAGGGGCTCGACCTGGTCGACCGGGTGGTCACGGTATGAGTCAGGTCGGCACGGCACGAGCGTCGGTCGACACTAAGCGGGACGCGTCGTTCCGCTACGGCATCGTCCTCCTGATCGTCCTCGTGCTTCTCGTTTTCGAGGTGCTCACTCCGGAGACCGACCTATCGCGCGCGGTCGGGATAGCACTCGCCGGTGGGGCGCTCTCCGTGTCCGTCGCCACGTCTCGGGCACGGGCCGAGGTGCGCCGTGTGCGCACGGTGTCCGTCGGTGCCCTCGCAGCGCTCGTGGTGATTGGAATCCTGGTCGGTGCGGTCTCGGACACCGCCACATATGTCATCGGCACGATGCTGATCGCGGCGATCCCAATCGCCCTCGGCGGTGGGCTGTTGCGCCTGATCAGGGACGAGGGCGTGACCGTCCAGGCGGTCGCCGGCGCGCTGGCGGTATATCTCCTCGTGGGGTTGCTGTTTGCGTCGGCAATCGCGTTCGTGACCAAAGTCGAGAGCGCGCCGTACTTTGCGCAGGGGAGCCAGATCAACAACGGAGACATCGTCTACTACTCGTTCACGGTTATGACCACGACCGGGTTCGGCGATTACACCGCGGCCCACCCGATCGGGCATGCGCTTGCCGTACTCGAGATGCTGATCGGACAGTTGTATCTCGTGACTGTGATCGGAGTCCTCATTGGCAACTTCGTCGGAAGGACACGAAGGTGAACGATCCCTGGCCCGTCCGGAGCGTGCTGGCCGGAGCCGCCGGCACTGCTGCCCTGTCGCTCGCGTACGTCGTCGAGCGAAAGCTACGCCCCCGCCACAAGGGCCCGCTCGACTACGACGACTCGCTCGTCCCCGGCCAGATCGTCGCCTCGATCATGCATCTGCCACACGTGACGGCGCGCGAGGACCGCGATATCGGGTGGGCGCTGCGCTGGAGTTACGGGTCGGCGTTCGGCCTCTGGCACGGCATCCTCCGACGGCACTTCGCAGAGCCGTGGGCGAGCGCGATCTTCGGGGGCACGTTGATGAGCGCGACGCTCACGCTGTTCCCGCTGCTTGGCCGCACCCCGCCGCCCTGGAAGTGGCCCCCCGACGTGATGGCCACTTGCCTCGCCACCCACGCCGCCTACGTCGCCGCGGTCGCCGCGGTGGACGACCGGGTTCGTCGACTGGGAAGCTGACGTTGCTGCAGCTGCGGGTGTTCGGGCCGCCGTCGGCGATAGCTGTGGTCGCGGACTGCCTGCAGCGGATACCGGGCTCGCGGCACGTGAACCAGATGGGAAACGGAGAGCTCGGCGGCACCCTCGTGAGCGCGGACCTCGTCGATGACGCCGTCGATCGAGCGCTCGAGCAGGTCACGCGGCTGGGCGTCCCGAGCGAGGACGTGGTGCTCGTGCGCCTGGAGTCGATCGGCGCCTCCGTCGCCCAGCGCCCGCTCGCGACCGTCGTCTGGTCCGACTTGCTGAGCCAGGCGGGGGGCCAACGCCCGCCCGTTCCCGCGCTACCTCGTGTTCATGGCCGCCGCAGGGATCATCGCCGCCTTCGGCGTGATCTACCAGAACGTCACGCTGATCGTCGGCGCGATGGCGATCAGCCCGGACACGCTCCCGATCACCGGAGCCGCCACCGCGCTCGTGCTGCTCCGGTGGCGGCTGGCGGGGCGGGTGTTCGCGCTCGTCTGCGGGCTGGCAGTGGTCCGCGTCGTCGGCGGGGTGATGACCTGGGCTTTGAACGCGCTGGATCTGTTCCCGAAGGACAGCCACATCAACAGCAGCTTCCTGGCCGGCCTCTCGACGGTCAACATCTCGACGCCGCTCGTGGCCTTCGCGGCCGGCGTCGTCGGCATGCTTGCCCTGGAGACGAGGGGCCAGCTCGGCGGTCGGAGTCGCCATCTCCGTGACGACGATCCCGGCTTCCGCCTATTTCGGCGTGGCAGCGGGTCTCGGCAAGGCCTCGGAAGCGTCGGGCGCGCTGCTCGTGCTCAGCATCAATGTGTCGATGCTGCTTCTCGCTGGCTGCCTCACGCTCCTCGTCCAGGGGGCGCTGGGCCGCACCTCGCCCATCGAGCCGGGCGGTCCGCCTCCGCCACTCGACCCCGCGATCACCTGATCGGGGTGATGCTCGCCCGCGTCGCGGGTCGTAGGCTGTGCCGGCGATGCCCGTCGCCGTCCATATCTGCCCCGACCGGATGTCCCACGAGGAGTACGAGAAGGTCATCGCAGAGCTCGAGAAGTCAGGCGTCCAGGAGGGCCGGCTATACCACGCCGCCTACGGCGAGGACGAGGTGCAGATATTCGAGGTGTGGCGCTCGAAAGAAGAGTTCGAGGCCCACCGGGACGATTTGGTCGGCGCGCTTCAGAGCGCCGGCGTGGACGTCGACCGGGTCAACGTTCACCCGCTCCGCTCCGACCACCCGGATTGAGGCGCCCATGGACGGCGGGGCGACGGCCGCTGAGGGTGGCGGTTGCCGTCGCCGGGTCGAGAACGCGCACAGCACGACAACGGCCGCGCTCGGATCGAGCCTTGCCGCGTTACGCGTGATTATCGTGCGCAAGTCGGCAAGGCCACGCTCGCCTGCGTCCGCTGTCGCGTTGCGCACGCGCACCTCCCTCCGGGCACCCAGCCGCATCGCTTTCGCCGCCGCTCCGACCCTGAGCCAACCGTCACCCGGAAGGGATGACGACTCGGACCCGGCCCGCTGC
>Ga0335083_10004026_pt1 | contig 18822 bp, 16 predicted proteins | sample Lox_Sample_42_FD_206716 | JGI IMG/M metagenome (GOLD analysis project Ga0335083, IMG submission 206716) | Soil microbial communities from Loxahatchee National Wildlife Refuge, Florida, United States - Lox_Sample_4.2 | ecosystem: Environmental > Terrestrial > Soil > Wetlands | place: USA...
GCCGGATGAACGAGGTGTCCGCCCGCTCGCTGGAGAACCACGAAGCAGCCAAGTTCTTCGAGATGCTTGCCGAATCCCGTCGGCCGCTCCTCTACGCCGGTGGTGGGGTCATCAGCGCCAACGCCGCAGGCGCGGTGACCGAACTGTCCGATACCTTCGGAATTCCCGTCGTGACGACCTTGATGGGCATCGGCAGCGTGGATACGACGCAACCGCTGTCCATGCGGATGCTGGGCATGCATGGCGCCGCGTTCGCCAACTACGCGGTGGATGACGCCGACTTCCTGATCGCAGTCGGGGCCCGATTCGACGACCGCGTGGCCGGAGTCCCTGCCAAATTCGCGCGCAGCGCGCGCCGCATCGCGCACCTGGACATCGACCGAGCGGAGATCAACAAGGTCAAGCGCGTCCAGTGGAGCTACGTGGGCCAGATGGCAGAGGCGCTGGCCGCCCTGACCGCGTATGGAAGACGCGAGCAGTTCAGACAGGATTACAGCGAGTGGCACGGCGAGCTGGCCGAACTCAAGCGCGTCTACGCGATGAACTACGACCGCGCCAGCCCACTCATCCAGCCGTACTACGTGATCGAGGAGATCAACCGGCACACCGGCGGCGAGGCCATCATCAGCACGGGCGTCGGTCAGCACCAGATGTGGGCGGCCCAGTACTGCGATTTCCGCCATCCGCGGCTGTGGCTCACCTCCGGCAGCATGGGCACCATGGGATTCGGACTGCCGGCCGCCATCGGCGCGCAGATCGCCCATCCCCACCGCCTGGTCATCGATATCGATGGCGACTCGAGCATCCGCATGAACATCGGCGAGCTCGAGACCGTCACCACCTACGGCCTGCCGGTGAAGGTCGTGGTGCTCAACAACTTCGGTGACGGCATGGTGAAGCAGTGGCAGAAGCTGTTCTTCAAGGGACGGCTGTCGGCCAGCGACCGCTCGCTCCACAAGAAGGACTTCATCCGTACTGCCCAGGCCGACGGATTCGGCTACGCCGTGCGCCTCGACCGCAAGGAAGACGTGCCGCGGGTAATCCGTGAGTTCATCGAGTATCCGGGCCCGGCGTTCCTGGAAGTGATGATCGACCCGGACGCGGGTGTCTATCCCATGGTGGGCCCGGGTCAGAGCTACGACGAGATGATCACCGGCGATCACATCCCGTCGCGTTACAAGGTTCGGATCAAGACGCCCGACGCCTCCGAAATGTTCTAGGGCGCGGCACCCGCGAGCCGCGCCGGCATCCCAGGGGTCAACCGGCTTTCCCAATCAGGTCATGACGTGAAATACCTGCACACGATGGTCCGCGTCACCGATATCGACGCCTCGCTGCGCTTCTACCGTGACGCCTTGGGGCTCAAGGAAGTGTCGCGCAAGGAAGTCCCACAGGGTCGCTTCACCCTGGTATTCCTCGCCGCGCCGGGCGATGACTCGGCGCAGGTGGAACTGACCTACAACTGGGACCCCCAGCCCTACCCGGGAGGTCGCAACTTCGGTCACCTGGCTTATGCGGTGGACGACATCTATGCGACCTGCCAGCGCCTCATGGACCATGGCGTGACCATCAATCGTCCCCCGCGTGATGGCTGGATGGCCTTCGTGCGCTCCCCGGACAACATCTCCATCGAGCTGCTCCAGAGCGGCACGCCGCGGGAGCCGGCCGAGCCCTGGAAATCCATGCAGAACACCGGGGTCTGGTAACCGCCGCAGGGACCTGGTAGCTACCGCAGGGATCTCGTAGCCGCCGCGGTGACCTGGGCGCGGCTCATCGCACAGCCTGCGTTCAGCTTGGCTTTGGCATGCTGGCGCCCGCCGTCGTGGGGGCGGTCTGTCCAGCAACCAATATGTCAACGGTCGGATCAGCCAGGACGAGGGCGAACCGGTCTGCCAGCACCAGCGCCCGGCCGGCCGGCATCGGGGCGGGTTACATCGTCTTAATTTGCACCCGGTTACGCTCGTGCCTGAGTTCTGCGTATGATCCGCACCCTCTCCTGCGCGTGGCTCCATGAAGTTCCTACCGGGCTTGCTGATCGCTGCGGCCTTTGCCGCCCTGACCTGCGCGGTGTGGGCCTTCCTCAATCGGCCGGCGAGCGAGCCACCCTGGCCGGCGCACATCCAGGGATTCTCCTTCCAGCCCTTCCATTCCGGTGAGGATCCGACCCGGCGAGTGATGCCGACCGATGCGGAGATCGACGCCGACCTGAAGCTGCTGGCCGGCAGGATCAACACCGTCCGCACCTATGGCGTGAACGGCTCCCTGGGGGACATCCCGCAGCTCGCCGAGCGGCACGGGATCAACGTGGCGGTCGGCGCGTGGATCGACAACAACCGCGAATCCAACGAGCGGCAGCTGGAGACTGCGATCGAGCTGGCGCGCGATCACCTCAACGTCATGCGGGTGTTCATCGGCAACGAGGTGGTGTTGCAGGGTTACGTGCCCATCAGGGAGCTCGAGGGTTATCTGGACCGGGCGCGCGATGCCATCGGCCAGCCGGTGGGCACCGCCGAGCCCTGGCACGTCTGGATCGCTCACCCCGAGCTGGCGCAGCACGTCGATTTCATCGGCATCCATTTGCTGCCGTACTGGGAAGGCGTCTCCGTCGACACCGCGGTGGACTACTCGCTGGCGCAATACCACCGCGTGCAGAAGGCATTCCCCGACAAGCCGGTGATCATTGCCGAAGTGGGCTGGCCGAGCCACGGCCGCACCCGCCAGTCGGCGGTGGCATCGGAAGCCAACGAAGCCCTGTTCCTGCGCCGCTTCCTGGCGCGCGCCGAACGTGATCGGCTCATCTATTACCTCATGGAAGCGTTCGACCAGCCCTGGAAGGCCTACATGGAAGGTGCGGTTGGATCGTACTGGGGTGTGTACGACGTCAACCGGCACGCCAAGTTCGCTTTCACCGCCGACATCGTGCGCGTTCCAGAGTGGCACACGCTCGCGGCTATCTCCGTCGCTGTCGCGCTGCTCGTGCTCGGCGTGTTCTATTTCAACAGCAAGGCGCTGCGCAATCGCGGCCGCAGCTTCCTCGCCGTGGTCGTGTACGCGTCCGTCACGATCACCGTGTGGGTGTTCTACGACTTCACACAGCAGTACATGACCGTGTCGAGTGTGATTTCCGGCGTGCTGCTGCTGCTGGGAATGCTCGGCGTGATCCTGGTGCTGCTCGCCGAAGCCCACGAATGGGCCGAGGCCCACTGGGTCACGCACCGGCGGCGTCTCGGAGCGCCGCAACTCACCGGTGTGGGGCGTCAGCCCAGGGTTTCCATCCATGTCCCGGCCTACAATGAGCCCGCGGACATGGTGATCGAGACGCTGGATGCGCTGGCGCGACTCGATTACCCCGACTTCGAAGTGCTGGTGATCGACAACAACACGCGCGACGAGGCAGTGTGGCGGCCGGTCGAGGCGCACTGCGCCCGCCTGGGCGAGCGCTTCCGCTTCTTTCACGTTGCTCCGCTGGCGGGCTTCAAAGCCGGGGCACTCAACTTCGCGCTGCAGCGTACCGCCGCGGATGCCGAGATCGTCGCGGTGATCGACAGCGATTACGTGGTGGAACCGAACTGGCTGCGCGAGCTGGTTCCGGGCTTCCAGAATCCGCGCATCGCCATCATGCAGGGTCCGCAGGACTATCGCGACGAGGGCCAGAGCGCCTTCAAGGCCATGTGCTACGCGGAGTACCGCGGCTTCTTCCACATCGGCATGATCACGCGCAACGAGCGCAACGCCATCATCCAGCACGGCACCATGACGCTCGTGCGGCGCAGCCTGCTCGAGAGCACCGGCGCCTGGGCCGAATGGTGCATCACCGAGGATGCCGAACTCGGGCTGCGGATCTTCGAGGCGGGTTACGAAGCCAGCTACGTGCCCACCAGCTACGGGCGCGGCCTGATGCCCGACACGTTCATCGACTTCAAGAAGCAGCGCTTCCGCTGGGCGTACGGCGCGATGCAGATCCTGAAGAGCCACGGGCGCGCGCTCTTCGGCGAGGGCAGCCGTCTCGCGCCGGGCCAGCGCTATCACTTCATCGCCGGCTGGATGCCCTGGGTCGCCGATGGCTGCAACATGTTGTTCAACCTCGCGGCGCTGGGCTGGTCGGCGGCGATGGTGATCGCACCGCGTCAGATCGATCCGCCGCTGGTGGTGTACTCGGTGCTGCCGCTGTCGCTGTTCACGTTCAAGCTCGCGAAGCTGGTGCACCTGTATCGCGTGCGCGTCGGCGCGAATTTCCGCCAGACGCTGGCCGCCGCGATCGCTGGTCTCGCGCTCACTCACACGATCGGTACCGCTGTGGTGAAGGGACTCTTCACGCACAGTGAGCCATTCTTCCGCACGCCGAAGCAGGGTGACTCGGCGCGGTTCCTCCAGGCGCTGCGCGCCGCGCGGGGCGAGACACTGCTCATGCTCGGACTGTGGCTGTCGGCCTGGGGCGTTGCGCACTCGACGGCGACGCAGGGTCCGGACCGGTTCGCGTGGATCGTAGTACTGCTGATCCAGTCGGTGCCCTACGCCTCTTCATTGATCGTGTCGCTGGCCAGCGCCTTCCCGCTGCCGGCGCGGCTGCTGGGCCTGGGTTACCGGCCGGCCGTCGCCCAGCCGCCGCAACCCGCCGAAGCCGACTCGGCGACCTGAGACTGTGCCCCTGGGTCGCCCCGGGAGCGGGCGACCGCTCAAAGCCATTGCGATGATGATGATCGCGGTCGTGGCTTTCTGCGGCATGGACACCATCCTCAAGCTGTTCTCGCAGCGCTATCCGGCCATGGAAGTCGCGGCACTGCGCGGGGCCGCCTCCGTGCCGTTCATGCTGCTGGCGGTGGGAGTCCTGGGGCGGTTCAGCGATCTGAAGCCGGTGCGCATGCCGATGCACCTGCTGCGGGCCCTCCTCATGCTGATCGTGCTCGGCGGGTTCATCTACTCAGTCCGGGTGCTGTCGCTGGCCGGCGCGTATTCGATCTTTCTCGCCGCGCCCATCATCGTGACGGCCCTGTCGGTGCCACTGCTGGGCGAGCAGGTGGGCTGGCAGCGCTGGGTGACGGTGTTCGTCGGCCTGATCGGCGTGATCACGATCCTGCATCCCTCCACCTCGAACTTCATCTCGCTGGGCGCCCTTGCGGCGCTGATCGCAGCCACCGGCTATGCGTTCAACGTGATCGCTCTGCGTGTCCTGACGCGCACCGATTCCACGGCGAGCGTCGTGTTCTGGATGATCAGCCTGATGACGGCCCTTGCCGCGCTCATCGCCTCGCCGCACTGGGTGCCCGTGCGGCGCGAAGACTGGCTGCTGCTTGTGGGCATCGGGATGTTCGCGGCTGTCGGGCAGCATCTGCTGACCGAGGCGTTCCGCAATGCGCCACCCTCGGTTGTCGCTCCATTTGAATACACGGCACTGCTGTGGGGCATGCTGATAGACCGCGTGCTCTGGGGCGTGTTGCCCACCCCGCGGCTTTACATCGGCGGTGGCATCGTCATCGCCAGCGGTCTGTATCTGATCTGGCAGGAGCACCGGATGAGCGCGGTACCGATTGCCGCCGAGACCGCAGCCAGCGCGACACCACCCTGATCGTTTAGCATGCGCGGATGCCAGAAGCAGCGGCCCGCGACATGCAAGGCTATCTGCACCGGAACATCCCGCTGTCCGCGGCGATGGGCGTGCAAGTCAGGGTAGCTACCCCGGAACACGTGCTGCTGTTCGCGCCGCTGGCGCCCAACATCAACCACCAGCAGACCGTGTTCGGGGGCAGTGGCGCCGCCGTCGCGACTCTGTCGGCCTGGTCGCTGCTGCATCTGCGTCTGGCGCGCGCCGGCCTGGAAGCGGAGCTCGTTATCCAGCGCAGTTCCATGGAGTATGAGCGGCCGATCACCGGGGACTTCGAGGCGGAGTGCCGCTCCGCGGGAGACGGGGACTGGCAGCGGTTCGCGACGCTGCTGGAGCGCAGGGGTCGCGCGCGGCTGACGCTCGCGGCGCGATTACTGCAGGATTCGGCCCCTATGGCGTCTTTCATGGGAGACTTCGTGGCGCTGCGCGGGAAGTAACCCGCCTGACCCAGGGACCCTAGCTGCCTTGCCCACCATTGCCCTCGTCGCGGTCCTGCTGGCCGCGACGGCGCACGCCACGTGGAACCTGTTCGCCAAGAAGGCGGCCGGCTCGCGCCACTTCGTCTGGCTGTACTCCGTCGGTGCGGTGATCCTCTACACGCCAGTGGTCATCTGGATCTGGATCGTCCAACGCCCGCATTTCACGCGCCTGCACTACATCGCTCTGACCGCCACCAGCGTGCTGCATCTGGGATATTCCCTCGCGCTGCAGGCGGGGTATCGCACTTCGGATCTGTCGCTGGTCTACCCGATCGCGCGCGGCTTCGGACCCCTGCTGTCGTTCGTCGGCGCAGTCCTGCTCCTGGGGGAGCATCCGACGTGGCTGTCGGCGCTCGGCCTGGTGCTCATCGTCGCGGGCATCCTGCTGGTGGCAGGGCTGACCCGCGAGCCGCATCGCGCACCGCGCCAGGGGATCTTCTTCGGCCTGCTGACGGGGTTGTTCATCGCGGCGTACACGGTCAACGACGGGTGGGCCGTCAAAGTGCTGGCGATGTCGCCCTTTCTGGTGGACTTCACCGGCAACTGCCTGCGAGTGGTGGTGCTGTCGCCGATCGTCTGGAAGGATCGCGTGCGCGCAGCGCAAGAGGTGCGGATGTATGGAGGTCCCGCGGCAGTAGTCAGCCTGCTCGGACCGATGGGGTACATTCTCGTGCTCTTCGCCATGCGGATCGCGCCCATCAGCCACGTCGCACCGGCAAGGGAACTTGCCACACTGGCCGGCACGTACATGGGATCGCGCCTGTTGCGCGAGCGCTCGACTCCCTCGAGGCTGCTCGGAGCAGCCTGCATAGTCCTTGGCGTCGTGAGCCTGTCCTTCGCCCAGTAGCCGGCCCGCCGTTACCGCGACGTTTCCGCCGCGCGACTTCCTGGCCTCGGGTTGCGGGCTCTCAGGTCGCCGGCCTTGAGCCCGGGGCCTTGAGTCGGGGGCGTCAGGCCTTCAATTGATGCCAGGCGGCCAGCACCTGCTGTTCTCGGTCCGGCGTGATGCCGGCTTTGAGTTTCTCGCGCTCGGCTTCCGGGCGCGCCAGGTGCCAGGTGAGCGTGTCGTGCACCGTCTGGTTCATCGGCCGGTTCGTGAGTCCCGCCTTCAGGGCGCGGGCCACGCTGGTCTTGGCGGCACCCGCGGTTTCGCCCTCGGGCGGCAGCCAGACCGGCATGTCGCTCCAGGGTGCGACCTTCTGCTGTTCGAGGAAATCTCCGGAGACCCACACGGCCAGGGGCGGCGAGGCGGGTTTCGCCAGTTCGTTCGCAGCCTCGATGCTGGCCGTGACCAGGTCACCCATCGAGAAATGATCCGGCGGCGAATCGACGTTGAACGTTCCCGTGGTCCGCTGCTCCAGGACCCGCACGCTGAAGGCCGCCAGATCGCGTACATCAATGACCTGGATGGGATCGGCGGGCCTTCCGGGCGCCAGCATCTCCCCACCGCGCGCCGCGCGCGCCGGCCAATAGGTGAAGCGGTCCGAATTGTCCTCGGGCCCCACGATCAGTCCCGGCCGGAACACGGTGGTGCGGCCGGGCATGGCCGCCAGCGCGGCCTTTTCGCACAAGGCCTTGAGCGGTCCGTAATTTCCGTTGCCGATGTCCTCGACGGTCTCGTCCTTGAGGGTGCCCACCGCGGAATCCTCGGTCGCCGGCTGGGCGAGGCTGGCGTACACGGAGATCGAGGAGATGAAGAGGTACTGGTGGACGTTCGGGGCAAGCAGCTGCGCCGAAAGTCTTACGTGGCGGGGAACGTAGCCTGAGGTGTCGATCACCGCATCCCACTTGCGTCCGCGCAACGAGTCGAGCTGGTTGTCCCGGTCGCCATGCAGATGCTCGATGTCCGGAAACAGATCGGCATTGGTCTTGCCCCGGTTGAACAGCGTGACGGTATGGCCACGGGCCATCGCGAGCTGTGTCATGTGCACGCCGATGAAACGGGTGCCACCGAGAATCAGGATGCGCAGCGGGCGCGCGGCGCGTCCGGTGGCCGCGGCGCGGGCGCCCGCGACCCTGGTCGCAGCGGCGAGCGCGGCGAGAGTCGCTGCCCCGTGCACAAACTTGCGTCGATCCATCACTACCCCCTGTCAATTCACGCGTGTCGCGCTATTGTCCACCCGTGACCGGTGACTTCGCTACCAACAATGGGCGCGGGCCGGCGCAATCTCTGCTCGAGTAAGCGCAACAGTCATGGAAGTGCGCCGCGCAGCGGTGCAGAATGTCGCGCGGATCGCTCGCTAACAAGGGGAAAACTCGCCATGAGCAACGCTGATATTCGGGGACGGTTTTGCTGGCACGAGTTGATGACTACGGATCCCAACGCGGCCAGCAGCTTCTATTCGAAGGTCGTCCCCTGGAAGACTCAACCATCGGGTATGCCTTCGTACACGCTGTGGATGTCCGGGACGGTGCGAGCGGGCGGACTGATGGCGATTCCGGACGGCGATGCCGCTGGCACGCCTCCGCATTGGCTTGTCTATGTGGCCACCCCCAATGTCGATGCAACGGCTGAGGCGGCGCAGCGTCTGGGCGGACGGGTCCTGAAGGCCCCCATGGATATTCCGAACGTCGGCCGGTTCGCGGTGCTGGCGGATCCCCAGGGAGCCGCCTTCGCCGGGTTCACGCCGGCGCCGGGCTCGGACGAGGGCGCCGCTGGGGGCGGCGCTGTGGGGGATTTCACCTGGCACGAGCTTGCGACCACCGATCCCGAGGGAGCCGTGCGTTTCTACTCGGAATTATTCGGGTGGAGCAAAGGTGCGGCCCACGACATGGGTGCGATGGGCGTGTACCAACTCATCTCCCACGAGGGCAAGGACGTGGGCGGGATCTACAAGGCGCGCGATGCCGCCACCCCGCCCAGCTGGCTCAGCTACGTACGGGTGCCTGATGCCGGCAAGGCCGCCAATGCCGTGAAGGCGGGCGGTGGCCGGGTACTGCACGGTCCGATCGAAGTTCCGGGCGGCTCGTGGATTGTGATGGCGATGGATCCTCAAGGCGGTGCATTTGCCGTGGTGGAGGCGCCGAAGCCGGCCGCCGCGGCGAAACCGGCGCCGGCGCCGAAGCCGGCGGCACCCAAGCCCGCTGCTCCCAAGCCCGCGGCCGCACCCGCGGCCAGCCCGACACCGGCTCAGCCGGCTGCGGCGAAGCCTGCTGCCCCGGCGGCTGGGAAGGCCGCACCCAAGGCAGCGCCGGCCAGGAAAAAAGCGGCTGGCAAGGCCGCCAGGAAAGCCGCCAGGAAGGCCGGCAAGAAGGCGGTCGGGAAGGCGGCGAAGAAGGCCGGCAAGAGCGCGGCTCGCAAGAAGAAGCCAGCCGTGAAGCGTGCAGCCGCGCCGAAGAAGAAGGCCCGAAGCAAGAAGGGCAAGGCGTCGAAGGCGCGCGCAAAGGCCCGGAAGCACCGTTGACTCCGGTGCCGCGCGTCGCGAGTGCTGCTCGCGGCGCGCGGTGATCCCGCGAGGCCTGGCGTTACTGCGAAGCGTCCTCAGCCGACTTGCGTTGCTGCGACGCCTGTTGGTTTGCGATGTCCAGCTGTTCCCGCACCCGCTGTTCGGTTCGCTGTCCTTCGCGGATCTCCTGAGCCTTGGAGTCGGCGGCGCTCAGCGCGGCCGCCCCCGTGTCCGCCACGCCGCAACCTGCCGGCAATACAAAGGCACACATCAGAATGACGACGCGCCGGACGACGGCGCACTGCGTCAGGATCGGACTCGTCATGATCACCTCCGTTGCGGCCACAATCGGCGCCTGCTGCAGAGCCGGCGTGGCTTCGCCAGCTTAGCGCCGCGCCCGGGCCCACAACACCGCCCAACGTGCCGGTCCCGTCACAGTTATGGTGACGGAGCGTGTCATGGCGGTATGCTGCCGCCGCCTGCGGGGGCCGGCTGTCCGCCCCCCTGTTGTGCCCGGAGCATCCCATGGCCAGAGCCAGCGTCAGCCACAAGCCCACCGAAACCGAGCCGCGCGTACGCCGCGGCTACTTCGAGAGCCGCTTCGGACAGCTCCACGTGCACAACGCCATCCCGTCGGGAGGCGGGTTCGAGGAGGGGACCTCGCTGCTCTGCTTGCACCAGGCGCAGGGGTCCGGACGGATCTTTGGCCGACTGCTGCCGCTGGCCGGGCGCGACCGCTCGGTCTACGCACCCGATGCCCCCGGATTCGGCGAATCCGATCCCCCCGCCCCGCGGCCGGCGATCGCGGATTACGCCGGCGCGTTCGCCGATTTTCTCGACAGCATGCGCTTCCGCCAGATCGATGTGCTCGGCCACCAGGCAGGCGCGCTGATGGCGGCCGAGCTCGCCTTGACCCGACCGAACGTAGTCCGACGGCTGGTCATGGTCTCCGTTCCTCTGGTGACTGACGCCGAGCGTGATGGGGGGGTAAAACGCGGTCCCGTGGTACCCGGCGACGATGGCAACCCATTGCTGGCCGAATGGCGTCGAACCCTGGACACACTGGGCCCCGGGGTGCCGCCGGAGCTGCGCATGCGCATGTTTGCCGACAGGCTGGCAAACAGCGTACCCAGCGCCTGGGTGCTTGCAGCGGTTCACCACTACGCCGCCCGCGAGAGACTGCCGCAGGTGACCCAACCGACCCTCATCCTGCGTCCGCGGGACGAATACTGGGACGCCACCGCTCGGGCACGGGAGTTGTTACCCAAGGCGCGTACCCTGGACCTGCCGGATCAGGGCTCCGGCGTGTTCGAGGCTGCGCCCGAGGCCGTGGTGGCGGCTATCCGGGACTTTCTGCGTGGCTGACGGCAGCGGTGATCCGGAACGGGCTTATGTCATATCTGCCCGACAGCTCTCACACATTTGGTTTTGAATAGCACGCAGCGGTCCCCGGCGGCGCTAGACTTTGTGGAGAAATAGAAAGGGGATCGCGCGACCCGCTCGTCCGGGGCGCGAGGAGACTTCCGATGAGCCTTCAGCAACGCCACTCGTCAACACATGACGAGGCGGATCTCGAGACCACTGCCGAGCTGCCCGTTCTCGACGTCATGGCCTATGAGGCCAGTGGCGCGGCGGTCGAGTCCACCGCGACGACCGCACTGCCGCACATCCCCGCGGCCAACGCGGAACGCGAAGGCGATCATCTCAGTTCCACCGATAGCTGGAGGATCCCAGGCGCCGCGCTGAGCACGCCGCGGCCGACTTCCTCGGACGCCGCCAACAGCGTCATCGACGAGAACCGGGCCCGTCTGGAGATCAATCTCCAGGCTCTGTCCAACACGCTGCGCGACGTCGAGGAACGTCTCACGCGCAAGGGCGAACGGCTAGCCGAGATCGAACGCGCCCTGGCTACCGCGCTCGCCGAGAAAGACGCGTCCGAGCATCGTGCCGCCAGACTCGCCGAAGAACACTCGCGAGCCGAGGCCGCCGTTGCGGCCGCTCAGGCGCAGATCGCCGAGCTGAACAAGTCGCTCAAGGCGCGCGATGCGGCTGATGAGGAGCGCCGTGCGCGCGACACCGATCTGCAGACCCAACTCGCGCAGCGGCACACGGAATTCCAGCTGCAGCTGTCCGCCGTCAAGCGCGACTTCGAGGTCCAGGCCGACACCCGCGCCCAGGCGATGTCGCTGCTCGAGCGGCAGCTCGAGGAGGCCCGCGCCAGGGCGACCAGCTATCTGGAGGCGCTCCACTCCAACGAGGGACGCCGGTCCGTATTCGAGGATCTGCTGTTCACGCTGGACGGCGACGTGGACGACCGCGACGCCACCATCACGCGGCTCCAGACGGATCTGGGTACACACATCGGCCGTGCGCGTGACCTGGAGACACAGCTCACCGAACGCGTCGCCCGGATTGCCGCTTTGGAAAAGCAGGTCAACGGGCTGTCTTCGTCCTTGGCGCAGCGGTCGGAATTGCAGACTGACGTCGAGCGCGCCCGTGACGGGTTGCAGCAGACAGTCAATTCACTGAGCGCGACGCTCGCGGTGCGCAACGAGAGGATTCGCGCGCTGGAAGAGACCGTCGCGCAGCAGACCAGTCATGCGGCTTCGCAGCGGGCGGAGCTGGAGCGCATCTCGCACGAACGCGGGCAGTTGCTGGCAAGTGCCGCAACGCTCGAGTCGTCAGTCAAGGCGGCCACGGCCCGTGGCGATGATCTGGCCTCGACGGCGGCCGCGGCGAAGACGCGCAACGAGGAGCTGGAAGCATCGCTGGCGGCTCAGCGCCGCCGCGTCGAGCAGCTGGAGTCGGAAGCCGCAGCCATCCGTGGCGAGTTGCAGTCCTCGAGCACCGCTCTGCAGGCTGCCGCGACCGAGCGCACCGAACACATGACGCGGATTTCCTCCGGTGAGACCCGGGTCCAGGATCTGGAAGCCCAGGTCAGTGACCAGCAGGATGAACTGCGTCAGCTCCAGGCCGAAGCGATCGCTTCCGCCGCGCGGATCCGGGAGCTGCAGGAAGACCTGGCCGCGGCCGAGGAGAGCCTCAACCGGCTGGAGGGCGAGGCGCGCGGCAAGGGCTCGCGCGTGGAAGAGCTCGAAAAGATCAATCAGGAGTGGCGCGCCACGGTCGAAGAGGCGCGGCATGCCATCAAGGACCGCGACAGCCTGATCCAGCGACTGGAGCAGGAGACCGCGCACAGTGCCGTGTTGGTGGGACATATCCAGCGCAGTATCACGCGCCTGGACAGCGAGACCGACCGTCCGCACCCGGCACCGCCCCCGCACGAGCCCCCTCCGGATGGCGCCACGCGCCTGCTGATCCGGACGGACGGCGACACCGAGGTCGTGCACGTCCTGGGTCGCAAGACGACCGTGGGGCGTACCCCCGACAACGACATGCAGATCGATGCGAAATTCATCAGTCGGCACCACGCCGTGATCCTGGCTGGCCCGACGCATGCCATCATCGAAGACCTCAACAGCACCAACGGAGTCATGATCAACAACCGGCGCATCACGCGTCAGCCGCTCAAGGACGGCGACACGGTGATGATCGGCAAGACTCAGTTCCGCTACGTGGTGCGCCCCGCCAAGTCCTGAAGGGTACCCTCCGGGCCGAGCGTTCCAGACCGGGCGCCGAGCCAGGCACTTGCAGCCGTGGCATGGGTCCGCGCAGCGCGGCGCGGATTCGCAAGCGCGGTCGGAAAATGGTTAAGCTTGCCGCTCCCATCCGGACGAGAGCGCGCGCGTGGCCAGCCCGTACATCGAGAGAATCCTCAAGGCGCGCGTCTACGACGTGGCGGTCGAATCGCCACTGGAGGAAGCGGCCCGCCTGTCACGACGGCTAGCCAATCAGGTGCTGCTGAAGCGCGAGGACCTGCAGCCCATCTTCTCGTTCAAGCTGCGCGGTGCCTACAACCGCATCGCCCACTTGTCGGAAGCCATCGCCCGCCGCGGAGTCGTGTGTGCCTCCGCGGGCAATCACGCCCAGGGGGTGGCGCTCGCCGCCCAACGCCGCGGCATTCTGGCCGTGATCGTCATGCCGCAGACGACACCTCAAATCAAGGTGCAGGCCGTGCTCGATCTGGGCGCGGAAGTGGCCCTGCATGGGGACGACTACGACAGCGCTTTCGAGCGGGCCCTGGTCCTGGCGCGCGAACGCAACCTCGTATTCGTCCATCCGTTCGACGATCCGGACGTGATTGCGGGGCAAGGCACGATCGGCGTGGAGATCCTGCGCCAGACCGGTGGCCACGTGGATGCGATCTTCGTGCCCGTCGGTGGCGGCGGCCTGATCTCGGGCATCGCCGTGTATGTGAAATATCTCTATCCCAACATCCGCATCATCGGTGTCGAGCCCGAGGATGCCGCCAGCATGTACGAATCGCTCCGCGCGGGACGACGGGTGACTCTGGAACGGGTGGGCATCTTTGCCGACGGCGTGGCGGTCAAGCGCCCGGGCGAGGAGACACTGTCGCTGTGTCGCGCGCACGTCGATGAGATCTTGCTCGTGGATACCGATGAGATCTGCGCCGCCATCCAGGACGTGTTCGAGGACACACGCTCGATCGTCGAGCCCGCCGGGGCGCTGGCCGTGGCCGGGATCAAGAAGTACGTGGCGCGCGAGGCCTGTACCGGCAAGCGCCTCGTGGCCGTGAACAGCGGCGCCAACATGAACTTCGACCGTCTGCGTCACGTGGCCGAGCGGGCCGACCTGGGCGGCGAGCGCGAAGTGCTGCTGTCGGTGGTGATCCCCGAGGAACCGGGCAGCTTCCTGCAGTTCTGTGCCGCCCTGGGCCAGCGCAGCGTGACGGAATTCAACTACCGCTTCGAGGCCGGCCAGCCGGCGCAGATCTTCGTCGGCTTCGCCATTTCACAGGGCCGCGGCGAGCGCGAGACGGTCGTGAAAAATCTGCAGGAGGCCGGTTACACCGTCACGGACGTCACGGACAACGAGATTGCCAAACTGCACGTGCGCTACATGGTGGGCGGACATGCCCGCGGCATCCAGAACGAGGTACTGTACCGGTTCGAGTTTCCGGAACGGCCGGGGGCGCTGCTGAAATTCCTCCGCGCAGTGGGCACGCGCTGGAATATCAGTCTGTTCCACTACCGTAACCACGGATCGGATCATGGCCGCGTGCTGGCCGGCATCCAGGTGCCGCCGGGCGAGCGCGAGGACTTCGTGCTGCATCTCAACGATCTGCACTACGCGTACGTCGATGAGACGGCGAATCCGGTCTACCGGATGTTCCTCGGCGCGTAAGGACGGGTTACTTCACGAAGCGGAGGGCAACCGGATAGCGGTAGCGGACACCTTCGCCCGCCTTGATGCCCGCGACGATGGTGGCAACGAGCCAGTAGACGAACAGCACCAGTCCGAGCAGGAGCCCGATCAGCACGAACGCCAGGATGCCGCAGACCATCATGCCCAACACCACCGTGATGTTGAAATTCAGCGCCTCGCGCCCCTGGGCCGAGATGAAGGCGGAGCGCTCGCGCTTGGCCAGCCAGACTACGAGCGGACCGGCGATGTTGCCGACGACCGGGACGAGTAGCCCGGTGAACGCGGCGAGATGCGCGAGCATGCCCCAGGTGCGCTCGTCCTGGGTGGGTGCCGTGAGGTCCTCGGCGTGGGATCCGGTGGTGTCCGACCCGTGCATGGATACGATCCGCGGTGCCGTTGGCTGTGGCGACATTATCGCGAGGCGGTATGGAGGCGCGCAATGACCTATAAGTCGCGGCGTTCACCCCGATTCGAACAGCTCACGGTGCGCGGCATCCGACACCATCTGACATGGTGGGGTGAGCCGACTGACACGCCGGTGCTGTTGCTGCACGGCTTCCAGGACACCGGTGCCACGTGGCAGTTCCTGGCGGACTGCCTGCCGGACAGCTGGTCGCTGGTGGCGCCCGACTGGCGCGGCTTCGGTGACACCGGCTGGGCCGAAGGCGGCTATTGGTTTCCCGACTACCTGGCTGACCTGGACTTCCTGCTGGAGGCGCTCACACCGGGTCCGGCCCGTGTCATCGGGCACAGCATGGGAGCCAACGTGGCCGGTCTGTATGCCGGAGTGCGGCCAGCGCGATTGAAGTGGTTCGTCAATCTGGAGGGCGTGGGGCTGCCGCGCACCACGGCGGAGATGGCGCCGGCGCGTTTCTCACAGTGGCTCGACGAGCTGCGGCAGACGCCGCGGGTCAGCCGCTACGCCTCGGTTGGCGAGCTGGCTGGCATCCTCCGATCCCGCAATCCACGGCTGCCTGCGGATCACGCGGAGTTCGTGGCCCGCGCATGGACTCGCGAGACGCCGGAGGGCGAGGTGCGGTTGGCCTTCGATCCGCGCCACCGGTACGTGAATCCCGTGCTCTATCGGCGCGAGGAAGCGGAAGCGTGCTGGGCGCGTGTCGAATGCCCGATGCTGCTGGTGACCGGCGGCAACTCGACGCATGAGCAACGCCGTCGCGCCGACTTCGACGACGCGCACGTGCGCGCACTGTTTCGTCACTCCAGCATTGTGACCTTGCCCGGGCTCGGGCACATGATGCACCACGAGGATCCTCAGGCCGTCGCGGACTGCATTGTTGCGTTCGAGCGCACTCAGTCGTGAAGACCCTCCTGGTTGGCGGAGCACGCTCGGGGAAGAGCACCCTGGCGGCCCGCTGGGCGGGTGAGCGCCGGCTCCCGGTGTGCTGCATCGTCACCGCGATCGCCGCCGATGCCGAGATGCAGTCCCGAATCGAGGCGCACCGGGGCGCGCGGCCATCGGATTGGCGCCTGATCGAAGAGCCCGTTCACCTGGAGCGGGCGCTTCACGAGGCCAGTCGGGACGGCGGTGTCGTGCTGATCGATTGCGTGACCTTGTGGATCTCCAACTGCCTGTGGCCGAACGTCACGGTCGGCCCGTCGGCTGGGCGCGCACGCCATCTTCCCGAAGAAGTCAGTGAGGTTGCCGATGCTGGTGGGTTGGATGTGGCAGGCTGGCAGCATGAGCGGGCTGCCTTCCTGGATGCACTCGCCGCGAGCTCCGCGGAGATCCTGCTTGTCAGCAACGAGGTGGGCGCGGGCATCGTGCCGGACAACGCCGCCGCGCGCCGCTTTCGCGACGAGCAGGGCTGGCTCAATCAGCGGCTCGCCGAGTTGTGTGACAGCGTGTATTTCGTCGCCGCGGGACTGCCGTTGCGGCTGAAACCTGGGCAGATCACCCGGTGATTTCTGCCGGGCGGATGGCCTAACCGGCGGCGAATGTACGCAGCGGCGCGCTGACGGTCCCGGCGAGGCTCAGCGCCACTGTGAGCACGACCTCGGTCACTTCCACGCCGGCACCCAGACAGTCGCCGGTTGTCCCACCGAGCCGCATCTGCAGCCAGGCGCCCCACGCGAAGATCACGACCGGTCCCAGGCAGAGGATGGGCGCGAAAGCGGCACTGACTGCCAGCAGCACGAGAGTCCAGGCAACGGGCCAGCCAGCATGCAGATGCCAGGCAAAACGCTCGGCCTGTCCCGGTTTCAGCGATCGGAGCCAGCGGCTCCACGCCAGGGGCCCGAGGCGTGCCCATGCGGGAATCAGTGGCAACACGACCATGCTCGATGCGCCAAGGGACACGAGTGCCGCCGTCTTCAGAATCAACACGACCACGATGCTGACGACGCCGAACGCGCCCAGGTGCGGGTCCGCCAGCACAGCGAAGAAACGTTGAGGGTCACGATGGGCAGCTGCCAGTGCATCAGTCAGATCCGCCAGCCCATCCAGATGCAACGCGCCGGTGATCCACACCCAGGCGACCACCGCGAGCGCCGCGGCCACCGGCATGTTAAAACGCCCGCACGCCAGCAACACGGCGCTGACGGCCGCGCCGATGACCAATCCAACCAGCGGAAACCACGCCGCCGAGCGCGACAGTTCCTCGGGTGAATAGTCGCTGACGTTCGGGACGGGCACCCGCGTCAGAAACTGGGTGGCCAGTCGCAATCCCCGCAGGGCCATAGCGTGCGTTCGCCGGAACCCGCGCTCAGGCGGGTGGTCCGGCTCCGGCCACGCCCGCCTGTGCGAACGTGGCCATGTCACGGTGCAGCGCCAACGCCGCGCGGATGATGGGCAGCGTCACCGCGGCTCCCGAGCCTTCGCCGAGACGCAACCCCAGGTCCAGAACCGGTTTGAGGCCGAGCGCGCTGAGTGCGAGGGAGTGGCCGGCCTCGGCGGAACGATGGGACGCGAGCATCCAGCGCAGGGCGCTGGGCTCGAGCCGGACCGCAGCCAGCGCAGCCGCGCCGGAAATATATCCATCGAGCAGTACGGGCACCGCGTTGCGCGCCGCTTCGATGTAGAAGCCGGCCATCGCGGCGATCTCCAGTCCGCCAAGATGAGCGAGAGTCCGCCACGCGGCGTGCCCTTGCTCATCGGCTGACAACGCACCTACTCGTGCCAGCGCATCGGCGACCACCTTCTTCTTGCGCGCCAGCCCCGCATCGTCCACGCCCGTGCCGCGGCCCACCACCTGTTCGGGTGATGCGCCAGTGAACGCGCAGATCAGGCAGGCGGCAGCCGTGGTGTTGGCGATTCCCATGTCACCGGCGATCAGCAGGCGCGCGCCTCGTTGGATGGCGTCGCGCGCGCAACGCTCGCCAACACTCAGTGCGGCTGTCAGCTCCGCTTCCGACATCGCCGCTTCCACAAGCAGGTCGCGCGAACCCGCGCGGACGCGCTCCTTGCGCACACTGGCCGGCAGCACCGGATCTCCCGCGACTCCGACATCGACCACTTCGATGCGGCAGTCGCCGAGCGATGCCAGCACGTTGATGGCGGCGCCGCCCGCCGCAAAATTGCCCACCATCTGCGCCGTGACGGCCGACGGAAATGCGGAGACGCCGCGCGCCGCCACGCCATGGTCAGCGGCGAAGACGAAGATCTCGCAGCTCGGCATGTCCGGAATGGGATTTCGCAGGCGCGCGGCAAACCAGCACGCCAGCTCTTCCAGGAAGCCGAGCGACCCGGGCGGCTTGGTGAGCTCCATCTGGCGCGCACGCGCACTACTCTCGGCGCGCCCATCGGGCGTCGGCGGTTCCATCGGACGCGGACTTTCTTTCATCGGGCTCTCACGTGTCGAAGCGCTGACCGGCGGCGCGGCCGGTGCGGAATTGCGGCAGCCCGTCCTGGGGTCGATCCCAGGGCGGTGCGTCCTCCATCCAGATGTGATCGGTGAACTCGACCAGTTCGGGGCGATCGAGCGTGCCGACCGTGACGTCGATGGTGTCCACGGTGTTCTTGTTCCAGTAGGTGATCGGCGAACCGCAACGCTCGCAGAACTGCCGCAGCACCGGTGGCGAGGAAGCGTATTCCCGCAGTGATCCGGAAATG
>Ga0335083_10004031_pt1 | contig 18807 bp, 18 predicted proteins | sample Lox_Sample_42_FD_206716 | JGI IMG/M metagenome (GOLD analysis project Ga0335083, IMG submission 206716) | Soil microbial communities from Loxahatchee National Wildlife Refuge, Florida, United States - Lox_Sample_4.2 | ecosystem: Environmental > Terrestrial > Soil > Wetlands | place: USA...
CGTTACTGTCGCGCGGTGGGCCGGCCACGAGGCCCTCCCTGCTTACGGAAAACGCCTGCGGCATCAGAATCCACTGCCCTTTCCCTCCGCCGTCAGACCTGGATTGAACGTTGGCATCAGCGCGGCGGCAGCGGTAGCCGCACCGGCTGATGATTCGCATACCGGAATAAAGCTCCCCCTTTTTCTGGACGGGCTGGCATCGCCACCGGCGGCGTCAAGCCGGTCGACCGCGAATATGTATTGCGCATAATTCACACGCATGTCTGCCACGATATGGTCAAGGCCCGGCAGCAGCATCGGGTCCCGCTCCTCGAGCAGCGGCAGTCGCAGCTTGACCAGTTGGCCGCCCTCGATCAACGCGAACGCCTGTCCCTTCGGCAACTGGGTCAGGTCGGCGGGCTGTAGCAGCGGCACCTCGCGAACCGAGACCTTGTCCTGCGTTTGAGCGGTAAAGGCAGTGTGCTCCCCGCGCTTTACCGCGTCGGTGGCGCTCGAGGACAGGGTCAGTGACCGGATCTCAACCATGGGCAACTGTCTGGTCAGGATCTCGGCGGTCGCCTGGTACTTCACACGCATCATGATCAGCGTGTTGAAGTTTCCAAAAATCTGCTCGGCCTTTGCCTTCGAACCCACGCTGGCTTCCAGATCCGCGCTCGTTTGCGTATAAGCGGTCACCTGATAGCCTGCTCCGCCAGCCTTGTTAACCAGCGGGATGAATTCGTCGCCAACGAGCTCATTGAATTCGTCCGCATGGATTGACACGCGGCGGCGCGAACCCGGTGCACGCTGACCATGGCCGTGTCCATATTTGTAGATCCGGCCGGCGGTCGAGGTGAGATCGGCAAACATCGCATTGCCCACCACGCCAGCGACTTCGAAATCCGATAAGGCATCAAGGCCAATATAGACGATGCCGCCACGATCGATCACGCGGTTCCAGTCAAAGACCGGTCGCGGATCATGCGGATCGTCGTAATCGGGTGACAGCAACCCGGCCATCTTTCCGGTGGTGAGCTTTTCCAGGAGAGGATAAAGTGAGGACACCAGCTTCTCGAAATAGGTGCGGTCGTTGTTGAGAACAGATGCGAGTCCGTCGGCAACCGGCTCGTGCCAGACCTGATCCTGCATCAGCGCAAGGATCTGCATCGCGTAAGTCGTGCGCCCGGTTTTCCTGGCGCGCTCGATAACGTCCTTACCGGCTTCGGGCAGACTGTCACGCCATTGCGGATGATCGCGATCGAGCCAGAACTCGAGGTATCGCAGTGCGAGGCCATCGATATTCACCGCGTTCTGATAGATAAGCTCGTAGGTGGGCCGCATACCGAGCGCCGTCATCGCACGCGCCATTACATTGACGAAACGCCACACAAAGTCACGGAATGCGGCTGACTGCCCCTGATCCGGCAGATTGCCGGCAATGCGCGTGGCGACCTCAGTAATGCGTGAGAACGTCCCGATCGGGCTGTAACGGGCTGACTGATCCGGGTATCCCAGGTGAAAGAGATAGAACTCCTGTGCCCGCCCGCAGCGGGATGCCTCGGCATACAGACGTAACAGCAGATCGACATCACCCTTGGGGTCAAACACAATTACGACGTCGCCCCGCCGGATGTCCTGCGACACCAGCACTTCACACAATCGGGTCTTGCCCACACGGGTCGTGCCCAGTACCACCGTATGTCCAACCCGCTCGTTGAGATCGAAGTAGATGTCGCGCTCGTCGGGCTCGACGCCGTGCAGTGCGGGGTCGCCGCCCACGGGCGGCAATGGCGCGACGGGATTCCACCACGCCGGCTGCTTCGTAAGCCTCGTCAACCACGCGTCTGGGCGCAGACGTTCGAGATCGCGAACCCGATCATATAGTTCGTTACGCGCATGCAGATGCCCATTCTCCGGCAGGCGCGACTGATACAGACGCTGGGTGTGCAATGCGGTCCAGCGAAATCCCCGGCCCAGAAACACTTCCGTGTCCGGGCATGGAATCGCCGAGGCTGTGATCGTGTATTGAGCCAGCCGCCGCAGGTTGCGCTGGAAGCGCAGCAGCCGGTACCCTTGCCTGCCGCGCCATATCGCGAGCGCAAACAGGAGGAGCGTTGTGACGCTACCCGTGACGGGAGTGACGAGGAACAGGCGCGGATGCGACCACAGAACGCCTGCCGCCATCAGCGCGACGACGGATGAGACCAGTTCAACCGGCTTGCGGAACCTGTTTTCGATCGGGTAGCTCATGGCCCACCTGTCCCGGCAGCCCCGTCTACCATCTTCAGGCGCGACTGGATCAACGCATTGGGCGGTGGCACCGGATTGAAGAACCGCTCCGGCTCGGGCACGCGCATCACCGAGAGCTGTCGTCCACCCGCACCCTTGATGTTGTAGTGAAGCAGGAACGACTTCCCGGCTGAGCCAGGCTCGCCGGCAACCGGATAGCCCGACTTCTGGAAGTCCCGCTGCACGACCTTCCAGGGCTCCAGGGTCTTGCCGTCTGCCACGGGTTCGACTTCGATCGCACCGACATGCGCCTCGGCAAAATCGCGGAAGATCGCCGGAGTCACGAGCAGCATGCCCTCCGCCACGAAATGCACGCGCGCCATTGATTCGTTGTAGGGCAATGCCCCGCTGGCAACGCCTTCCTGTAACCACGCCATGAGGCGTTCCGCGTTGGGTCGCGGTTGGCGCGCGCCCACGCGTTGCGCGATCGACTCCTTCGGCCGCGCACCCTTCTGTTTAGGGCGCATGGGCTCACGCAGTTGCGTTGGTGCGCCGGCGCCCGTCTCAGATCTGGCAGATAGCGCTCCTTCGTCGTCGAGTACTGCTGCCGCACTCTCCCTATCCTGCAGGAAAACCGTTTCGTGCTCGGTAGCAGACGGCTCACCTGCTGCATCGGGTTCCGCCCCACGTGCCGGATCCGGTTTCGTGCTGCGAACTGCGTCGACTGCTGCGTCGATTGCTGCGTTGTTTGCCACTTCGTTGACGACCGCCACGGGCGCCGACGGCGTGATGGGTACATGGTTATCGCCACCATTGTTCGGCAACTGCGTCGTATTGGCATCCGGGCCGTCACGCACGTGCACCGCACCCGCGGGCAACGCACGCGGATAGCACACAGGATCTGCATAGAGCTTTGCAAGTGCGAAGCGCAGGACAGTGAAATGCTGATGCCAGGCGCCGATCGTCACCTCAACCGTCCATATCGCCCCGCCGTCCCTTGCAGGGATCAGCGCGCCGTATTCCTGCCAGCTATCGAACAGGCGATTGTTATCGGACGGTATGCCCGCTGCATCGCGCTCCTTCTGTTCATGCTCCGCGAGATAGACGCGCACGGCTTCGGCGAGCGTCCCGGCGACACACCATAACGATTCGCCATCGCAGTATCCCGTCGCACCCGCACGATTGAGCGGCACGCCGCCTTCCGCGAGCAGCCGGCGCAACCCCTCCATAAGGCGCTCGATCAACGGCACGGCGCGCGCGGTCGCGAAGCGCGTGCGCGGCCCGTTCAGCAGATTGTCGGCGACCGATTGGCGGTCCGCCTGCCCGATGATCCTCGCAATCGCCCCTTCCTTCGCGCTGACATCTCCCGACAGATAGTCGGTCAGTTCCTTGAGCACCGGCGGATATTGCCCCAGCCAGATGAGCGTCGCAGCCGGCACCAGGCGCTGCAACAGCACGATCGGCAACCGCGCATGCGCGCCATAGTCGCGCTCACCGGCACACGGAAAATCGACCCGGTACCACGTGCCGCCCTGGTCGTTCATGCTGCCGGCGAGCGCGACCCAAGGCCGGGTTTGATGGCGGACCACAAGTTCCACGCGCAGATCCGTCACCGGCTTGCCGATGTCGTGCAGGAGCGCCGCAACGAGCACTGCATAGCTGTATCGTGCTGTATGCTGCAACTGGTCTTCGGAACTCGCGCCCACCGGCAGCCGCCATCCATCGCGGAAATGCAGCGCGTACTGTGCGACCTCAAGCAGATGAACCAGCAGACCACCCGGCTGGGCGTGGTGATGCGACTCGGAGGCGGGCAGCAGTTGCACGAATTCGGCAAACCGTTGCAGCAGCGGCTCGACATCTCCCCTGAAGCTCAAGGGCGTGAACCCCAGGCCGTCCCGGATGCGCGTGAGCGCTCCCTCCATCCGGGTCATCCCGATCAGAGTCGCGTGATCATGCACGGCAAGGTGATGGGCAGATGGAGCAGCGTGAGCTGCGGCTGGTACCGCCTGTCCGTGGCTCGTCCGGGACGCATAGATAATCATTGGACGGCGAGCCCGTCTCCCTTTACGTCGGATTCGCGGCGCAAATTGCACGACGCCGAACGCCAAACCGCACGCGGCCGCACCCATCATGAGCCATCCGTCAGAGATCACCATTGGGAACCATGTTGGGAATCACGGGGCATGCGTTTCGCATATTCGCTGAGCCATCTCGCCCATAGCCACTTCACCGTATCAGTCGAGCGTAGCGTCTCGAAATCCGGCGCAACGAATGTCACGACCCCCTCGGGCATGACACGGGCCACAAATGGCGCAAAAGACTCATTGACCGGATTCCAGCGTCTCCCCGTGGGCGTCGCCGCATGCCAGCGGTTGAACGGCAGCATGGCGAGGAAATGGGCGGCGCGATGGGCATCCGCCAGCAGGGGATCCCGGCGCAACGCCTGACAGGCGATGGCCCAGGCGGGGTCCCGTGACTCGTCGTGCTCATGCGCCCACCAGCCCCCAAAACGGGAAATCCACTGGTCGAGTACAGGCCACCATAGCGGCTGCTGTTCCAGCACCAGCGCCCTGAGCGCAATCTGATAGTTCTGTTCGGTCATATCGCGTCGGTTCGAGTCGTTTGCGGGTCGCTCCGGGTCGCTGCAGGCCCCAGTGGTTCATTGTCTGCGACTCCCCAGGAACGCCATTTCGTTATCCGTACTGTAGGCAGCGTGACGCCCGGTCACCCCGAAATGGTTGCACCATCGACGCGCACGCCGAGCAGTCATTTTGCGGACAAGTCCGGATAGATTTGGTATCCTAATCAGCTTCGCTCCACTTCCTGCCTTTCAGGCGGCTGCCGGCCTTTCTCCAGGCCCTTGTTCCAGCAGACCTTTTTCCCATTCATAGCGTTTGCGGCATTGAGCGCGTGAAGCGATAGCTGCACGCTTCGCGCGCGGCCTTTGGATCGACCCCTTTCCTTTCGCACGTCGTTGATTCGATTGCCCTTCTGGCGTTTTCGGGCCTTTTCCGCCGGGCTTTCCATTACAGCGGGTAATAACGATTCATCTTTACCCGCTTGAAATAGCGCTTAAATCTGCATTCACGCCGAGCAACCATTTCCGCGACTTTCCTGCGCTGCGCCTGTTTAATCAGTTCCGTCGGCCCACCCTAAACCGACACGCGCTGTTGCCTGCCGGGCTGCCTTTTCCGTTATCCCCGGCAGGCTATTTTTGAACACGTCGCATTTTTTGAATACGACGAACATCGGACGAAGGCGGAAAGAAAGTGCAACCGAGAACTGTCACGATGTTGCTCATTGGTGCGCTGCTGGCTACCACGGCTCGAGCGGATTGCCTCGACGACGCGGCCGCCTTCCACCACGTCAACGTCCGCCTTGTGCGAGCCATCGCGACGGTTGAATCGGGTTTGCGACGGGCAGCCACCCACGTCAATGCAGATGGCAGCACCGACATCGGACTCATGCAGATCAATACCGCCTGGCTGACGAAGCTCTCCCGCTACGGCGTAACAAGCGGGGCACTTTACGATGGATGCGTAAACGCCTACGTGGGCGCCTGGATCCTGGCCCGGAACATCGCCCGTCTCGGGCTCACCTGGGACGCGGTCGGTGCATACAACGCCACGACGCCAGCGCTGCGCGTCACCTACGCACGCAAGGTCTATCGGCAACTGATGACCGATGCATCAGCGACACCATTAGCATCAGCGGCGCGACCGGCCCATACATCGCTAGCGGCCCTGACGCGCTTCAGCGACACGCAGCACGTCAAATCCATCCGCCGTGCGCGTTCTGGTGCAACGCTCGCCGACTGGGAGGCCAGCGAATGAACAAGCTGACCTTCGACTATGCAATCGAAGTCCTCAACGACTATCTGGGCGAACTGCAGCCGCTGATGGCCGATCCGCATGTGCAGGAAATCATGGTCAATCGTGCGGACGACATCTGGTACGAACGCCTTGGCGTCATCACTCGCGTCGACGACTGTTCGATCGATCCGGACGCGCTGGACCGTGCGATCACCATTCTCGCCAATGTCAACGCCAAGACCCAGACGCCGCTGCTCGATGCACGGTTGCCGGGGCTGCGGATTGCCGCTGCACGCGCACCGGTCGCGTTGCATGGGGACATGATGTCGATCCGCAAGCACGCGCGTCACCGCATCGATCTGACCGACTATGAGCTTTCCGGTGCGTTTGATGCCTTGCCCGTGTCGGCCGGCCGCTATGGCGCCCGTCATAACGACAGGCTGCTCAAACGCCTGTGCACTGGCGGCACGGCCGTACGCGCGTTTTTCGAATGGGTGATGCGCGAGCGGATCAACGTCGCCTTTTCCGGCGGCACGTCGTCGGGCAAGACCACCCTGCTGAATGCGCTGATTGACGTGATTCCTGAAGGCGACCGGATCGTCACGATCGAGGACACCGCCGAACTGCAGGTGCATGCGCCCAACATGGTGGCATTTGAGACCAATCTGGGCGTGACGATCCGCGATCTGGTGCGCTTCTCACTGCGTATCCGGCCCGACCGTATCATCGTTGGGGAGGTACGCGGCGCCGAGGCCTTCGACCTGATGGAGGCCCTCAATACCGGACATCCAGGCTCCATCGTCTCGTTTCACGCCGACTCCTCCGACACCGCGCCGGCGCGACTCGAATCGCTGATCCGCATGAGTGACGAAGGACGGCTGCTTACGATCGAAGATCTGCGTCTGAAGATCGCGTCGACCTTCCGGTTTTTTGTGCACGCTGAGCGTCAGGGCGCCCTGCGCGGTCCCGTCGAGATCCGCGAAGTCCTCGGCGTCGACAATGGCCGGTATCAGACCCGCCTGCTGTTTTCCCGCTACGCCGCCGCTCCGATCGAGGAACTTCTCCATGCCTGAGCGTGTACCCAGCCGCCCGATCAGGTGCCGGATCGAACTTCCGTGGGCCCGCGCTGTTCTGCGCGCCATCAGCGCCCTTGCTGTGCAACCCGGCGACGCTCATTTCAATCCGTACCGTGAGCCGCTGCGCTTCACGCTGCTTGTGCTCTGGTTGTCGCTGGTTCCCACATTCGCCCATGCCGGGATGTGGAACGGTGGCCTGTGCACGGTCTATCAGCAGGTGCTGGACAACGAACTGCTCGAAGTCGTGTCGCTCTCGGCACTGGTCGGCTCGATCGTGCTGTGGCTGCTGGATGACGGCCGCAGCAATATCAAGACACATGTACTGCGCGGCGTGATGGGCACCCTGGCTATCCTCAACATGCCGTTGCTGTGGGCGCAGGTCTTCAATCACGGCGCCGCATGCAGCGCTTCGCTCTGAGGAGACGTCGATCATGACCGAACCCGTCCTCACGACATCACGCGAGAGTGATGAGCCCAGCGACCCGCTCGTCGCCCGCATCCGAAAGACCATGCTCGAGCAGTTTCTGCTGTTCGGCACCGACCGCCGGTGGTGTGCCGCTGAAGTGCTGATCGTCATCTCGGTGGCAGCCGGACTGCGCAACGCGTGGGTGCTGCTGGCGATGCTTGTCACGCACCCCGTGCTGTGGATGGCAGTCCGGCGCGATCCCGACCAGATCAAGTGCTACGCGAAGTACAGCCAGCAGGGCGACTTCTACGAGCCCCGTCAGCTACTGCATCAGAAACTCAACGCCCGCCCGAAGGGCTTTGGCAGGGGGACCCTGTGTTGAACCCAGATCACTCACCCCGTTCGCTCTCGCCGTACGACACCGAGTCACTTGCTTCGATCGGCCAGCGTCTGGACGGTCACCGCCGTTCCACCGCTGAAATGGTGCCGTGGCTCTTCAAATACCACGACTCGCTTATCGTCAACAAGGACTCGGCGCTGATGGCCACCTACGAGTTCACAGGGCCGGACACCGACAGCATGTCAGCGAGCCAGATGCTCGAACTGATGGACAACCTGATGGACGCCATGCGCGACCTGACGCGTCGACCGGTCACGCTCTGGTGGACAGTCCACCGGCGCCGCACCGACCGGTATGTGACGGTGCCGCTCCCTGACGCCATCGCCCAGACCATCGACGACGAACGCCGCCGTACCTTCGAGCAGGCGGCCAACTACGTCAACCGTCACTATGTCACGCTTACGCTGCTTCCCGACGTAGGCATCGACCGGTTCGCCGGACGCGTGATGCACGGCATGACGCATGACAACCTGTCGGTCCTCCGTTCTCTTGCGCAGGCGGTCCGCGGCACGTTTTCGGATCAGTACCTGTTCGCCTATACCGGATCCGAACTCGCGGCTGCCGTCGATGCGTTCGAGAACACCCTGTTCGGCTTCACCGCGGCCAATCCCCATCTTGCTTGCCGGCGCCTCGCGGGTGAAACGCTCGGCGCCTTCATGCACGCATCCTGCTCGCCGCCGAGTGATCATCTCAAGGCGCTCGCGATTCCCGACACCCCGGCACTCGACCTGGCGATGTGCGACACGGAGGTCACACCGGGCCACGACTACCTGCACTTCTATTCGAACGGCCGGTGCCGTTTCGGCATAGCGGCGGGCATTCCGACCCGGCGCGACTTCTGGCCGGACAATGTCTCGCCGACCTCCCTTGACGGGCTACTCAAGATCCCGGGTGAGCTGACGATCAGTCACGTGTTCCGTCTTGCGACGCCGGGTGCCGCGAAGCGCTTCATCGACAGCATCCGCAAGTATCACGAGGGCCGCAGGCTGGACGCCCGTGCGGTGCTCGCCGCCGCGCTCAAGGGTGGCGACACTGCCGGCGCCCGTCAGAACGAGGCACGTTCGAGCGCTGCCCAGGAGGCCAACCGGCGGGCCGGAAAGGTTGAAATGGCCGAAGAGTTGTACGGGTTCTACAACCTGTCCATCATTGCCTGGTCGCCTGTCTACGAAGAGACGCCAGCCAACGTTCATGTAGCGGCCGAAACTGCTTACGCGCAGGCAGTTGCCACCCACAAGGCCGTGGAGGAAGTGCTGCGCGGCGCCCACTTTGTGCCGGTGCGCGAGACCCTGCATGCGTTCTCGTCGTTCGCCACGACGATCCCTGGTATGTGGCGCGAATGCGCGCGCTGGGCATTTCTGGACACCCGTGCTCTCGCCCGCATGCTGCCGCTACGCGGCGTCTCGCGCGGACACCCCGTCAATCATCACCTGACCCGCGAAACCGGCCAGATGTGTCCGGCACTCGCGGCGTTTGCGACCGATTATGGCACCCCGTTCTGGTTCACCGGGTTCCTGGCCGATGTGGGTCACATGCTGATCTGCGGACGCACCGGGTTCGGCAAGACAATCTTCATGTTGCTTTGTGCGACGCTGTTCAGGAAATATCCGCATGCGTGGCTCTATGGTTTCGACAAGGACCTGTCGATGCGCATCCCGACCATCCTGCAAGGTGGCCGCTACATGCAGTTCGATCCGGACGCGCCATGCGTCTCACGCGAGGAACGCGCACAGGCCAACCCACTCGTGCTGCTCGCCGATCCACGTCACATGGAATTCCTCGCTGACTGGATCAGGATGCTCGTCGAGCAGCGCGGCACCTATCAGGTTCAGGCAACGGATCTGCAAGAGATCCAGAAGGCGCTCGCGGCCACGCGCAGTCGCAGGGATCCGCGCTTCTGGCGCCTGCACACCGTCCAGGCGTCACTGCCGCAGGGGGCGCTCGCTGACGAACTGGCACTCTGGGTCGGCGACGCGGTGCATGCTCACTACTTTGACAACGTCGAAGACAGTTTCGACGGGGCGCGCTGGGTATCGATGGAGACCAAACGGATTCTCAGGAATCCGGTGATTGGCCGCCCGTTTCTCTCGTACGTGACCTACCGGATCCAGGATGCGCTGCGCGAGCGGCGGGCACGTGGTGTCATCGGCCCGACCCTCGTCATGTTGCCCGAGATCTGGAACCTCCTCGATGACGACGCGTTCGCGAAACAGATCGGTGACTGGATCGTCACCATGCGCAAGGAACTCGGCTGCGTGTGGATGGACGCCCAGTCACCCGAACAGGTGGCGACTTCGAAGATCTGGCCACAGATCCGCGACAACGTATTGATTCGTGTGTTCGTGCCGGTCGAGAACTTCACACCCTCTGCGAAGACAGCCTATCAGCGGGATTTTGGCCTTTCCGATGGGCAGATCCAGACGATCCAGAAACTGGTGGCGAAACGTGATTACTTCGTCACTGAACAAGGCGGTGCATCACGCCGCATTTCCGTGCCGCTCGATCCGCGCTCAGTTGCCATCCTGCGCTCCGAGATGAGCGCCCAGATCCTGTTCGACCACCACCTGCACTCGGGCCAGCCAGACTGGAAGGATGCCTATCTGCGCGAAGCCATCGGGAAAATCGAAAGAAGTCAGTTCGCACAATCCAGTGATGATGAGGTGGTGTATGCGTGAGCATCGGATAGCCGCGACCGCGGTGGTCGTCACCTTCCTTGCAGTCTCCACTGCGCGAGCGGGCGGCGGCGGTGTGACGGGAGGTTCTACCGAGATCACCCAGTTGATGAACCATCTCGAACTCGCCGCTTCGGTCGGCAAACAGGCGGAGATGGTCGAACAGAATGTTCAGGCACAGATCACACGGCTGCAGCAGTACGTCACGATGGTGCAGAACCTGAAACAGGTTCCGGAATCGATGATCAGCCAGACGATCGGGCCGTACCGCACTCAGATCACCAACTACCAGTCCCTCTACAGCGCCGTGTCGCAGCTCGGACAGGCGGCAAACGCGACCAGTGCGCTTTTCGGACGTAGTGTCTCGGAGATGAACGCGACCGGCATGTCGCCATCGCAGTGGCTCTCCGCCTACACGAATCTCGCGACAACGCGCGGTGGTCTTTATCAGCAGCAGCTAGATCAGGATATGGGAAATCTCGGCACGCTCGCTGAAAGGGCCCGGAACCTGCAGGAAATCCAGTCACAGATCCCGAACGTAACCGGCAACGTGCAGGGTCTGCAGATGCTCAACCAGCAATCGAACGTGCTCGCTGGCGAGATGGTCGACCTGCACGCGCTATTGCAGCGCCAGGTCGCACAGCAGATGCAGGATCGCATTGAGCAGTCGCAGGGACAGGCAAACGCCGCACAAGTCGCGGCGGCCCGTGCGGCACTGATGAAACAGATCAGTCAACAAGAGCAGCAAACCATTCAGAGCGCCCCTGACTTTAGCCTGTTGCAGGAACAGTAAAAACTTCGTCTTCCAATTAACCTCGGTAGGAGGTTCGCATGACCAAGTTCTGGGGACTGTCACCTTCGACGTGGGTCGTGATCGCTATTCTCGTGTTGATCGCAAGTGGTGTCGGAGGAATTCTGACGCTGCAACTTCAGAAGGCACAACGCGAGGAAGTCGCCCGCCAGGAGTACGCCAAGCTTCAGCAGCAACACGCGAGTGAGGCTGCAGCGGTCAATAAAAGAGAGCACGACGTTATCGAAAAGATGCCGGACTTCAAGCTACTTCGGAATTGAGAAACGCCTCATGCTGCTTCGCTGGATCATACAAAGGTTGTGCAGAACGCGTGCAGAGATCCGAATTGTCCTGCGCGCACTACGACATCACTATGCGTACCGAAATGAACATGACCCAGTGATGACGCATGCGTCTCGTCAGCCGGAAAAGCGAATTACCCGCAGTGTTCGACTGTCGCTCCTCTGTGGCTTACTGATGCTTTACGTGGAAAGCCCCCGTCTCTTCGCCATAGCGCCAATGGTTGTGCCACTGGCGGCTTTGCTCGTGCTGTTTCGCGTAATTGGTGTATTGCGTTAGACGAGAACGACATGAACGACGTTATATCAATCCTCAATGCGCTTTTCTCGGTCATGCAGGCAAAAGGCAGCAGCCTCGAATTGCTCTTTCTGTCTGATGGCCTGGAGTTACTTGCGGCGCTTGGTCTCATCATGGCGACTTGGCACACATTCCTTTGGCTCCTGGACGGGGACTTCCCTAGCTTCTTTGCCAGTCAGTTTCGGCACGTGATCAAGTGCGCGATCCTGCTCGTGATGTTGATGAGCTGGACCAGCACCGTTCACAGCTATTTCGTGGACAACATACAAACGATGGCGACGCGTGTTTCCGGTGGGCAGGGCAATCCCGGAGATCTTGTTCGTGTTCTCGTGAATGCGAGTTCGACGATCATGAGCAACGCCCGTACCGAAGCAACACAGATTTGTGAACAGGTGCCGGACGTCACAGCGGATGGGATTGTGATTCCTAACTCCACGCATCAGCAATGCGGGACATCGCCCTCGATTGCCGCAGGTGATCAGTCAGGCGGAATTGGGTCAATCTGGACGCTGGTGAAGAACCTGCCGCTGATCCTCCTCACCTTTCTCGCGAAAGGGGTTGCGATCATCGGGATCTTCATGATGATCCTGATCTTCGTGATCGTCGTGCAATTTGCTTCCTTCCTGCTTAACGTCGCGTTTTGCCTGGGACCCGTTCTGATTCCGTGGTATGTGTTGCCAGCTGGCGAGTTCCTCTTTGACGGATGGCTCCGGTTCACGATCTCGGCCGGTCTCTATAAAGTCGTCGCATGGCTGATGATGGCGATCGTCTACAACGGCGCGTTGCCCGGCATCCAGAAACTCGTGCAACAGGTGGCCATGCAAAGCGGCACGAACAGCGACGAATACTACGCCACCAACTACCTGTCGATGCTCGCACTTGCGCTGGTCTGCGCGATCGGCGCGTTCATGATGTGGCAGGTACCAGATATTGCGAAAGGACTTGTAACGGGCGGAGGCAGCGGATCAGCAAAAGGATTCGGCAAGGGGATCATTGGCAGACACATCACACCTTCCATCTTGAAATAACCGGGACCTATTCGCGATGTCTATCGACTTCACGGATCGAGTAATAGGTACTCCAGTCATCTTGGGCTTGCTGGTAACCGGATTCATCAGCCTCAAGTGCGTCTCGGCGCTCCTTTGGCGTCGTTCGAATCCACGCGAAGATGACGAACACGATGGCGCCGACAATCATCACTACGGCTTCGAAATGCTTCGCACCGACCTCATAAAGCACAAACACCGAAAACATAAAAATCGGTAGCACGAAGTACAGCAGAATGATCTTGAGTTTCGCCATGTCTGCACCCGTCAGACAGATGACCTGAGTCCAAGTTTAGCACCGTCAACGTTTCGGAGCGTCAAAGATGTTCGAACCAAAACGTGTCAGTCCGCCCGCTGCAACGGCGGTGGTGCCCGCTGTCGAACAGCAATCGCCACCAAACACGGGCTTGGGCATTACTGGCTGGTTCGCCGTCTTCCAGAGACCAGTCTGGGAAAAGCGGATCGCGATCAAGGTTGCCGCACTATTTGCGTTGATCGCACTCGGTCAGACCGTTGCGCTCGTCGCCCAGAGCCGCAACAGCGGTCCGAAGGCGTACTTTGTGGAGCACGATGAGAAATCAGGCGCCGTGTGGGTCTCGGACCGCTATGCCGAGCAGTACAACGCGACCGCCGCGAACAAACGCTACTTTCTGGTGAAGTGGGCCGCGCGCGTTTTCACCATCGAAGCCGACAGCCAGGACACGCTGACCCGGCAAATCCCGGCTGCTTCCGGCTGGACCTCAGGTGCGGCCACGAAAGAACTTGAAACCTACGTCACGCAGACTGACCCGGTCGCGCAGCGCGTGGTGACTGCACCCGGCCTCACCCGCGAGTTCATCGAAAATTCCACGTCGTTTTCACCGGATGGTCAGCTCGCTTACGTGATCTTTACCTTGATCGAAAGCGTAAATGGCAAGCCCTCGGCACCGCAACAGAAACTGCTCACGCTCACCTTTCTGCTCGCGCCGGAAGCCTTGCGTCCCGGTGAAGAGAAAGACAATCCGCTCGGCCTGCGGATCACTCACATAACCCTGACACCGTACGTCGGGGTGAATCCCGGAGCCGCACAATGAAGTCTCCCACCCTGCTCTCCTGCGTGCTGCCTTTCATTGCGGTGGCAATGCTCGCCGCGCTGGCAGGTCACTCGGATGCCCAGACGCCCGGACAGTTGTCCGCGCCTTCAGCGCCCCTGCCCGCAAATATGCCGACGTCATCGCCGCCCTCAGCGATGCCAGGCATTCGATCCATTCGCGGGCATCCGCTGTCCCGGCCACGTGCCGGCATCAACGGCCCTTACCGGACTCCCGACGATGCCTCGCTTGTTATCTACGACTACGACAAAGACTACACCTACCCCATTCACACGCTGGCCAACCAGGAAACGCACATCCAGCTTGCCGATGATGAAAAGGTAATCGGCGTCTACATGTCCGACACGAAGCGCTGGATCCTCCATACCGCGGTCACCCGGCAGGACGTGATGATTGAGCCCCGGCAGGCTGGCCTGCGCAATCCAACCACCATCATCACGACTCAACGCCGCTATGAGCTTGAGATTCGCTCGTCCGACGCTGGGGAGTTCTATCACCGTGTGTCGTGGCATTACGTCGATGAGGATGCCGTCGCCCCTGGAGGCCAGCCGTCGGCGTTTGGTGTCGAATATGCGCGCTCCGGCTCCACGGGACTGCCAGGTTCGGGCTCCCCTGGGGCCGCCGGAAACGGATCACGGGTCGACCTGACACGCGCAAATTTCAACTACCGCGTGAGCGGCAGCGCACCATTCACGCCAACGATGGTGTTCGACGACGGACGCTTCACCTATTTCCAACTGGCACATAACGTCGAATTGCCTGCGGTCTTCGTGATGGACAGGGACGGCAAGGCCGAGATTGCGAACTTCATCCCGATTGGCAACGACTTCTACGAAGTGCAACAGATGACCACATACGGCGTCCTGCTCAAGCGGGACAAGGATGAGGTGCGGATTTTCAATAATAATCGCAACGGCAACGACTGCCGGCTGACGGACTGCGATCCGGCCCGCATGCGCAGCATCTACGGGAAGTCATGATCATGGCGATACCCGATGACTCTCGCGAGGCACCAAACCCGGCAGATCGTTCCTATCTGGGATTGCGGGACACCGGAAAGCCACCCATCACACCGGAGCCGCAGCGGCAAACGCGCATCCGCCGTAACCTCACGAAGACGCTGCTCGCCGCAATGTGCTCGGCCCTGCTCGCAATTGTCCTGATCCGCCACTTTTCCCATCCGCACGAGACTGCCGCACAGCGCCAGCAACGCGAAGAACTCGAGGCCGCAGCACGTGATCCTGAGGCCCAGCCGGATGCGCTGCGCAAGCGCCTCGAGCAGCAACGGGCACTCGCCGAAACACGCAGGAACGCGCAGCAGAAGCCTGCAAGCGGCCTTGTCGCCGGCGCCACTCCGCCAGGCGAAGCCGGTATTCCCAAAGGCCGGCCGGGCGATGACGCGGGTCCAGTGCCGCCCGGCTACCATCTGCCCGGTGCGGGTACAGGCGGAGCAAACGACGCCGACCGCCTCGCCCGACAGCGGCAGGCCGAACTGATGGAAAACCAGTCGCTGGTTGCCTACGAGGATACTGGCGGCGCAACTCGGGAGAATAGCGAGCGAAGCGGGACTTCGTTCGACGCAATGCAGACTGATTTACCACGCGCCATCTCGCGGGCACGCGACGCAGCACCCGAAGATATGCAGTCTCAACTATCTGCCGTCGCCTCCGGGTTGACGCACATCAGTGAAAGTAGCGCGACGGCGCAACGTAACGCCAACTGGCTGGAGACCCGGGGCAAGGATCAGCAGGATGCGCCATTGATACCGGTGCCCGCCGATTCACCATACATGGTGATGGGTGGGACGGCAATACAGACGGTCGCCCTTCAGGGTGCAAACAGTGACATGCCTGGCACCTTTCGCGCGATGGTCGACCGGGACATCTACGACAGCATCAACGGCACCTGCAGATTGATTCCCAAAGGCACCCGGATTATCGGAGTCACGAGCAATGACGTCGCTGTGGGCCAGGAACGCATGCTTATCGCCGCGACCCGCATGATTTTCCCGAACGGTGCGAGCGTGCAACTGGATGGATTAAGCGGCGCCGATCCCAACGGCGAAGCTGGCGTCAGCGCTGACGTCAACAACCACTTCCTCAGGATCTTTGGTTCAACCTTCCTGATAGCAGGAGTTGCCGCATGGATCGGACACAACCAGGCTCAACCAACCGGGACGACAATCAACATTAACGGCGGAACATCCGACACGTTGACGTCGGCTGCGGCGCAGTCGCTATCGCAAACCACGCAGACCATCCTCCAGCGCAACATGAACATCCAGCCGACGTTAAGACTGGAACCCGGCCAGCGCATCACCATGATCACGAGGCGCGACATGAAATTGCCTCCCACCCTCGTCGACGGAAGTTGTCTGCAGTGAAACGCCTCATCGCAATCCAGTGCTGCATTTGCCCCAGTCGTGTCCCATGCCACGCTGCGCTCGCTCGCGCGCGTTACAGTTCCGACCGATCAACCTTGGGGCTTACACCAGATGTCCTTCAGACCATACATCAGCCGATCAAGCGAGCGGCAGGTGATCGGTTACGTGTAAAGGTTTGGATCCGGCCGAGTTCCACTTTGTGGGTGAGACTGTTTGCCCGGTTGTCGGCCTTATGTGAAGCTTTCCATAAGGCCGAGATCTTTCCATGGCCATCCGGCAGGTCCGCGGAGGTCACCCAGCCATTCGAATGACGACTTGTGGGATGGAAGAGCGGCGACTTCCGGGTCAACCAGCTTGCATGCAAACTTCCGTTCAGGAGGCTTCAACGTTCCCAGACAGACAAGACAAGTTCCTCCACGCGTGAACGCCCACTGCACGTTTGGAGCGAACTCCGCTCCCGTTGTCCAGGTACTAGGCGCCCAGTGGATTTTCGAATGGTCGGGTGTCTGCTCGCCGGTCAACCGTGCTCTCCTTCCGGCGATCAAGCGATACCTTTCGCTTCTCTTCTGCGCACGCTATGAAGTCGGACAGTTCGCGATCCATCGCCGAATCCCTGACGCCCGGTTTCCATATCGCAGCGCCGTGTCGGCGCCGCGTGGCCCGAGCGAGCGCTAATGCGGCTTTCGCTGTCTTCGCACATTCGTACTCAACCTGACGGCAAAGGTCGATCGGCTCACCGAACTGCCGGAATGCCTCCACATATTCGCGGGCGGCGTACACCGTAGCCGGATATTCCCGCAGTTCGGAGATAACCTTGCGGCTAAAAACGTTCCAGCGAACAAGTTCAGGATAGACGAAAGCCGGGACGGAAACATTGTTGGTGGCGTCGTGGTTTACGGCACGGGGCGGCTCCGCTGCTGCCCAGGCGGCCTTGTGCATCATCGTCCGACATGTGCGGGCATAGCTTTCCAGAGATAACGCCACTTCCAGCGCGGTGTCGCGCCGCTGACGTTTTCGTTCCCTCGCATCCTTTGCCGAAATCCACGCGAGCGTTATGATAGAGCCGACTGCGGCCGACGCGAGTGCCAGAGCCATTGGAGAGTTCCAGCTGAAAAGCTGGGTCATTTCAAACCATTCCTGCCGCATATGATGCGCCTCAGAAAAAGAGGTGCATAGAGTATAAGCATTCGTTTACGCCCGTTCGCGAACGACCCCGAATGATGGGCTTTTTCGCCACATAGGCATTTTTCGCGCAGTGCGCCGCTTGACAGATTGATTTCGTCAGAGTTGTTGAGGCCAATACCAGGGGAAAACGGAATGAAGTTCACGGCGGACAAGGCATTCAAGGACGCCGTCAACGCTCGTGGAATGGCCGTTCAGGAAACCAGGTGGTGGCTGGTATGAGACTTCTGAAAGTGTAGTGAGACAGCACATGAGTTCGAAGCGTAGCGGAAGGGGTGTATCCCGCCCCCGGCAACCCCTCACGAAGGCGATGCTCCTCCCAACGGATCAGGCGTCCGCAAGGGAGCAGTCCTTGTCGTACCATCTTGCACTTGCCGTATGCCGGGATGGTCACGGAAACGGCCACCTTTTCAATGAGCTCATTCGCGTCGCCTACATCACATGGTTTCTTCAGCAGGCGGGCTACGGGAACGAACGTGTTGAATGCTACAAGATGGCGGAATACGCGGTCGAGGCGGCGCTTGAACTTGCGGACACGCTAGACGAATGGACTCTTGCTGAGGACGTTATTCCGGTCTTCGAAAGGCTGCTTGCGCTGCATGACGCACAACTCGCAACCGCGCCTCTGCACAAGGTGATTGAGGCTGAGCGACAGCTCCGACACTTTCTCGCGGGGACGGCGCCTTCGCCGATACCCGAGCCCGATCTGGGTAACGTCGAGAACCATTGACAGCACCGCCGTTTCTCGCCCCTGGCGTCGCAGCGCATCGAGTCGAGTTTGCTACCGCGGTGGCGTACTACCCATATCCCGGTGCTTTTACCATCTGCGTGAATTGTCACAGTGTCGCGCTACTCGCGCTTCGGACTTTCTCGAACGCTTCCCGCGCGTGTAAACGTAAGGCGCGCATGAGCTTATCCGCTTTCCACGTCTATCGACGGATGCAGCTGTGAATCGCTTGTGCGACAGGCATGGATAGCAACTTTCACCTGGGAGAGTTGAGGCGGGCTCCTTGCAACGATCGACCGGAGACCCGTTCGAACTCGCGCCGCCGCAACGATCATCTCCAAGGTTCAATCGCCCCTCGCCTCGTGGAGACGACCGGCAATTCCTCAGCCTGAGCCGACGTTTGCGCGACCATCGTCCAAT